>Ga0190271_10000903_pt1 | contig 15966 bp, 8 predicted proteins | sample Popmic356T_FD_133747 | JGI IMG/M metagenome (GOLD analysis project Ga0190271, IMG submission 133747) | Populus adjacent soil microbial communities from riparian zone of Weber River, Utah, USA - 356 T | ecosystem: Environmental > Terrestrial > Soil > Riparian zone | place: USA: Utah | collected...
CAATCAGGCATACGCGGCGCGCGGAATCCGAACGGCATTCCGGATGACTACATGAGCCTGCTCAATCCATCGAGCAGCCTGGTCAGCCCATTCGTCGTGCGTGCTCACCCGTGGACTTCGGTGAAGACGCAGAACTGGAACATGGTGTATGTGCCGTACTGCACGGGAGATGTGTATAGCGGTGACAAAGTCGCGGTGTATTCGGATCCGAGCGGGCAGAATGCGCCGTTGATCTGGCATCACAATGGCGCGCGCAACACGCGTGCGGTCGTCGCGTGGCTCAAGGACAATTTGCCGCGTCCCACTCAGATGCTTTCGACAGGATGCAGCGCTGGAGGTACCGGTAGTTTCAACAGCTACGCGCATGTGCGGCGCGACATGGCGCCCACGCGCGGTTTCCTCATCAACGATTCAGGGCCTACGTTCGATGCGCCGGCGGGTGCGGACCTTGCGCTGTATCCCTCGCGCTTGTTGCATTTGCAGATACGCAGCGCCTGGGGCCTGGATCAAGGGCCGCTGCCCTATCTAGCCGGTGAGCTTCCAGGCTTCGATGGCAACGATCTCGGTACGCTGTACGGTGCGTTGTCAGCGAAGCGGCCTGGTGATCGGCTGGGTCACACGCATTTCTGGCAGGACCTGAACTACTCGTCATATTCCTACGAGCGATTCTTTGCTGAAATCGTGAACGCGCCGAACCAGGCGACGAAAGAGGCGCTCATTCACGCAAAGTGGGCTGTTGATACGACGCGTCTGAATCAGAAGCTCCAGGCGCTGCCGAACTTTGGCGGCTACTTCCCACAGTATCGGGCGTTGAATGAGAGTCACTGTACGACCATCGTCGATTTCAACAATGGTGATATCCAGGAACGATCGCTGCAACTCAGTCACTTCATCAATAGCGTGCTGAACGGCCAGGGTGCGGTGCTGGATGCGTCGGAGACCAGCGACGCAGCGGATCGGGCCAAGCCACCGAATCTCATTTACCAGCTGGTCGATTCATTGTAATGAGCCGTCGAGTATTCACGGTTGCGGCAGTCCTGCTCAGCGCTGTGGTGGTGAGCTGGCTGCTGCGGATGGAGGAGTCGCCTGAAGGCTCGAGCACTGTTGCCGTTGATTCGCCCGTAGCCACGCCGCCGGCCGAAACACTATCCGAGCCCCCGGTTCGCGCTGAGCCGAAGAGCTTCGCGGTACAGACTCCTGTGGATGTTGCCACTCGTGCGCAGTTCAACGAACAGGTGCGTGCATTCTTCGCAAACGCCGCACAGATGACGGCGGAAGATCGTCTGCACGAAGCTCGGCAACTCGAGCAAGAACTGACGCGAGTGGAGCAGGCGGGGGGATTGTCCGCTGGAGAAACGCTGGTGATTCGTGCTGGCATCATTCGAGAAGTGGTGCCTGCCGGTGCGCAACAGGACGCGCAGCTCCAGGCGCTTCAGGAGCGCTACCGGGCCGAAACGCAGCGTCGGGTCGCAAACGCGCAGGGGCGCCCGGACCCGCAGTTCGGCTCCTACAAAGTCCGGGAGAGCGAGATCGTCAACGAAGTGATGGCCATGGAAACCATCCCCGATGGCTTGAGCCGCGACGAATACCTGAGACGGCGCCTGCAAAGCGCACGCGAGCAATTCACGCCCCAATAACGGGTGGCCGTTCGCGGTGGGCAGCCTATCTTCCCGGGTTGCGCAACGCGCCAGTGCCGGTAGTTCGTGTCGCAGGTGTCTTCGCTGCACCGGCGTAGTAAGGACTTGTACGGCCTGGATGAACGCCGACGTTTCCGCGCTGCAGCGCTTGGCGGTAATAAGTCTCAACTTGCGCTCGTTGCGGCGGTGGCGCATCACTCCGCGGCGAATCACGGCGCTAGCTTCGGTGCGGGGGGCAATAACCCAAGGAGTTAGCCATGAAAAGGAAGACAACCGCCTTCGCCATCGGCGCGGCGCTCGCACTCGGCATCGGCGCAGTTGCATACGCCGGGACTCACACGATGTTCCAGGTGACGATCAACGATCCCGGGATGTTCGCGAACGGCGACGTGAGTTTCGTCCACGAGACGCCGGATGTAATTCAGTACCTCTACTGCGAATCGCAGGGCACCAACGCGTTCTGCGCGGCGCGCAATCTCGCGGGCGTCTTGCGTACGTGCTCGACGGCGAACCCGGCACACCTCGCGGCGATCCACTCGATCGGCACGGACTCGTACCTGCTCTTCCGGTGGAATGCGGTGGGGCAGTGCACGGCCGTCACCGTGCGGAACGGCTCGCTCACAGTGCCGAAAGTCTGAAGGTGACAACGTCCCCGGCGCGCGGTGCATCGTCGCGCGCCGTGGGCGCGACCGCTTCACGGGGAAGAGACTCATGAACCGTATCGCCTTCGTCGTCATCGCCTGTCTCGGCGTCATGACCACGTTCCTGTTCTATCTACGCATCGCCGAGCGCGTCCCCACCGCGGGCAACTCGGGCGAAGCGGAAATCATCGCGCGCCTCGATCGGATCGAGAAGTCGATCGCGCAACTCGCCGCGACGCGTGTTGGCGCGCCATCGGCGACCGGTTCCGCAACCCTCGCGGCCCCCGCAGCCAGCGTCCTCGCCGATCTCGATGGCGAGCCCGTCGCGGCGGCGCGCGCGTCCGCGATCCGCGACGGCAACGACATCGTCGATCGCGCGCTGGGCGTCGGGCAATGGACCGCGGATGACGTGAGCGCGCTGGCGCAATCCACCGAGAGACTCGACGGCGAAGCGGCCGCGGCGATCCACGCGCGCGTGGCCGCCGCGATCAATTCCGATCGTCTGAAGGTCGCGCCCTCGGCGGTGCGACCTTGATCTCCGTCAGCCGCAGGAGGCGATAATTTAGTTCTTCGGTCGATCCAGTACCGGTTCGCTCGGTGACGGTCGCGACAGTGAGTTCTCCGGGGAGGTGAGTCCCGCCGCCATCTGCCTGTGCAGCTTCCACTTTCCCTGCACGCGCTTCCATATCTCGAGTGTCGGTCCGCGCGCGTGCACGTCGCCGTTTTTTTGAGTCTGCGTGAGGCCACTCACGCGCCAGGCGAAGTGGTTGGCGATCGTGATCTCGCGACTGGTTGCGACCAGCTGCCCGCGCGTCGCCACTTCCCGCAACGCTCGTATGGCGGCGTCGCGGCCTGTCACCGTCGCCGAATTGTCCAGGAGCTCGACGTCCTCGGTCATGGTCGCGTTCAGTGCGTCCACGTCCTGTGCATTGACGGCCGTCGTCCAACGATGGATCGCGGCTTCGAGCGCAACGCGTTCAGGATCTGCGGCGAGCGCCATCGTGGATGCGAGCAGGCCACTCACCAGCCAAACTGTCTTGTTCATGTGCGTAGTAACGCACGAGTTGCGTGACGGGTCTCGCGAAAGTGAAAAGGCCCGCACCGTTGCCAGTGCGGGCCTTCCGACTGCTGACGGTCAACCGCCGGTCGTCCTCACTTCCGTTTCTTTTGCACCGCTTTCACCGCCGCCTCCGCGTTGATGAAGCCGTAGCCGTCGAGCTGGCTGTAGCCGCGCCCGAGCACGTTGAAGAACTCGCCACGGAACGGGAAGCGACCGTCGAATTGGCCGAAGAAGCGTGCGCCGCCTGGGACCAATCTACCCGAGGGGATCAGTACGCCGCCGCCAAGCAGGTCGGCCGAGTTGCCACCCGCAGCGCCGCCGGGACCGGCAACGTCCGTTTCATCCCGATCGACGCCGAACGACAGCAGGTCACCGCTCCCGAACGTTCCCGGCAGGAACGCGATGTCGAGCTGCTTCCACTGCCCCGCAACGCCCGGCGGATCCGCGGGCAGCGAGAACGTGGCCGATACGTCGAGCGGAGTCAGGCCATCCGTGCGACCCACGACGAAAGGTTGACCGGGCGCTGGCAGCGGCGCTGCCCGCTCGTCGAATACGATGCCGCCCGGTGAGTTCGTCGGGCTCCCGCCCGTCCCGTTGATCGACAGGTTCGTGAGCGCGCGTCTGCCGAAGTGCGTGACGGTGAACACGTTGGGATCGAACTGGCTGATTGCGTTCGGATCGGCGGACGCGTTGATTGCGAGCAGGTTGCCTAGCGAAAGCCCAAAGCCCGTCGAGAAGTACGGATCGAGGTCGTGCGCGAAGGCACTCTCCTGCAGGATCTCTCGCATCTTCCTGGGTTTGACGGAGCCTGGCCCACCCGCGGCATCCAGGACGAGCGCGGCAATCGCCGCGGCATGCGGTGCCGCCGCGCTCGTTCCGAAGAAGTTCGGGAACGTGTCCTCGTCGACCGCAGAGTCCGATGTGAAGAAGGTCGTGTTGGCGCCGTCCATCGCCGCTAGATCCGGCTTCTCCCGGTATTCCACGTGTCGTAGACGCCGGCTGTTCTTGTCGAAGTAGATTGTCGACGGGCCCGGCGAGGTGAAGGCCTCGGGCACGAACGGCGCGAAGAATGGATAGGCCGCGACACCGATAGCGCCCGCCGCCGAGTTGTGTCCGTAGGTCACCGGATCGAGATAGCTGAAGTATTCCTGCGGGCTGATGTTGCCGAAACCGACGTACCGGATGCGGTCCGCGACACGACGGCTCGGCGTCGGTGTGTTTGCGCGTGCGATGACGAGCTGAATCGTCACGGTTGCATTGATGCCACCGAGCTCGATCGGCCGGTTTGTGAACGTATTCTGCTCCGCGAGCGCACCGATGAACTGTCCGGTGGAGAAGAAGAACAGCAGGTTGTAATCCGACAGCACCGGTTCCGGGAGGTCGGCGTTCGATACCTGATACAGGAAATCGCCACCCTGTGTCGGCACGAAGCTCGTGACACGGACGCGATACGTTCCGGCCGCCGGCAGTTCCAGCGCGATGAACTCGGGGTTCGTGCCCGTGTCCTTCGTCGCCAGCAGCACGTTGGTCGGGCTGAACAGTTCCAGCACGATGTCCGGGATCGACGTTCCGGTCGTCGTCGTGTCGCCGTCGACGAAGATCATTACCGCCTGGCCCGCCGTGCCACTGAACGTGAACTCCGCGGATCCTCCCGTGGGCACAGTGCCCGTACCGGACGCGAACGGCGCACCGACGGCCGTCGGCGGCGTCGAGTCGAACGGCTCGTTCCACTGCAGGACGACGTTGTTGCTGCTTCCCGGATTGACGGTGAATTGGACGGTCTGCGCGATATCGACCTTGGCGTTCCCACCGAAGTTGTGGAAGCCGCCTGCATACAATGCCGCGGGCACGGTCGCGAAGTTCAGATTCGTGTTCGCCCACGAAGCCGCACTGCCCGGGACGATCTGAATCTTCGAATCGTACGCCTGGGTCGCTGGACGGTTGCCGGCCGAGGAGAAGTACGACACGCCTTTCGCGACGACCTCATCGACTGCCTGCGCGACGATGCCGTCCTGAAAGAACGGCTCATCCAGGTAGATGATGTCGTCGACGATCACGTCGGCCACGAAGCCCGCGCGGAAGTTAGGGGCTGTCGGGTCGCCCGCGAGCGCGCGAATGTTGTTAGCGAAGTTGAGCTGGCCACCTTGCGCCGTCGCGAATCCGAGCTTCGCCTTCGGCGCGAGGTCGTGCACGATCTGCAGCATCGCGCGACCTTCGTCGGTCCGCGCCGGCGAGTCCTGGAGAACGACAACCGGCTCGGTATTGCCCGCCGGATTGCCCGCACCCGGGAGGTCGCCGCTCGCGATGTCGAGCGCCGCGCTGTTCGGCGCGACGTTGGTGTCATAGCTGTCGGACATCGCGCCCACCGTGATCCCCGAGCCATCTACACCCGCAGAAAGTTTGTCCACGCGGTGCTGTACGACGCCCTGGCTGTCGGTGGCGCCGACGTTGGTGACCATCGGGGCCGATGGCACGATCGCGAGCACACCCTTGGTGCGCGCAACGCTCAGGAGCTGTTCGACCGGGACATACGCTTCGACGAGGCCCGGTCCGTAAGACAAGTCCGATGCGATGACTTTCACGCCGGCTATCTGCTGCAGCGAACCGAGTGTCTGCGACGCGGTCGGCGAGCCATCGAGCGAAATTCGAACGAGTGCGCGATTGGCATTGTCGAACTGCACAGGCGAGGTGACCGTCACTTCCGGGTCGCCGCTCGCTGCGGCAGCGCGCGCAGATGCGCGGGCCGCGGCCGGTGGTGCGACGAGTTGCTTCAGGCCCTCGCCGAGATTTGCGGTTTCATCGGCCGCCCATGCCGTCGCTGGCGCGAGCGCAACGCCCAACGCGATCGACAGTCCCAGCCGCGCGAGTTTTGCCACGCGGGCTCGTCCTTTCTGACTTTCCATGTCTTGAGCTCCCTCGTTGTTCGTAGGTTGGCATTCACACAGCTGCTGGCCGCGTGCTCCTCTAACTCTGAGCTCGCGAGACAGTCGAACATGATTGCCGGTTGGAGACTGAAGCTACGCCAGCGCCTGCGACGATTCAACACGGCAACGCGCCACTTTTGCGCAACACTGCGCTGCGCCGCAAATGCGATGAAACGACGCGCACGCGCGCTCAGCCGACGCCGTTGTAGGAGCATTGCACGACAGCAGATGTCAGTTCTCTTGCTTAGGTAATCCCTTTAGTTAGAGCGGTCCGCACAGGATCGGATTCGGCCCGGGGCCACTTCACAACCCACCCTGCGTCCACTCCGGAATCATCCTGTCGACAACCTCGAGGCTGCCATCAGCGTTGAGCGTGGCGCTGAGGATTGCCCGAATGATGGGGCCACCGTTCGAGGCATTGGTAAGAATTACCAAGCCGCGCCCGGACTGCGGCAGCAAGATGACTTGCGTCCGGATTCCGGTCTGGCTGCCACCGTGATTGAGAATGATGTGTCCGCGCTTGTCTCGCGCAATGATCCATCCCAAGCCTTGGGCGAAGCCGAATGGCGGGCCTCGATCGGTCGTGGTCATCTCGCGAAACGTCCGTGACGTCAGCGCGCTGTTCATTGCCCACGCCGCAAAGCGGGCATAGTCGCCGATGGTCGTCACCAGGCCGGCCGCAGCGTTGGGTGCAGTCGGTCGCCAATAGTTCAGCATCTCACCGATGCGATAGAACTCTCCGGCGTACCGCGGTTCAATCGAATCCTTCCAGATATACGACGTATCCTTCATCCCGGCGGGCGTGAACACATTTTCGCGAGCGAGTTCCTCCAGATTCTTCCCCAGCTTCTTTTCAATCGCTCGCCGCATGTACTCGAAGCCTTCGCCGGAGTAGTTCCATTCCTTGTCAGGATCAGCAAGAAAGGCAAGACGGCCGTTGCGCCAGTTCGGCAGACCGGTACGGTGTTGAAGTGCAAGCCGCGTGGTCAGCTCCACGTGCCGTGCGTCACCGGCGATGTCCGGATCGGTCCAGTATTCCGACAGCGGCGCATCCAGATTCCACAGTTTCTGTTCCGCCAGGCGAAGCACGGTCATGGTGGTGATGGGCTTCGTGAGCGATGCGACGCGGAAAAGCGTAGTGCCGGTGGCCGGATTGCCATGCGCGTCGCGTCCAAATAATTGTTCGAAAGCCGGCCGTCCGTGATCGAGAACCGCCACGGCAACGGCCGGTACCCGATAGAAATCCAGCATTTCCGGCAGGAATTCCCGCATTGGCAGTTCGAGCGAAACAGCCTGAACGGTCGGTGCGCCCGTGGTTCCGGCAACCGAAACTGTTATTGCGGGATTGAGACGTTCGAGAGTCCGTTCGTCCCAGGCGCGTATCTCATAACGCCCTCGTGGCAACCGCGCGTGATAGGCGCCGCCCCTGGCCACCGGCGCGCGCACCAGGAACCGCGGGTTGTCGGGCTGACGGATGTGGACATGGCTGGGCACGAGATCAGGACGATTTCGCCACACCGCTTTTCCGTGGAGCTCGGTCAGCGGTCCGTCACGCGTCTGCAAAAGCAAGTCTCCCAGCGCTTCCGTATCTTCAGGCTTGTTCTTTCCCGGCCCCCATTGAAGCGTTGTGTCGGCGCCTCTCCTGTCACGGTCGATGTACTGCACATCCACGCCAATGACTGAAGCCTGTGCACAGGGGCCGCTGGTGACACGCAGCGACTTCAGATCGATTTTCCACTCATAGCTGATGGTATTGCCCGCGATGTGCCGGGCCGCCTGCGCAGCGTTGCGATGCACCGAGCGGTAGGCGCTCGCCCGCTCGCGGAAAAAGAAATACGCCGGCTGATACGGAGAGGCATGGTGGTCTGCCTCGATGAATAGCTCGAAGGCGTCAACACTCGAGCCTGGGCTCGGCGGATGCAGCACGATGTCGTTGTCATGGATCTCGGCGGCGACGTACAAAGTATCGCTCTCGGGCGCGTAAGCGACCCAAAAGACGCCGTTGCTGTCGTGGGAATTGCCCGTGCGCAGGGAGTGGGACGTACCGATCTTGCCTCCCCAATCGGACAGGTCGCCATCGATGATGAAGGAGGCCGCCTGGTCGGCGACGGCAATGGCCTGGTTGTGAGCCCATGATGGGGCGCCAGTGAGCAGGGCGAGACTGAAGAGAAATTCATGAATCTTTTTCCCCATCGCCTTCTCCGATACGGCAATCGACACTGACCGCCATTACGTCGACCGGAAGTCGGCCGGCGGAGAAAGGTCCGTGCTCTCCCGGCGTTTTTGATGCTGGTCTGAGCTGTGTGGTTTGAAGTGTCCGCGAAGGTATCTGAGCGCGATTCCGTCGCTCCCGGACAATCCTGCGCCGGGTCCGTGACCAACTAGTTGTCGATGGCCGAGGCGCGATGTCGCAACATCGCGGGTCTTGCTCGCGAGCTGCTGCTTCGACGCGGCAGGCCAGACGCGTGCGATATGCCGCTCTCGGCAAGCGACACGTCGACATTGTTCGTTAGTCCCCGCTCGACGTCCTGGAACACCCGGTAGTTTGGTACCGGTAACGGCGATGGAGACTGCCGGTTCGCCGCGACTATCGCAGCGCGGCACCGCATGATCGATGCAAATTTACGCAAAACTATCGCTGGCTATTGCGCCGCGTTTTTCAACGCGAGTAGTGTACGACGCACATTTCGCCGAAACTGCGTCCGACTAACAGACGCAAATATACGCAAAAGTAATCAAGGGGGATTCATGGCGACTCGCAGCCTATTGCCGCTCGGCTGGACTGCCTTGGCCGAGGCACTCCGTGTTCCGGAACGCTAGGCAGGAAAGACGACGCGGCGTCCTTCCTCGCCGCGCGTAATGACCTCGGCAAATCCATGAGTGACATCTGCAAGGGAGATGTGCCGGTGCGACGCGACATTGCTGAGCGCCCGGGCGCATTTCTACAAACCCCTCAAGGGTGGCTTGCGGTACTGCGCACTGTGCGTCGTGTTCTGCGTGGCACGAACGATGCGGAAGACATGTTGCACAGCGCTTTCATTCGCTTCGCTGAATATCGTGATCGTGAAGCGGTCGCGAACCCCGCGGCATTCCTGGTTCGTACCGCGACGAACCTCGCCGTCGACGAGCGCCGACGCCGTCTGCGGCGCGAGAGTCCATCGACCGCGGTCGAGATGATGGAAGTCGCCGACGAGCAGCCAATGCAAACCGAGAGGTTGGCTGCCCGAGAGCGCCTCGAGAATGTGCTGGCGGGTCTCGACACGCTGGGTGCCCGGACACGGGAGATATTTCTCATGCATCGAATCGGCGGTCTGAAGCACCGTGACATTGCCGTGCGCCTGGGAATCACCGTGAGCGCGGTGGAGAAACACGTCGCGAAAGCCAGCTTGTTTCTCCTGAGCTGGACCGACGGCGAGTGAGGTTGCGGACGCGCGAGCGGAGTCTGACAAAGTCTTGATCATGTTTGTTTGTCAAAAGTTTTCCTTGGTTGAGCTGAGGATTTCACCGGCCCAGGTCGTCATGAGTAGCAGGGGGTAAATGATGAGCTCGCAGATAGTCCGCGATTCAAATCCGGCAATCCACCCGAAATAGGGTGAGCGTCAGTCCAGCGGACTGAGCGCCGTTCTAGTTAGTTGCTGTCCCGGGTCGCTGTTCAGCGGTCTTGGCGTCATTGCGCCCGGCTCGAGCCGGGTATAGCAGAGGTCTTATGTCGACACTTCGAAACGGATTTCGGATTTCCCGTTGGCTGCAACTGGCCTTCGCAGTGGGTGCGGCCATCTTGTCAGGTGCGCAGGGCGCGGCCGCCGCCACGGGCGGCGCCGGTGCATCGCTGCCATACGTCGAACTGCAGGCGGAAAGCGCCGCGACGAACGGCACTGTCCTGCCGGTGACCTACACCTACAACACCCTCGGCGGAGAGGCGTCGGGTCGCCGTGCGGTCACGTTGACGTCGCCTGGCCAGTTCGTCGAGTTCACGCTGCCATCGGCCGCGAACTCGATTGTCGTCCGTTACAGCATCCCGGATTCGGGTAACGGTGCCGTATACACCGCTCCACTGGCGGTATTCACTGGCAGCTCTCCCGGTGCCCCCGCAAACAACGCACAGCCGAACCTCACGTTGACGAACGCGTACAGCCATTACTACGGCTCCTATCCGTTCACGAATTCGCCGGGCACCAACCACCACCATTACTACGACGACGTGTCGGCGCGGCTGCCGAACCTGGCGGCTGGAACGCTGGTGCGGCTGCAGATGCTCTCGAGCGCGGCGTCCTCGGTCACGATCGACTTTGCCGATTTCGAACAGGTGGCAGCGGCGGCCACCGCTCCCGCGAACTCCATCACGGTGGTTGCCGATACGACAGGCGTGAACGACGCAACGGCTGCGATCAATTCGGCGATCTCCCAATCTGCGGGCCGGATCGTGTGGATTCCGGCGGGTACCTACCGCGTCGACAATCGCATCATCGTCAACAACGTGACGATTCGCGGCGCCGGCATGTGGCACACCATCCTGAATTTCACGTCGACCGGCGACAACACCGGCTTCCACGGCAACAACCAGCCGAACCCCAGCGCCAACGTCCACATCTCGAATCTGCGCATGAACGGCAACATTCAGGAGCGTAACGATGGTGCGCAAACCAACGCCTTCGGCCAGGGGTTCACGAACTCGAGCTTCACGAACATCTGGGCGGAACACTTCAAGGTCGGCGCGTGGCTGTTCGGGCCGGCCACCAACGTCGTCTTCACGGCCGTGCGTTTCCGCAACACCAACGCGGACGGCATCAATTTCAACGGCGGTTTCACCAATTCGCTGGTGACGCAAAGCCATTTCCGCAACAACGGCGATGACGGCCTGGCGATGTGGTCCATCCAGGTCAATCAGAACAACAGCTTCACGTTCAATACGGTCGAGACGACGCTGCTCGCCAACGGCATCGCGATCTACGGGGGCGCTAACAACTCGGTGACTGACAATCGCGTCATCGATACGGGGTTGGACCAGGGAGGCGGCATCCACGTCGGCAATCGTTTCGGCGCGCCGGCGTTGTCCGGCACGACGACAATCGCGCGCAACACTCTGATCCGCACCGGCAACCTCGACACCAACTGGCAGTTCGGCGTCGGCTCGATCTGGTTCGATGCGCGTGACGCCGCGATGAGCGGCACGATCAACGTCACCAACCTGCTGATCCAGCAGGCGCCGTATTCAGCGATCATGTTCGTCTCCGGCTCCAGCATCACCAACGTGAATTTCAACGACGTGACGGTGCAGGGCGCCGGCACCTACGTGCTGCAACTGCAGGTCAACGGTTCGGCGAGCTTCCAGAACGTAGTGGCCAGCAACATCGGTCGCGCCGGCATCTGGAATTGTCTGGGCGCGGGCCAGTTCAATGTCATCAACAACGGCGGCAACGACACCTGGATCAATTCGCCATTGTGCGCGGGTACACACCCGGCGCCGGTTTTCCCGCCTCCCGTGGGCGGGCTCGTTGTGACTCCCACGGCCCTGGACTTCGGTTCGCAGGCGGTGAATACGAACAGCACCGCGCGCACGGCGAGTGTCTCCAATACCGGATCGAGCGCCGCGCCGATCAGCTCGATCGCGGCCACCGGCGATTTCACTCAAACCAACAACTGCGGCACGAGCGTGCCGGCGAACGGCTCATGCACTGTGAATGTAGTGTTCAGACCGACGGTAGCCGGTAGCCGCAGCGGCTCGCTGAACGTCAACAGCACCGCGGGCAATGCTGCGGTCGCGCTCAACGGCACCGGCACTGCACCCGGGGCGGCTATCTCCGCGGCTCCGACGAGCCTCACGTTCACGAGCCCCGCGGTGGGCAGCAGCAGCGCGGCGCAGGCCGTCACGCTGACCAACACGGGCACGCTCCCGGCCGCGATCGGATCGATCCTCGCCAGTGGCGACTTTGCCCAGACTAACAACTGCGGCGCCTCGCTCGCCGTGAGCGCCTCGTGCACGGTCAACGTCACGTTCACGCCGACAGTGGCCGGCGTACGCACCGGCACGCTGACCGTGAGCAGCGACGCCACCAACAACCCCACGACCGTCGCGCTGTCGGGCAGCACTGTTCCTCCGAACACCAATCTCGCGGCCGGCCGGCCGGCAACTGCCAGCACAACGAACGGCGGATTCCTTCCGGGCAATGCCACCGACGGCAACGCCAACACCTATTGGGAGAGCGTCAACAATCTCTTCCCGACGCCGCAGGCGTTGACCGTGGAGCTCGCGAACACGACGTTGGTCGGCCGTGTCGTGCTGAAGCTGCCTCCCGCCTGGGGCACGCGCTCGCAGACCATGTCTATCCTGGGCGGCACCGACGGCACTAACTTCCCGATCACCTTCGCGCCCTCGGCCTCCTACCAGTTCGTGGGCGGTACGAACATTGTCAACATCGTTTTCGCCACGCCCGCGAATGCGCGCTTCGTACGGTTGAGTATTACCGCGAACACCGGTTGGCAGGCGGGCCAGATTTCGGAGTTCGAGGTGTACGCGGCCTCTGCACCGGCTACGTTGTCGGCGAGCCCGAGTCCGGTCGCCTTCGGCAACCAGACGACCAGCACTTCTTCGACGCGTGCGGTGACTATCACCAACATCGGCAGTGCTTCCGCCACCGTCTCGGGTGTGAGCATCAGCAGCACCGGCCAATTCACGCAGACGAACAACTGCGGCACGCTGGCGGCGAATGCTTCGTGCACGGTCACCGTCACGTTCGCGCCGACCACGGCGACAGCGCAGACCGGCACGCTGACGGTGGCTTCCAACGCGAGCAATCCATCTTTGACGCTGTCGCTGTCGGGCACCGGCGTCCCACCGGGCACCGCGACGCTCTCGGCGACTCCGAATCCGCTGGCCTTCGGCAACCAGGTGACCAACACTGCCTCGACGCGCACCGTGACCATCACCAACACCGGCACTGCCTCGGGCAATGTCACCGGTGTGGCGGTGAGCGGCGGCGGCCAGTTCTCGCAGTCGAACAATTGCGGCACGCTGGCGGTGAATGCTTCGTGCACGGTGACCGTGACGTTCGCGCCGTCCACTGCCACGTCGCAGTCGGGCACGTTGACGGTGAGTTCCAATGCGTCGAACCCGTCGTTGACGGTGTCGCTGTCGGGCATCGGCGTGCTGCCGGGTACGGCGACACTCTCGGCGAGCCCGAGCCCGCTGGCGTTCGGCAATCAGGTGATCAACACCTCTTCGTCGCGCACGGTGACCATCAGCAACACGGGCACGGGAGCGGGAACGGTTTCCGGCGTCAGCATCTCGGGTCCATTCACACAAACCAACAATTGCGGTGTTCTGGCGGCCAATGCCTCCTGCACCGTGACGGTGGCGTTCAACTCGGCGAACCCGCTCGGTGCCAAGAGCGGCACGCTGACGGTGAGCTCCAATGCCACGAATCCGTCGCTGACGGTTTCCCTGTCGGGCACTGCGACCGACGCGGTGGTGGTCGGATGCGAGCTGGCGACCAATGTCGCGCCCGGCAAGATCCCGGTGGCCTCAGCTACTACGGGTGAATTCGTCGCGACGAGAGCGAACGACAACACGCGGAGCGGCACCTCGTACTGGGAAGGCCCGTTACCGAACGTGACGCTCACCATTCCGCTGGGCACTAACTACCGTATCTGCTCGGTCACCGTGCAGCTGAACCCGGATCCGGTCTGGGGTCCGCGCAGCCAGACCTACTCCATCGAAGGCCGTGATCAGGCGGGCGGAGCTTTCAACACGCTGGTGGCCTCGGGGAGCCGGCAATTCACGCCTGGCGCGCCTCCGGCCGGCAACGACAACAGCATCACGACGACTGTACCGCCCACCGCGCCACTGGCGGCGGACGTGCGGCTGACCTTCACCGCCAACACCGGCGCGCCTGGCGGTCAGGTGGCTGAGGTCATCATCATGGGTGTGCCGGGTCCGAATCCCGATCTGACCATCTCGGGCGTGGCGTTCTCACCGTCGTCGCCCACCGAGATCTCGTCCGTCACGTTGACGGCGATGGTCAACAACATCGGCGCGTCGGCCACTTCGATTCCCACCACCGCGAAGTTCTTCTGCGGCACCACTCAGGTGGGTGGATCCGCGAACGTCGGCACGCTCAACGCCGGTGCGTCGACGCCAGTGTCGGTCAACATCGGCGCACAGCCCGCGAGTACCTGCGCGTTGAATGCGCGAGTCGATGACCCGAGCCTCGTCGTCGAACAGAACGAGGGCAACAACACCGCGTCGGGCGGCAACATGATCATCGCGCCGATACAAAGCGCGGATCTCGTGCCTTCGACGAACTGGTCGCCTCGTCTCCGTCCGGCGGACAGACGGTGACTTTTTCCTCGACCATCCTCAACCAGGGCAATCAGGCTTCGAGCGCGACCCCGCACACCATTACGGTCCAGATCCGGAACCAGGCAGGTACGCTAGTTAGCACCCTGAGTCCCGCCAGCCAGCCCTCGGGAGTGATCGCCGCCAACGGCGGCAGCGTGACGGTCACAGCCGGCACCTGGGTCGCTGCCAACGGCAGATACACGGTCACCACGACCGTAGCGCCGGATCAGGCCAACGAGGCGCCGGTCAAGCAGGCTAACAACACCACCACTGCCACATTGGTCGTGGGTCTCGGGGCCAACATGCCGTACGACATGTACGAGGCGGAAGACGGCACGCCGGGCAGCGGCGCGGTCATCGTCGGTCCGAACCGCACCATCGGCGACATCGCCGGCGAAGCTTCGGGTCGCCGCGCCGTGCGGCTGCCGGGCAACGGATCGTTCGTGCAATGGACGACCCGCGCGAGCACGAACACCGCCGTGGTCCGTTTCTCCATTCCGGATGGCTCGACCGCCACGCTCGGCGTGTTCAACGGTGCGACGCAGGTGGGCACGCTCAACCTGGTGTCGAAGTACGCCTGGCTGTACGGAAACGAGGCTGCACCGCAGAACTCGGGCACGAATCCGCGCCACATCTACGACGAAGCGAACGTGCGGCTCAACACCACGGTTGCGGCCGGCGCCACGCTCCAGGTCCGCAACATCTCGTCGGTGGCCGTCGCACTCGACTTCCTGTCGCTGGAGTTGGCAACCGCGACTGCGAATCCGAACGCGGCCACTTTTGTGACGGTGTCGGGCACCGACCAGCAGGCCATTCAGAACGCCATCAACACGGCGAACCAGAATGCCGCGATGGTCGGTATCTTTCTGCCCGCGGGCGACTACCAGATGACGTCGAAGATCAATGTCTCGCAGAAGGGACTGCAGATCGTCGGCGCCGGACCGTGGTTCACGCGAATCTTCGCGCCCCAGGCCGGGGAGAACACCGATATCGGTTTCGCGTTCACGGGCGCGACGGCGAATGGCGCACAGCTGCGCAACCTGGCGCTGTTCGGCAACTTCACCAATCGTCAGGACGGAAACGGCCAGATGGTGCAGTTCTTCAACGTGGCGAACGTCACGATGGACAATGTGTGGATCGAGCACGCGGTGCCGGCGATCTGGACCGCGAACGTGGACGGCTCGATGTTCTCGAACCTGCGCCTGCGCAACCTGTTCGCCGACGGCATCAACCTGAACAACGACAGCCGCAACAACACGGTGCGCAACAGCGAGTCGCGCTCGAGCGGCGACGACAGCTTCGCGATGTTCAACGCGCAGGACCGCATGGCAGGCATCAACAGCGGCAACTTGTTCGAGAACCTGAC
>Ga0190271_10000904_pt1 | contig 15965 bp, 15 predicted proteins | sample Popmic356T_FD_133747 | JGI IMG/M metagenome (GOLD analysis project Ga0190271, IMG submission 133747) | Populus adjacent soil microbial communities from riparian zone of Weber River, Utah, USA - 356 T | ecosystem: Environmental > Terrestrial > Soil > Riparian zone | place: USA: Utah | collected...
CGCCATTTGCGCGGCGGCGAGCACACCGATCGACATGCCCACGACGCCCCAGACGGCTGCCGCCATCAGGAACAGCCGAATTACGTGATCGTCGTACGTTTCTTTCGTGGGCATGGGATTCCGCTGACAGCTACGCGACTCTCAGGCCGCGCCAGCCTCAGCCGAAATGAGACTTTGGTCCCACGAGACCGAAAAAGCCCTGATCTGGATCAGGTTCGCGCGTCGAGACCCAGCAGTTGCCAGGTATGGCGCGCGATCATGAGTTCCTCATCGGTTGGAACGACCCAGGCCGACACGGCGCTGTTCTCGAGCGTGATGCGCGATTCGTGGCGCCCATTGGCCTGTTCATCGAGCGCCACCCCTAACCAGGTCACCGATTCGCAGATTCGGCGCCGGATCTCGGCGGATTTCTCGCCGATTCCGGCCGTGAACACGAGCGCATCGATGCCGCCCGCCGAGGCCGCGAGCGCCCCAATTTCCTTGACTGCGCGATAGATGAAATAGTCCACCGCCAGGCGCGCCTCGGCGTCCTTGCTTGCCAGCAGGTCGCGCATGTCGTTGCTGATGCCCGAGATGCCCAGCAGGCCCGAATGCTTGTAGAGCATCGTCTCTACCTCACTGGCGGAGAGCCCGAGCGTCTGAAATAGATAGAGAATGACGCCGGGATCCACGGCGCCAGGTCTTGTACCCATGCACAAGCCATCCAGCGCGGTGAACCCGAACGTGCTGTCGACGCTCTTGCGATCCTTCAACGCGCAGAGGCTCGCACCACTTCCGAGGTGAGCCACGATCACGCGGCCATTCGCGATCTCGGGCGCCACCGCAGGCAGCACCGATGCGATGTACTCATATGAAAGACCATGGAATCCGTATCGCTGCACACCAGCGCGCCGGATTTCCACCGGAAGCGGGACGAGTTCGGCGACTGCGGGTTGACCGCGATGAAACGCCGTGTCGAAGCAGGCAACCTGCGGCACGCCGGGAAGCTGCTCGGCCACCGCTTCGATCGCGGCGACATTGTGGGGCTGATGCAGCGGTGCGAGCGGCACGATCCGATGCAGGTAGCTGAGCACGTCGTCGGTCACGAGAGTGGGCGAAGCAAAGCGTGCACCGCCGTGCACCACGCGATGACCCACTCCGAGAACGTCCGAACCTCCATAGCGGCTGCGCAGCCAGTTCGCGAGTGCATCGAGTGCTGCGCGGCCATCACTCACTTCGGCGCCCAACGCCTGATCGACGAGGTCCGCGCCGGCTTCATCCTTCGCCGCAAACTTCGGCTTGGTTCCGATGCCCTCGACCTGGCCGCGTGAGTCCAGGCGCCAGGCGCCGCCGCCAGATCGCTGGTAGACGCAGAACTTCAGACTCGACGAGCCCGCGTTCAGCACCAGCGAATATGCTTCCATGGTCATTGCCTGAGCGCGTGCGCGTGCGCGGCCAGCACCGCGACCGCGCAGCTCGCGATTCTCGAGCGCACGCTGTCGGCGCGGCTCGTGAGGATGACAGGCACCCTGGCCCCGAGGACCAGGCCCGCGCTGTCCGAGTTCGCGAGAAACGTCAGTAGTTTGGCGAGGATGTTGGCGGCCTCGAGATCGGGCGCGAGCAGGATGTCCGGATCCCCGGCAACTTCCGAGGTGATCCCCTTGGTCCGCGCGGCGTCCTTGCTGATTGCGTTGTCGAATGCCAGCGGGCCATCGATCAGGCCGCCGGTGATCTGGCCGCGGTCAGCCATCTTGCACAGCGCCGCCGCCTCGATGGTCGCGGGCATCTTCGACGTGACGGTTTCGACGGCCGCCAGCACGGCGAGTTTCGGCCGCGCAATCCCGAGCGAATGTGCGAGCTCGATGGCGTTCTGGCAGATGTCGACCTTGTCCTCGAGCGAAGGCGCGATATTGATTGCGGCATCGGTGACGATGAGCACCTTGTGATACGTGGGCACGTCCATGATGAACGCGTGGCTGAGGCGGCGGCCGGTGCGCAGCCCGGTCTCACGCGCCACCACGGCGGCTAACAACTCGTCGCTGTGCAGGCTGCCTTTCATCAGGAGTTGCGCCTGCCCTTCGCGCACCAGCTGCACCGCTGCGGACGCGGCCGCGTGGCTATGCGGTGCGTCGACGATCTCGACGTTCGACAGATCGATCTTCGCCTGCGCGGCAACCTCGCGGATCTTCGCGGCAGGCCCCACGAAGATCGGCTGGATCAGTCCAAGCTGCGCGGCATCCACGGCGCCAGCCAGCGACGCGGCGTCGCAGGGATGCGCGACCGCGGTCCTGACCGGCATCAGGGTCTTGCACCGCTCGAGGAGCTGCTCGTACTTTCCGGTGCCGGTGTGGTTCATACGTTCAGTGGCGTTCTTTGATGAGCTTGAACGGGTAGTTCGCATCCTTGTATTTGCCGCGCTTCTGGCGCTTCGGCAGCACGATCTTCTCGCGCTTCATCTCCTTGTAGGGAATGCGCTCCAGCAGGTGCGAAATGATGTTGAGGCGCACTCGCCGCTTGTCATTGCTGGGCGCCACATACCAGGGCGCGTGACCGGTGTCGGTGGCGACGAACATCTCGTCGCGCGCGCGCGAGTAGTCGAACCAGCGGCTGTACGACTTGAGGTCCATGGGTGAGAGCTTCCAGAGTTTGCGGCCGTCCTTCATGCGCGCTTCGAGCCGGCGCGTCTGCTCCTCGGGGCTCACCTCGAGCCAGTACTTGAGCAGGATCACGCCGGAATCGATGATGGCGCGCTCGACGGCCGGCACGATGCGCAGAAAGCGCTTCACGTCCGCCTCTTCGGTAAAACCCATGACACGCTCGACGCCCGCGCGGTTGTACCAGCTGCGATCGAAGATCACGACCTCGCCGGCCGCCGGGAGGTGCGTGAGATATCGCTGCACGTACATCTGGCTCTTCTCGCGCTCGGTGGGCGCCTGCAGCGCGACCACGCGAAACACGCGCGGGCTCACACGGTCGGTGATGGCCTTGATCGTGCCGCCCTTGCCGGCGCCATCGCGGCCCTCGAACACGATGCAAACCTTGAGGCCCTTGTGCTTGATCCACTGCTGGGCCTTGACGAGCTCGATGTGCAGTTTCTTGAGCTGCTCTTCGTATTCCTTGCGGCCCAGCGGTTCATTTTTCGTCTTCTCTGCGTCTTTCTTGCCCATGGCTTCAACCCTTCTTCTGTTCGTTTTCGAGACCCTTGGTGGTGATCTCGCTGTAGAGACTCATGAGCTTGCCCACGAGTGACTGGATTTCCGGGTGCTTCGCAATCAGGCCCTGTGCGTGGGTCGCGTCGGTCAGCACGGTCTCCAGAAATTCGATGTCATAGCTGTCCAGCTTTTCGCCGCGATCAACCTTCTTCTTGAGTTCGAGCGCCTTGGGCAGGCGATATTCATTGAGGCGCTGAAGCATCACCTGGATGGTTCCGGCCTCCTTGATCGTGGTGTCGCTCATGACTTCTCCCGCGTTGCTTGCATGTTTCGATACCTCTCCACCGCGATCTCGAGTGAACGCACCCGGCCTTCGCTGCCCAGCGTCTTGCCGAGCGGTGCGCGCTGCACGGTGGCAAACACCTGCGAGCTCATCTCCACCAGCCACAGTGAGACGCCCGACTCGCGGCGGCGCTGCTCGGCTTCCGTGAGCATCTTCAGCGCCGAATATTCGAGATCGATCACGCCCTGCATGTCGATGGCGACCACGGTCGGTTTGTATTCGGCGATCAGCGCCTGGATCTTCTCGGCGATCTGCTCGACGTTGAGGAAGAAGACCCGGCCCTCGACCCGCAGCATCAGCAGGCCCGGATAGGTCTCGTCATCCGCATCGCCGGCTGTCCGCTCGCGAAATATGTTGGTACCGCGCTTGCGGCCGAGCACGTAGATGGCGGGCTTCGTGGCTTGCTGGGCGAGTCCCACGAGCGAGACGATGATGGCCACCAGGATTCCCTTCAGCGTGCCGATGAGCATCACCCCGACGAACGCAGCGATTGCCCAGATGAATTCGGTGCGGCGAATGGCGAGGATGTTGCGAAATTCGGTCGGCTGGATGAGCCCGACCGAATAGACGATGACGATGCCTGCCAATACGGCGTGCGGCATCAGCCCTAACAAAGGCGCCAGGAACAGCATGGTCAGCAGCGTCATGGCAGCGGTCACGAGGGATGACACCTGGGTGCGCGCGCCCACCATGCGATTCACCGCAGTCTGGCTCATGCCGCCACCGGCGGGCATCGAGCCGAGCAACGCCCCGGCCGCGTTGGCGGCTCCGGTGGCGAGTAGTTCGGTGTTGGGCTTGGGGGAAGGTTCGCCCGGTGCGACAAACGCGCGGCCCACGGCAGCCGTCTCGGTGAAGCTCATGAGCGCGATGCCGAGGGCCGCCGGCCAGAGTTCTTCTGCCAGGGATTTGACCAGCGTCAGTTCCGGAATCGTGAACGACGGCAGTCCCGATGGAATTGCGCCGACCAGCTCGACGCCCTGCGCCGGAAGGTTGAGCCAGGTCACGCCCGCGATGGCCACCGCGATTGCGATCAGCGGCGCGGGCCAACCGTGCCGGTATTTTTCGATGCCACCAATGATCGCTATGGTCAGCACACCCACGGCCACGGTAGGCCATGACAGATGCCCGACCCCGGTGACGATCTCCTGCAGGTTGTGCAGCAACGATCCCTTGGCGAAATGGATGCCGAGGATCTTGGGCAGCTGATCGATGATGATCACGGCGCCGATGCCAGCCTTGAACCCGACGAGCACGGGCTCGGAGATGAAACTGGCGACGAAGCCGAGTCTGCAGATGGAGGCCAGCACCAGTATCGCGCCGACCATGAGCGTGAGCAGTGCACACGCCGACAGCAACATTGCCGGATCGCCGTTGGGTGCCACGATGGCGAGCTCGGCGCCGGTCAGGATGGCGATGGTCGTGGTGGTGGTCGCACTCATCGGACGCGACGAGCCGAGCATCGCGTAGATGATCAGCGGAATGAATGCGGTGTACAGGCCCACCTGGATAGGTAGTCCGGCAATGGTGGCGTACGCGAGCGATTTCGGAATCACCACCGCAGCCGTGGTCACACCCGCTACCAGATCGGGTCGCAGCCACTCACGGCGATAGGCCGGCAACCATTGGAGCAACGGCAAGGACAATCCCGAGGTCATTGCCCCAAGACTCCGTGGCGCAACCCCGCCCCGAAATGAGACCTTGGTCCCACGGACTCTAAAGCTGGGCGTCGATCCTCAGCACTCGCGCGAACCAGGCCTGCATACGCTGGCCAAAGGTGGTTTGGGGCTCCTTGCTCGTGACGCCCTGGTCGTCGGCCCATCGCAGTTCGCCCGCCTCGCGCGTGACGCGCCACGCGTGGGATCCGGCGGTCTGCGCTTCGAAGATCGCGCGAAACTGCGTCACCAGCGCGGGACTTTCCACCAGCACACCCTGCTCGCAGTTGAGCCAGGTCGAGCGCGGATCGAGGTTGTAGCTGCCGACGAACAGGGTTTTCTGATCGATCGACAGCGCCTTGGTATGCAGGCTGGCGCCGGATGAACCAAACAAGCTCTTGTCCGTGCTTCCCGCGAGCGGCTTGAGCTCCCAAAGCTGCACTCCGCCCTTGAGCAGCTTCTTGCGATAACGCGAATAGCCGCCGTGTACCGCCGAGACATCATTGGCGGCAAGCGAGTTCGTAAGGATTCGCACCTGGCTTCCCGCGCGTGCGGTGTTCACGAGACCCGTGCTGCCCTTGTCGCCCGGAACGAAGTACGGCGAGATGACATCGAGCGCCGAATGCGCGTCACGCATCGCCGGCAGCAGCACGGCGCTCACGGCCGCGCGGTGCACGTCGCGCTTCTTCATCGATATCTTGAGCGGATCGTCGGCGATGAACCGGTAGTTGCTCGACCACTCCACCGGCCAGTCGCCGCTCTGGAGGCGTTGAACTGCAGGATCCTCGCGCAGCGCCTGTGCATAACGGCTGCCGACGGACTCTCGTGCAAACGCGGCCAGGCGGTCACGCACTTTTTTCAGGATTTCGGTATCGACGGCATCGGGGTCGAGCATTTCCAGTGGATAGGCCGAGGGCGAGTTCCAGTAGCGGTCGAAGGACGCCGAGGCGTCACGCACGACCGGGCCAACCATCCCGAAATCGAGATCGACGAAATTCACTTCATCGCTCGCACCGAAGTATTCGTCTCCGAGATTCCGGCCACCGACGATGGCCAGTCGATTGTCGGCGATCCAGGTCTTGTTGTGCATGCGCCGGTTGATGCGCTTGAAGTTCCGTGCGCCTTCGCTGACCAGGCGCAGCGTGCCGTTGCGTGAAGCGAACGGATTGAAGACACGTACTTCGATGTTGGGGTGCGCGGAAACCGCGGCAAAGTGCGCGTTCTTCGCGCGCGCATCCATGTCGTCGACCAGCAGGCGCACCCGCACGCCGCGATCCGCCGACTCGAGCAGCTGATGGGCGAGGAACTTGCCGGTGAGATCGGCGTGCCAGATGTAGGTCTGCACGTCGAGGCTGCGCACCGCCATGCGCGCGCTCTGCATGCGCACCACGAAAGCCTCGGTCCCGTCGATCAGCAGCCGGAACGCCGACTGGCCGGGATGACTTGTTTCCAGCGCCATGAAAGCGCGGTCGAGCGGTGTGCTGTTTTGGGCCGCGATCGGCGTTGCGAGTTCCATCGGCAGATCACCACGCGGTTGCAGCTGCGCGCACGCGCCCAGCGTCAGGGGAAGTGCGAGCAAGAGCGCCCACGCCAGCCATCGCTCGCGAATCATTGATACCGCAGCCAGAAGTTCGAGGTGCCCGAGCATAGCGTGATCCGCGGCCTTGGCCGAATCCGCTTGAAAGACAGGAACCCGCATTGGAGAAGCCAACATGAGTCACAACAAGGCCCTTCTTCTCGCCCTCTCAGCTTCCGCGGCGCTAGCGCTGTCGGCAACCAGCTTCGCCGCACCGAAGACCAAGGTCTGCCTGGTGTTACCCAGGGCGCAGCTCGGCCAGGGTACCTCCGGCGCCGATGTCGCCGAGCCGGTGCGCGCAACTTTGACCGCGTACCTCGGTGGGCCGGCGACGGAGCTCGTGCCGCTGACCGCACGCATCCCGATCCAGATCGAGGCCGAGGCAGCCGAACTCGGCTGCGCCTACGTCTTGTACAGCTCGGTCACCCAGAAGAAAGGCGGCGGATTCAGCAAGCTGCTGGGCGCCGCTGCGCCGCTGGCCCAGGTCATGCCGGCCATGACCGGGATGGGCGGAAATTACAGCGCAATCATGGCGACCCAGGCAGTGGCGACCGTCGCCACGAATGCCGCGGCGAAATCCGCTCAGGAGGAAGCCATGGACGCACTCGGCGGTGCTGCGAAATCGAACATCAAGAAGGGCGACACCATCACGCTGGAATTCAAACTGATGCAACCTGGCCAGGAGACGCCAGTCGCCGCATCCACGGTCGTTGGGAAAGCCACGCAGAATGGCGAGGACCTGGTGTCGCCGTTGATCGAACAGGCGGCGACGCAGGTACTGACTGCCATCACGAAGACCTAGCTCAGGATCACGCTGCGCTGGCCGTCCAGCAGGATTCGGCGTTCGGCATGCCAGCGGACGGCGCGCGCCAGCACGATGGCTTCGAGGTCGCGTCCGATTTCCTGGAATCGTTCGGGCGTGTGCTCGTGACCCACACGCTCGACTGCCTGCTCGATGATCGGCCCTTCGTCGAGATCCGCCGTGACGTAGTGCGCCGTGGCGCCGATGATCTTAACGCCGCGCGCGTAGGCCTGGTGGTAAGGACGCGCACCCTTGAAGCTCGGCAGAAACGAGTGATGGATGTTGATGCAGCGACCGCTCAAACTGCGGCACAGGTCGTTAGACAGGATCTGCATGTACCGGGCGAGAACCAGCAGATCGACCCGGTGGCGCGAAATCAGCTCGAGAATCTGCGCTTCCTGCTGCGGCCGCGTCTCGGCGGTGACCGGCAGGTGGTGGAATGGAATCTGGTGCCATTCGACCAGGCTGCGCAAATCCGGGTGGTTGGAGATGACGCCGACGACGTCTACCGGCAGCACGCCCGAGCGCCAGCGGAACAACAGATCCTGGAGGCAGTGGTCCAGCTTCGACACGGCTATCAATACGCGCACGCGTTGGGCGGTGTCTTCGATCTGCCAGGTCATCATGTAGTCACGTGCCAGCACGGCAAATTGTGCGCGCAGGTCTTCGATCGCAACGAACTTCGGGCCCACCCCCGTGAATACCGCGCGCATGTAAAAGCGGCGCGTCAGCTGGTCGTTGAACTGCTTGGCCTCGACGATGGAGGCGTCGTGGTCCGACAGGAAGCTGGCGACCGCGGCTACGATGCCCTTGCGATCCGGGCACACCAACAACAACGAGAAGGTGGGTTCGACCTGAGACATGAACACTCCGCTGAGCTGCAGCGGAGTGTACCGATTCCGGCGTGCCTATTTGACGCTGTATCCCCGGGCGTCGAGGCAGGCGCCTTCCGCACGGCGATAGTCGGCGCGCTTCGATGTCATGTCGGTTTCAGCCACATTGCCGGCGGGCCGTGTGGGATCGAATCCGGTCCGGTCGACTGCCCAGCGATGGCACTCATACCGGTCGGTGGCCATCTGCTCATCGCTCTGACCGTTTTTCGGATAGACGAAAACTTCTTCGCTGCCGCCGTTCTGGACAACCCGGTCTGGTTCGCCACGCGGTTGCTCGGTGACGACGTATTCGCGGCGCTCGGGCCGGTATGCGTAGTAGGTGCTGTCGGCGTAGTAGTAAGGCGAGCCGCCGTACCACATCGTGGCGTAGTACGGCGGCAACACGCTCACGCCGATTCCAAACGGCGGAGACACGACTACGTAACGCGGACCATAGGGCCGATACCACGAGCCATAGTTGTAGTAGTAAGGCGAGCCGCGATAGTGAGCGGTGTGATAGCCGTGCGGCAGCGCGTAGGTCGCGTATCCCCGGGCCGGATAGTTGTAGCTGTAGTTAGAGTACGAACCGTAGTGCGTGAAGCGGTAACCCGGCGCGCCGTAGCTGCGCGAGCCATAGTTCCGCGAGCCGTGGTTCCCGTATCCGTAACTCCGTGGACCGTGGCCCCGCGACCCGTCGGCGAGCGCCTCGGATGCGATCACCGCGAGCAGCAGCGCAAACACGACCGTCAGCATCTTGTGTGTGGAGCGGTGCATACGGTTCTCCCGACTATTTGACAGTGTACCCGCGCCCTTCCAGGCAGGCGGTGATGGCACGCCGGTAATCGTATGCCTGCTTCTCGATGCGCGCTTGTTCAGCTTGTTCAGCCACCGTTTGCCGCGATGCGAGACCCGCGGCCTCGCGGGCCCGCGCCGAATCCGTGACGGCGCCGATGACCGCCCCCGCCACGGCGCCGACCACCGCGCCTTCGGCCGCATCATGGGGCCAGGAAACCGAAGCGCCGATGACCGCCCCGGCGACAGCGCCGTTGATCGCCCCTCTGTGGTCGGGAGGCATGGCGACCACCTGCACTTTCTGGTGAGGCGGCATCTGCGCGCTGCTGGGATCGTATCCGGTCTGCTTGCCCGCCCATCCATGGCACTCGTAGCGGTCGCGATCGAGCTGCCGGTCGCTCTGGCCGTTGGTGGGATACACGTATATGTCCGCGCCGGTTGCCGCGTTGGCGTTCGTGGGCTCTGGCGGAACAGCGGAATCATTCGCCTGCGCGGTCGCGGCCACCGCTATTGCCTCAAACAAGGCCAGGGTCATGACGGCCAGAAAAGGTTTTCCGCGCATCGAAGTCTCCCGCACGGTTTCAATGACCAGCCCGTGTCTGGGAATTCAGACCGGAAAATGCCGCGCAAGTTTCCTTTCAGGCTGCGGTCGAATCAGCCAACCCAATAGCCGGAAACAGCATCAACAATCCCCATCGGCATATGGGTAAATGCTGCGTTGATTTGGAGGCTTCGGTAACTTCATTTACTATGCACGTACTGGTTCGTTAACACAATCAAGACGAGAAACTACGCTGTTGATTCGCACAACTCAGGAAGCCGCACCGCCGATGGATGATCGTCTGACCGCCCGGCGTACGCGGGCACGCTTTTTCATTCTCGCGTTGCTGACCGTCGGCACGCTGATCAACTATCTCGACCGCACCGTGATCAGCGTCGCGGCGCCGCTCATGACCAAGGAGCTGGGCTTGAGCGCCGTGGCGATGGGCGTCGTGTTTTCAGCCTTCTCGTGGACATACGCGGCGGCGCAGATCCCGGGCGGAATTCTGCTGGATCGCATCGGTGTGCGTCTCACCTACTTCCTGTCGGTGACCATCTGGTCGGCGTTCACGCTGCTCCAGGGCCTGACGACCAATCTCTGGACTCTCATCGCCTGCCGCATGGGGCTGGGCGTGGCTGAGGCGCCAGCCTTTCCTTCGAACAGCCGGGTCCTCGGCACGTGGTTCCCGCAGGCGGAGCGCGCCTCCGCAACCGGTGTCTATTCGATCGGTCAGTACTTCGGCCTCGCTTTCCTGAGCCCCCTGCTCTTCTGGATCGCCGGCGCATTCGGGTGGCGCGCGTTGCTCATCATCGTCGGCGCGGTGGGTATCTTCTTCGGGTTCGTCTGGTACGCGTTCTATCGCGACCCGCACGAAAGCCGCGCCAACCAGGCTGAGCTCGATTACATCAAGGCAGGCGGTGGCGTACCCAGTTCATCCGGCGTGCGGTTCGAGTGGCGCCACATCGCTTTCCTGATGCGGCAGCGGCAAATTCTTGGTGCATCGATCGGACAGTTCGCAAGCAATTCCACGCTGGTGTTCTTCCTCACCTGGTTCCCCACCTACCTGGCGCAGGAACGTGGAATGGCCTGGATCAAGGTCGGGTTCTTCACGGTGCTGCCCTTCATCGCCGCCTGCGTCGGCGTCATGACGGGTGGACTGTGCTCGGATCTGCTCCTGCGCCGCACGGGCTCGGCGAATGTCGCCCGCAAATTGCCGATCATCGCCGGCCTGTTGCTCGCCTCGACGATCGTGATCGCGAATTTCGTGACCAGGGATACACTCGTCATCATCGTCATGTCGGTGGCGTTCTTCGGTCAGGGCATGTGCAACCTCGGCTGGACATTGCTGACCGACGTGGCGCCGAAAGAGCTCATGGGCCTGAGTGCGGGTGTGTTCAATCTGTGCGCCAACCTCGCCGGCATCGTGACGCCCCTGGTGGTGGGCGTCGTGGTCGGTGTCACCGGCTCGTTCGCCTGGGCGCTTGCCTTCATCGGTATCGTCGCTTTGCTAGGTGTCTTTTCATACGTGTTCATCGTCGGCGACGTGCGCCGCGTCGAGTACCGGCCGTGAGCGAACAACGAGCATTCAAGGTGGGCCTGATCGGTGCGGGGATCCAGCATTCCTCGAGCCCGTCGATGCACGTCGACGAAGGCAAGGCACTGGGTCTTTCGATCAGTTATGAGCTGCTCGACTACGATCTCATGCAGGGCGAGTCCAAGAGGCTGGCAGCGTTGCTCGACGACGCGGAACAGCGCGGTTTCTCCGGGCTCAACATCACCTATCCGTCGAAGCAGGCCGTGATCCCGCTGCTGCACGAACTTGCGCCCGAGGCCCGCGCGCTTCACTCCGTGAACACGGTGTTGTTCCGCAACGGCAAACGCATCGGGCACAACACGGACTGGTGGGGCTTCGCCGAAAGTTTCAGGCGCGACATGTCAGACGTGAACACGGACCACGTGGTCCTCGTCGGAGCCGGCGGCGCCGGCGCGGCGGTGGGCTACGCCATGCTGAAGCACGGCTCGCGATCACTGACGATCCATGACATGGACGGCACGCGCGCCGCGGCGCTCGTCGAGAGAATGTCCGAACTGTTTCCCGATCGCAGCATCAACGTGTGCCGCGATCTTTCTGCATCGCTTGCCAGGGCCAGTGGCCTGATACACGCGACTCCGACGGGCATGCGCAAGCATCCGGGCATTCCGGTGCCCGCCGAGTCCCTGCGCCCGCCGCTGTGGGTATCGGAAATCGTCTATGTGCCGCTGTTGACGGAGTTGGTGGTCACGGCGCGCAAACATGGCTGCCGAACGCTCGACGGCGGCGGCATGGCGGTATTCCAGGGCGCGATGGCATTCAAACTGTTCTTCGAAGTGGAGCCCGACATCCCACGCATGCTGCGCAGATTTCACTCGCGACTCGCGACGGTCGCCGCCTAGTGAATCCGATGCGCATCCTCGTCCTGCACGGGATCAACCTGAACATGTTCGGCAAGCGCGAGGCCAGCGTGTATGGCACGACTACGTTGGCTGAGATCGACGCGGCGCTCCAGCAACTTGCGAAGGAGCTCGGCGCCGAGCTCGAATGCTTTCAGACCAACAGCGAAGCTGAAATCTGCGAGCGCATTCATCGCGTGGTCATCGAGAAAAACTTCGCCGCGGTCATGATCAATGCCGGCGCCTGGACGCACTACAGTTACGGCTTGCGCGACGCGCTCGCCATGCTCACGGCGCCCATCGTCGAAGTGCATATGTCCAACATCCACGCGCGCGAGGCATTCCGCACGCACTCGGTCATCGCTCCCATCGCCAAGGGGCAGATCTGCGGCTTCGGCATCGAGAGTTACCTGCTCGCGCTGCGCGCGGCCGTATCGCTGGCAACGCAAAAACCCGCCAATTGAGCGCCCGATTTCGTATGTACCAAACGGTTCACATCGCTTAGAATGTACGAACCGGTGGGTGGGCATTGATTCCGAGGAATGGCGACGTGAGACAACTGCAAGCTGATCCCGAACTCGCCGCGCTCGACGCCATGATCCTGCGCGCGCGCGCCGCCATGAGCGAGGTGGCCGGGTACGATCAGGCGCGCATCGATCGTCTGTGCCAGGCGCTCGGCTGGGCGACGGCTAACGAAACGACCTTCAATCGCATCGTCGCGATGAGCATCGAGGAAAGCCGCCTCGGTGATCCCGAGGGACGCAAATCCAAGCGCATGAAGATTCTCGGTGTGCTGCGCGATGCCCTGCGGCAGAAGAGCACCGGAATCATCGAGCAGATTCCCGAGCGCGGCATCGTGAAATACGCGAAGCCGGCAGGTGTCATTGCCTCGCTCGTGCCCACGACAAATCCGGAACTCACACCGCCGTACACCGGCATATACGCGCTGAAGTGCCTGGACGCGGTGATCTTCTCGCCGCATCCACGTTCGAAGCGCACCACGTTCGAGATGGTGCGCGTGATGCGAGAGGCGATACGCCGCCAGGGCGCGCCCGCGGACCTGTTCCAGTGCATCGAGAACCCGAGCGTGCCGCTCACGCAATACCTCATGGCCAATTGCGATCTCACGCTCGCCACGGGTGGGCAGCCGATGGTGCGCGCGGCTTACAGCTCCGGGCGCCCCGCCTATGGCGTCGGCGCCGGCAACTCGACGATGGTGATCGACGAGACAGCCGACATCGACATCGCCGCGCGCAATACGCGCATGTCGAAGACTTCGGACTTCGGGTCCGGATGTTCGGCCGACGGCAACATCCTCGTCGACTCGACTATCTACCACGCATTCGTCGCCGCGCTCGTCCGGGAAGGTGGCTTCATGGCCAACCGGGAACAGGCTGCGATGATCGAGAAGGTGATGTGGGACAAAGACGGCCACCGGCTGCCGGAGACTGTCGCCTGCCCGCCGCAGGCTATCGCGCACGCGGCAGGTTTCGAGATATCGGCGGATCGACGATTTCTCATCGTCGAAAATGACCGCATCGGTCCCCGGCACAACTACTCGCGCGAGAAGTTGACCACGCTGCTCGCGGTCTATCGCTACGAAGGCTTCGATCAGGCACTCGACATGGTGCGGAAGATCTACGAGGTGGGTGGCAAAGGCCACTCTTGCGGCATCTACTCGCACGACGACGATCACATCGACAGGCTCGCCAGAGTGGCGCCGGTCAGCCGCATGATGGTTCGCCAGCCGCAGTCGAAGGCCAACGCCGGCTCCTTCACCAACGGCATGCCGATGACCTCGAGCCTGGGATGCGGCATCTGGGGCGGCAACATCACCAACGAGAACATCCACCTCAAACATTTCATGCAGACCACCTGGGTCAGCCGCCCGATCCCGGAGGACCGTCCCTCCGATCAGGAGTTGTTTGGCGAGTTCTTCAACACCGAGACGATGTAATGAAAGACACAGTCGCCAATCACCTGGTGCGCTACCTGGAGCAGCGTGGGGTACGCCATGTGTTCGGCCTGTGCGGCCACACCAACATCGCCGTGCTGTCCGCCATGGCTGGGAGCCGAGTTGAATTCATCAACGTGCGTCACGAGCAGGTGGCTGCGCATGCTGCCGATGGCTACGCACGCGTCACCCGAAAAGCTTCAGTGCTGCTGACGCACCTGGGTCCCGGCCTCACCAACGCCGCTACCGGCGTGGCCAACGCCGCCCTCGATTGCATTCCGATGGTGGTCATCGCCGGCGATGTGCCCTCACACTATTTCGGGAAACACCCGCATCAGGAAGTGAACCTGCACGCCGACGGCGCGCAGTATGAAATCTACCGGCCGTTCGTAAAGCGTGCCTGGCGCGTCGACGATCCGAAGCTCTTCCCCGAGATCATCGACAAGGCGTTCCTGTTGGCCGAGAGCGGCCAGCCAGGTCCGGTGCTGGTCGACGTTCCGATGGACGTATTTTCCGCGCTGGTGGACTCGAGCCTGTTTACGCGGCTTGAGTCAAATACGCGCGCCTTGCGCAAACCGTCGCTCGACCTGGCTACCGCGCGCGAGATCGTATCGAGGATGGCGGAAGCGAAGCAGCCCCTGATGTACGTCGGTGGCGGCGTGGTGCTGGCGGATGCCTGCGACGAACTGCGCGCGCTCGTCGATCATCTCGGCATTCCCGTTGCGCACAGCCTCATGGGCAAAGGTGCATTGCCCGACGATCACCCATTGTTATTGGGTATGAGCGGGTTCTGGGGCACGAAGCTCGTGAACGACACCTGCCTTGCGTCCGACTGGGTGTTGGGGCTCGGCACGCGATTCAAAGAGGCCGACTGCAGTTCCTGGTACCGCGACTACACATTCAACATTCCACCGACGCGCCTCATCCACATCGACATCGAGCCGTCCGAAATCGGCAGGAATTTCTCGACCGAGATCGGCGCGGTGGCGGATCTCAAGCAGGCGCTGCAGGTTCTGGGCGACGTCGCGCGCGAACTGGTGCCGGCATCTCGCAAGCCGACAAAGACGGCAGACACCATCGCGAAATTCCGCCGGGACTTCATCGCCAGCAACCAGCCCATGGCCACGTCGGATGCCTTCCCGATGATGCCCGAACGCATCCTGGCCGAAGTACGGGCGCACATGCCGCGTGACGTGATCATCACCACGGACGTGGGCTGGAACAAGAATGGTGTCGGCCAGCAATTCCCGGTGTATACGCCAGGCAGTGTGCTGACACCGGGAGGTTTCGCAACCATGGGCTTCGGGCCTCCCGCGGCCATCGGCGCGAAGATCGCGCGCCCCGATCGGGTCGTACTTTCGCTGGTGGGCGACGGTGGATTCGGCCAGAACCCGGCCGTGCTCGCCACCGCGGTCGAACACGGCCTCGCCATCATCTGGCTGGTGATGAACAACAACGCTTACGGGACCATCGCCGGGTTGCAGAAGGCCGCATATGGCCTCACGCACGGCACCCTCTTCCCGGCAGCGAAGGTCGGCTGGGATGCACAAAAACCCAACTATGCCGAGATCGCCCGCGCCTACGGCTGCGAAGGCGAGCGCCTGAAGTCGGCCGCCGACCTCGGGCCCGCACTGAAGCGTGCACTGGCCTCCGGCAAGCCCTATCTACTCGACGTGCCCATGAAGAACAACCCCACGCCGACCACCGGGCACTGGAACATCCTCGACATCTACGCGCCCGACGCGAAGCTCGAACACGTGGCGACAGACCCTTGAAACGCGACATCCTCGTCAGCGAAGTGGGGCCGCGCGACGGCCTGCAGAGCATCAAGAGCATCATGCCGCTCGCGGCAAAAAAAGCGTGGATCTCCGC
>Ga0190271_10000905_pt1 | contig 15960 bp, 10 predicted proteins | sample Popmic356T_FD_133747 | JGI IMG/M metagenome (GOLD analysis project Ga0190271, IMG submission 133747) | Populus adjacent soil microbial communities from riparian zone of Weber River, Utah, USA - 356 T | ecosystem: Environmental > Terrestrial > Soil > Riparian zone | place: USA: Utah | collected...
CGCGAGCGCGAGACTCAGCGCATCGGGCCGCGCTTGAAAGCGGTCTACGAACAGGCCGAGCGCGCAGGCCGCCGCCAGGGCCGCGCTGGACACAGGAGCGCTGGCGCGTCGCATGAGCGCGTACACTGCGCCTACGCTGCCAGCCATCAGGACAGCTTGCACCACCCGCAATCCCCACAGGCCGCCGCGCGCGACGACCGTATGGGCCAACACTTCCCACAGCCATGCGAACTGCACCCAAGGCCGCTCGGGGTGGACGGCGGAGAACAGGTCGGTGCGCGGAATCGCGCCGGTGCGCGCGATGATCTCGCCCAGCTTGAGGTGCCAGAACGTATCGGCAGACGACAAGGGGTGCGCGGCGAGCAGCCCCACTCCGAGCAGCCCAAGCGCCACGCTCATGGCACCGGTGGCGGTGCGCCAGGCGTTCCTCGGCTTTGAGCTTTGGACGCAATCGTTCATTCGTGAGCTCGCGCGCAGCGACCCGATGCGGTGTGGTGAGGGCCGGTGCTGCCGCGCTCGTGCAGGACACTGGCAGTGTGCCAGCTGGTACAAACCGTCTCAACCTATCGGCAAGCTCGACCGTCACTGCTGACATGCGCGCACGTGCGCGCCGCGTCGACGCGCTGCGCGCACCTTTGCCGAGGCGGCAAGCTGCGGTTGTGTCACGCGCGCACGCTGCCGCTATCAGCCGCGGACGATATGCCTGCGAACCCAATGCACCACTGTCTGGACTCGGCAAAAAAAGAGACGAAATCGCTGGCAGGCGATTTCGTCTCTGGTTTACGCGTGTCGGCGTGTCGTTAGAGTGGGCAGCGCTGCAGGCTTGCTCGCTTACTCGTTGGGCGCCGTGTGATAGGCCATCGCGTGGCTGCCATAGTCGACGTACATCGTGCTGCCGGTGATGGCTCGCGCGTTGGGGCTCGAGAGGAACAGAGCCGCCGCCGCGACATCTTCTGGTGTGATCGTGCGCTGAATCGGCGACTGATCGGCCACCCACTTTGCCATTCCGCCACCCGATCCGGGCGCGATGGCTTCCGCAGCGCGTGAGGGCCACGGCGCGGCTGAGATGCAATTGACACGTGCACCGTAACGCCGGCCGAGCTCGAACGAGAGCACACGCGTGTCGGACTCGAGCGCGGCCTTTGCGGAAGACATGCCGCCGCCATAACCGGGCACGACTCGCTCGGCGGCGAGGAAGCTCATGCACACCAACGAGGCGTTGGGGCGTAAGCGCGGACCCAGTTGTTTCGCTAGCCCCACGAAGGAGTAGCTGCTCGTGCTGACGGCTTCTAGATAACCGCTGCGGCTCGTCTCGAGCAAAGGCTGCAACACCTCCGGTGCGTTTGCGATGCAGTGCACCACGATGTCGAGCGACGCGGGGCCGAAGTCGGCATCGAGGGTGGTCGCGAGGTCTTCGATGGTGAAACGCTCGAAGGCGCGATAGCGCCGGTTCGTTCGCACTTCCTCGGGTACGTCCTTCGCCGAATCGAAACGTGCGTCGAGCGGAAACACACGCTCGAAACTAAAGAGTGACCCGTCCGGTAACTTCCGCGCCTCGTCGTAGTCGCCGCGTTCCAGTAATGCCATGAAGCTGCTGAACGCAGGCGGCCAAGTCGCGGCACATACACTCGCACCTGCCATCGCGAGCTCTCGCGCGATGGCAAAGCCAAATCCGCGGTTGTCACCGATGCCAGCAACTAACGCGCGCTTTCCTGTCAGGAGGTTCTTGAACATGTCCCGTTGCGCTTCCATTCTGCCGAGCACACGCTCCGCAACACTGACTATCATTTTGCCCTGGAGAAGCAAGTTATATGTATAAGCTCGATGATAAGGTTGCCCTCGTCACAGGTGCATCGCGCGGCATTGGCCGAGCATGCGCAGTCGCATTGGCGGCGCAGGGTGCCCACGTCGTGATCGCGTTCAACACGCGCGAGGATGCGGCTCAAGAGACCTTGCAACAGGTGCAGGCGGTCAATGGCAGCGGTGAGCTCATGCGGCTGGACGTGACCGCGGACGAGGACTCGATCCGTGCCGCCGTTCGTAGCATTTTCGATCGCAAGAGGCGGCTCGATATCCTCGTCAACAATGCCGGAACATCGGCTGGCGACGCACTCTTGGCGAGCATGCCGATGGAGGCGATGGAACATCAGTTCCGCACGAACTTCTGGGGATTTGCTCAGTGCACGAAGGCTGTCGTGCCGTTCATGGTTCAGCGGCGCTGGGGAAGAATCATCAGCATTTCGAGTGTCGTGGCTGCAACCGGCAACGTCGGTCAGACGATTTATGCGGCATCGAAAGCCGCACTCGAGGGCGCGACGCGTTCGCTGGCGCGCGAGTACGGGCGACGTGGCGTCTGTGCGAACGTCGTTTCTCCTGGCCTGATCAAAACGGATATGACGGCGCACTTCGGTGAAGGCGGGCTCGCCGCCGCAGCTAGCCAAATTCCGTTGGCGCGCGTGGGCAACCCGGAAGATGTCGCGGCAGTGGTCGCGTTTCTGTGTACCGACGCCGCGGGTTACGTGACGGGGCAGGTCATCGGCGTTAACGGTGGGATGCACATGTAACAGCTGAAGGGCGGTCTCGGGCAGCAGGTCGCGCGCGTAAACCAACGAAGGCGCGTTGGTTTCCGAGCGTGATCTCCCCTGTGTCCACTCCCGCTTTCGCCCGCTTCTGACACGAGTAGCACGACAATGCGAGCCGGCGGCCTGCGGCTCGCAGCATCTCGCCCACAGCGACGGGAGTCGGGCCGACGGGCGTGCGTTCTGTTCAGCGAGCTACGAAGACGTACGTCAACTTCGTCACGCTTCGAAGACGCACGTCATCTTCGTCAAGATACGAAGACGTACGTCAACTTCGTCGAGATACGAAGACGTATGTCAGCTTCAGCGAGATACGAAGACGTATGTCAGTCTCAGCGAGAGATACGAAGACGTATGTCAGTCTCGTCGAGATACGAAGACGTATGTCACCGAGTACTGTGTCAGCGCAAAGTGTTAGATGATCTGTGGCTCTAAGCTGAGTGTGCTGCCGACTCGGTCGTGTTGGGCCGTCGGAGCTCGGTTCCGGCCGCGACCTGACCAGCGGCTTTGCGCCTCACGCGCGTGCTCGATTTCAAGCGCAGCCTGGCTGTGATTTCTACTTGCGCGGCCGCGTTGCCGGCTATTCGTAGCGCAGACCACCTGGCCCTGACGCACGAGAACACCGGCGGCGGCGCAGCCGTCTAGCGACGCATGCGAGCGCCCGGTGACAGCGTTGGCTGTGATGGATGGCACGTGGAGCGCGCTCAGTAGAAACGCTGTTACTTCGCGCGTGCAAAGCGCCATTCGCGCACTCAGCGCAGCGCGCGGCTCGGACATGCCGCCGCACGCTCGCTGACAGCGTGCGCTGAGACGGTTTCGCTGTCGCATAAGCCCCTGCTGCTTTCGCTTGCGTAGCGAAGCGTTCTGCGTGCTGCGGGCGCCTCGCTCGCATGGTTGATCACCGATCCACGCAGCTCTGCGTTCAGTACGCGCTGGGTAGACAGTGGTGCAGTGTTGAACGATGTTTCAGTCGATCGGTCGCTGCGAGCTGCACGGCAGTGATACGAACGAGACGCTGGGCTATCGCTCGGCTCGGAGCGATCAACATGGCGAGCAGTGGCAGCGACATGCCACTGCGATAACGCTACGAAGCGCTTGAAAATGGCTCGAAATCAGCCGCGCGTGCTCGGTGACATCGTTTGGTGTAATCGATTAGATTCGTGAACAAATGATATCCATCGCACGAACAGCGCTCGACGCTGACAGCGTTTGCTGCCAGCGATCTGCGTTATGGACTTAGATATCCCTCGCCACCGTTCAGCATTGGCTGACGACTTGCGATGGATGTCGAGTCTGTTTCGATCAAGTCGCAGCGTGTGACGCGCAGCTGGCCACGATTGCGCTTGTCTCGCGCTGCTGCGATGTGCGAAGCACGTAAGCCGGCACGCGGAGCATGTGCACGCTGCATCATCCCAGTGTGTTGGCAGTAGTTCAGTTCGTGTTCAGCGCGCGCCAGCATCGGCATCGATCACGTCGCGTAAGCTGCGAGCGAGCCTCAGTTTATGCGGTATATGCAGGCGTTTTCGCTGCGGCTGAGATCCGCCGTCGCACTTCGTCGTTGCCGCCAACGCCGTGGCGCTTGCTGCACATAGTCCCAGTTAGGCGTTGTGCGCGCGCGGCTTGAATGGCAATCATGGGTTCGTGTTTCGGGCCCGGCGTACGAGCTACTGACGCTCAAGTGTCTCGCTGCATGACACAAGCCTGACGTGCTCTAACTGATCGTACTGTTGGTGTTCCGACTCGCAGTCGATGAAATGAACGAAGCACGCAGCACCGTGCTTGATCTTCAAACACGCACAGCTTAGGGTCACTCACACGTATGCGGGTCGAACGCAAACAGAGTACAGATGGCAAGCGCGCGAACTGCGCGAGTGCTGCTGGCGTTGGCGCAGGCGGAGTAATGAATACGGTGAGGCGGTGAACATGGCAAACACTGCGAACAAGTCGAAAGCACAGCGTCGCGTCGTGATCACAGGCATGGGCGTGATCTCGCCTCTTGGCAATGACCCTCGTCAATGCTTCGAGCAGATTGCGTCGGGCGTGAGCGCGGGGCGCGCATATCCCGAGGATTCCTCCGCCGTCCGCGGCCTGTCGGTCGCAGCCGTCGTGCCCGACTTCGACGGTGGCGCAGTCGTCGGTAAGAAGAACATCAAGCGCACCTCACGCTTTCTTCAGATGGGGCTCGCTACGGCGCGCAGCGCGCGCGCCGACGCAAACTTCGCTGCAGCGGGCTATGCACCGGATCGCGTGGGCTGCCTCTTCGGCTCATCGCTCGGCGGGCTCGAGATGGTGCACGAGACAGCGTCGGGCCTGGCAGCTTCGGGATTACGAGGCGTCTCGCCGTTTCTCCTGCCTGGCTCGTTGAACAACATGGCCGCAGGCATGATCGCGATCGACGCGGGCGTGAATGGTCCGTGCTATGCGGTGAGCGCCGGTTGGGCGAGCTCGATGTATGCGTTGGGGCATGCCTTCGAGATGGTGCGCAGTGGCACCGCCGACGCGATGCTAACAGGCGGCTCTGAATCGATCTTGGAGGCGCCGCTGGCTACAGCGGTCCTCAGTCGCAGTGGCTTGTTCATCGATGCGCTCGGCATGAAGAGCGTGAACATGGACATGGACAAGCCGAACGAGGCTTCACGGCCGTTCGACGAGACGCGGCGCGGCGCGGTGGCCGCCGAGGGCGCGGCGATGTTGGTGCTGGAGAGCTTCGACAGTGCAGTGGCGCGCGGCGCCACGCTGTACGCAGAGGTCTTGGGTTACGCCTCGATGTTTGCTCCGACGGCAAACCACGTGCGTGGCAGTTGGACCCCGGTGATGGTGTCCTGCATGCAGCAGGCGCTGCGCTCCGCGAATGTGGATCCGCGCGAGGTGCAGTACATCAACGCATACGGCAGCGCTTCGCCGCTGACAGACGCGATGGAGACGAGCGCTGTCAAGCAGGTGTTTGGCGGTCATGCCTCGGAGCTCTGGCTGAGCAGCACCAAGGGATCCGTGGGACACATGCTGGGCGCCTCGGGTGCTTTCGAGACGGCCATGACGAGTCTCGCGCTGCAGCGCGGCTTGCTGCCGCCCACTGCCAATCTAAAGACACGCGACCCCGCCTGTGACCTCGACTATACGTCAGGTGCAGCCCGAGAGCGTCGCGTCACGATCGCCATGAAGAACACGTTTGGCGAGAGCGGTCACTGTGGTTCGTTGATCCTGCGGATTGCTGCTTGAGGTGATGTCATGAGCGAACAGCATGAAAAAATCGTGATCACCGGCATCGGAGCGATAAGCTCGCTCGGCGCCACGGCGCGCGCCACGTTCGAAGGCCTCGTGGCAGGCCGCAGCGGCATTCGCGATGTTCCGTGGGCAGTGCCGGAAGGCATGGAAGTCCGTATCGGCGCTTTCATCGACCAGTACGAGCGACCGGCGCTCGGCAACTTCGACTATACGAATCCCGGTCCTGGTCGTTACAGCGAGATGGCGTTGCTAGCGACCCGCGAAGCGCTCGCCGACTCTGGCTTGGCTTCAGACCAGGACCGAGCCAAGGCGGGCTACGAGAGCCATCGCATCGCCACGATTCTCGGCGTGGGGCTCGGCAACGGAGAAGCCATCGTGGGCGCGAGCGGCAAGATCGTCGCGGGGCGTCTCGATGAGATCTCGTCGACGTGGGGCGACCGCATGGCGCCGCACCTCGCGACCGAGTTGCTTGCCGCTGAGGCGGGCGCCACGGGCCCGAGCTGTTGCGTGCAGTCCGCCTGCGCGAGCGCTGCGCACTCGATTGGCTATGGCTTCGATCTGCTGCGCTCGGGCATCGTGGATGTCGCCGTCGTAGGTGGTGCCGAGGCACCGATCGCACCGTTTGGGCTGTCACTGTTCGAGCGCATCGGCGCGCTATCGAAGTACGTCGGTCCGGCGCAGCGCGCGTCGCGTCCTTTCGATCGCGAGCGCAGTGGTTTCGTCATGGGTGAAGGCGCGGGCATGCTCATCCTCGAGACGCTCAGCCATGCGCGGCGTCGCGGTGCACGCATCTACGCCGAGCTCGCTGGCTACGGCGCTACGGCAGACGCGTTTCACGTCACGCGTCCCAGCGCGGATGGCCGCGGCATGTCGAACGCTATCAAACGCGCATTGCATGTCGCTGGGATCGATCCAGAGTCTGTCGACTACGTGAACGCGCATGGTACCGGGACGGAGTTCAACGACGCCGCCGAGACCAACGCGCTGAAGCAGACGTTCGGCGATCATGCTCGCAAGCTGTGGATCAGCAGCAACAAGAGCATGTTCGGTCACCTGTTGGGCGCGGCTGCCGCGGTCGAGACGGTGGCTACGGTGTGCACGCTAGCCAGTGGCACGGTGCCGCCAACCCTCAACCTCGACAATCCCGATCCCGAGTGTGACCTCGACTACGTGCCACACGAGGCACGCAAGAAGCCGGTGCGCGTCGCCATCAAGAACTCCTTCGGGTTCGGTGGTCAGAACGCATCGCTCGTACTGCGAACCATCTGAGTTGTGTGTCCGTACCCGCTTGCTTGCAGCGGGCCGGACATCTCCCGATACGATCGAACCAAAGGAGTGAGTCCATGTCAGATTTGTCCACTGTTTCTCAATCGTCCTCTATGCTCTCCAGTGCCGGTTCCGAGCCCGAAATGCTCGATTCCGACGTGGCGAACCGCATTCGAAAAATCGTTTGTGACAGCTTGGACGTCTCCCCTGACGATGTGACGTCTGAAGCCTCGTTCGTTCAGGACCTCGGAGCCGACTCGCTCGACGTGGTGGATCTCGCGATCCGCTTCGAGAACGAGTTCGCGCTCTCCATCAAGGATCACGATTATCTGCACCTGACGCGTCTTTGCGACGCGACGGCGTACGTCGAGGGTCGGCTCAGCGGCGCGATCAGCGGCGCGAAGCCCGCTGCGGAGGGCGCAGGCGCCGCTCTCTGAGGGCGAGGAAGCTGTTGGCTACGGGCGCGTATCGGTGCGCGCGAGTGAAGCAAGGCTGACGATCCTGGACTCGCACAGATTAGCGTAAACGCTGCAAACCGGCTTGGCCGCTCGTAGGCACTTTCCGGGCTGGTGGGTGTCGCGATTGGGGTGCAGCGTGGACGTGTTGTGAGCAGGGTCACCTGGGACGGTTGGGTATTACGCTCCAGGTGGCCCTGCACGCAATGAAGGCTTGTGGCGAGACGCTTCAAAATGCGCGTCAGAACACTAAGGCTGCGTGCACGCCAGCTGCGACCCATTGCAGTGCTTTGATACCAGTGTCGCCGCTGACGCTGGCGTAGCCAATGTGTATGCCCAGGTCGAGTAGCGGGATGACCGTGAGATCGAGGAACGCACCGACGTCGAAGGTGAAACTGGTGTGATCGAGATCTTTGGCGTGCAGCGTCCTCGAGACGGATGCAAAGCCGACGTGGCCATACGCACCTACGCGCAGGAGCTCACCAATGCCGGCGCGAACGCCTGCGATGCCGCGGTAAGCGCGCGCATCCCCATCGGAGACATCGCTGTTGAAGGCGGCGAGATTAAACCCGATCTCGGGGGTCAGCACCAGCAATGGCACGTGCAGTTGGTAGCCGGCGCGAATGGCGAAGCCGGGTCCGGTGGACAGCGCAGTTTGGTTCACCGGAATGTCGCTCTCGAGGTCGGCACCGACCGTGAAGCCGGCGTGAACCTGCGACGGGGTTGCCGCGCACCAAAGCGCCCCCAAGAGCAGCGCGAATGCGAGCGAAAGTGAAGTGGGCTGCAGAGGGGACTTGACGCGCTCGGGCTGTTGGCGCGCGCAAACCGGGCTAGCGAGATTCGGCATAGGAAAGCTCCTCATAGCAGTGGAGAAGAACACCTCAGTCGAATCCGAACGACGGTCCACGTCAAGCCTTCTGCTGGGGCTTCTCGCGATGACTGGTTCCGAACTTGCGATGTGTATGGTCGGCCACGTCGCGCGTGTGTGGTTTTGGGACGAAACGCGAGCCGCGTGCCGTTGACATCGCGCGGGGTTGGTGGGCTGCGCCGCCGGGTTGCATGGTTGCCCGCCTGCTCGGTGTGTAGTCGTGTCGGCGCGCGTGTCGTCGCGGTTCCGCGGGGCGGCAGCGTCGGGGCATTGCGTACCCAGACTTGTTCGTGTGTCACATAGCGATCGAGTGTTAGTGAGCCGTGTGAGACTGTGAGATTCTGTTTGTAGTCTAAGCGTATGGCGTATGAAGAGGCCTGCGCCTGGCGCCTTGGCTGTGCTCGCAGCGACCGAGCACACCGTGCAGACCCGTCCGTGCGCTAGGCATGCGAATGTCCGGACACGCCCATGCACCTGAACAGTGCACCCAAACGACGAGCGAGTGGTTTATCGCCAACTGCAGGGTGAATTTCGACATCAATGGCGAGCGCCGCGCTCGGCGGCGAAAGTCTCGAGGCCGATGCTGGCGTGTTAGGTGCAGCGCTGTCTGTGGCTGAAATGCCCACGTGTGGGCTTGTGGCCAGCGTTGCGGGACTTACTTGCGAGAGCTCGCGTCCGGGACACATGCTTCAGTTGGAGAGTCGAGCTGGCCCGGTGCGGCGCGCGACCACGACTTCCGCGGTAAAACCCACCCGTAGCGACGCCAAACGACCTCAGCGTTCAGTGTCGAGCGAGCAGGTGACACTGTCCCCTGGAACAAACGGGCCAGCGTTTCGACGCCTATCATCCGCGTCGAAGACGGGTGACAGCCTTGGCACCACATTGAGATCCGTGATAGCGGTGACCCAAGCTATTGGCTGGCATGCTTTGCGCATGGCGGGCGAAGCCCCGGACGAAGGTTCGATTCAGCACATAGCTTATCAGGAGCGCAGCCATGACTTGGGATATCCGGCGTACGGCCGTGTTTGCGGTGTTCGCGTATAGCTTCGGTTTGGTCGCAGCTTGTGATGACGACGAGAATCACGACGACGACTACTACAACGCCCGCATAGCGCCCGGTGGTGGAGGAGTATCAACCCGGCCCAGCGGCGGCAGCGCGGGCCGTAGTGGTAGCGGGAGCTCGCAGAGGCCCGACACTGGCGAGGCCGGTTCGGCGCCGGACGATGACGATGACGATACCGATGACGACGACAGCGAGCGCGACGATGCTGCCTTGCTCGTCGAAGTCGAGCAGGGCACGCTGCGCGGCCGCTGGGCGAGCGATGAGGTGCGCGCGTTTCTGGGTATTCCCTACGCGGAGCCACCGCTCGCAGAGCTGCGTTGGACCGCGCCCACCCAGCCTACACCCTGGAAAAAAGGCAGCGTGAGAGACGCCACCAAGTACAGCGCTCGCTGCGCACAGCTTGCGCCGAGCCTGTTTCATGCCACCGAGGACACGAGCGAGGATTGTTTGTACTTGAATGTGTGGGCACCGTCGGTGTCCTCGCGAGTGACGTTGCCCGTCGTGGTGTGGATTCACGGCGGTGACCACCTGTCGGGTTCAGCCTCGGACCAAGTGCCCTCGGGAGACGGCAAGTATTACGACGGCAGCACGCTCGCCAGTCACGGTGTAGTCGTCGTGTCATTCAACTACAGGCTGGGAGCGCTCGGCTTCTTGGCTCATCCGGAGCTCGATGCCGAGCGCAGTCCGTTCGGCAACCAGGGCCTCCGGGACCAGGTCGCGGCGCTGACCTGGGTCCACGACAACATCGATCAGTTCGGTGGTGATCGCGCGAACGTGACGCTAGTCGGGCAGGGCAGCGGCGCCGCCGACGTCTGCATGCACGTCGTCTCGCCGCTGAGCCAGGGCTTGTTTCAGCAGGCGGTCGGGCAGAGTGGTGGTTGCACGGTGTATCAGCCTGAGCCCGCGGACCTGACTCGCAACACACAAGCGTGGGTCGCCGCGGTCGGTTGTGACGATGCCAAAGACCAGCTCGAGTGCTTGCGCACGACGTCGCTGGACAAGCTGCTGAAGGCTGCTGGTGATAAGCGTGCATTCGTGCCGGTGGTCGACGGCGAGTTTCTGCCCGAGCAACCGCGCCAGCTCTACCGGCTCAATCGCTTCGAGCCGGTCCCGTACGTAATCGGTTGGAGCAGCGACGACGGCGCGCTCTTCAATGCAGACTTCAAGTCGGTCGATAGCCAAGACGACTACCACGCGGTGCTCCAGAAGCAGTTTCCCGACCTGTCGCTCGAGACGTTGTGTGAGATCTATCCACACGATGAGTTCGGCGACACGCCGGAGGGCTATCGCAAGGTGCTCGCCCACTTGTACGGGGATGCTTTCGTACGTTGCGTGGTCGAAGATACGGCGGAGCGCGCCAGCGACGGTGCAGCCGATGTTTACCTGTATCAGTTCGCTGTTCCCGCGGACGGCAATGGCATCGGCCCGTCGCACGCCGCGGAGGTCGGCTACCTGTTCGGTACGGAGCCCAAGCTCAGCGCCAAGCAGCGTACGGTCGGCAAGCTGATGCAGTCGTACTGGGTCGATTTCGCACGCAACGGTTACCCAGACCGCAACGAAGACCTGCCGGCGTGGCCGCCGCTGTCGAGCAAAGACGAGTCGCGCATGCAGTTCGCGTTCGAGTCCAAGCTCGTCGGCGACACCAACAAGCAGGCGTGCGAGTACTGGCGTAGCGTCTACAACGCGCGCTTTCCCGCTCAGCCGTAAGTGACACGTGCGGCCGCGCGCCAGCTAGCGTCCGCTCGGTGGCGTGCGCTCGCTTGGCTTATACCTACGCAGCGTCGGCTCAGTGGCTTCGTCGCGCTCGTCTTCCCAGAAGAAGCGGGCTTCGGCCCACGTGAGGTCGTCGGCCACTTCGAATGTCACATCACCGCGGACGCCAGCGATGGCCGCGTAGCCCCGACAGACGCCATGCCAACAGTGCAGGTAGTTGCTGTAGCGCCGGACTGCAGGCGCGATGTTTTCGAAGCGGATGGTTGGCTGACCATCCGCAGCGGCGATCAGCTTGGGGTCGCAGAGCTCGCGGTACACGAGCGGCCAACCCTTGACCAAGAGCCGCACCACGCTGATCGGTGAGAGGCCGAACACGCGCACCATGCTCGAGAAAAAATTCCCGAGCAGCGGACGGTCTATCAGGGCGATCAGCACTTGTCGCCAGCACTCGATCGCGCGCTCTTGTCCGAAGATGTCGACCATGGCGTCGACGGTCCAATGATCGTCCTCGATCGAAATCCAGCCCATGGGCGCTGTCGACTCGATGCGCGTGCGGGAAGGTGCAGGCACCGCATCGAGCACTCGGGCGCGCGCTCCTGGCTCGAACTCGTCGAGGTACGCCAAGCTGTCTTGCACCGCACTTGCGCGTATCGCCGGATCAGGCACTTCCACGTAGTATGCGCGTCGACGAGAACTGCGGCTAGGCGAGCGCTCCTTCGCGTGACCTAGCGCAAGTCGCGGCTCACCAGCGTTCACATGGTTGCAGCGGCGCGTCCTGCTTCCAAAGGCGCGTGTGTCCGCAGCGCGTGCTCAACACGACACCGATCGGACTCGCAGGACACAAGCTCGACGTCTGGATGTGTTGCCAAGCGCTAGCAGAACGCGCACCGCTTGCAGACGCCCGGTGTCCGACCGAGTCGAGGGAGCTGCCGTCCGAGGCCACGGCGTTGTCGTCTGGCCTCGCACAAAAGCCAGTACCGTCCCACTTTCCGGCACGACCGCACGACGACAGCGGAGTACGCTAATCGCGTCGGTGTACAAGCGCGTGACAGATCGGCGCGGCGGGCAGTCATGTATCGGGGCTATCGCTATCGTCACGGCCAGCTTTTGGGCCGCGGTGGGGCTCTTGGGCTGCGAGCGAGGCCTGGAGCCGGGCGCGACTGGTACGCGGGAGCGCGCGCGGCCCTGGCTGCCGCACTACGCTGCCGTTGCGGGGGCCGACGGCGCAGGGACGGCAGGTGCCACTGCCGACGGCCGCGCCGAAGTGCTGCTGCCTGCGCGTATCCGGCGCCTCAGCAGCGCGGAGTACGATGGCTCGGTGGCAGCGCTGCTCGGCGGCGCGCTGCCGGACGTCACTCACAAGCCCAGCCGCGGCTTTGCGCCGGATGCTCGTCAGGGTGGCTTCACGGTCAACGAGGCGCAGCGCGTAGACGCCGTGCTGGCGAAGCAGCTGTTTGCGGCCGCCGCGCAGCTCGCTGCCGAGGCTCGCGGAAGCTTCACGCAGCTAGCGCCGTGTGCGGCTCATGAGCTGAGCGCGGATTCAGAGGGTTGTGCACGCGCCTTCATCGCGGACTTCGGCGCGCGCGCGTACCGGCGGCCGTTGAGCGAGGAGGAATCGACAGGCCTGCTGGAGGTGTATCGGGCGGGTGCGCTCGCTGCGACCTACGACGACGGTGTGGAGCTGGTGATCCGCGCGCTGCTGCAGTCTGCCGGCTTTCTGTACGTGACGGAGCTCGGTCCCGCAGCACCGGTCCGAGACGACGAGCGGACGGTGGCGCTGACCGCGTACGAGCTCGCGAGCGAGCTGGCATATCTCATGACCGGCGGACCACCGGATGCCGCGCTGCTGACGGCTGCGGCGGCTGGTGAGCTCGACTCGGCGCAAGCGCGCCGCGACCAGGTGATGCGCTTGCGACGCGAGCAGCCGGCGACGCGAGACCAGCTCGTCCACATCCTGCATGAATGGCTCGAGCTCGATCGCATCGCGATCACGGCCAAAGACAGCGCTTTCTACCCCACCTACGAGTCGCTGCAGCCGTTGTTCCTGGCCGAGAGCCACGACTTCATCGCGGCCGTGCTCGATGACGACAGCGCGGGAGCGAGCGACGTGAGCACGCTGCTCAACGCCGATTGGACCATCGGCGATCAGTTGCTCGCCGCATTCTACGACACCAAAGGGTCCGAGGAGGCCGCGCGCATCGCGCTGCCCACGCGCCGCGGCATTCTCAACCAGGGCGCGTTCCTCGCCGTGCACTCGCATGCGTACGAGAGCGCTCCGGTGTTGCGCGGTGCGGTGATCGCGCGCCGTCTCGCCTGCATCCCCGTGCCCGCGCCGGATACACTCGGCATCAGCGTGACGGCGCCCCCTGCAGATCCCGTGCTGACGACGCGCCAACGCTTCGCCGAGCACGACGCCAATCCGAGCTGCGCGCCGTGCCACAAGACGATCGACGGCTTCGGCAATGCGTTCGAGCAGTACGACGGCATGGGAGGCCGGCGTCTCACGGAAAACTCCGTGATGGTCGACTCCACTACGCTGATCGCCGCCGGTCTCGACTTCGACGGCGCTTACGCAGACAGCGACGCGCTGGCTGCGGCTTTGGCCACGAGCCCCGTCGTCGCCGAGTGCTTCGCGCGCAACCTGTTTCGGAGTGCGACCGCGCGCGGTCCGGACAGCCGCAGCGCGACCGACACGCAGGCGAGCGAAGACGAGTTCATCGCGCTCTGGCGCGAGTTGCCCGAGCACGAGCGCGGCAATGTGGTCGACACGCTCGCTGTCTTCGTGACCAGTCGTCTGTTTACCCATCGCAGCCTGCCATGACCCCACGAGCTCGCCGCGTCATACCTACTCGCACTATCCACCGTCGCGCGTTTTTGCGCGGTGTCGGCGTCAGCGCCGCGCTGGCGAGCCTGCCATTCTATCGGCCGCTCGAGCACGCGTTCGCCCAGTCGATGGGCGAAACCTTGCCGCTCAAGTTCATCGGCGTCTGTCAGCCCCACGGCCTTTGCGCCGAGCACTATACGATGCGAGCCACGGACAGCGAGCGCGTGTTCGACCTGCGCTACGACAACTGCCCCCTGCGGCCGTTCGACGAGCCCGAGACGTACGGCCAGAGCTTCAAAGACCGCATCGTGATCATCGAGGGGCTCGACCTGGGGTCGAACGTCAATGGGCACGATTCCGCCGCGACGATCCTGACTGGCAGCGCGATCACCAGCAAAAAGCCTCAGAATATCTCGCTCGATCAATTTCTGGCGCTGGAGCGCGGCCTGGGGCTCGCGACGCGTGTGACGAGTGTCCAGCTGGCCGTGGGTGACGCCGAGCTGAATTCCGAATTCTGTCTGTCGTACGGTGCTGGCGGCGAGCCTTTGAGCAAGATCGTCGACCCGGTGGCCGCGTTCGAGCTGTTGTTTCGCGGCGTGGTGGTGGGCACGGACCCGAAGGCGGTGGCCGAAGCGGAGCGCCAGCAGCGACTTGGCAAGAGTCTGCTCGACTATGTGCGCGGGGACCTGGGCCGGCTGCGTGGGCGCTTGGCCTCGGCCGAACGCCAGAAGCTGGACCAGCACTTGGATTCCCTGCGCGACATCGAGAAGCAGCTGGCCGCGCCTGCGTCAGCGACGAAGAGCTGCGCGCTGCCCGGCCGGCCTGTCGCGTTCCCGCACGTGCTGCGCTCGGACGGAGCGGCGCCGTACTTCGATGCGATTACCGACGCACACATCGAGCTGTTGGCCCAAGCCGTCGCTTGCGACATCACGCGCTTTGCCACGCTGAACCTCGCGGATCTCTCGTACGAGGGCAACCCGCTCGGCCTGCCCAAAGACAACCACGCCGACGTGGCGCACGCCTACCGTGGCACTGGCCTGGGCAGCGGCGCGCTGCACGAAGGCGAACCGAAGACGTGGCTGCCGCTTACCAAGATCAATCGCTACAGCTTCGGCAAGACGGCGCGCTTGATGCAGCGGCTTTCCGAGCTCGGGGTGCTCGACAGCACGCTCATCTACACCTCGGCCAGCATGGGCGACCCGTCTCAACACAACCCGGGCAACGTGCCGACGGTGCTGGCCGGTGGTGCCAACGGCAAGTTTCGCATGGGTCGGCGCATTCGGCTGCACGATGACTGCCTGCACAACACCATGCCGTCGCCCTTGCCCTGGTCGCCTGCGTGCCAAGACCGTAGCGCCGACGACGCGCGGGTGTTCAACAACAAGCTGCTAGTGTCGATCGCGCAGGCGTTCGGCATCGATATCGACAACTTTGGCACACAGTCGGACGGGGGCGTGACACACGGTGCGTTGAGCGAGCTCACCTGACGGTTGCCGCTCGCAGCGGCCGCTCAAGTCAGCTCAGCTCAGCTCCGTGAGCGCCCCGCGGATTACACCGCCGTCGGCTTGTGTGCCGAAGCGCTCGAGCTCCACGCCAAACGCCCCTGCGATCGAGACCAAGACTTGGTTATTGAACACGCGCCCGTCGCTGGCGCCAGGGTTGGTGCACATGCCGTGGTTTTCGCAGCGATCGTCGCGCAGCCGCAGCCGGCGACCCATGCGGAACTTGCCGTTGGCGCCGCCTGCGAGCAGGGTTGGCACGTTCGTGGGGCTGTGTTGAGCCGGATCGCCCATGCTACCGGACGCGTAGATCAGCGTGCTGTCGAGCACACCGAGCTCGGAAAGCCGCTGCATCAAGCGCGCTGTCTTGGCGAAGCAGTGCTCGTTGAGTCGCGTGAGAGGCAGCCAGGTTTGCGGCTCGCCGGGGAGGTGTGTGCCGCTGCTGTTCAGGCTCTTGCCGCGGTAGGC
>Ga0190271_10000906_pt1 | contig 15955 bp, 16 predicted proteins | sample Popmic356T_FD_133747 | JGI IMG/M metagenome (GOLD analysis project Ga0190271, IMG submission 133747) | Populus adjacent soil microbial communities from riparian zone of Weber River, Utah, USA - 356 T | ecosystem: Environmental > Terrestrial > Soil > Riparian zone | place: USA: Utah | collected...
CCCCTCGTCGGCGATCGCCGTTCCGTCCAGGATGTAGCGGCCGACCCAGGCAACCGGGTACTCGGCCACCTTCCCATCCGGAAGCCTGGTCCTGCCCCTGCCGTCCCATTTGCCGATGAGGAACGCGAAGACGTCGAGCTCGCGCGGGGCGCGCGGGCTCCTCTCGCCATAGATGGTCTTCGACGGATCGGTCACGGTCGGCACCTCCTGCCCGCTCGCATTGCCGGTGACGAGGAGCGCAGCCACGACGAGGCCGCTCATGACCCCGCGATGGTTGAATCTAAACATACGTTTAGTTTGAAACACGCGCCGCGAGATGTCAACGTGGAGGCCGTCGCGGTCATAATCGGGCGATGAGTCCACGGCGCCGGAAGGCGGAGGATGCGGACGTGTTCGCGGCCATGGGGCGCGTGATGCGGCGCGTCGGGCCGGCGGAGTTGACGCTCGGCGCGATCGCGAAGGAGGCCGGCGTGACCGCAGGGGCGCTGGTGCAGCGGTTCGGTTCCAAGCGCGAGCTGATTCTGGCGCACTGGCGTGAGGCCGCGGCTGTGAGCCCGCCGCCGGAGTCGGCTGCGCGTGCCGCGTCGCCCCTGCAGGCGCTGCGAGCCATAGCGGCAGAGTACGCCAGGCTGGCAGCGTCCCCGCGCGCGGCGCTGCGGAATCTCGCTTATATGCAGAGCGACTGGGCCGACGCGGCGCTGCGCCGCCACTGGTTGCGGCACACGCGCGCGGCGCGCGCTCGCTGCGAGCAGCTCGTCACCGAGGCCGTGGCGCAGGGCGAACTCAGGGCCGGAACCAACGCCAAGGCGCTGGCGCGGATGATCGAGGTGACGCTGGGCGGCTCGTTCCTGGCCTGGACGCTCCACCGGGAAGGCTCCGCCGCCACGAGGCTCCGCGAGGATCTCGACGCCACGCTGAGGCCGTATCTGACCGAGAAGTAAGGATCGCGGTACGCGAAGGTGGGCGCCTTGATCTGCTTGAAGCTGACCCACTCGGTCGCCATCACGCCCCTCACCGTGTCGGTGTTCCCTTTGCAGATCGATGTGTCGAGCCTGTAGTACTTTGGCGCCGCACGAATGCCAACGCCGCCCACTCTGGTCATCTTCTTTGCGATTGCCTACGTATGGGCATGGCTCGTATTCGTGCCGCTAGTGATATTTCGCGGACGACTGGAGTGGACCGCCGTTGCGGCACTTGGACCAACCATCGCCGCGCTCGTCACGCATCGGCTGACCGCAGGGAATTACCGAGCATTTCGCTTTTACACGACATGGCCGCGGACGATCGGTGCGACGGCCGCCGGCGTGGCGCTGATGATCGTCGCCTACGTGGTGCTGCCGGGAATTACGACCGCTGACCCACGAAAACTTCACTGGAGCATCCTGACTTCCATGGCGGTCTACAGCTACTCGACGCTCCTCGGCGGCCCCCTCGGTGAAGAGCCGGGCTGGAGAGGATACGCACTGCCGCGCCTCCAGGCTGGGCTCGGACCGGTTCGTAGCTCTCTGGTCCTCGGACTCCTCTGGACCGGGTGGCACTTGCCGCTCTTCCTGTATCCGGGGTGGACCAGCTCGCCGCTGTGGATCTACGTGCTCTTCTTGACCGGCCAGAGCGTCATCCTGACCTACGGCACCAATCTGGCTCGCTTCGGCATCATCACGCCGATTGCCATGCATGCGGCGTTTAACACCGTTTCGAGATTCCTCGGCGGGTTGTTCGCCGAGACCCAGCCCAGCGCACCTGTACCGTTCGTATTGGTGATGGCGCTGTGTGGACTCGCGGTCGCCCTCGTTCTCATCGTTGCCACACGTGGCCGACTGGCACACCGTGAAGAGCCTGCCACGGGAAGCATCGTCACGGTCGGTCCCCACTCTGGCTAGTCTGCTGGGTGTAGAACCGAACCGATCAGGAGATAGGGGTTGAGTCCCGAAGGCGCACCGTTCGACATCGTTCTTCATTCATTCCTGGAATATAAGGTCGGTGCTCCCGCTAGTCATGCCGCGGGCGGAGGCCGGCGATGCAACAAGTTCGCGAGGCGTGCCCGTCGGCCCGCTCCACGAAGTCGGCGGGTCTAAAGACCCGCCGCTACAAAGACTGAGGACTGAAGACCGAGGACCGCTCAGACCGTCAGCGTCCCTGCAATGAACGCCGACGTGCTGGTGAATCCCATCTTGTCGTAGAGCGCGCGCGCGTTGGTGTTGCTGTCCGCGACGAGCAGTGTGGCCTGCTTGACGCCGCGCGCCGCGCCGGCGCGGCAGGCTTCTTCGACGAGTCGCTCCGCAAGGCCTTCGCGCCGGCGAGACGGATGAACAGCGACCTGTGGCAGATGCAGCGTCCCGGGTGCAATCCTCGTCGCCAGGACCAGGGCTTGAAGATCGCCGCCGTTACGGACCACGCGACTCACTGCAGGTTCGATGACTCCGCAGCCCGGTCGTTCCACCAGGCTCCGCACGTACTGTTCCCATTCCTCAGGCGTGCCGCGTGGAGCGAAATGTTGCCCTTCTTCTCCATACGACGCACGAAGAAGGGTGGCGGCAGGAAGTAGATCGCCGGCGGTCCATGACTCCGCGTGTCCAGCGTCGTTGCCGGCGGAGATCGGCCGGCTCAGATAGCGATAGTGCTCGTACACGAAGCCACGCTCGCGAAGCGCCTCCTCGAATCCTTCGGCGCGAACCGGCAGAAAGCACGACACACGCGCGGGACGCGGCGGCCGCAGTGCGGACTCGAGGCACGCGTCGAGCAGGGCATTGGTGGCATCGCGAGTGTCAGCGACCACACCGCCGAGATGCGCCGTTTCACCTTCGGGCAGGAAGTACGCCCAGCCACGAACCGTACGGTTGGCGTCGATCGCGATGAATCCGGGCAGACCCCATGTGACGCGCGCCTGCTCGATCTCTTTCCAGGCGGTCGACGCGTCCCACGCCAGCTCGCGAACCCAGTACTCCTGTTCGCGTGCGTAGAGCACCTGCGTGTCTGAAGGGTCGGCATCACGCCAGTCGCGGACGGTCATGGATTCCTTCAGTGTACCGCGGTTCTCCGGTGCTACAGTTCTGCACTCGTGTCCCCGGAGCCCACAGTCCAAAGTCCAGAGCCAAAAGCCAAGGATGCCTTGCTGTCGCGCGAGCTGGGCGTTCGACAGCTTGCCGCAGTCATCTTCAACTACACGGTTGGGAGCGGCATCTTCGTCCTGCCGGCAGTCGTCGCCGCACAACTTGGTGCGTCCGCGATCCTCGCGTATCTCGTGTGCGCGTTCATCATGGGGCTGAGTGTGATCTGTTTCGCCGAAGCGGGCAGTCGCGTATCCGCCAGCGGCGGGCCTTACGCGTACGCCGAGACCGCGTTCGGATCGCTCGTGGGCTTCCTGACCGGAGTGCTCAATCTTCTCAGCGCGATTGCCGCGGCTGCTGCGGTGGCGTCGGCGTTTGCGGCCTCCGCGGCCGCACTGATCGGCACATCGTCGGTGATCGCGCAGGCCGTCTTGATGGCCGTGGTGTTGTTCGCGGCGGCGGCCATCAACATTCGAAGTGTTGGCGGGGGGGCTCGTCTCGTTGAAATCGCGGTCGCCGCCAAGTTGCTGCCGCTCGCGCTGTTCGTCATCGTCGGTGCTGCATTTGTGCGGCCGGACCTTCTGTCGTGGTCGTCGAGCCCTCCGCTGCTCTCGGTCATGAGCGCATCTGGCGTCCTCATCTTCGCGTTCCTTGGCATTGAGGGCGCGCTTCAACCGAGCGGTGAGGTGCGCGATCCATCCCGCACGGTACCCCGCGCCGTATTTCTCGCGATTGCAGGCGTTGTGGTTCTGTACGTGGCGATTCAGATGGTTGCGCAGGGGCTGCTCGGGTCGGCATTGCCGGACGACCGCGTCGCTCCGCTTGCCCAGGCTGCGGCGACGGTTGTCGGTCCAGCCGGGCGCACGCTGATGTTGGTCGGCGCAACCATCTCGATGTTCGGTTTTCTGTGCGGCACGGTGCTGACCGGACCTCGATCGTTCTTTGCTTTCGCACAGGCTGGTCTCGGGCCCCGTGCGATGGCAGCGGTGCACCCATCGCGCCACACGCCACACGTCGCCATCGTCGTGTACGTCGCAATCTCCCTCGGGCTCGCGCTCTCCGGATCGTTCCAAAGCCTCCTGATCCTCACGAACGTCAGCGGGCTGCTTGTCTACATCGCCGTAGCGATCTCGGCTTGGGAGCTGCGGCGTCGCGACGTCCGCGCGCACGGAACGCCGTTCATCGCTCCCGGCGGCGCACTGATTCCTGCGCTCACGTGCGTGATCATCGCGGGTGTGATCGTTGCGACGGTCACGCGGACCGAGGTCGTCGCTGTCGGCGCGGTTCTCGCCGTGTCGGTTGTCGTTTATCTGTTTCGACGTTGAGAGTGGGGACCGAGGACCGAGGACCGAGGACCGAACCTACCCCCGGCGATTCACCAGCGTGGCCGACGCGAGAGTCGGTGTGACGACGCGACGATAGGCGGCGAGGGTGCTCTCGCCCTGCTCGAGCGCCTGGGCCGCGATGTGCCGCGCCTGCTCGGCGTTCTTGAGCGCCTGAACCGAATCCTCATCCACCGCGACGATGTCCGCGACGAGATCCGCGGCCTGACGATGGAGCCCGACGATCTCCTGGAAGGTCGGCATCTCCGCGAGGTACTCGCGGAACTTGAGCAACTGCTGGCGCACGCCTTTGAGCTCGTGTTCAACCGTGACGAGCGTCGCCATGACGCGATCGCGGTTGTCGATCGTCGCCTGCATCTCGGTGGTGGACCCCGTCTCGCTCGCGCGTCGCTGATCGACGGCAATCGCCTGCAGGCGATGGAGCAGCATCAGCTCCGCGTCGAGTCCGGCGCGATACTGTTCGACGAGTGGTGTGAGGTCCTGAGGCGTCACTGAAATCACCGTACCAGCGCCAACTCCGGAGCCGGCGGCTGCGTTGCAGCCTGAGCCCAGCCCTCGCGCAACGTGCCGAGCAGCTTGTGGATTTCGTCGCATGCGGCGATGTCCTGCTTGAGCGTGATGTCGAGCAGGCGCGAGTTGATATAGGTGTAGAGGTTGTCGAGCCGTTCGGCCACCTCGCCACCCTTCTCCATGTCGAGCGTGTTCTGGAGCTCGCCGATGATCGCCAGCGTCTTGGAGATCGCCTGGCTACGTGCGCGCAGGTCCTTGCGGGCGTGCGCCTCACGGGCGTCGTTCACAAACCGCATCGCGCCGTCATACAGCATGACGACGAGCTCGAGTGGCGAACGCGATTCCGACTCGACGCGGCGATAGGCCTGGGCAGCGCGGCTGGCAGCAATCACTGGGGTGTCCTCGATTCTCCTTGGTCCTCAGTCCGCGGTCTTCGGTCCTCGGTCCCGGCCATTCATGACCGGGGACTGGGGACGAGACTCGTGGCCTGCGGCTCTCCCTAAAACAATCGGTACTGGCCCCCCAGGGCTTGAAGCGATGATCCCTGACCATTGAGCTGCGACATCAGCCGGTCGGCGGCGATGAACTCCTGCTGGAGGGTCTGGCGCCGAAGGTCCAGCTGCATTTCCATCGTGTCGAGCTTTGAATCGATCTTCACGATTTGATTCTTCAGCCGATCCTTCGCGTCCTGCACCAGGCCGCCCGCTTTGGTGTAGTCCTCGACCTGCGCCTTGAGTGCACCGAAGACGCCGCCGGTGCCGGTCGCACCCACGAACAGCTTGCGGATCGCATTCGGGTCGTCCAGCACGGCGGTCTTGAGCTGGGCGGCGTCGAGCTTGATGGTTCCGTCGTGGTTGAATATGACGCCGACCGTTCCGAGGCGCGTGTATGTCGGGGCGCCATCGAGGAACTCGGCGCGCATGCTGCTCGTCAGACCCATCTTGAGCGAACGCACGAGCGAGTCCCTCGCGATGTTCGCCTTGCCGGCGAGCGCGGCCGTGTTCTGTTCGGTGAGGAACGACATCAGCTCGTTGTACGCCTTCACGAACTCGTCGAGCTGTGTCTTGGCCTCGTCGGCGCTCTCCGTGACTTCGACGAGCACCGTCTTCGTCGCGTCCTTCTTCGACAGCGTCATGATCACGCCCGGGATCGCGCTATCGACGGTGTTGGTCGCAGACGTGATCGGGATGTTGTTGATCGTCAGCGCCGCGTTGGTGGCCGACACCGCAGAATCCGCTGCATCGTCGCCGTAGGTGCCGTCGTTGTCGGTGTCGGTGAAGGCGAGGCCCTTGCCGCCAGAGAGCGTGCTGCTGACGGTGAATGCGTTGGCGCTGCCGGTGCTGCGTCCGGTCAGCACCAGGCGGTATTGACCCGGGGCGGCCTGTACGACTGCCGCCGTCACCGGAGAGTTCGCATCCGCGTTGATCGCGTCAGCGAGTTGTCGCACGCTCATCGATCCGGCAATGGCCGTCGGTGGAATGTTCACCGGCGGATTGCCATAGAGTGCAACGCTGAGACTGCCGCCGGTGGCGACGACTTCATCGGGGCTCGTGTAGGTCGTGGTCGATGCCATGACCTGCGCGTGTGCCAATTCGGAAACAACGACTTCGTAGAGGCCGGCTACGCCGCCACTGGTGGTCGAGACTCCGACATTCTCAGGGCTGCCACTGGTGGCAGCGTAGATGTCGAATCCATCGGCGTCTGACAGCGTGTCCACTGCCGATTCGAGCGCACCCAGCTTGCTCGCCAGCGTGGTAAACGCTGTGCCTTGCTGGTTGAGCGTCGTTTTCTGCGACTCGAGCGCAGTCAACGGAATCCGCTCGGCGGTCATGATCGTGTTGAGAATCGAGCCGAAGTCGATGTTGTTGAAGCCGCTGAACGTAATTGGCGAACCCATGGTGTTCTCCTCAGTTGCGAGAACCGAGCCAACGCGGGCGTTCGCCAAGAGGGAATGGCAGGACGAAGGGGTTCTTCTTCCCCTTCATCCTGCCTGGTTACGCCCGAGTGGTGCCTAGCGCCCAGAGCCTAAAGCCCAGAGCCCAAAGCCCACTGACTACCGAAGCAGCGACAGGACCGACGCGCTGGCCTGATTCGCCTGCGCCAGGGCCGCGATGCCCGTCTGGCTCAGGATGTTGAACCGGGTCATGTTCGCCGATTCCTCCGCGACGTTCGCGTCACGAATGCGGCTCTCAGCAGCCTTCTTGTTGGTCATCTGCGACTGCGCCAGCGTCATCGCGAACTGGAGCCGATTCTGCAACTGACCGACCTGGCCCTGAACGCTACCGAGCGTCGCGATACCCGCAGTGATGTTCGTGATCGCCGTCTGCGCGCCAGCCTGCGACGAGATGTCGAGACCGGTGAGTGCCAGACCGTTCACGTCGACGTCGTTGATGGCCGATGACGAGGAGATCGTCTCGTTGCCCGAGTCGTTGCTCACGAACACTGAGAAGTTCACGCCAGCGTCCGCGTCGAGGCCAGCAATCTGCGCCTCGCGGTCGATTTCCGACAGGAGGTCCTGCGCTTCCTGGTTGAGGATCGTGCGCTGCGCCGTGGTCGTCTGACCAGATGCCGACTGGGTCGACAGCGTCGCCAGACGATCGAGCAGGTTCGAGATGTTGTTGAGGGCGCCGTCCTTGATCTGGAGCGCGGACAATCCGTCGTTCGCGTTGCGGATGCCCTGGCCGATGATTGCGACGTCCGACCGGTAGCCGTTCGCCACCGCGAGGCCGGCCGCGTCATCACCAGACATGTTGATGCGGAAGCCGCTGGACAAACGGGTCAGCGCCTTGTTCAACCCCAGGTTGGTGGTGAGCAAGTTCGCCTGCGCGTTCATCGACGCGACGTTGGAGACAACTGAGAAAGAAGCCATTGAACTATTCCTCCTTGAATACGAACCCGCATCCATGCGGGCCGCGAGCGGCCATGCCGCTATTTCTGTCGGGGAGGTAATCGGAAAGGGTCTGGGTTTCTTTAACGGCTCCGGTCTGCGCCCTAAGGCCGGTGACGCGGACACGATGTCGGGGAGCCGACAGGCCACGCGCGGGTGCCCGGCCTCAGCCTGGCTGTTTTCCTAGAGAAAACAGTCGGGCCGGATGCCGCCAGCACCACTGGGGCAAGCGGCATAGCGGGTATTCACGTTGCACAACTGCCTGCGAGCCAATGGCACAGGCACGCTCGCACCTGAGTTCAACGGTCGTTTCGCATCCTCGCGCAACGGTTCCGTTCTCGAAGCCCTCGATCGGTCCCGACGAGATCGCAGAAGTCGTGGCGACGCTCGAATCCGGATGGTTGTCGACCGGCCCGCGCGTGGCCGAGTTCGAGCAGGCGTTCGCAGACTACGTGGGTGCGCGTCATTCCCTGGCTGTCAATTCGTGCACCGCGGCGCTGCACCTGTCGCTGATCGCCACCGGAATCGGCCCGGGCGACGAAGCCATTACGACGCCGTTGACGTTTTGTGCAACCGCGAACGTCGTAATCCACGCCGGGGCGACGCCGGTCTTCGCAGACATCGATCCCGTTACGCACAACCTCGATCCGGCCGCCGTCAACGCAGCCATCACGCCGCGCACGCGCGTGCTGATGCCGGTGCACTACGCCGGCTTCCCCGCAGACATGCAGGCGTTTCAACGGATCGCGGAGATTCGTGGTCTGCGGATCGTCGAGGACGCCGCGCACTGCGTGGAAGGAATCTCGGACGGCCGCAAGGTTGGAGCGATCGGCGACTTCACCTGTTTCAGCTTCTACGCGACGAAGAACCTGACCACCGGCGAAGGTGGGATGGTGACGACCAACGACGCCGCAGCGATCGAATTGATGCGCGCCGCCTCGCTGCACGGCATGAGCCGCGACGCGTGGCGACGCTACGCGCCCAACGGCAACGCGCACTACGACGTCGTCATGCCCGGCTTCAAATACAACATGATGGACATCCAGGCCGCGATAGGGCTCCACCAGCTCGCGCGGCTGCGACGGATGCACGCGCGTCGCGTCGCGATCTGTGCGAGCTACGACGCCGGCCTTGCGAATCTGCCGCTGCGTTTGCCCGCACACACGGCCGAGGGGAGCACCCACGCGCACCACTTGTATCCGGTGCTGCTCGATGAAACCGCAGCCGGGATGTCGCGCGATGAGTTCTGCAACCGTCTGCGCGATCGCGGCATCTCGACGAGCATTCACTTTCGACCCGTCCACCTGCACCCGTATTACCAGGAACGGTTTGGATTCCGGCGCGGCATGTTCCCGGTATCCGAGTCGGTCTACGACTCGACACTTTCATTGCCGCTGTCGGCCTCTCTGGATGATGCGTCGGTTGAACGCGTCGTCGAAGCATGTCATGACGTCCTGCGCTGATCTTCGCATCCTGTTTCGCGCACCGGCCGGGGCCCGACGCGGCTTCGGTCATCTCGTTCGTTGCCGCTCGCTCGCGCGCGCACTTGGTGTACGTCCTCTGATTGCTCTTCGCGGTAACGCGAAGGTCGAGGAAGCGGCGCTGGCGCTTGGCTGCGATGTCATTCACGGAAGCGCGAGTCACTTGCTGCGGTCGCTCGCACCCGACGTGCTCGTCGTTGACGACCCTGTCACAGCAGACGCTCGCCGATGGATAGCAGCGGGACGTCAGGCGGGCTGCCTCGTCGTCAGCGTGCACGACCTCGGTATCGGGTGCCTCGACGCCGACCTGGTGATCGACGGCAGCATGGCGATGAACGCGCGTGCACGCCGTGGGACGACGCTGGCAGGTCCGCGCTTTGCGCTGCTCGACCCTTCGCTGGTCGATGAAGACGAGAACAGGGATCCCTGCTCGATACTCGTCGCCCTTGGTGGTGGTCCACGCGCGGAACTCGCCATCGATATCTCGGAGGCCATCGTCGATGCCGTTCCGCACGCACGAGTGCGGGTGGCGGGTGGATTCGTGAGCACACCGGCTCACGTGCGTCAGCAGATCACATGGGTGGGGCCCGCGCGCAGCCTGCATCAAGAGATGGCACGCGCCAGTGTTGCGGTCGTCGGCGGGGGAGTCTCGCTGTACGAAGCGTGCGCGCTTGGTACCCCGGCGGTCGGTGTGCCTGTCGTCGCCGCGCAGCGGCCGACGGTTGCCGCGTTTGTCGCGCGCGGCGCAGCGAAAGGTTCAACGCGCGGACCCGTGTCCGCGAAGCAGGTGGCCGAAGAGTGTGTGTCGCTGCTCAGCGACGCGGCCATGCGACGACGCCTCTCGCGTGTGGGTCGTCGCCTGATTGATGGACGTGGTGCGTTTCGCGCGGCTGCTGCCGTGGCGCGATTGGCAGCCGCCGGAGGAGCGCGCTAGATGAAAGCTGTGATTTTCGATCTCGACGATACGTTGTATCCGTACATCCAGCACGTGCACAGCGGGTTCGCGGCGGTCGCGACGTATGTCGATCGCCACTTCGGCGTTCCGGCGAAAGACGCCTACGCTACGCTGCGCCTGGCGTGTGAGTGCGACGCTCGAGGGAATGAGTTCCAGCGCCTCTGCGACGTCCACCGACTGAATCATTCCATCGTTCCTGATCTCCTCCGCGAGTACATCTCCCATAGTCCACAGCTCTGGCTCACGCACGATGCCGCGGCCGTTCTGAGCACTCTTCGTAGCAGTGGCTGGCGGCTCGGGCTTCTGACGAATGGCGATCCGTCGGTTCAGAGAAAGAAGGTCGAGGTGCTTGGTCTTGCGGCGCTGATCGATCACGTGGTGTACGCGAGTGAGCACGCGCCGGGCGGAAAGCCGGCGCCCGAACCGTTCGTCGAAGTGTTGCGAAGGCTGCAGGTGGCGCCGCACGACGCGGTGATGGTTGGTGACGACACCGTCAACGACGTTGATGGCGCTCGCGCAGTCGGAATCCGAACAATCTTTCTTGCACGCACCGGACGGTCCCATTACGACGCTGCGGACGTCGTTGTTCAGGCACTGAGCGATGTGCCGGGCGCGGCAGCAGCGCTCCTCAATCGAGGGATGGCTCATGCTGCGTGAGATTGGTGGCCGCCGGATCGGCGTAGACGCCCCGGTGTTCGTCATCGCCGAGATCGGGTTGAACCATGGCGGATCCGTCGAGCGGGCACTCGAGCTCGTGGACGGCGCTGCGCAGGCCGGTGCCAGCGCGATCAAGTTGCAAACCCTTTACGCGGACCGGCTCGTGGCGGCCGCATGTCCTGCGCCCGCGCACGTGCGCGCCTCGTCGCTCAGAGAGTTCTTTGCGACCTTCGAGCTCGACCTGCCCGCGCACCAGGAAGTCGTCGCGCGTGCACGCCGGCACGGCTTGGCCGTCATGACGACGCCGTTTGCCGAAGACGTCGTCCCTGCTCTCACCGAAATCGGCTTCGATGCCTACAAGATCGCGAGCGGAGACGTGACGTACCTCGGCCTGATCGGCAAGGTGGCATCCACTCGCCGGCCGGTCGTGATCTCGAGCGGTATGAGCGATCTGACGGATGTCGGCGCAGCGCTGCACGCTGCGTGCTCTGCCGGCTGCGGCGAACTCGCGGTCTTGCACTGCGTCTCCGCGTATCCCGTTCCACCCGGGTCCGAAAACCTGCGCGCCATTCCCACAATGGCATCCGCGTTCAAGGTGCCAGTGGGCCTGTCCGATCATGGCGAAGGCCTTGTGTCGGCCGTCGCTGCCGTCACGCTCGGCGCATGCATCTACGAACGCCATCTCGTGCTCGAAGACGACAACAGCGCCATCGATGCCGCCGTCTCGAGCACGCCGACTCAGCTCGCCGCGATCATCCGCGCGATGGAGCACACACGCTCTGCGCTCGGCTCGGGCGTCAAGGTGTGCCAGGCGGCGGAGGCGGTCAACGTCACGGCCAGCCGGCGCGGCCTCTACGCGCGACGTTCGATGCGTGCCGGTGAGCAGGTGTCGAAAGACGACGTCATTGTGTTGCGGCCGGCGACCCGCGTTGCGCCATCACGAATCGCTGCGCTCGTGGGCTCACGGCTGGCACGCGATGTGTCGGCAGGCGCACCGTTCGATCTCGGGGATCTCGACGGAGCGAGGGCGTGAGCGGCATGAACATTCTGATCACTGCCGCGTCGCGTCGTGTCCCGCTCGTGCTGGGATTCAAGCAGGCTTTGGCATCGCTCGGCGTACCGGGTCGCGTGATCGTGACCGATGTGAATCCGCTGTCGCCAGCCGTGCACGTCGCCGATCAAGCGTATCGCGTGCCGCTCGCGCACGATCCTGAATACCTGCCAGAGCTGCTGAAGATTTGCGAGGCCGAAGGCGTCCGTCTCGTCGTACCGACGATTGACGACGAGGTCGAACTGTTTGGCTCGGCCCGACAAGCGTTCGCCGAGATCGGCGTGCTGGCCGCGTGTTCCCCGCGAGAAACGGCTGCCGCGTGCAATGACAAGTACGCCACCTGGCGAACGCTGTCCGATCACGGGATTTCTGCCGCGCGCACCTACTTGCCGGACCAGTTGCCGACGCAGCCGCGATTCCCGCTCTTCATCAAGCCACGCATTGGTCGCGGGGCGATCGGTGCGCACGTCATTCGCAATCAGCGCGAGCTCGACTTCTTCATCGAGTATGTCAGCCAGCCGGTCATTCAGGAATACCTCGACAGCCCTGAATACACGATCGACGTGCTGTGCGACATGCGTGGGCGTCCCGTTCAGATCGTGCCGCGCGAGCGTGTGGTGATTCGTGCGGGCGTGATCGATCGCGGCCGGACGGTGAAGTGGCCCGCCCTCATCGAACTGGCACAGCAGACCTGCAGTGCGATGCGCTTTATGGGCGCGCTCAACATTCAGTGCCGGCTCCGCGAAGGGTGGCCGGCGATCTTTGAGATCAACCCGCGGTTCTCCGGCGGCATTTCGCTGACGATCGCCGCTGGCGCTGACTTCCCGAAGCTGCTGATCAAGATGGCGCTTGGCGTCGACGTGCAGCCTGCCATTGGCGATTTCAAGGAAGGCACGTGGATGACCAGCTACGAGACCTCGTTCTTTCTGGACGAGTCCACGCTGCGTCTTCCTGTGTGTGAAGCGCGACCGCGCATTGGAGAAGTCGCCTGATGCGGACCCGCGCCGGCATCATTCTCCAGGCAAGGCTGGGATCGTCGAGGCTCCAGCGCAAGGCGCTCGCCGCCATCGCGGGGCAGACGATCCTCGAGCACTGCCTGCGCCGGCTGATGTTCGCCGGCGTTGCTCCGGTCGTACTGGCCACGACCGATCGCCCGGAGGATCAGGCGCTCGCCTCCGTTGCCCACCATCTCGGCGCATTCGTCTTCCGCGGCGATGCCGACGATGTGCTCGGTCGCTTCGTTGCGGCGGCAGAGGCCTTCGATTTCGATCACATCGTCCGCGCAACTGGCGACAACCCGGGCGTGGACATCCAGGCACCGGGCCGTCTGCTTTCCGCGATGCGCATTGCGGAGGCCGACTACGTTTGCGAGCAGGGACTGCCGTACGGCGGCGCGGTGGAAGCCGTGACGCGCGATGCCCTCGTGCGAGCGGCGAAGGAAGCCAGGCAACCTGACGACCGCGAGCACGTCACGACATACGTCCGCCGGAATTCCCACTTGTTCTACGTCGTTCAACTGGCCGCGCCGGCACCACTGCGGCGTCCGGACGTTCGCGTGACCGTCGATACCGCAGAAGACCTTGCCCACGTGCGCATGCTGTTCGAGCGGACGGGACACGATCTGCCGTCGCTTCGACAGTTGATCGAAGCGGCCGGCCGCGCCGCACGCCCCGAGGTCGCGTGATGCGCCGGAAGCGCGCCCTCGACGTCGCCTCGCTGCTGACGCTCCCGCTCGGCATCCTCATCGTGCTCGCGGCACAGTGGCTCGAAGGTGGAGCGCCACGCGCGCTCATGCAAGGCCCCGCCGCGCTCATCGTCTTTGGTGGCACATGCGCCGCTGTTCTCGTGAGCTATTCGCCGCGGGAAGTCGCACGTGCGATTCGCGCCGTGGCTCAGACGTTCGAGCGTGTCACCGACGATACCGAGGCCCTGATGTCCCGGCTCGTTGCGATCGCCAGCCGTGCGCATCGCAAGGGGCTGATGTCGCTCGAAGCGGAAATCGGTGACATCGATCATCGACTCCTGCGCGACGGCTTGATGCTCATCGTCGATGGCACGTCGATCGACGTACTGCGAGACATGGTGGCTGTGGAGCGCCGTGCGCGCGAGGCCGACGAGGAGATGCCCGCGCGAGTGTTCGAGGCCGCGGCTGGGTACGCACCCACGCTGGGCATTCTTGGCGCCGTTCTCGGATTGATCGAGGTCATGCACCACTTGTCCGAGCCTGCAGCGCTCGGGTCGGGGATCGCGGTCGCGTTTGTCGCGACCGTCTACGGTGTCGGTTCCGCCAATCTCTTGTTTCTGCCGCTGGCTGGACGCATCCGCGAGCGCGCGGCGTTTGCCAGCCGCCGCCGTGATCTCGTGGCGGAAGCACTGTTTGCGATTCACGCGCGCACGAACCCGCGTCTCGTGGCGCACAAGTTGAAGGTGCTCTCGGCATGAGACCGTCATCCCACCAGCGCGGAGGCGGTCAGGAGCGCTGGCTGTTGTCCTATGCCGATTTCGTGACGCTGCTCTTTGCGCTGTTCGTCACGATGTACGCGGTGTCGACTGTCGATGCGGACAAACTGGCGCCGGCGGCATCGTCGATGCGCTCGGCGTTCGATGGAGACAGGAAATCGGCTGAAGCTGCGCCGATTCCGGACATCGGTGTGATCGTGCCGCAGACGCCGCCGCGACTCGATCACGTTCGTGATGCGCTGGCGCTCGCACTGGAGGATGCCATCGCAGCCGGTCGCGTGGAGTTGATCGAGGACGCGCGTGGGTTGGTCATCTCGCTCCCCGAGCGAGCCACATTTGCCCCGGCAAGCACCGAGATGACCCCGGTAGCGCTCCGACTGATCGCTCGGGTTGCAGAAGCGGTCCAGCCATTCAACAGTCAGCTGCGGATCGAAGGGCACACGGATAACGTCCCTATTCACACACGCGAGTTCCACTCGAACTGGGAGCTGTCGACAGCCCGTGCGGCCACGGTGATCCGGTTCCTCATCGAGCGCGTGGCGATCGATCCCCGCCGCCTGTCAGCGGCCGGATACGGCGAGTTCCATCCGCGAGTGGAGAACGACACGCCCGAGAATCGCGCGCGCAACCGGCGCGTGGACATCGTCATTCTGGAGGCTTCATCGTGATGGAGTTCGACCGCGACGCCGAGCAGAAGTTGCTCGGGCGGCCGGTAGAGAGCGTGTTGACGGCATTCGATCGTCGCGCGCTCAAGGGACGGCGGCTGCTGGTGACCGGCGCAGGAGGCAGCGTCGGTTCAGAGCTGGCCCGCCAACTGGCCTCGTGCGCGCCGGCCTCGCTTACGCTCGTCGATCACGCCGAGTACAACCTGTTCCGCGTCGAGCATCAGCTCCGCATCGAGTATCCGTCGCTGGCGATTCATGCCGTGCTGGGCGACGTCAGTCGTCGATCGGACATTCGCTCTGCCTGTCTGACGGCCCGGCCGCATACCGTTTATCACGCGGCGGCATACAAACACGTGCCCGTCACTGAAGTGTCAGTCGTGGCGGCCGTGCGAACCAACGTGCTCGGAACAGCAGAGACCATTCGTGCGGCCAGGGAAGTGGGCGCCCGCTTGTTGCTCGTGTCTTCTGACAAAGCGGCCGATCCACGAAGCGTGATGGGTGCAACCAAGCGCCTGGCAGAACTGGTCGCCGTCTATCAGCGGAGCCGTCTCTTCAGACCAGTCGTGGTGCGATTCGGCAACATCCTCGGCAGCAGCGGCAGCGTCGTCGAGATCATGGCGAACACGGTTCGTGCCGGCCGCAATGTGCCGGTGACCGATCCAGCGGCGACGCGTTTCTTCATGACCGCCGAAGAGGCGGTGTCGCTGATTATTAAAGCCGATCTCATGGGTCGCGGCGGCGACGTGTTCTGGCTCGACATGGGTCAGCCGCTTCGCATCGGCGATTTGGCCGAGCGCATCATCGACTGGGCAACGCTGGAAGGCCAGCCTCGCGTCGGCATCGACATCATCGGGCTGCGGCCGGGCGAGAAGCTCCGCGAGGAGTTGACGACGCAGGGG
>Ga0190271_10000907_pt1 | contig 15950 bp, 17 predicted proteins | sample Popmic356T_FD_133747 | JGI IMG/M metagenome (GOLD analysis project Ga0190271, IMG submission 133747) | Populus adjacent soil microbial communities from riparian zone of Weber River, Utah, USA - 356 T | ecosystem: Environmental > Terrestrial > Soil > Riparian zone | place: USA: Utah | collected...
CAATGCAACAATATTTGCTTTGGGACTTTTAGCGAATTCAGAAAGATCACTTTCTCCCTTTCCCCCTACGCCGATACCGGCGATATTCAGCTTATCGCTGGGTGCAACATGACCACGACCGAGAACATGGCGCGGAACAATAAAGAAACCTGCGGCTGCAATGGAACTGTTACGGATAAATTCTCTTCTGGATCGGTTGCTGTGCTTGTTCTTTTTCATTTGTTGAATCGTTTGTTATAATATGTGATTATCAGTTTGGATTAAATTATTCCTCGATATGAATAATAATGTCTTTGAATTTTCGGATCAAGCTAGCAGCTAACCTGCCTGCCGGCAGGTAGTTAAAAGCTAACAGCTACAACTTCAACTCTCCCCAACCCTCCCGATACTGTCTCTTCACATACCGGTTTGCTGGTTCAAAATTAGTGATCTTCATATTGGGTCCGTCCCATAATAATAATTTCCGTCCGGGAAATCCATCATTGGTAGTTCCTTGTTTATGGAAGAAACTACGAACCGCTAAATTACCCATCAATACTGTTTCGGTAAGCGGACCGGCAATATCGAAATTAGAACTGGTATAAGATCCGAATCCTTTTTTACACGCTTCTGTCCATTGTTTCTGGTGACCCTCGCTGCCTCCTTGTACAAAAGGCTGTTTCGCGGCAGGTAGATTCACCTCCTTCATTTTTTTTGTTGGCAGTAAGGTTGGTTTTCTTCCAAATAATCCTGCCATCAATTTACCTTTCTTTCCTTCAAAAATAATTCCTCCATCCCATTCACCCATTTGCTCTTCGGGTAATAATTCAGCGGGTCGCTTAGGAGTAAGTCCGCCATCATACCAAATCATTTCCACCGGACCCATATTGCCTCTTTGCGGAAACTGAATATGTATCTTGGAAGAAAGTGGATAGCTATCATTATAAAATACTTCCTGGAAGAAACCCGTGTAAGTGCGGGTAACACTGCATTCAACTGATATTGGATAACCCAGTTTCAAAGCGCGGAAGGGCACATCAATAAAATGACAACCCATATCACCTAATGAACCTGTTCCGAAATCTACCCATCCGCGCCAGATTGCAGGAATATAAGTTGGATTGAAATCACGGAATGGAGCAGTTCCTAACCAAAGGTTCCAATCCACTTCTTTCGGAATATCAAACTTTCCCTTAGGGGTAGGAATACCTTGTGGCCAGGTAGGACGGTTGGTCCATACATGAACCGTATGCACGTCACCGATTAATCCATCCTGAATCCAGGTCTCTACTTTCCGCGTATCATCGCCACTGCTTCCCTGGTTACCCATTTGAGTTACGACTTTATATTTACGAGCAGCCTGTGTAAGAATTCTCGCTTCTTGAATATCATGGGTCAACGGCTTTTCCACATAAACATGTTTCCCCATTTGCATGGCAGCTAAAGCCTGCACTGCATGCATGTGATCCGGAGTTGTAATTATTACAGCATCAATGTCTTTATTATGCTTATCTAACATTTCTCGATAATCCCGGTAATAAGGTGCATCGGGCCATAGTTTGCGAGCCTTAACGGCCATGCGGTCGTCAACATCGCAAAGCGCTACGATGTTTTCGGCACCATTGTTCCAGGCATAAGGCAGGTTTACTTCGGCCTTACCGCCCACTCCAATTCCAGCGATATTGAGTTTATCGCTTGGAGCTATGAATCCTCTACCTAGTACATGACGGGGAACTATAAAAAATCCGGCAGCAGCGAGAGAACTGTTACGAACAAAATCGCGACGGGTGAATTGATTATTTTTTTTCTTTGGCATAGCAGGACATTTAGATTTTTGAAAAGCAAAACGAATAGCTCAGTCGTTTATCTTTTTTATTAGCGTCCCGATTTCGTGAGTGGTGAGTGGTGAGTCGTGAGGGGACCCGAAGTAATTTCAACGTGCCTCTAATTAGGGTGCCTCTCACGACTCACTATTCACTATTCACGAAATCAAACTCGCCTCCAGGCCAATCGTTGTATTCAACAATTTGCTTATGGGACATGTTGCTTTTGCTTCGTTGGCACATTCCTGAAACTTTGCAGCATCGATGCCAGGCACTTTTGCTTTGAGCACAATATTGGAGCTGGTTATCGACCCTGCCGCTGGGTCCAATTCAACCGTTGCTGTAGCTTCCAATGAATCGGGAGTAAAACCGGCCGCGCCTAACACAAAACTCAGTTTCATGGCAAAGCAGCCTGCATGCGCGGCAGCAATTAATTCTTCGGGGTTGGTATAGGTTCCATCCGCGAAGCGGGATTTAAAATCGTAAGCAGTGTTATTAAGCACTTTGCTTTGTGAGGTTAGGTTTCCGTTTCCTTCTTTTCCTGATCCATTCCAGATAGCTGTAGCTGTGCGTTTCATGAGTTAATTAATTTTATTTTTGATGAAATTATTTATGGATGACAATTACTTGGGATGATTTTTCAAAGATCGATATCCGTGCAGGAACGATCACGGAAGTTACTGATTTTCCAAAAGCAAAGAAGCCATCGTACCAATTAAAAATTGATTTTGGTGAATTAGGGATTAAGCAATCGAGTGCACAAATAACTTCTTTTTATAATAAAGAAGAATTATTGGGAAAACAAGTGATAGCAATTGTAAATTTTCCTGTGAAACAGATCGCTAACTTTTTCAGTGAATGCCTTGTACTGGGTGTTTACACTGATGAAAATGATGTAGTTTTATTGCAACCGGGCCGGCAAGTGCAAAATGGATGGAAAATCGGTTGAATAAGCTTTTAGCTTTTAGTAATTAGCTAGCACATTCCAATAAAAGTAAACGCCAAACTATTTTTTTAACCCTTATATCTTAGCGAACAAGCTAAAAGCTAACAGCTAATAGCTAGCAGCTTTCTCCATGAGCGACCTGTTCCATACATACTATCAATCTCCTGTTGGCCTGATCCGCATCTCCGGTAGCGATCAATACGTGAGTGAGATGATTTTTATTGATAATATTCAAAAACCTCCTGTAGACACTCATAAAAAGCCATTGCCTCCCATGGCGATTCATGCTATTGAACAATTGATTCAGTATTTTCATGGGGAACGAAGGGTGTTTGAATTTCCAATTCACCAGGAAGGAACAGAGTTTCAAAAAAAAGTTTGGCACGAACTACTCAATATTCCATATGGCCGAACAATCAGTTATCTTGAATTATCCAAGCGACTGGGAGATATTAAAGCGATCCGTGCAGCGGCTTCTGCCAATGGAAGAAATAATATTGCTATTGTAGTACCTTGTCACCGCGTGATTGGTTCAAAGAATGATTTGGTTGGATATGCCGGGGGTTTGTGGCGTAAAAGATGGTTGCTGGAGCATGAGAATAAAGTGGCGAATGGGGTGCAGACGCTGTTTTGAGAACAGAGGAATAAAGAACAGATGAACAGATGAACAGACGAACAGATGAACAGACGAACAGATGAACGGAGGAAGAGGAACAGGGGAACAGATGAACAGATGAACGGCGGAAGAGGAACAGATGAATAAAGGACATTGGAATAAATGAATAATGAACAAATGAATAAAGAATATATGAATAAATGAATAAAGAATATATGAATAAATGAATAAAGAATATAATAAAGAAATAAAAGAACAGCAGAATAAATGAATAAAGGGATAAGAAGTAAAGAATAATAGACATGGAGAATGAAAAATAGGGAGTTGGCCGGAAATGCAAGGATTGCATGAAAGGTTATTCCTCTATTCATTTATTCATTTATTCTTCTGTTCCTCTATTCATTTATTCCTCTGTTCCTCTGTTCCGTTATTCATCTGTTCATCTGTTCCGTTATTCATCTGTTCGTCTGTTCTAAATGTTAATTATTATGAAATTCAAAGCGCTAATAGTTACAGAAACGGAAGACGGGAAATTTGATCGAAAGATTGTGGACAGAAAATTAGATGCATTGCCAGGCGGGGAGGTATTGATTCGTGTACATTACTCGGCACTGAATTATAAAGACGCTCTATCTGCCACTGGTAATAAAGGAATCACAAAAAAATTTCCACATACACCGGGCATCGATGCTGCAGGGGTGGTTGAATTGAGCAGAAATGAAAATTTCGCATCGGGCGATGAAGTAATTATAACGGGGTATGATTTAGGAATGAATACAGCTGGTGGGTTTGGACAATATATCCGGATTCCAGGTGCATGGATCGTTAGAAAACCCGAATCATATACTCTCAAAGAATGTATGATCATTGGTACGGCTGGATTTACTGCCGCTACCGCTCTCTATAAAATGGAGTGCCAGGGTTTAAATCCCGCTGCCGGACCAATTGTTGTTACCGGATCTACCGGTGGTGTAGGTAGTTTGGCTGTCGCTATTTTATCGAATGCCGGATATGATGTAATTGCTGTAAGTGGTAAAGAAAATGCCTGGGAGTATTTACAGCATCTCGGCGCGATCAGGGTTGAAAAAAGGGAATGGGTAAATGATCTTACCGGCAAAGCGTTGTTGAAACCACAATGGGCCGGTGCCATCGATACTGTGGGTGGAAATACTTTGAACACACTTTTAAAAGGATGCAAACTTGAAGGCTGTGTAGCCAGCACTGGATTGGTTGGATCTCCAAAATTTGAAGGCACTGTTTACCCTTTTATTTTAAATGGCGTGAGTTTGTTAGGCGTAGGTTCAGCTGAAATGCCCATGGATACAAAAAAACTGATCTGGGCCAAGCTAGAGACTCATTGGAATATCAAGGATAAACTGAATGCCATTGCAAAAGAAGTTTCATTGGAAGAATTGAATTCATTGTATATCGATAATATTTTGCAGGGAAGGGTGATGGGGAGAATAGTAGTGAATCTTGAAGCGTGAGGCGGAAATCGTGAATCGTGAGACGTGAATCGTGAGAGAGATCCGAAGTAAATTCGTCCTTCAAATAATTAGGGTCGTACTCACGACTCACCACTCACCATTCACGAAACATATGTTCAATATATACAAAACGTTTTTTTATTTATAAAACTCCCGATACAAAACATGTACTCACCAGAAACCAGTAGGTACGATTCCATGCAATACAATCGTTGTGGTAAAAGTGGAATAAGGTTGCCAGCCATTTCATTGGGACTATGGCACAACTTCGGTTCGGTTGACATTTTTGAAAATGGACGATCTATTGTTCGTCGTGCCTTTGATCGCGGGATCACTCATTTTGACCTGGCTAATAATTACGGACCGGAACCCGGGTCGGCCGAAGAGAATTTTGGAAAGATTTTGAAAATGGATTTCACCGGTCATTTGCGCGATGAACTCATCATATCGAGTAAAGCTGGCTATTTAATGTGGCCCGGCCCCTATGGTGAATGGGGTTCGCGGAAATATTTAATCGCTAGTCTAAACCAAAGTTTGAAACGAATGGGACTTGAGTATGTGGATATTTTCTATTCTCATCGTCCCGATCCCGATACGCCATTAGAAGAAACGATGATGGCGTTGGATTATGCTGTCCGGAGTGGTAAGGCGCTTTACGCGGGTATCTCCAATTATCCGGCAGCCGAAACACAAAAGGCTATTGAAATTTTAAAGCAATTGGGGACTCCCTGTCTCATTCATCAACCTAAATATTCTATGTTTGAAAGATGGGTGGAAGATGGATTGCTGGATGTGTTGGAAAAAAATAATGTGGGATGCATTCCATTTTCGCCATTGGCACAAGGACTCCTTACTAATAAATACCTGGGTGGAATTCCTGCAGATTCAAGAGCAGCGAAAGAAACAGGTCATTTGCAAACCAGCGAAGTGACGTCAGAAAAAATTGAACAGGTAAAAAAACTGAATGAGTTGGCTGCGAAGCGCAACCAATCCCTCGCGCAAATGGCAATAGCATGGCTGTTAAAAGACAAAAGAATTACTACGGTATTAATCGGCGCCAGCTCAGTAAAGCAATTGGATGATAATATGGATGCGTTGAAAAATTTGTCTTTTAGCAGCGACGAATTAAACACAATCGAAAAAATCTTACATCGATGATATTGCTATGCACGGATATGTATTCATAATAGATGCATTTACTTCTGTTCCTTACCGTGGCAATCCAACTGCTGTTTGTTTTGTTAATGATGGGACAAATAGCAATGAATTCCTTTTAATTGCCGCAGAGTTAAACTTGCCAGTTACTGCTTTCATTGTTACTACAAAGTATAAAGACGAATTTAAAATCCGGTATTTCACCAGCACAACCGAGATCCCAGCCTGTGGTCATGCTACCCTGGCGGCAGCGAGAATACTATTTGAAGAACATTCCGTGAAGGCGGTTTATTTCACCACGATTCATGATATAAAGATTAAGGCGCTTTGGGAAAACGATACCGTCTGGTTGAGCTATCCGGTTTATACAATGAAACAGTATGTCCTGGAAAAAGAATTGATGAAAAGCCTGGGACTACACCGATATCTGTCGGCAGGTATATGCGTGGAGTTGGAAACTCTTTTTATAGAGTTGGACGATGCTATAACACTAAAAAGTGTAAATCCCGATTATGCCCTGCTAATAAAAAGCAATACAGATATCAAAGAAGTGGTCATTACCTCACTATCTGATGAGAGTCGATATGATTTTATGCTACGCTCCTTTTGTCCCTGGATCGGTATTGATGAGGACCCTGTTACCGGATCGGTTCATTCCGTTTTAGCGGGATTCTGGAAAGCAAGATTAGGCAAAGACGTGCTTTCCGCCTATCAGGCCTCTTCGAGAGGTGGCGAGGTTTTTGTAAAATCATTTGAGGATCATGTAGAGCTGGGAGGTAAATCAGTGATTGTGCTGAAGGGTGAATGGAATAATAAAATAGCTTAGCGATCTAATTTCTTCATTTTATAAATTATTTTTCTATGAAAAGAATAGTTTCATTTATTACGATAATAAGTATTGTAATTTTTGCATGTAAAAATCAAGCGACAAAAACTTCAGCTGCCTCTGCTCCTGTAATTGCTGACTCTGTGAAATTGAATGGAAACTGGCAATTGAATTATATAACCGGGGCCACAAAGTCCTTCGACAGTCTTTATCCGGCTAAAATTCCAGCCATTAATTTTGATGTTGTTGCCAAAAAGATCAGTGGCAATTCTGGTTGCAATTCATTTTCAGGAAAATTGGTTACAGAAGGAAATAAAATAAGTTTCGCTGATCCAATGATTATGACAAAAATGTTTTGCCCCGGCGATGGAGAACCATTGTTTTTACAAAACCTGCAGAAGGTGGAAACGTATTTAATCGTGAATGATACAACACTAAATTTTATGATGGGTGAACTTGCCATTATGAAGTTCTCCAAAAAATAACTTATGGTAAAACCGAACCCCTTCCTAAAATCTCTTTACCGGATATTAGGATCAATCACCGGGCTTTTTGCGTTGATTGCCCAATATTACCTAATCATTCAAACGGCAGATAAACCAGGAAATAATTTGGGGGAACAGACAATCCGGTTTTTTAGTTTCATGACAATCTGGACAAATATTTTAATGACTTTAAGTTTCCTGATTCCCCTGTTGTTTTCCAAATCAAGATTCTCCTCCTTCTTTCAAAAGCCCATAATTGAGAGTGGGATTTTTGTTTTCGCGTTAATCGTAATGGTGATCTATCATTTTTTCCTGGCATCTATCTGGAATCCGCAGGGTCTTCAGCGGGTTGTAGATATCACTTTGCATTATATCATGCCATTATTATATGTCTTTTACTGGATTTTATTCGGAGCTAAAAGGCAGCAGACTTTTAAAAACAGTGTTGTTTGGCTAGTGTATCCACTGGTATATTCGATATTTGTAATGATAAGAGGATCGATCGCCGACTGGTATCCGTATCCCTTTGTAGACGTGACGAAATTGGGATATGCCTCGGTGTTACGCAACATGGTATTGATAGCGGTGGCTTACTTGATCGTTGGACTGATCGTCATTATAATTGATAAACGCCTTCGACCTACGGGTTATATCAGCACAACCTAAAAATTACCAACTGATAAGGGCTATCCCGATATTTTTGTTATCGGAAGTCGTAAATAACGTGTAAATTTTTTTATTACCCGCATAACTGAATGAGTCTCCATAAAAGGGTTTGTACCCATTTATATTGTGTAGCAACGCCTGGTAAGCTGGATTCACAGTATCAAAAAGCTGCATGCTAATATTAACATTGTTGGTTAACGAGTAGTTGAGTATAACCAATTCATCTGCACTTACAATATTTCCGGATTCAACCTGTATTTGCGGAGAACTGTATTTAATTGTCAACTTATCTTTTCGAATTGGATTATGGTTATTGTCAAATTGCAATTGTGTACGATCGTGTTGTATAACGTTGTGTTCAACGCTATTGGGTAAAGGTTGAAAGCCATATGTATAACGATCGGAAAGGATTTCTGAAAATGGCCCTCCAAGTATGTACTGTGTTGATACGGGTGCAGTTTTTAGTCCCAATGTATAAAAAGAACCGCTTCCTGGGCTTAGATAATTTGAAGTATTGACGGTTGACGCGTAATTTCTTAGCAGATCAAATTCCTGACTGGGCGCTAAATTAGATTGACCCATAACGGCAATTGTTCCTTGTGATCGGGGATCGAAATTCTCAGACTTCATCTTACTTGACATATAAGAATATCGGTTTTCAAATACGATCGTTAGCTTTTTGTCCGGTCCCAAAAATGAACAACTATTAATATTTATAACATCGTCACGCATTTCATTAAGTCCAAGTTTGATTCGGCGATCTCCAAGATAAAACTCTCCCTTTCTTGTTTTTTTAAAAGGATGAATATTAACAGAAGGATTTCCCATCTTTCTATCAAGGTTTATTTTAGTGATAACCAAACCTTTTATACTCGTTGAACCTTGTTCATTGTATAGAGAAACAAAGCTAAGTTCATGCTCCATTGAATTGGAAACAAAAACAGGATGTATCAGTTTTGTGACCTTAAAGTCAACTTCCTTTACTAACAATTCCGAAATTGAAGTTGTCAACTGGTAAATTCTGGTTTTGGACGATGATTTTAAATTTTCTGGTTTATTGTAGATGGCAAAAAAGGTTTCTCCACTGCTATGCTGAAATAGCGGCGTTATATTTTCCGAATTCTTGTTGTATGAAATATAATGACTTCCTCTTTCAGTAATTTTCCCCTGAGGGGTAACAGCCAAATAATCCATTAGTAATTTGTCTGTTTGCAAACCCAACATCATCCGGTATAATATAGTTTTTTTCTTATCGGTTGAAATCAAAAAATGATAATAAGCGCCGTCTCCTAGTTTATCAATCCTCGACGAATCAATCCGGGTATAGGGTTCCAGCAGTGTCCCATTTTCACTCAACGTTGCAGTAGCGACGTAAATATTATTGGCTTCCTGATACTGCATTACAATTGTCCAATTATTCTCGTCAATAAGTATTTTAGGAATAACCGTGTTTTTCAATTGGGGAATTGAAATAACGTGTTGTGCTTCCAGGTACCCAGAATCGTTAAAAATTAAAAGTTTGGGGAGGTCTTCGGCAAAGAGTTTAAGTACAAGCTGCTTATCATGCATATTGCCGACGAGGTAGAAATTACTTTTCGATGAAATGGTGTCAAATGGTTGGTAATACTTTATTACCTGTCCAAGAGAATTTAAAGATATAAAAGAGAAGCAGAAAAATAGGATAGGTAGTAATTGCTTCATGGATTGTTTTGAGACTTTAAGATAACAACCAAATCAGATGAAATCCCGAAAGAATATTTTTTTTGGGAAGATTTAACGTCTGCGAAGAATATGCGAAATATTATTTTTTCAATTCTTTGCCTGTAAATGCAAGCGGTAATAATTGACTGGCCTTTTCAATAACATATACTTTGCCTTCCAGTCCCGCTAACACAAGGCGAATGGGATGTTTGGTGCGTTCTTCATACTCCTGTAAAAATTGACGACACATACCACAGGGAGAGATCGGGTAATTACCATCATTGGAATGATTCTGGTAACTAATGGCCATGGTTTCAATTGCTACACCGGGATATAAAGTACCAGCTGCCGCCATTAAGGCACGTTCGGCGCATAAACCAACTGGGTAAGAAGCATTTTCCTGATTAGTTCCTGAAATAATTTTACCGTTAGCGAGTTTAGCAACGGCTCCTACTTTGAAATTCGAATAAGGAGCATAGGCAGACTCGGTAAGAGTCCGTGCATCTTTTAACAAGCTGGCGTCTTCTGTGGACAAATCCTCAAGCGAATTGTATTCATCAAAAGAAAATTGATATTCTTTTTTATTCATGTGGATTAATTAATAGGAAGCCACTTAAATATTATTAGCCGGTAAGTCGGGAAGGCGGGAAGAAATCATGTGTTAAATTCCTTATTTCCCGTCTTCCCGACTTACCGGCAAAATACTAATCTAAAGATATTTGTTTTAGCGGATTATATTGAATAATCTCTTCCAACGTACACCTCCCTCCCAACTCATCCAGATCATCCCTGCTTCTCCTACTATATGGTCTTCGGGTACAAAGCCCCAATAACGGCTGTCTTGAGAATCCATGCGATTATCCCCCATCATCCAGTAATAATCCATCTTGAAAGTGTACTGGTTTGTTTCTTTATCGTTGATGAAGATCTTCCCGTTCCGTTGTTCGAGTTTATTATTTTCATATACATGGATGGCCCTTTCATAAATCGCGAAATTTTCAGGAGTAAGTGTAATAGTAACTCCTTTTTTGGGTACCCAAACCGGGCCAAAATTTTCCCTGTTCCATTTGTGGAAAGTATCATATGGGTAAACATCTCCCCCACCCCCATTATAACTATAATCGGGGCGTATCTCTTTAATAATTCCATTCTTCACCATCTTATCTTTTGCCTGGCTTGTTAAAAGCATATTATACTCACCAGGTTTGCCCGTGGTAACATAATCGCCTTTATCTTCATCCAGATTATACTCCTCCTGCATCACTTCAAAATCGGGAACGGCTCCGTTTAATGTAACGATATAATGTAATTGCGACTGGGGAGGGGCGATTGATTTTACCCCATTGATATATACTTCATCTTCCACGATACGAATCGAATCACCGGCAACAGCCACACAACGTTTGATATAATTCTCCCGCTTATCAATAGGCCTTGTTTTAATTGTAAACTCGCCACTGTACCATATATTTTCCCTGGCCTTTGCTTTGCTGGCGGCTATTAACTCCGCCTCCGATTTATATTGACTGCGAAGTTCAAAATATTGCTTTTGTTCCTCGGCGCGAAGAATGTCATAGTAAGGCAATTTGGAATCGTATTCTTTGGTCAAAGTATCACCCGCCGGGAAATTGAACACCACTACATCATTTCTTTTTACAGGGCTGGCAAACCAGCGTGTATATGGAATCTTTATAAGCTCCGAATAGGATTTAACGTTGAGATACGGTATTGTATGGTGTACAAAAGGAACAGCCAATGGAGTATTGGGAATTCGCGGTCCATAACTGAACTTGCTTACAAAAAGAAAATCGTTTACAAGCAACGTTTTCTCCATAGATGGAGTTGGAATTGTGTATGCCTCAAATACAAAAGTACGGATGAGTGTAGCTGCTACGATAGCGAATACCCCCGCGTCGATCCATTCGCGGGCGGATGATTTTCTGTGTTTACGGGCAGCCTCTACTCCAATAAACTTATCTTTTTTGTTAAAGCCAACATAAGGCAAATACAGAAACCCGGCTAATACAGCCAGTCCATGCTGATAGAATTTGAACTTCCCGTATGGCTTAACAAATTCTACGATTATTCCCATTGTTATAAACCAACCCACTACCGGAATGAATTGCCAAAAGAACCAATGCTTTGGGCGGCCGGCAATTTCCAACATGACCCAGGTATTGTAATAAGGAACAAAGGCCTTCCACCCGGGAACCCCTGCTTTGCGGAACATTCCATATAAGCCAGGGGCGGCCAACATCACTAACAACAAGGATATCAGGATTACAGTAAAAAGCTCGTTTTGTGCCATTTATCGTTATTTAAAAATTGCGCCAAAAATACCATAATAATTGGCATCCCAAACGCTCATTTGAAGAAAGGTATCCAGCCTCAAATTTGCCCCTGGTGGGACGATTCAGGCTGGTTAAGATACAAATGAATGTGCTCCAAATTAACCCTGTTCAGAAAGACTTACAGGCTTTCAAAACCTCAGTTATATTTGTTGAACAGTTTCCGATTTTATTACAGTCAATTATGAACTTTTTCACTATTAGTGATATTGAGAATCTTACGAATATCAAGGCGCATACCATCCGCACCTGGGAACAACGTTATGGTATCTGTTCCTGCAAAAGAAAGGAAAGCAAGCACCGTTATTACGATGGGGATGACTTAAAGCAGATTTTACGGATTGCCTGGCTTTACCAAAACGGACATAAAATCTCGCATATCGCTTGTTTATCTGCCGTTGAAATTAAAAATCGGGCATTAGGAACGGGCAATTCCAATAGTGGTTATGACATCCATATTAACCGGTTAATGGAATCTTCAATCGATCTCGACAGCGAAGCTTTTGATGAAAATCTGCAAGAGGCCATTAATGCGTTTGGGTATGAAAAGACAATCCTGCATATCGTATTTCCTTTCTTAACTAAACTGGGCCTTTTCTGGCTCACGGGTCATGTTATTCCGGCCCAGGAACATTTTGCGAGTTCTTTCATCTCTCAGAAAACCAATATTGCGATTGATCAATTGCAACCAAAGGAGAACATACAAACCAGCCGACGGGTGTTGCTATTTACGCCTATGGGTGAGTTTCATGAAATACCCCTGCTGTTTATGAGCTTTCTCCTTAAGAAAAACGGAATACCTTATGTTTATATGGGTAGCGCCGTATCCATCGAAACGCTGAATTTTTACTGCAGGCATCAATCGGTAACAGAACTCTATTTTCACCTGATCACCAATCTTACCAAATGTGATATTGACAGCTACCTGCAAAAATTAGCTGATGCTTTTCCCGATAAGCAAATTTTTTGTTCAGGGGTTGCTTGTAATGCAAGTGTTCGTGTACCGAAAAATGTAAAAATATTGATGACGGATGAGGAGTTGATGGAATTCGCGCGATGAAAGAAGAAGGCGTGATACTAGATACTGGATGCTAGATACTAGATCGGCCAATATCCAGCATCTAGCATCCAGTATCGAGCATCTCTTCTACTTCTTAGGTAACACATAACTACCCACATCTTCCGCTGTAATTGTTTTACCCGAAAGTATAATCAAACGCTCCACCACATTGCGTAATTCGCGGATATTACCTGTCCAGTTATGTTTTTTGAGTTCATCAATGGAATCCGGTTCAATTCCTTTTTTAGCAATTCCATAATCAGCGCAGATATCGCCCAGGAATTTATCAACTAATAATGGAATATCATCTCGCCGGTCGTTAAGCGATGGAACATGAATAATAATTACACTGAGACGATGGTATAAGTCGAGGCGGAAATTTTTTTCGTCAACTTCTTTCAGCAAATCCTTATTGGTAGCGGCAATTACCCGAACATCCACGCTGATATCTTTGTCGCCTCCTACCCTTGTGATCTTTCCTTCCTGTAATGCTCTTAACACTTTTGCCTGCGCATTTAAACTCATATCCCCGATCTCATCCAGAAAAAGCGTACCGCCATGTGCCTGCTCAAATTTGCCGATTCGTTGTTTAACGGCGGATGTAAAAGATCCTTTTTCATGTCCGAAAAGTTCACTTTCGATCAGTTCGCTTGGAATGGCAGCGCAGTTAACTTCAATAAGCGGACCAGTGGCCCGGTTGCTTTTTTCGTGTACCCATCTTGCCACTAATTCTTTTCCGACCCCATTTTCACCCGTTACCAATATACGCGCATCGGTAGGCGCTACTTTTTCAATCGTTTCTTTGATTCGAATGATCGGTCCCGAATCTCCGATCATTTCATCCACTTTACTCACCTTTCGTTTCAACACTTTTGTTTCCGCTACCAGGTTTGTTTTGTCCATGGCATTACGGATCGTGATCAACAAACGATTCAGATCAGGAGGTTTGGAAATATAATCGTAGGCGCCTTTTTTTACGGCTTCGACAGCAGTTTCTATAGTTCCGTGTCCAGAAATCATAATAACTGGGATGTCCGGGTTAGTTTCCCTGCTCTTATCGAGGAACTCGATGCCGTCTAATTTGGGCATCTTAATATCACAAAGCACTACATCGTAACTTTTTTCACGAAATTTTTTCAGGCCCTCTTCCCCATCTCCCGCTTCATCAATTTTATATCCTTCGTATGAAAGTATTTCACTGAGCGTTTTGCGAATCGCTTTCTCGTCATCTATAATTAAAATATTACTCATAAGCTTTTAACATTCTTTTGCTATGGAATAATGCCTTATCGGCGTTTAAATAAGAATTCGATTATTTGTTTTTTGCCGGTAAGGCGGAAAGACGGGAAGTATTTATAAAGATCAGTGAAAACCTTCCCGTCTTATCGTCTTCCCTTTGGTCGCCGTAGGCTTGCCAAAGGCGATGCCGGCAATTACAATAACAATTATAGGGAAAATCAAATCTGCGCAAAAATAACAATATGCAACCGAACCTGCTTATCGCAATTATTCTGCCATTATTTATACGATGTTCATATTCTCCAGCGGCTCCCGCAATGGGAACGGTATCTCCGGGTAATGAAAATCCATTTGCCAAAATTGAGTCGATCAGTTTGCCGGAAGGTTATCACCGGATCACGCTTGAAACCGGATCTTTCGGAGAATGGTTGAGGCGCTTCCCATTGAAGAAAGACAAGACTGTTTATAAATTCGATGGATCCAAAAAACAAAATCAATCGGCCCAGTTTGCCGTACTGGATATCAGTACCGGTAAAAAAGACCTGCAACAATGTGCCGATGCAATCATGCGCCTCCGTGCGGAATATTTATACGAGCAGAAGCGCTACAGTGAAATTTCATTCAGCGATAACAATGGAAAGAAATACAATTCACCGGTTACTACTGACAGGAAGGAATTTGACCGTTACCTGGAAACTGTTTTTTCGTGGTGCGGAACGCTCTCGCTGGCAAAGCAATTAAAAAAGGTCAATGATTTGTCTGGAATTCTTCCCGGGGATGTATTGATTAAGGGTGGATCACCGGGTCATGCCGCTATTGTAATGGATGTAGCCGTCAATAAAAAGGGGGAAAAAATCTATTTATTGGCAAACAGTTATATGCCGGCCCAGGACATACATATCGTCATAAACCCGGGAATGTATGAGCTAAGTCCTTGGTATACAGCAGGTAGCCAACCGATGATTGAGCTGCCAGAATGGACGTTTACATCGGACCAATTGCGCAGGTTTTAAGGTGGTTAAATAATCGCCAGGCCTCTTGCATTTATAGTAAAGGGGTATTAATTTAGCGTTGATATCTGTGAAAAAATCATAAAACCCAAAATCATTTTTGCTATGAAGGCCTCCTTGAAATTACAAAACCCCCGTTCAGCATCAACTAGTAGTGTAATTATGAAACTCGCCCTGTTAGGCGGATTGGTTTTAGCAAGTATGTATGTAGTGTTGATGGCAATCGAACAATTGGTAAAAGTATTTTAACCTTAATATTAGTTTAATTTGAAAGCCCCGCAATTGCGGGGTATTTTTTGTCTTGACCACGATTTGGGTGGATTGATTGGATTAAAGGATTGAATTTCTCTAATTGATGAAAGCTGACGTAAAAGTATTTGATGATTGCCCTCCTATCAATCATATAAATCCCCCCAAATCGTGGTTAAGACAATTTTATTTTATCACTTCCACTTCAATTATAGTATCAAACTCCTGCTTCGCCAATCCTTTAATATCGAATGCTACATAACCATCGTTTACCAGTTGAAATTTTACCGCCTGCTTGCCTGTAAATGTTTTGACTGATTTTATTTTATAGGGAAACTTCACAAACAATTTCTCTTCATC
>Ga0190271_10000908_pt1 | contig 15949 bp, 17 predicted proteins | sample Popmic356T_FD_133747 | JGI IMG/M metagenome (GOLD analysis project Ga0190271, IMG submission 133747) | Populus adjacent soil microbial communities from riparian zone of Weber River, Utah, USA - 356 T | ecosystem: Environmental > Terrestrial > Soil > Riparian zone | place: USA: Utah | collected...
CACCTCGACCGCCTGGCCCGGCTCGTCGAGCGCATCGACCCCGTGCGCGTGAGCGACCACGCCTCGTTCGCACGCGCGCCGCGCCACGCCGGGGCGCCGGCGGTCCATGCCAACGACCTGCTGCCGCTGGCCTTCACCGACGCCGCGCTCGACATCCTGGTCGCCAACGTGCAGCGGGTGCAGGAGCGGCTGAAGCGGAGGGTCCTGGTCGAGAACCTGTCGGCCTACCTGCACTGGGCCGACGGGCCGCTGGCCGAGCCCGACTTCTTCAACCGGCTGACGCGGCGCAGCGGCTGCGGCCTGCTGCTCGACGTGAACAACCTCGTCGTCAACGCGTTGAACGAAGGCCATGACGACGCCGGCGCGGCGGCCGCGGCTGCACGCTGGATCGACACCATCGACCCGGCAAGCGTCGGCGAGATCCACCTCGCCGGTTACCACGATGCCGGCGACATCGTCATCGACGACCACGGCAGCCGCGTGCACGCCCCGGTGTGGCAGGTCTTCCGCCACGCGGTGCAGCGGCTGGGTGCGCGGCCGACGCTCATCGAATGGGACACGGCCTTGCCGGAACTCAACGTGCTGCTGGAAGAAGCGGCATCGGCCGAAGGTGTGATCGCCGAATGCAACGAGATGGCCGCGGCATGAGCGGAGCTACTTGGCAGACCGAGGCCCTGCGCCAGCAGATGTTGGTGCGGGCCTTGTGGGGCGACGCACCGCCGGCTGTCGTCGGCGGCTGGCTGCGCGAAGCCCCGCCGCGTGCGGCGCGCGGCTTGCAGGTTTACCAGGCCAACGCCGGCGCGCTCGCCGAACGGGCGCTGGCGGCGGCCTTTCCGACGGTTTGGCAACTGGCCGGCGAAACGGCCTTCGCTGCCCTCGCACGCGCCTTCTGGCGCGCCGACGCGCCGCTGCTCGGCGACATCGCGCAGTGGGGCGCGGCGCTGCCGGCCTTCATCGGCGCGGCGCCGCAACTGGCGGCGGAGCCGTACCTTGCCGACGTGGCGCGGCTCGACTGGGCCGTGCACTGCGCCGAACAGGCGGCGGATGGCAGCGGCCCCGCCACGGGCCTTGAGCGTCTGGGCGATACCGACCCGGCCCACCTCCGCCTGCAACTGGCGCCGGGGACGGCGCTGGTGTCTTCGGCGCACCCGGTGGTCACGATCTGGCAGGCGCACCGCAGCGACGCCGTCGATCGTTTCGAGGCCGTGCGTGCGGCCTTTGGGCGCGGCGCGGGCGAACACGCGCTCGTGCACCGCATCGGCTTCAAGGCGGTGGTCTCGGCCGTGACCGAGGCCGAGGCGTCTTTCATGCAGGCGCTGATCGAAGACCGCTCGCTCGAACACGCCCTCGCCGCAGTCGGTGCCGACTTCGCCTTCGAACCCTGGTTGCTGGCGGCGCTGCAGCAGGGCTGGCTGGCCGCGGTCGACGTCGATCAACTCTCTCAACCCGGATCCACCGCATGAACACCGTCGCCCAGCGCCTGATGCCGCTCGCCCAGCGTGCGATCCACGCCCTCGAGACACTGCAGCCGCTGGCGCTGCTGGCGGCGCGGCTGTACGTAGCGCAGGTCTTCTTCCTCTCCGGGCTAACCAAGCTGCGCGACTGGGACACCACGCTGGCGCTGTTCGCCGACGAGTACAAGGTGCCGCTGCTGCCGACCGGGCTCGCCGCCTGGACGGGCACCGGCGGTGAACTCGTGCTGCCGGTGCTGCTGGCGCTGGGGTTGTTCGGCCGCTTCGCCGCGCTCGGCCTCTTCGTCGTCAACGCGGTGGCGGTGATCAGTCTCACCGACATCCCGCAGGCGGCGTTGCAGCAGCACCAGTTCTGGGGCAGTCTGCTGATCGGGCTGATCCTCTGGGGACCGGGCAAGTGGTCGCTGGATGCCTGGTTCGTCTCGCGGTTATGGTCGGCCACCACGCGCCCAGCTGCAATGCCCCGACGATGAACCTGACCCGACGCTCCTTCGTTCTCGCTGCGGCGATCGCACCGGTTGCCGGCGGCGCGCGAGCCCAGACCGCCTGGTCGCGCATCGAACAGGCCGCACGCGGCCAGACCGTGTACTTCAACGCCTGGGCCGGCAGCGAGCGCATCAACGCCTACCTGCAGTGGGCCGGGGCCGAGGTCGCGCGGCAACACGGCGTGAAGCTCGAACACGTGAAGGTCACGGACACGGCCGAGGTCGTCAAGCGTGTGCGCGCCGAGAAGGCTGCGGGCCGCGCCGAGGGTTCGGCCGACCTGATCTGGATCAACGGCGAGAACTTCCTCGCGATGAAACGCGAGGGGCTGCTCTTCGGGCCCTTCGCCGAAAGCCTGCCGAGTTATGCCTTCGTCGACACCGTCGGCAAACCGACCACGCGCACCGACTTCTCGGAACCGGTCGACGGCATGGAAGCCCCTTGGGGCATGGCGCAGCTCACGTTCTATGCCGACAGCACACGGGTGCCGCAGCCACCCCAGAACCTCGCCGAACTGGCCGACTGGGCGAAGAAGAACCCGGGCCGCTTCACCTACCCGAAGCCGCCGCAGTTCCACGGCACCACGTTCCTCAAGCAGGCGCTGAGCGAACTCCAGAGCGACCGCACTCCCTTGTACCGGCAGGCGACGACCGAGGCATTCGGTCGAGCATCGGCGCCGCTCTGGCCCTGGCTCGATTCGCTGCACCCGCTGCTCTGGCGCGCGGGCAAGCAGTTCCCGGCCAGCAACGTGGTGATGCGCCAGATGTTGGCCGATGGCGAACTGGCGATCTCGTTGACCTTCAACCCCAACGAAGCCGCGAACGAGATCGTCGCCAATCGCCTGCCGGCCAGCGTGGTGAGTTGGCAGCCGCGTGGCGGCAGCATCGGCAACACCCACTTCCTGGCCGTGCCCTTCAACGCGCGTGCAAAGGAGGGCGCCCAGGTGCTCGCCAACTTCCTGCTCTCGCCCGCGGCGCAGGCGCGCAAGGCCGACATCCGCCATTGGGGCGACCCGACGGTCCTGGCGCTCGACAAGCTGCCGCCAGCGCAACGTGCGCGCTTCGCTTCGGACATGGCGCCGGGGCAGGTGGCGACGGCGGCGCCGACCTGGCCCGAACCGCACGCCAGCTGGACCGAGCCGCTGGAGCGCGAATGGCTGCGGCGCTACGGCGCTTGAGTTGAACCCGGCTCGTGTGACGCCGCGGCAGGCCGGTGCCGTTCGCGCCGGGCGAGCCGGGGCCTTGACTGCAACCGCGCTGCTGTTCGCGTTGCCGCTGATCGCGGCGCTGCCGCTGGCCCTGTCCGAGGCGCTCGACCGCTCGGCCTGGCATGCCTTGTGGGCCGACCCGCAACTGCCGCGCGCGCTCGGCGCGAGTGTGTTCACCGCCCTCGCGAGCACGCTCGGCGCGATCGCGCTCACGCTCTGGCTGGTGACGCACCTGCACGCCACGCCCGCGTGGGCGCGGCTGACGGCGGCGCTGGGACCGATGCTCGCGTTGCCGCACGCGGCGTTTGCGATCGGTCTGGCCTGGCTCATCGCGCCGGCCGGTGCGCTGGCACGGCTGATCGCGCCGCTGGCCGGCTGGTCGGCGCCGCCGGACTGGGTGACGGTGAACGACCCGCACGGCCTCGCGCTGGTGGCGGTGCTGTTGTTGAAGGAACTGCCGTTCCTGCTCTGGAGCGCGCTTGCGCTGCTGTCGCGCCCGGAGGTGGCGGCCTCGTTGCGCGCACAGGTCGCGCTCGCGCGCACGCTCGGTTACGCGCCGCATGCTTGGTGGTGGCGCGTGGGCTGGCTGCAGTGGGCGCCGCGGCTGGTCTGGCCCGCGCTGGCGGTGCTGGCCTACGGGCTGACGGTGGTCGACCTGGCGTTGATCGTCGGGCCCGGCTCGCCACCCACGCTGGCCGTGCTGGCGTGGCAGGGTCTGAGCGACGGCAACGTGGCGCGCAATGCGCAGGGCGCTGCTGCGGCGCTGCTGCTGACGGGGGTGCTCGTGATGCTGGTGGCGGCCGGGTTCGTCGTCATGGCGGGGCTGCAGCGCTGGGGTCGGCGGCGGGTGGCCCGTGGCGTGCGGGGCCGTGGCTTCGAGGGGCGGCGTCCGCTCGCTGCACGGGCCACGGTGGGATCCGTGGCGACGGTCTACGCCGGCGTCGTGCTCGCACTCGGCGTGCTGTCGGTGGCCGGGGTGTGGACCTTCCCCGCGCTGTGGCCGCAGGGGGTGTCGGGCGCGGCGTGGGCGCAGGTGGTGCAGAGTGCGTCGACGGTGGGATTCACCGCGGCGCTCGCGGCCGCCGCCAGCGCGGGCGGCGTGCTGCTCTCGATGGCCTGGCTCGAAGCCGCGCCGCCGCGCTGGGACCGCCGGATCACCCCGCTCGTGCTGGCGCCGCTCGTGCTGCCGCAACTGCTGCTGATGGTGGGGATGTACCGCGGCGCGCTCGCGCTGCAACTCGATGGCACCGTGCTCGGCCTGTGGTGGGTCCACACGCTGATGGCGCTGCCCTACAGCTTCACCGCGCTCGCGCCGGCGTGGCGCAGTTTCGACCGCCGCTACGAGTGGTCGGCGTTGACGCTCGGCCGGCGCCGGCTCGCGTTCTGGTGGCGCGTGAAGTGGCCGTTGCTCTCAGGCCCGCTGGCCTCGGCGCTGGCGATCGGCTTTGCCGTCAGCGTGGCGCAGTACCTCGCGACCCAGTTCATCGGCGCCGGCCGTCACGCCACCCTGACGACCGAAGCGGTGGCGCTGGCCTCGGGTGGGCAGCGCACGCTGGCCGCCGCCTTCGCGCTGCTGCAGGCGCTGCTGCCGGCGCTCGCTTTTGCGCTCGCGGCGTGGGCGCAGCGACGGCCTACGATGCAGCCATGAGCCTGGAGTTGAAGGAGGTCTCGATCTCGCTGCACGGCCGGCCGCTGGTGCCGCCGCTGAGCGCGAGCGTGGGGCCAGGCGAGGTACTGGTGCTGATGGGTGAAAGCGGGTCGGGCAAGAGCTCGCTGCTCGCGTTCCTGGCCGGGTTGCTCGAACCGCCGCTGGTGGGCACGGGCCGCGTGCATCTGGGCGGGCGCGACATCACCGCGCTGCCCACCGAACGCCGCCGCGTCGGCCTGCTGTTCCAGGACGACCTGCTGTTCCCGCACCTGAGCGTGCGCGACAACCTGCTCTTTGCGCTGCCCGCGGGCGATCGGACGGCACGCATCGCACGCGCCGACGCCGCGCTGCAACGCGCGGGGCTTGGCGGCTACGCGGCGCGCCCCCCCGCCAGCCTGTCGGGCGGGCAGCGCGCGCGGGTGTCGCTGTTGCGCGCCTTGCTGGCCGAACCGCAAGCGCTGCTGCTCGACGAGCCTTTCTCGAAACTCGACGCTGCGCTGCGCGGGCGCATGCGCGAGTTCGTCTGGGCCGAACTGCAGACGCAGCAGGTCTGCGCCGTGCTCGTGACCCACGACGCGCAGGACGTGCCCGCCGGCGCGCAAGTGATCGAACTGCCGCCCGGGGTGGCGGTCGGGCCGGTCGCCGACGATGTTTGACCGCGCCGCGCTCGCGCTCCTGCAGCCCGTGCTCGACCGGCTGGCCAGCGGGCTCGTCCGCGCCGGCATCGGCGCCGACACGGTGACCTTCGCCGGCTTCGGCGTCGGGCTGGCCGCCGCCGGCGCGATCGCCCTCGGCCACCCGCTGCCGGGGCTGGCCTTGCTGCTCGCGAGCCGCCTGCTCGACGGGCTGGACGGCGCCGTGGCGCGCCAGACCACCCCCACCGACCGCGGCGCCTTCCTCGACATCACGCTCGACTTCCTGTTCTACGCCAGCATCCCGCTGGCTTTCGCGATCCACGATCCGGCCGCGAACGCGTTGGCTGCGGCGGTGTTGCTGGCCGCCTTCATCGGCACCGGGTCGAGCTTCCTCGCGTTTGCTGCCCTGGCCGCGCGGCGCGGCCTGGCGAGCGGTGCCTACCCGCAGAAGGGCCTGTATTACCTGGGTGGCCTCACCGAGGCCACCGAAACCTTGCTCTGCTTCGCGTTGATGTGCCTGTGGCCACGGCACTTCGCAGCCTTCGCCTACGGATTTGCCGCGCTCTGCGCGTTGACGACGGCGACCCGCATCGTGGGCGGCTGGCGTGCCTTGCGGGTGTAAGGTGCGCGCCCAGCGGCCGACGGGTGGACAGCAGAGAGTGGCTCCGTGAACAAGCAGAAACTGGTGCTGGTCGCGCTGTTGGCAGCGCTGGTGGTGGCGTTCTTCGCGTTCGACCTCGGGCGCTTCTTCAGCCTCGACTACATCAAGGGCGCGCACGGCGAGTTCGCAGCGCTCTACCAGTCACGCCCCGCTTTCGTCGTCGGTGTCTTCTTCGCCGTCTACGTTGCGGTGGCCGCGCTGTCGCTGCCCGGCGCTGCGATCCTGACGCTGCTCGCCGGTGCGATCTTCGGCCTGCTCGTCGGCACCGTGCTCGTGTCCTTCGCTTCGAGCATCGGCGCCACGATCGCGATGCTGGTATCGCGTTACCTGCTGCGCGACAGCGTGAAGTCCCGGTTCGGCACCCGCATGGCCGACGTCGACCGCGGCATCGAACGCGAAGGTGCGTTCTACCTCTTCACGCTGCGCCTGGTGCCGGTGTTCCCGTTTTTCGTCATCAACCTGCTGATGGGCCTGACGAAAATGAAGGCCGCCACCTTCTACTGGGTCAGCCAGCTCGGCATGCTCGCCGGCACGCTCGTGTACGTGAATGCCGGCACCCAGCTGGCGCGGATCGAGTCGCCAGGGGGCATCCTGTCGCCGGGCGTGATCGGCTCCTTCGTGCTGCTGGGCCTGTTCCCGCTCGCGGCGAAGAAGATCATCGACGTGATCAAGTCGCGCCAGGTCTACGCCAGGTGGGCGCATCTCCGGCCAAAACGCTTTGACCGCAACATGGTCGTCATCGGCGCCGGTGCGGCCGGGCTCGTGACGAGTTACATCGCGGCGGCGGTCAAGGCCAAGGTCACGCTGGTCGAAAGCCACAAGATGGGGGGCGACTGTCTCAACTACGGCTGTGTGCCGAGCAAGGCGCTGATCAAGACCGCGACGCTCGCGCGCCAGATGCGCCACAGCGCCGATTACGGCATCAAGTCGGCCGAGTTCAAGCTCGACTTTGTGCAGGTGATGGAGCGCGTGGCGCGGGTCATCAAGGACATCGAACCTCACGACTCGGTCGAGCGTTACACCGGCCTCGGGGTCGACGTCGCCTGCGGCACGGCCACGATCGTCGACCCCTGGCGCGTGAAGATCGCGCGTGCCGACGGCACCGAGCACACGCTCAGCACGCGCAGCATCGTCATCGCCACCGGCGCGCGGCCCTTCGTGCCGCCGTTGCCGGGGCTGGACGACGTGGGCTACCTGACGAGCGACACCTTGTGGGGACTGCGGGAGTTGCCGGCGCGGCTGGTGGTGCTCGGCGGCGGGCCGATCGGCTGCGAACTGGCGCAGGCCTTTGCGCGCCTGGGCTCGCAGGTGACGCAGGTCGAGATGGCGCCGCGCCTGCTGCTGCGCGAAGACGACGAGGTGTCGGCCTACGCGCGCAAGGCGCTCGAAGCCGACGGGGTGGTGGTGCTCACCGGCCACAAGGCGCTTCGTTGCGAACAGGACGGAGAAGCCAAGGCCATCGTCGTCGAAACCGCAGGCGAGGAAAGACACATCGCCTTCGACGTGCTGATCTGCGCCGTCGGCCGCGTCGCCCGTCTCGAAGGTTTCGGGCTCGAGGAACTGGGCATCCCGGTCAAGCGCACGGTGCAGGTCAACGAGTACCTGGAGACCAGCTTCCCCCACATCCTGGCGGCGGGCGATGTGGCGGGGCCGTTCCAGTTCACGCACACGGCGTCGCACCAGGCCTGGTACGCCGCGGTCAACGGCCTCTTCGGCAGCTTCAAGAAGTTCAGGGCCGACTACAGCGTGATCCCGTGGGCGACCTTCATCGACCCCGAGGTCGCGCGGGTGGGGCTGAACGAGCAGGAAGCCAAGGAGCAGGGCGTCGCTGTGCAGGTCACGCGTTACGGCATCGACGACCTCGACCGTGCCATCGCGGACAGCGCCGCGCACGGTTTTGTCAAGGTGCTCACGGTGCCGGGCAAGGACAAGATCCTGGGCGTGACGATCGTCGGCCTGCACGCGGCCGACCTGCTCGCCGAGTACGTGCTCGCGATGAAACACGGCCTCGGGCTGAACAAGATCCTGGGCACGATCCACACCTACCCGACGCTGGCCGAGGCCAACAAGTACGCCGCCGGCGAATGGAAACGTGCGCACCAGCCGCTCGGGCTGCTGAAGTGGGTCGAGAGGCTGCACACATGGCGCCGCGGCTGACCCGGCGATGAATTCAATCAGTGGTGCAGCGCGGCCCTCGGTCGCGCCCCGGGTCGACTTCGGCGCCAAACGCCTGCTGTTGCTCGGCGGGGGGCACGCGCACGTTCACGTGCTCGAGGCCTTCGCGCGCCAGCCGCTCGCGGGTGCGCAGGCCTTGCTCGTGACGCCCCACGCGCAGCAGCTGTACTCGGGCATGGTGCCGGGGCTGGTGGCCGGCCACTATGCACCCGAGGTCTGTGCGATCCCGCTCGCGCCGCTCGCGCACGCGGCGCACGTCAGCCTGGTGGAAAGCTCGGCGGTGGCTCTCAACGCGAACGCACGCACGGTGTCGCTGGCCGACGGTCGCGTGGCCGAATACGACCTGCTGTCGATCGACACCGGCCCGGTGATGGACCGCGACTCGATTCCCGGCGCCCGTGAACACGGTCTCTTCGTGCGCCCGATCGAACACTTCGTGCAGCTCTTCGACGGCGTGCTCGGCCTGGCGGCGCAGCGTGCGCTGAACGTCGTCGTGGTCGGCGGCGGCCTCGGCGGCGTCGAATTGGCGATGGCGCTCGCCTGGCGCCTGCGCAGTGTGGGCGACGGCGGCTCGCGTCTGGTACTGGTCACGGGCGGGGGCCTGCCGCTCTCGGGCAGCCCGCCGCGTTTGAGGCGGCGCGCGCTGCAGGCGCTGCGCCGGCTCGGCATCACGATCCTGCAGGAGGCCTGCGTCGCGGTCGAGTCGGCACACGTCGTGCTGGCCAACGGCGCCCGCGTCGCCTGCGACGCACCGGTGCTGGCGATCGGCGCCTCGGCTCCGGCGTGGCTCGCTGGCAGTGGCCTGACGCTCGACGAGCGGGGTTTCATCGCCACCGGGCCGACCTTGCAGAGTGTGTCGCATGCGAACGTCTTTGCCGCCGGCGACGTGGCCACGCGCACCGACTCGCCGCATCCCAAGAGCGGCGTCTATGCGGTGCGTGCCGGGCCACCGCTGGCGAACAACCTGCGCCGCTGCGTCGGCCGCGGCACCTTGCAGCCCTACACGCCGCAGGCGCGCACGCTCAACCTGCTGTCTTGCGGCGACCGACGCGCCATCGCATCGTGGGGCGACTGGTCGGCGCAGGGGCGCTGGGTCTGGTGGTGGAAGGACCGGATCGACCGTGCGTTCGTTCGCCGCTTCACCGTGCCATGAAGACGCGATGCCACGTCGTGTTTGTCTGCATGGGCAACATCTGCCGCAGCCCGACCGCGCACGGCGTGTTTCGGCACAAGTTGCAGCTGGCGGGGCTGGCCACGGCGGTGACGGTCGATTCGGCGGCGACCCACGCCTACCACACCGGTGCAGCGCCCGACCCACGCAGCCAGTCGCACGCACGCGCACGCGGTTACGAGCTGGCCGACCTGCGTGCGCGGCCCCTGGCGGCTGCCGACTTCGAGCAGGCCGACCTGCTGCTCGTGATGGACGACGACAACCTGGACGCCGCCGCAGACCGCTGCCCGCCCGCGTTGCGTCACAAGCTGCGGCGGTTGACCGAGTTCTGCCGCAGCCACCGCAGCACGAGCGTGCCCGACCCGTATTGCGGCGGGCCGGCCGACTTCGAACGTGTGCTCGATCTGGTCGAAGACGCCTGCGACGGCCTGCTCGAACACGTGCGGCGGGAACGCCTGCCGCCGCGTCGCGACACCTCCCGGTAGCCTCGCTCAGCGAGTGCCGGCGTACGCCTTGCTGCCACCCGGCAGCAGTTGTGCTGCGTCGAGCACGTGGTTGAGCGCCTGCAGCCGCCAGCCCTCGAGTTCGGTCCGTCCTTCGTAGTCCTTGCGCAGGATCTGGCGCCGGTAGGCGGCCAGCACGTCGCGCACCGCCCCGGGCGGCGTGGTCGACAGGTTCACGATCAGCAGTCGCTGGCCCGGCGCCAGAACGCCATCCAACGGGCGCTGCGTGGTCACGAGCAGCGGCCCGTCGGGGGCCGCGGAGCCGCAGACCTTCATCACCGCGGCGCCGCGTTCGGGGCGGCACACGCTCGCCAGCACCAGCGCAGCCTGGCCGAAGTCGTAGTGGTGCTGCATCGTCGCGCTGGCGGCGGCATCGGGCTGGATGCGCGCCGAGCCCAGCGCGGCGGCCGCCTGGGCGCTGTTCCTGACCGGAATCACGATCAGGTTCAGGTTCTCGCGCGCGATCGCGGCCTCGCCAGCGCTGCCGGTGGTCCTGAACAGCTCGGACAGCAGCCGCACCGTGTTGCGGTCGGCCACACGTGTCAGCAGCATGCTGTACAGCCCGTAGCCCACGGGCGCTGGGCCGGTGCGGTCGAGCGGCAGGTAAACGCTGTCGCGCACGTCGGCCGCCGCCGGGTACAGCCCCTTGGTCGGCGCGTCGGGCAGCGGCGTCTGGGGCGCAGGCGGGCTGGCCGTCGTGCAGGCGGCGATCAACAGGGCCCCTGCGAGCCACAGGCGCGGCGCCTGGCGGCAGGGTGTGCGGTCGGGCGGGGTGTCGGGCGCAATGTCGGCGTGTTCGGGCATCGGCTCTCGCGGCAGGCGGCGCCGCTGCAATGTAGCGTCCCGGCGCTGCTGCCGCCATCCCAGTGGGGCCCCTTTCGAGCCGCCCCGAATTGGGCTATCGTGCCGCGCCACCAGCCCCGTTTGGAGGATCCCATGAACAGGAACTGGATCGTCGTTCTGGCCTTCTGCGGCGCCGGCCCGGCGCTGGCGCAGGCACCCGAGCTCAACGTGTCGGTGGGGGCGCGGGCCTGGTACGCGGAGTGGACGACGTTCAGCTACACCACCGACGCGCTCGGCAACCAAGCGCTGATCCAGGTGGCAGCCGACGACAAGTGGGTGATGATGCCCATCCTCAGCGTGCGTTACGGCGACTTCGTGGGTTCGGTCAGCGGGTTCTCGTCGACGAATTTCTCGTACCCCGACGGCCGACAGGACGAGCGCCAGGAGCTCGACGTCAACCTCGGCTACACCGTCACACCGGGCCTGACGTTGACGCTGGGCTACAAGAAGGTCGAGCAGGGCGGCAACGCCGGCAAGTACCGGCCGGCCGGCCCGGTGGCCGGGATCAGCGCGAACGCGCCGCTCAGTGGCGGGATGTCGGTCTATGGTGCCTTGGGGGTTGGTTGGCTGAAGACGCCCTCGGGCGACGACATCCAGTTCGACGCCGACTACCGGCTCACCGAGTTGGGCCTGGCGTACACGCTGAACACCGAAGGGTGGGTTCGCCGCTGGACCTTCACCGGCGGCTACCGGATCCAGGTGTTGAGCTCGAAAGAAGCGCTCGGATCGCAGGATGGGCGCGACACGACGCAAGGCTTCACCGTCGGTGCCATCGCCACGTTCTGACGCGGTTCAGTAGATCGGCGGCACGACGCCTTCACCGGGGCAACCGGCAAAGCAGAACTTGCCGCCGTAGGAGCCGTAGATGAACGGCGTCTGGCGCTTGTTGTAGTCACGTTCGGTCTCGGTCTTGACCCCGGTCGTCACGAGGCCGAGGAAGTCCATCACCGGCAGGCCATTGGTGCCGATGTGCGCGAGCACGTGTTTGGTCAGCGGCCCGTTGCGGCCGCTGCCGTCGTAGGCCGCTTCCTTCGACGCGGTGGCATAGAGCACCATCGTGTCGGGCGGGGCGTGCGTGATCGGCGCGAGACCGTTGCCCACGCCGGGCGCCGACTCGAGCGCACGCACGAGCCCGGAGCGCACCGCGCTGTCCGGCCCCCGCCCGCTTGGCGACCGTGGCGGCGGCGCAAACAGGTCGGTGCGGCAGGCGTCCAGGATCACGAGCTGGAACCGCGTCGTCTTCTGGCGCAGGCGGTCGAACAGCTCGTCGACGCCGTACAACACGCGCAGCGGGTTTTCGGTCGCCGTCCTCGGCAGCACCTGGGTCGGGATGAGGAAGTTCGCGTTGCCCGCCTGCACCGCGTGGCCGGAGTAATAGAACACCCCCACCGTCGCCGGGCCGAGCTGGTCGACGTATTCCTTGACGCGGGCGTCGAACGCGGCGCGATCGCGCAAGTCGGTGTGGCACAAGGTCTTGAAGCCGACCTTGCGCAGCGCAGCGCACATGTCGTTGGCGTCGTTGACCGGGTTGCGCAACGAGGGCGCGTTGTCGTAGGCGGCGTTGCCGATCACGAGCGCAAGTTTCGTGCTGGCGCTGCCGCCGCCCGGCGCGCCGGCGCAGGCGGCAAACAGCGCCGTGACGATGGCAAGCGCGGCGGTGAGTGCAGTCCGTGGCATGGCTTCGAAGCAAGGGCCTGCGCACATGATGCGCGCATCGGCGCCCGGCTTCAACGTACTGCGCGCCGCGCGGGCGCGCCAGCTCAGTCGTCAGGTCGGAAGCTTACGACGAGCGTGGCCGGCACGCGGCCGTCGATGTCGCGTGGCAGGGTCTCGGTACGGTCGATCGCGCGCAGCACGGCCTCGTCCCACTCCTTGCTGCCGCTGCTTTTGAGCAGACGGCGGCCGATCACGCTGCCGTTCGGCGCTGTACGAACCTCGACCTCGGCCGCGGGATTGCCGCTGACGGTGCCCGTGAAGCGGCTGTTCTCCTTGATCGCGCGCGCGACGCGACCGGCGTAACTCGCCGAAGGCGCGGCGTCGGCCACGGCGCTGCCGCGGCCGCCGGGGGAGCTGGCGATCTGGCCCAGCATGCGCTTCAGGTTCTCCTCGCGCTGCTGCGCCAGGCGTTTGTCTTCGGCCGCCACGGCCTCACGCTCGGCCTTCTCCTTCTCGGCTTTCTCGGTCTTCTCGCGCTCGGCCTTCTCGGCGCGTTCGCGCGCGGCCTTGGCTTGCAAGGCCTTCTCGCGTTCGGCCTGCTCGAGTTGGGCCGCCTGCTCCTTGCGGGCCTTCTCGATCGCGATCTGCGGGTCGGGCAACGCGGCCTTCGGCGTTGGCGCGGGGGCAGGTGCTTTCGTGACGGGCGGTGGCGGCGGCGGGGCCGGTGCAGGGGTCGGTGCGGGCTCGGCGGCGCGCGGCGCAGCGGTCTGTGGCAGCGCCGCCCAGAGCTCGGCCGAGACCACGTCGGGCGCCGGCGAACGCCACGCCACGCCGTAAGCGAGTGCCGCGATCAGCCCGGCGTGCACCAGCAGCGCCAGCGCCGCGCCCTCGGTGTTGCCACCCGGCGCACGCGGCAGCAGGCTGGCGGGTGGGGGGGCGCTCGCCGTGTTCAAACTTCAGCCCCCTTGTTTCACCGACAGACCGACCCGTTTCACGCCGGCCTTCTGCAGCGTGTCCATCACCCGCACGACGCCTTCGTACTTGACGTTCCGATCGGCGCTGATGACGACCGGCACGTCGGCGTTGCCGGCCTGCTTGTCGCGCACCCGCCCGGCGAGTTGCGCCAGCGTCACCGCGGCCGGCTCCTGCTGATCGACACGCAGGCGCAGTTTCTCGTCGCTGCCGACGATGACCTCGATCACGCTCGTCGGCCGCTGCTGCGACTTGCCGACGCTGGGCAGGTCGACGACGCCGGTGGTGATGAGCGGTGCGGTGACCATGAAGATGATCAGCAGCACCAGCATCACGTCGATGAAGGGGACCATGTTGATCTCGTTCATCGAGCGCCGGCCACGTGAGCCGCCGCGGGAAGCGAGGCTGGGCATCTCAGTACCTCCCGGCCGTTCCGAAGGTACTGTGCGCCCCCTCGGGGGGCAGCGAACACCGTGAGCGTGCGGGCTTCATCTCACGGCGCGGCGCCGACCGCGGCCGGCGAAGCCGCGTTGCGCTGCAGGATGTTGCTGAACTCTTCGATGAAGGTGTCGAGCTGGATCGCGATGCGGTCGATGTCGCGCGCGAAGCGGTTGTAGGCGATCACCGCGGGGATCGCGGCGAAGAGGCCGATCGCGGTCGCGACCAGCGCCTCGGCGATGCCCGGCGCCACGCTCTGGAGCGTGACCTGCTGCAGGTTCGACAAGCCGACGAAGGCGTGCATGATGCCCCACACGGTGCCGAAGAGGCCGACGTAGGGGCTGACCGAACCGACGCTGGCGAGGAAGCTCAGATGGCTCTCGATCACGTCCATCTCGCGCTGGTAGCTGGCGCGCATCGCGCGCCGTGCGCCGTCGAGCTGCGCCCCGGCGTCGAGCTTGCGCTCGCGCAGCTTGAGGAACTCGCGCATGCCGCTGGCGAAGATGCGCTCCATCGGCGCGCTGTCGCCCTTGCTGCCGGCGGCCTGGTTGAGGTCGCTCAGGCTGCGCCCGGACCAGAACTCGCGCTCGAAGTCCTCGTTGCTGGCGCGCACGCGCTTGAGGCCGAAGATCTTGCCGAAGATCACGGTCCAGCTCGCCAGCGACACGAGCAGCAGCACCGCCATCACGAGCTGCACCACGAAGCTCGCTTGCAGCACGAGGGAGAAGATCGACAGGTCCTGGTTCATTGAAGTAGGGGTTGCAGCGGCGCCGGGAAACGGCGCGGGCGGAAGGTGACGGCATCGACGCAGCCGATTCGGATCTCGCCTTCGGCGAGGAGTTCAGCCCCGCGCCAGGCTTGTTGTTCGATCGTCATCGACGCCCGGCCGGTGTCGCGCAACAAGACGCTCACTTCGAGCAGGTCGTCCAGGCGCGCCGGGCGCAGGTAACGCACGGCGGTCTGGCTGACGACGAAGAGGGCGCCGCTGCGCTCGCGCAGCGACTGCTGCTCGACGCCGAAGGCGCGCAGCCACTCGGTGCGCGCACGCTCGAAGAACTTCAGGTAGTTGGCGTAGAAGACGACGCCGCCGGCGTCGGTGTCTTCCCAGTACACACGCACGGTGTGGCGGAAGGGTGCGGGAACCGGGGGACTCTGGGCGGGGTGCTGCATCGACAACCCCGATTATGCGGGCCGGGTGCCGTGCACCCGCCGCGCTCAAGGTTGGGTGCGCTGGTACACCGGCCCCCACATCGGGTGGCCGGCTTCCGATCGGCTGAGCGCGAAGGCCGGGTCGGACCGGCGCGCGGCGCGGAACGAAGCTTCGCACTCGGGCACCCGCTCGCTGGTGCAGGCAATGAAGGCGAGCAGCTTCTGCGCCGTGGCCTTGTCGCGTGGGCTGGCCAGGCCACCGGCGATGGCGCGCTTGAGCGCTGCTTCGGCCTGCGGGTACTGGCCGTCGTCGTAAGCGCGGATGCCTTCGACCAGGGCCCGCTCCGCGGGGCGTTCCATCAGTTCGGCCAGGCCGGTGGGTGCCGGTGGCGGGGGAAGCGGCGCTGCGCAGCCGGCGAACACCACGGTCGCTGCGCAAAAGATGACGCTGGTTAGCCGGGGGCTCATGAACCGAAGCGGTGGCGAACGACCACGGGTTTGTCGCCTTCAACCTGCACCGTGGTGGTGTAAGGCGTGAAGTCGGCGTTGCGCACGGTGATGGTGTGCCGGCCCTCGGGCAGCGTGAGCCGGGTCAGCGGCGGCGTGGTGCCGGCGGCCGTGCCGTCCACTTCGACCTGGCCCCACGGGCTGACCGCGATCTGGACCACGCCCGTCGCCGCCACCGCCTTGGGTGCCGATGGCAGCGCCGCGACCGCCGTCTTCGGGCGTACGGCGGCGGCGGGCCGCGCCGGTTTCACGGCCTTGCCGGTGGGCGCCTGCTTGACCGGGGCCGCTGTGGGTGGGGGCGTCGCGACCGCGGGCACGGTGGCGGGCACGGTGGCGGGCGGCGTGCCGGGTTCCGATGCCTCGGCCGCGGCGGGCGCAATCGCGGCCAGGGCCACCGACACGGCGGGCGCGCCGAGCGCCGAGGCCTGC
>Ga0190271_10000909_pt1 | contig 15945 bp, 13 predicted proteins | sample Popmic356T_FD_133747 | JGI IMG/M metagenome (GOLD analysis project Ga0190271, IMG submission 133747) | Populus adjacent soil microbial communities from riparian zone of Weber River, Utah, USA - 356 T | ecosystem: Environmental > Terrestrial > Soil > Riparian zone | place: USA: Utah | collected...
GCCGGGTCGCGAGCCAAAAGGTCGCTGCGCCAGCTGTCGATGGTGCGACGCGCGGCCTCGACCCAGTAGACGAGCTCGGCGCTGCTCGAAGGATCGCTTTCGCTGGCGAGCGTGCGCACCATGTCGACCAGCGTCCCGGCGCGTTCGGCGGCATCGCGCAACGCATCGGTTTGCGGGTCCAGCGGCATCGTGCGTGGACGCAGGCTGGTTTCGAAGTCGGTGAACGCGGTTTCCACCAGTCCGCGCGTGATCGTCGAGCCCGGCGAGAACTGAAAAGTGCTCAGCGCTTCGCGCGCGAGATCGAGCGCATCCGCCAGGCCGTCGATGGCCGACGCGGGCGGCGCCGGGCTTTTCTGCCATTCGCGAAACGCGCCGGCCAGCGTCATGAGGTGCGCCGCGAGGTTGCCCGAGTCCACCGAGGATACGTAGCGCGGATCGAGCGGCCGCAGGTCGCGCGTGTCATACCAGTTGTACAGGTGGCCGCGGCACTTGTGCATGCGCACCATGGTGCCGAGCGTCGCTTCGATGCGGTCGAGCGCGTCGCGCAGGCCGCACCAGCCGAAGTCGCGGGCCGCCACCGTCGAGAGTAGATAGAGGCCGATGTTGGTGGGAGAGGTGCGGTGCGCCACCACGCCCCGCGGGTCTTCCTGGAAGTTGTCGGGCGGCAGATGGTTGTCTTCAGCCGTCACGAAGGTTTCGAAGAAGCGCCAGGTGCGCCGCGCGATGAGCCGCAGCTCGCGTTGCTGGGTCTGCGACAGGTCCGATTTCGCGACCGCCGGCGGCGTGCGGCTGACGCGCCAGGCCACCAGCGGCGCGACGAGCCACAGCAGCAGGAACGGCATGGCCACGTTGGGCAGCGGTCCGGCGGAATAGGCGGCGAGCCCGGCGGCCAGCAACAGCGTCAGCACGACACTGCCCAGCATGCGGCGATAAAAACTGCCGAAGTCGGCACGCGTGCTCGACAGCATGTCGGCGGGCGTCCACTCGAGCATGTGCCGGTGGCTCACGAACATGCGCCACAACGCGCGGCCGATGGCATCGCACATGAGCCAGGCCTGGTAGGCGAGCATGGTCGTCAGCAGCGCGGTCTGCGCGAAGGCCACGCTGAAATCGAGGCGCAGGGCGCGCAGGTGGCTGCGAAGCGTGACCGTCGAACGCCGCGGGAGGATGGCCGCAAACAAGGGCAGCAACGTCGGCAGTGCCAGCGACAGCAGGATGAACGCGCTCCAGGGGACGGCGATGGACGCGGGTAACGTCCAACCGACCACCAATGCGGCGACGGCGGTGGGTGCGGACAGCGACCGGCGCAGGTTGTCGAGCATCTTCCACAGGCCGATGAGCGGCAGGCGGCTGTGACCGCGCCCGTGCCCGGCGGCGCCGACATCGCGGCGGCCGAGGATCCACGGCAGGAGCTGCCAGTCGCCGCGCACCCAGCGATGCTGGCGAAGCGACGCGACGTCGTAACGCGACGGGAAGTCCTCGACCACTTCGACGTCGGAGGCGAGTCCGGCGCGCGCGAAGATGCCCTCGAACAGGTCGTGGCTGAGCAGCGAGCTTTCCGGCACGCGCCCGGCGAGCGCGGCTTCGAAGGCATCGATGTCGTAGATCCCCTTGCCGGCGAACGAACCCTCGCCTAACAAGTCCTGGTAGACGTCGGAGACCGCGGCCGCGTACGGGTCGACGCCGGCGGCGCCGGAGAACGTGCGCTGAAAAGGTGTCGCCTCGGAACTCGTCGGCAGCGAGAAGGCGACGCGCGGCTGCAGGATGGCGTAACCCTCGACGACCCGCCCGAGCTTCGCGTCGAAGCGCGGGCGATTCAGCGGATGCGCCATCTTGCCGATCAGGCGGCGCGGCGCTTCGCGCGGCAGCCGGGTGTCCCCATCGAGCGTGAGCACGTAGCGCACGTCTTCGGGTACCCACGGCGAAGCGCCGGTGCTGGTGACATACGTGGTGTCCTTCGCCCCGCGCAGCAGGCGATTGAGCTCCTGCAGCTTGCCGCGCTTGCGCTCCCAGCCCATCCAGCGCTGTTCGCTCTCGCACCACACGCGCCGCCGATGCAGCAGCAGGAATCGTTCCCCGCCCGCGGCCGGTCCGTAGCGGCGGTTCAGGCGCGCAATGCCGAGGACCGCGATGTCGACCAGCGCTTCGTCGGCGGGTTTGCTTTCGGCGTCGGCATCCGACCAGTCCGACAGCAGCGCAAAATGCAGCTGGTCGTCGGGCGAGGCGAGGTAGTGGATCTCCAGGCGATGCAGGTGCTCTTCGACCGCTGCGCGTGAGCTCAGCATGACCGGCATCGCCACCAGCGTGCGCAGCTCGGCCGGCACGCCGTCGCGCAGCGCGAGGCCAGGCAGCCGGCTGGCGCCGACGCCACGCGTCACCGCGCGGTTGATGAGCGCCACCGCGACGTCGACCGCCGGCACCGCGCCGAGCGCGCCTAACAACCAGAGCATGCCGCCGTGAATGCCGGCCTGCTGCAGCAGCGCCAGCGGAATCGACAGCACCAGCGCGGAGGTGAACGCGATGGCCGCCACGTAGTCGCGTGCGCCCACGGTGAAGGCGATGCGGCTCGGCCAGTCGCGCCACGACGGGTGGAATTCGATGGCACGCTCGAGCGCGTATCGGCCTTCGGCAATCAGGTGGAATCCGGGATCCCGGGCGCGGGCTTCGCTGGCGCCGGCGGCGATCTCGAGCACGCGCTTCGCGATCTCGAGTTCGGAAAATTTCGAGCCGCGACCCATTTCCTCGATGGCGTTGCGATACAGATTGCGGGTCGCGAAATCCATGGCCGCGAAACTCGGCGAGGTGCAGAGCGCCTCGTCGACCAGGCTGACGCTCTCGAAAAATTCGGCCCAGTCCACATCGGACATCAGGCGCATGCTGGTGATGATGTTGCGCACCGTGACGTTCGAGGCGCCCTGGCGCAGGTGTTCTTCCTGCAACAGGCGTTCGGAGCTGGTGCCGTGCGCGTTGAGCACTTCCTCGAGCCATAGCAGCGCGGGGGTGATCTTTGGATCCTGGTCGCGCAATCTGTGCACCAGCTGCACGGCGAACGCGGGCGCGAGCATCGTCGATTTCTTGCGCCCGGCGGTCAGGGCTCCGGGCTCGACCTTTTGTCCGTTCACGCCGAGGAGACGATCGGCGATCGCGTCGGCCTGCTGGCGGGCCGCGCGGCTCATGCCGATACGCTGCGCCACGCGGCGCAGGTTCTCGACCAGTACGACGCGCAGCGTGATCGCCACGGCCCACAGCTCGCCGATGGTCAGGGGCTCGACAGTTTGATAGGCGCGCACGAAGCGCCGCAGGGTCTCGGGTTCGAATCGGCTGTCGGTGTGGGCGACGAAAGCCCAGGCGATTCCGAAAACGCGGGGCAGGCCCGCGAATGGACCAGCGGCGAGCTTGGGCAGCTGACGGTAGAAGCCGGGAGGGAGGTCTTCGCGAATCTCGCGGATCTGCTCTTCGACGACGTGGTAGTTGTCGAGCACCCACTCGGCGGCCGGAGTGATGGAACGGCCTTCGTCCACGGCCTTGGCGATGGCCCGATATGCGGCGAGCAGCGCTTTCTCGTTGCTGCGCAGGCGCGCGCCGAGCGAGCGTCCACCACGACCACCCGCCACCGAAGTGACTGGCTGGGCGGCGGCCAGCGTCCGGGCGTGGTGCTCCAGCCGTTCGATGCTGAAGATTTCCTCGCGCAGGACCTGCTCGTCGCTCCAGTGAGACGTCGCCCGGCTTGGAGTCAACGAAAATCGCCCGAGAATTTCACTCAAGAATGAAAGCAAGGATCCGCCGGAGGTGTAAGTGGGCAACCAGCATTACGCGAAAACGCCAATCCACGCGCCATGCCTTGTTGACCCGGAGAGTTGTCGGAATCAACTGACGCGTCAAGCCCTCAGCATGAGGCGGTCCGATTCTTTCCTGACTACCGCATAGCACTCGCAGGACAGGGCTTCGAGCTTCGGCCGATCGAGGACGGTGATCTTGCCGCGGCTGTAGCGGATGATGCCCAGGTTCTGCAACTTGCCCGCCGCTTCGGTGACTCCTTCGCGACGCACGCCCAGCATGTTGGCAATGAGTTCCTGCGTCATCTTGAGCTCGTTCGATGGCAGGCGATCGAGTGACAGCAGCAGCCAGCGACACAACTGCTGTTCCAGCGAATGGTGCCGGTTGCACACCGCGGTCTGGAACATCTGCGTGAGCAGCGACTGCGTGTAGCGCAACAGGATGTGGAGCATCTCGCCGTGGCGGTTGAACTCCTGCTTGAGCCGGGTGCCGGTGAGGCGGTACGCGCAACCGGCGCTCTGCACGATGGCGCGGCTCGGCGTCGTTTCACCGCCCATGAACAGCGCCACGCCGATCGCGCCCTCATTGCCCACCACGGCGATCTCCGCGGACGCGCCATCCGCGAGCTGGTACAGCAGCGATACGATGGAATTGGTGGGAAAGTAGATGTGGCGCAGCGTCGTGCCCGATTCGTACAACACCATTCCGAGCGGCATCTGGACCAGTTTCAGGTGAGGAAAGAGCCTCTCGCGCTCATTTTGCGGCAGCGCATTCAGGATGCGGTTTTCGAGCGGGTGCGGGGTCAGTGGCATCGGTCCGCAGTGTATGCGCAACCCCTGGTGCTGTGTTCGCTGACGCACCGACAGGCAGCCGGGCGCCGGGTAACGTCCTGCGCATGAATCTACCCTCCTGGCCCTGGGTCGCATTGAGTGGAATCCTGGCAATGCTCTGGGTCATCGCGCATGCCGCGCGCAGGCAGAGTGTTTTCGGGAAGCGCATGTGAGGCATGCGGGAGCGCCGGTCGCAGGCTTTGGCGCTGCGATCCGGCACACGGCCGGTACGTGGCTCGGAATTGCCCGCGCGCGGCCTCGAATCCTGATCGTGGACGACGATGTGGCGCTGGCGCGCTCACTTCGGGACATGCTCGCCGCGGCTGGCGACTATGACACGCGGATGGTGTTCTGCGCGGCCGATGCCATGGCCGCCGCCGCGGATTCTCCGCCCGCCATCGTGTTCCTCGATATCGAACTACCCGACATGAGTGGTTACGACGTGGCGCGCCTGTTGCATCACCAGGCGCTGTTGCGTTCGACTCGCCTCATTGCGCTCACCGAGACCAATGAACACCCGGCGCGCGAAGATGCGCGGGCCGCGGGGTTCGAGCGTTACCTGGTCAAGCCTGTCACGCAGGTCGAGTTGCAGAAAGTCCTGCGCAGAAAAACCGGGATCGCGCCATGACGCTTCGCCGCTAGCGATCTATATGTACGCGAGCGCACCGACAAACGCAGGTCGGGTGCGCACACTGCTGTTCTCTGGTGGTCGCAACGCGATCCATCGTCATCAGTAGAGAACGTCTATGAACCCCCATTTCAAGAGAGCGCGCATTACACGCCGCCGCTTCCGCATCGCCTTGCCGGCGCTGCTCCTTTTTGCAGGTGCCGCGATGGCCGCGCCTCCCATCCCCGCCACCAACCTCCAGGCCGCCCAGCAGGCCATCGCGAACGCGGAGCGTGTGGACGCCGCGACTCACGCCGGCGTCGAGCTCGGCGAAGCACGAGGCAAGTTGTCCGCCGCGCAGCGCGCGGTCGAAGAAAAGGACATGGTCGTCGCCCAGCAGTTCGCCGATGAAGCCCGCGCGGAAGCCGAGTTGGCCGCCGCGAAAGCCGGTGCGGCCAAAGCCCTCGCCGTGAACGAGGACATCAAGCGCAGTACCGCGACGCTGGTCGAAGAGATGCAGCGCAAGTCAGGAGACAGCCGATGAACAATTCAGGAAACTTTCCAATCCGATCGATGATTGCTGCCGCGGTTGCCGCGGCTCTCTTCGCCGGCTGTGCCTCCGCGCCGATGAAACCCGCCGGATCTGAAGCGGTGCGCGCGAAGCTCACCGCGCTGCAGTCCGATACCTCGCTCGCCAACAGCGCACCAGTGGCCATGAAGGACGCCGAGGCCGCAGTGACCGTGGCGGAGATGGCACAGAAGGACCTCGTGCTGGCCGCGCATCGCGTGTACATCGCGGATCGCAAGGTGGACACGGCGCGCGCGCTGGCGCAGACGCAGGCTGCGGAAACCGAGCGCAAGGCACTCACCGAGACAGGCGAAAAGGCGCGTCTCGATGCACGCACTCGCGAAGCGGATCTTGCCAAGTCGGATGCGCTGGTCGCCCGCGCGGAGAATGCCGAGCAGAAGCTCATCGCCGGCCAGGCGCGCGACAACGCCGATGCAGCGCAGCTTGCAGCCAATGCCTCGCAACAGCAGGCGCTCGAGTTGCAACGCCAGATCGAAGTCCTGCAGGCGCGGCCGACTGATCGAGGCCTGGTGCTGACTCTGGGTGACACCCTGTTTGCCACCGGCAAATCGGAACTCAAGTCCGGCGCGACGGTGAACCTCGACCGGCTGACCGCATTCATGAATGAGTATCCGAAGCGGACTGCAGCGATAGAAGGCTACACCGACAGCATGGGCAGCGACGAGATGAACCAGTCGCTCTCCCAGCGCCGCGCAGACGCCGTGAAGGGCTACCTGGTCGGGCAGGGCGTGAGCTCCACGCGCCTCAGTGCGTCCGGACGCGGTGAGAACTCGCCGGTGGCCGACAACGAGTCTGCCGCGGGCAGGCAGCAGAACCGCCGCGTCGAAGTCGTGATCAGCCCGATTGCCGCCGAGCCAACTAACTAATGACCACGATGGTCTGGCTTGTGGTGGGCTCACTGGTCAGCGCCGCTCTGGTGCTCGCGCTGATCAGGCGTTTTCGACGGCGAGCGCCTGCGCGGTTCGCAGAAAAGATCACCTCGACGCCCTAACGAACTGCGGCGATTATTTCCCGTATTGTTTGGGCCGCACGGAGGCGGCCCGCGCTGTTTGGGCCGCATGGATGCGGCCCAAACAGGGCTTTTTCTTACAGGGCATCGTGGTCGAGCCGCCTAAGCTCAAAGCATGTGGCCCTTCCGACGGAATTCCGCGCGAGCCGTGCGATCGAGCGATCCGTACTGGTTGCTGCGCAACGGGATCGGCGATGCGGGCGACGAGTTGCATGAATCCATCCACTGCGACATCGCCATCGTCGGCGCCGGAATCACCGCGGCGCTGGTGGCCGACGCGCTGATCGCCACCGGGCGGCGGATCGTGGTGCTCGATGCGCGCGACGTCGCGCACGGAAGCACTGCGGCGTCCACCGCGCTCTTGCAATACGAGATCGACACGCACCTGACGGATCTCGTGCGGATGCTCGGTGCGGATCGCGCGCTGCGCGCCTATCGCGCCTGCGCCGCGAGTTTCACCATGCTCGAGCAGCGATTTCCGGAGCTGCTGCCGATTGCCGGTTACGAGCGCCGGCCCAGCCTCTACCTGGCGGCGGATGAGGCGGCCATTGGTCCGGTGCGCGCCGAGTATGAAGCGCGTCGTAACATCGGGCTCGGCTGCGAGTGGTTAGATGCCCACGAGTTGCAGCGGCGGTTCGGGTGCCAGCGCCCGGGCGCAATCCTCTCGGCGCTCGGCGCCCAGGTCGATCCGTTCCGGCTCACGCGCTCGCTGTTCTCGACGAGCCGGCGCCACGGAGTGCGGCTGTTCGCGCGTACCAGGGTCACGCAGATCGAAGACCGGCCGGATGCGCTCGTCCTCCAGACCGCGGGCGGGCAGACCGTGACGGCCTCTAACGTAGTCGTCTGCGCAGGTTATGAGTCGCTCGATTTCCTGCCGCACGACGTGGCGGATGTGAACAACACCTTCGCACTGGTCACCGAGCCCCTGAACCCGCACCAGTGGATCGACAGCCTCCCGCTGATCTGGGAAAGCGCCCGGCCATACTTCTATATGCGTGGTACACCCGACTACCGACTCCTGTTGGGCGGTGCGGACCTCCCGTTCAAGACTGCCGCGGCGCGCGAGCTCTTGTTGCCGCGGCAGATACGGCGATTGCAGGAGCAATACCAAGACCTGTTTGGCGCGGAAATGCCGCCCGTCGCATACACCTGGGCCGGAAGTTTTGCGGAGACGCGCGACGGACTGCCGTTCATCGGCCGCGTCCCGGGTATGAGTCCGCGGCTGCAATTCGCGCTTTGTTATGGCGGCAACGGAATCACTTACAGCGTCCATGCCGGCGAGATCATTCGTGCCGGCATCGAAGACCGTGAGCACCCGCTCGACGACATTTTCGGGTTCGGGAGGCTGGGGGAAGATCTTTCCACCGGCCGGCAAAGGGGGGTGACAGGCAATTAGATCTGCCTCCGAACCTCAGGACCTTTTCGTCAGGCAGGCAGGAACGCCGACGAGCACCGCTCCGCTGTAGCTGGCGGCGACGCTGCCGGTAAACGATGGAGTCATCTGCGCGATCTGCGCTGTCGTGCTGTCGGCGAAGACGTTGTCGTTGGCGAGGGTGACGCCCGCGAGGTTCGCGACACAGGTGCTGTAAATGGGCTCGAAGGCGAGGCCCCTGGCGATCGTCCGGGCGGAAGCGACGACCCGCAGCTTCGCGAAGGTTTCATCGCCGCATGGCGACGGGACTCGGGAGCCTGGCGCGTCATGGAAAGCGTGGTGGAAGGATTCCCCAACGCGTGTTGATCGAAGGCGACCCGCTGTCCCTGCGACGGCTCGTAGTCAATCTCGTGGACAATGCACTCAAATATGGAAAGCGCGCGCGGTTGCGACTCCGCGTGGGGCCTGACTATTGCAATATCGAGATCGATGACGATGGTCCCGGCATCCCCGAGGGCTGCAGAAACGCGTTTTCGAACCATTTTTCCGGACCGAGGCCTCGCGGAACCGCGATACGGGCGGCATTGGTTTGGGACTGACAACCGTGCGAGCCATCGTTCTCGACCATGGCGGGCACGTTGAAGTAATAAATCGCAAGGAAGGAGGCTTGCGGGTTATTGTCTCCCTGCCACTGCCGGGACAATAATTCCGCAAATGCATAAAACCTTTTCGGGGGATCCGGAGACCACCCCCCCATGTTCGTAAACGACACCGGCAGGCTGCCGGACTCCGGTCGGGTCTGCGTCATGGGTTTCCAGCCCGAATCGTCAGGCACCAGGACGTTTTACAGCCTGTTCATCAATGCGGCGCGCGCCGAAGTCGAGCCCATGACGGAGCCTCGCAACCCGTCGCACGTGCTCGGTGTGGGCTCCGAGATCGAATCGGTCAACGGGCCGGTATTCGCCGCGTACTTCGCCGCTTCGCGCGAGCGTTTCGATGCGCAACCTAACTACAAAGCCGGGTTGTTCGTGCTGGTCGACGGCGCCGTGTATGCGGTAAAGGCGGAACAGATAGCCACGAGCATCCGCCGCGGTTTCAGCACGCGCGAGTTCACACTGCTGCGTGGCGACCGGCCGCAGCGCAAGGTCGCCTATCCGTGGCCCTGGTACCGCGAGCCGTTCGTGTCGGGATCGAGCGGCGTGCGCTCCGGAGATTTCCTGCGCGAGATGTCGGCAATGGTGCGCGTATACGGCTGAAGGCCGCTATCCGCCGGTCTTCTTCTCCGCGTGACCGCCAAACTGCTTGCGCATCGCCGACAGCAACCGGTCGCCGTAGTCGGCGTTGCCGCGCGATTCGAAGCGGCTGTAGAGCGCGGCGGTGATCACCGGTGCGGGAACGCCTTCGTCGACCGCGGCCGCCACCGTCCACCGTCCTTCGCCCGAGTCCGACACGCGGCCAGCGAATGCGGCGAGGCTCGCATCTTCGGACAGCGCGCGCGCGGTGAGATCGAGCAACCACGAGCGGACCACGCTGCCGTGGCGCCACACTTCCGCGATCTGCGCCACGTCGAAGTCGTAGGCGTAATGTTCGGGATGCTGCAACGGCGTGGTCTCGGCGTCCTTGTCGCGCGGCCGGGTGCCGATATTGGCATTTCGCAGGATGTTGAATCCTTCGGCGTAAGCGGCCATGACGCCGTATTCGATGCCGTTGTGGATCATCTTGACGAAATGGCCGGCGCCATGGGGCCCGCAATGCAGGAAGCCGCGCGTGTAGCTAGGCCCGTCGCCGCCGGGCGCCAGCGCTGCGAACAGCGGCTCGAGTGAATCGACCACGGGCTTTTCACCGCCGATCATCAGGCAATAGCCATTCTCGCCGCCGGCGATGCCGCCGCTGGTGCCGACGTCCAGGTAGTGGATGCCGGCTTTCGCCAGGTCGGCGCCGCGACGCAGGTCGTCGCGATAGTAGGAGTTGCCACCGTCGATCACGGTATCCCCCTCCGTCAGCAGCGACCGCAGGCTCGTTATTTCCTGGTCGACGACCGCCGCGGGCAGCATGAGCCAGATTACGCGCGGCGCGGCCAGCGATTCCACGAGGTCCCGCAATGACGCGGTGCCGGTAACGCGTGGCTCCTTCAGCGCCTGCACCGCGGCCGCGTTCGCGTCGAAGGCCACGCACCGAAAGCCCGCGCCGGTGAGTCGGCGCACCATGTTGGCCCCCATTCGGCCCAGGCCGATGAAGCCGATTTCTTTCTTCACTGTCATGCGTGCCTCTCGCTGAATGGGTACAGTCTATTCCCATGAAAGTCGTCCGACGCAGTGCCGATCGAGGCCATGCCGACCATGGCTGGCTCAAGTCCTACCACAGTTTTTCTTTTGCCGACTATTTCGACGAGGACCACGTGGAGTTCGGCCCGCTGCGCGTGCTCAACGAGGACCGCGTCATCGGGGGCCAGGGTTTCGGTACGCACGGGCACCGCAACATGGAGATCATCAGCTACGTGCTCGACGGCGAGCTCACGCACCAGGACTCCATCGGCACGGGTTCAACCATTCGCCCGGGTGACGTACAGCGCATGAGCGCGGGCAGCGGAGTGCGGCACAGCGAATTCAACGCGTCGAAGTCGAACAAGCTGCACTTCCTGCAGATCTGGATCCAGCCGAACGTGGCCGACATCCCGCCGAGTTATGAAGAGAAGCGCTTCGAGGCCGCCGACAAGCGCGGGCGCCTGCGGTTGATTGCCTCCGCGAATGGCGAGGGCGGATCGGTGGTCGTGCACCAGGACGTCCGCATATACAGCGGGCTCTTCGATGCGGGCGAGAGCGCTCGCCTCGAACTTGCGCCGGGGCGGCGCGCGTACATTCACGTCGCGCGCGGCCTGGTGCACACCAACGAGGTGGAGCTCAGTGCGGGCGACGCACTCAAGCTGTGGGACGAGGGCGTCGTCGAAATCGGCCAGGGTGCAAAGGCAGAAGTCCTGGTATTCGACCTGCCGTAGCCTGGTCAGGCGCCTGGTCAGGTGCCTAGTCAGGTGGAAAGGGCATCGCCTTGGGCATGCGCGTGCCGGCTTGTCGCGTCTTGCGAGCGTTCGCGTCGACGCCCCTCCACCACGGAGTCAGCGAAAAATCTTGCGCCGGCTCTATCGGCTCACCGAGGCGCGGCATGATGAGCCGCGCGCCGGTCCGGGGAGCGAGCTCGAGCAGTGTCTCGGCAGGCTCATCCCAGGGATGCAGCGCAAGGTTGAAGGTGCCCCAGTGCACCGGCAGGAACGGCCCGCCACCTAACAAGGTGTGCGCCGCGAGCGCATGGGCAGGCCCCAGGTGAATGTTGCCCCAGGCAGGATGCCACGCGCCCACCTCGAGCATGACGAGATCGAAAGGCCCGAGGCGTTCGCGAATCTCGGCATGCTGGGGCGTGGGGCCGGTATCACCGCTGAAGAACACGCGATGTCGCTGCGACTGGATGACGAACGACGACCACAACGTCTTGTTGCCGTCCTTCAGTCCGCGTCCCGAGAAGTGTTGCGAGGGTCCGGCCGTGAGCGTGAGGTCGGTGCCCGGCACGCGATGCGATTCCCACCAGTCGAGTTCGACGATGCGCGCGGGCTGGATGCCGAACGCCTCGAGGTGCGCGCCGACTCCGAGTGAAGTGATGATGGGCACCGATGCTTTGCGCATGAGCCGCATGGTGGTGTAGTCGAGGTGATCGTAGTGATCGTGGGAAACGATCACGGCATCCAGCGGGGGCAATTCGCGCAGCGCGATGGGCACGGGCTGAAAGCGCTTCGGCCCGAGGAAACGCGACGGCGATGCACGCGGACCCCAGACCGGATCGGTGAGCACGCGCCAGCCGTCGATCTCTATCAACACCGTCGAGTGTCCGAGCCAGGTGGCGCGCAGTCCGCTGCCGGCCGCACGTGTCCAGGTGTCGAGCGGGTTCACCGCCGGCAGCGGCGCGGAAGGCACGCGCCGGTTTCCGCCGCAGATGAAGTCACCGAGCGACGGCATTGGCACCGCGGGATCACCGCGGGGGATGACGCTGGTATTGCGGAAACGAATGCCATCCCACCGCGGTGAAGCGATGATGCGTTCCAGGCGTGCGCCTTGAGTCGTGGAGATGGTCATGCCCTGTCCCGAGTTTCCACTGAATTTGGACGATTCTGAAGTCTCAAAGTCGCTGACAACGATCGAACTTCTCATCCGACAGCCGTCTATCTCCAAAGAGGTAGGGTCGAACTCATTCTTTGGATATATGCGACCGACACCTTTGGGCAGTTTCGGTTGCATCCGGAAAAGTCGAGAATGCGTTGCCATGAGCATGAAGAACAAAATTGGCGCCATGCTGGCGATGTTGATGATGATCACCCCGGTAGCCAGCCGCGCCGAATTCATCGAGGAACTGGAAATTCCGCCGCATCTGATGGCGGAGGCGCTGCCCGACGATGCGCTGGCGTCGGAAATTCCCGCGCGGCAGTCACACGAGCTGGCGCTGCGCAATTCCGATGCGCCGAACCGGGCATTCTCGATTTGCGCGGGCTGCGAATTTCATCTTGGAATTGGCGGTACTTACAACTCGGTCGAGAACACCGAAGGCGTGGTGATTCCGATGACAGTTTCGTGGGCCCGGAGCCGATGGGAATTCGGCTTGTTCCACTTCTCCGAGCAGTATTGGTCCGACAACCCCCAGAACGAGGATCGACTGGTCGCGCGCCCGTACTGGGGCGCCTCGCTGTCGCGACGCTTCCAGTTCTTCGAACGCGGCCCGCTACGGGCGATCTTCGGATTCGGCGTGTCCTATCGCACCGAAACGGACGTGCTGAGCGCGACGCACTGGAACTTCTCATCGCAGCTCGGACTGCGTTTCCAGTCGCCGCAGTTCCCGGCGATCTTCGAACTATCCGCACGTCACTGGTCGAATGGCGGCGTCCGGCACCCGAATCATGGCCAGGACTTCACCATATTGACGGTCCGGTTTGATCGTTGATGGAGCTCGGGTTATCGCGGAGCTTCGGCCAGTAGTTTGACCAGGTGCTGTTTCCACAGCGCCGCGATGGTGTGCGTGCCGTGCCCGCGCGTTTGCGGGCTCAGCGGAATCACGACGGCCTCACCGTTCTTCACGCGCTTGATCTCGCGTTCGAGGATTCCGAGTTCGGGCGGATTGATGAGGTCGTCCGCCGAGTTGATCGCCAGCAGGGGCACGCGGATGCGTTCGAGCGCAGGCAGAGGGTCGTAGTCCCATGAGGCGCTGATCTGGTAGAGCAGATCGTTCGCATCCTGGGTCTTCATCGCGTTCGCCAGGCTCTCCCCGAGAATCTCGTCCGCCCTGGCGAGCGTGGGCATCTGCTCCTGCCGCAGCGGCGGGTTGCTGCCCATGAAGAAGATGAGCGATGCCGCGGTGCGGAGCGATGGCGGCTGCGCCGTATAGTTGCCGCCTTGCCAGGCCGGATCGTTGCGAATGGCGTCGATGATGGTCTTGCGCCACACACGGTTGCGTCCGGAAATCTGCACCGGGAGGCTCGCCAGCGGCATCAACGCGTCCATGAAATCCGGATGACGTTCACCCCAGACCCAGGTGTGCATGCCACCCATGGACGTGCCCATGACCAGCCGCAGGTGATTGACCTTCAGGCCCTCGGTGAGCAGCCGGTACTGGGCTTCGACCATGTCGGTGTAGCCGTACTGCGGAAACTTCGCGCGTAGTCCGTCGCTGGGCCTGGCGGACTTGCCGTGCCCGATGCCGTCGGCCAGCACGATGAAGTAGGCCGTCGCATCCAGGGGCTGGCCCGCGCCAAACAGCTCTCCGGCGAATTCGGGACGGATGAATTGCGCGCCGCTGCCGCCCGTTCCGTGGCCGATGAGCACGGCATTGCGCACGATGCCCCTGGCATCCTTTTTCGGGGTGCCCAGCGTCCGGTAGTGAATCTTCAATTCCGGCAGCGATGCGCCGCCTGAGAAGTGGAAGTCGCGCAGCACGAAATCGCCTTCGACGGGGGCAGGGTAGTCAGCGGCCTGCGCCGTTCCCAGGCCTAACAATGTACAGACCAGAAATTGTCGAATCGTTCGCATTTGTCACCTGATTATGAGAGCTGCGTCGCTTGTTAGCGCTACACCCGCGAGAGCCTGCGCCAGAATCCTGAGGGAAACCCGTGCCTAAATGACACCGGTGGAAAACTCCACGTTCAATCATCAAGAAACTCGAGCGTCATAGGGTCAAGGGTTCACGAGGGAGACGGCGATGAAATATGTCCACGTTCTATTAGCCTTGGGCGCCATCGCGGCGGCCGGTCCGGCAAGCGCCGCAAACCGCCCGAGCGGATGGACCACAATATGTAAGCAAAACGAAACTTGCACGGTGGCTGCGAACACCAATGTCGCATTCGGCCGTGCCGACCAGTTCTATTACAAGGTGTTGAGCGGCACTTTCACCTGCACGCAGGCCACTTTCGGCGGAATCATTGCCGGCGGCGTGAATGAGTGCTCGACCGGGTCGGGTACACCGCCTCCGACGAATCCGCCGCCCACGAATCCTCCACCCGCAACTCCTCCGCCGCTCGGCGCGTACCCCGGTTGCGAGATGCCGCTGAACACGTTGACGGTACAGCTCGCGGCCACGCAAGTGGTCGCGGCGGGCACGGTGTTCGACGGCCAGAACAAGATCTACAACCTCTCCGGTGGTGGAAATGCGGAAGGTCAGCCGCCGCTGTTCCTCGTGAAGGAAGGTGGCACGGTCAAGAACGTCATCATCGGGCCCCTTGCGGCCGACGGCATTCACTGCGAAGGCAATTGTACGGTGAACCGCGTGTGGTGGACGGATGTGGGTGAAGACGCCGCGACGGCGCTGGGCCCGGCCGGCACCGTGATGAACATCAGCTGCGGCTCGGCGCAGAGTGCCACCGACAAGACATTCCAGTTCAACGGTCGCGGCGAGATGCGCATCAGCAACTTCTACGTTGCCAATGTCGGCAAGCTCGTGCGCACCTGCGGCGACTGCACGGGCAACGGCGGTCCGCGCAAGATCTTCGTCACCAACGTGATCGCGCGCGACGTGACGTCGACCATCGTGGGTATCAACTCCAACTACGGCGACGTGGCCACGATCCGCGGCCTGACGCTGAACAACAGCGGCACCAGCAAGACGAAGATCTGCCAGGTCTTCAAGGGTGTCGTGAAAGGTTCGGGTAGCAGCACGGCGCTTGGCGTGGAGTTCAACACTCCGGCATGCCAGGTGAGCCAGGCCGATGTCACCCTGATGCCGCCGAGTCAGATGAATACCTCCGCCTGTGCGGGGTCTTGTCCGATTCCGTAGCTAAAAAGAATCGATCGAGGCGATTCGAGGGGTGGAAGCCGCAGGGCTTCCACCCCTCTTTTTTTGGCTTTCGCTGCTGTGCGTACCGGCACTGATTGAGATTGCGACGGATCAGGAGTCATAATGACACCGGTGTCTACGGATATGACACCGGTGGCCAAGGATGCGGGCCCTTCCGGCTTTTCTCCCGTGGCTCACCTTCGATCGAAGGATCCAACCAACCAGGGGGAACGCGATGAAGTACGGAAATCTTCTATGGGTGCTCGGAGCACTGCTGCTGGCGGAGGCGGCCAATGCCGCCAACCGTCCTGCCGGCTACGTGACGATCTGCACCGAAAACAAGACTTGCTCGGTGGCTGCATCGACCAATGTCGCCTTTGGCCGCGCCAACCAGTTTTTCAACAAGACGTTGAGCGGCAGTTTTGTGTGCTCGTCGGCGACGTTCGGCGGAAGGGTCGC
>Ga0190271_10000910_pt1 | contig 15935 bp, 13 predicted proteins | sample Popmic356T_FD_133747 | JGI IMG/M metagenome (GOLD analysis project Ga0190271, IMG submission 133747) | Populus adjacent soil microbial communities from riparian zone of Weber River, Utah, USA - 356 T | ecosystem: Environmental > Terrestrial > Soil > Riparian zone | place: USA: Utah | collected...
GTGTTTGACGTAGTCGACCAGTCCCCCCGGGTAATGGAAGACGCGGTGCTTGACCTTGTGCGGACCCGCCGCTTCAGCGGCCTTCTCGTCGGCCGACTTCGGTGCCTCGGCGGTGTCGCTCACAACCTCGTCCACCACCTCGTCGGCGGTGACGCGCTCATCGATGAGATCGATGGTCAGCCCCTTGTTCAGGAACGCCATCTCCTGAAGCCGGCGCGCGACCGTCTCGAAGTCGTACTCCGTGGTCTCGAAGATGTCCGGGTCAGCCCAGAACCTGATGGTCGTTCCGGTTTCTTTCGACGGCCCGCCCTGCTTGAGGGTGCCGGGAACGGAGCGGTCGTAGTACTGAAACCACTCCGATCCGTCCCGCAGAATCGTGGCCTCGAGCCGGGTGGACAGTGCATTGACCACCGACACACCGACGCCATGGAGACCGCCGCTGACGTTGTAACCGCTGTTCTCGCCGCCGAACTTGCCGCCGGCGTGCAGCTGCGTCATCACGACATCCACCGTCGGGACGCCCGTCGAATGCATCGCTACCGGAATACCGCGGCCGTCGTCGGTCACCTGGACGCTGCCGTCGCTGAGGATCTTGACGTCAACCCTGGTGGCGTAACCTGCCATCGCCTCGTCGATCGCGTTGTCGACAACCTCCCAGACCAGGTGGTGCAGACCGCGCTCACCCGTGGAGCCGATATACATGCCCGGGCGCTTCCGGACGGCTTCCAAACCCTCGAGAATGGTGATCGATTCGGCGCCGTATTCTTTGGAAGCGGTCTTCTTCTGGGCAGCCACGTTGGACGCGTCTCCTTGGTGTTTTCGCGGGGATCGGGTGCTGAGGGGCGACGGCCACTCGCGGATCTCGTTCCGAGTCTACCGTCAGGAACTGTCGGCACTGACTCTGAGGCGGCGTTTCTGCACACCTATTTGCGCCGTCTGCGGAATTTCTCGAATATCGATACGTCCCGACGCTTGAGAGTTGTGGATGAATCCTTGTCGGCGCTCTCAGCCCGTGGTAGGGGTTCCCTATCCGTAGGTGTCGCGGGGTCCGCGACCCGGCACTCGGCGAGGCCCCTTCTTCCACGTCGGCCCCACCGGTCCGATGATCTTCAACGAGGTGACGACCTCGTCGCCGACGGCGGCCGCGATCTTGGCGATCAGCTGCGATTGGACCATTCGCAGCTGGGTCGCCCAGGCCGTCGATTCCGCCGAGACGGTGAGTACGCCGTCGGTGAGCGATGTCGGGGCCGCGTGCGCAGCGATCTGCTCGCCGACCACCGCACGCCACCGGCCGAACACCGAACCCTCGGCGACCTTGCCGTTCCACCCGCGGCTGCGGGCCAGATCGCTGGTAGCAGCGCCGAAGAGTTGCGGGTCCCGGCCGTCCGGGCCAGGACCGGACCACCGGCGCCTGCTGCTGCCCGCGACCCGGCGCTGGGTGGGGGAGTTCCGGCCATGCCCGACGTTCTTTCCTTGGACCCGGGCGGCCCCGCGCGCCTCTTCGAGGGTCCGCAGCACCAGATCCATCCCTTTCAGACCGGCGAGGCCGGCGGGTGGTCCGCACACCTTGTCGGTATCGTCTTTCCCGTCGTCCATGTCGCTTCTGTCGTCTTCCACTACTGCACCTCCGAGACACGACCACAGTCACCGTCGCGCATGGTGATCTCGATGCGGCGCACATCCCAGTCAGTCGGGATGTCCTTGTGCACCGCGGCAGTCACCAAGACCTGTTCGGCAGACGCGGCGACCTGTGCGAGGGCCTCTCGGCGTGCCGTGTCCAATTCGGCGAACACGTCGTCGAGCAACAACACCGGGTCACCCCCTTCCGCGCGCAACAGTTCGTAGGCTGCCAGCCGCAGCGCCAACGCCACCGACCACGATTCACCGTGGCTGGCGAATCCTTTCGCGACCTGCTCGCCGAGCCGCAACTCCAGATCATCCCGGTGCGGTCCGACAAGGCACACGCCACGTTCCAGCTCGGCCTCGCGACGACGGCTCAGGGCAGCCAACAACGCGGCCTCGAACACTGCCGCATCAGAAATTCCCGCGGCCGCTTCACTTTCGACCACGTCCACGCCGCTGCGGTAGCGGATCGATGCGGGCCGCGACGTCGGCGCCAGGAGCTGGTAAGCCTTCTCCACTTCAGGAGCCAGTTCGTTCACCAGGTCCACACGCGCAGCGATCAATTGCGCACCGTGGCTCGCCAGATGGCCGTCCCACACATCCAAGGTTTCCAGCGCACTGCGATCACCGCGATAGCGCCCACCGGCCGCGGTCTTGAGCAGTGCAGTCCGTTGCCGCAGCACCTTGTCGTAGTCGGCACGAACACCCGCGATTCTCGGACGGCGGGTCGTGGCGAGCTCATCGAGATAGCGCCGGCGTTCGCTCGGGTCACCGCGCACCAGCGACAGATCCTCCGGCGCGAAGAGAACCGCCCGCAGCACACCGAGGATTTCCCGCGCCGACCTGACCGGGGAACGGTTCAGCCGCGCCTTGTTCGCCCGACCCGAGGTGATGTCGAGATCGACGGCAAGCTCGCGGCCGTCGCTGACCACGATCGTCGAGACCACGGCGCGATCGGCACCGGCACGGATCAACGGCGCGTCCGATGCCACCCGATGAGACCCCAGAGTCGACGAATACCACAGCGCTTCAATGAGATTCGTCTTTCCGAACCCGTTTGGGCCGACGAAGACAGTCCGGCCCGCTTCGAGATCCAGCTCGACTCTCTCCCATGATCGGAAGTCGGTCAGCGCAAGGTGGCGTACGTGCACCGATACACCCCGGTCACCCTGACTCGCTCACTCTCTTGACAGCGTGCCCGCCGAACTGGTTCCGCAGTGCCGCGACAGCCTTCATCGTCGGCGAATCGTCCTGTCGGGAGAGGAACCTGGCGAACAGCGCCGCGGCGATGCTGGGAACCGGGACGCGCAGCCGGATGGCTTCCTCCACAGTCCACCGGCCTTCGCCGGAATCCTCTGTGTAGCCACTGATGTCGTTCAGACCAGGGTCTTCCTTGAGCGCCCTGGCAAGCAATTGCTGCAGCCATGACCGCACCACCGTGCCATTCGTCCAGGCTTGGTAGACCGCTTGCGGATCTTTGACCAATTCCTCGGCGGCGAGCATCTCGTAGCCTTCGGCGTAGGCGGTCATCAGGGCATACTCGATGCCGTTGTGCACCATCTTGGCGAAATGTCCCGCCCCGACGGGTCCCGCGTGGACGAACCCGTCCTCCCTGGGTCCCGGTGGTCGCAGCGTGTCAAAGATCGGCATCGCGCGTTCGATGTCGGTGTCACTGCCGCCCACCATCAGGCCGTAGCCTTCGGTCAAACCCCAGATGCCGCCCGAAACGCCCGCATCGATAAACGTGATTCCCTTCTCCGCCAACAACTTCGCGTGTGGGGCATCCTCGGTGTAGCGCGAGTTACCGCCATCGATCACCAGGTCGCCCTCACCGAGCACTCCGGCCAGGGCCGAGACGGTCTGCTCGGTCACCGTCCCGGAAGGCACCATTACCCAGACGACACGCGGGGATGCCAACGCAGCGGCGAGGTCCTCCAAGGATCCGACATCCGAGACTTCCGGCCTCGGGTCGTATCCGACGACGTCGTGCCCGCCCTGCCGCAGACGGTCGCGCATGTTGAAGCCCATCTTGCCCAGTCCGATGAGACCCAATTGCATGTCAGCGCCCCCTTCTCTGTCGATGGGACGGGTCAACCAGGAAGGCGCACCGGCATCAACAGATAAACGTAATCCGTTGAAGCCGATGGAAAAGGTCCAGTACCGCCGGCTCCTCCATCATCCTCACCTGCCGGGCGCAACACCGCTGGGCGACTGGGGGTGGTGAAGCCGAATGTCACCCGGTCGGCATGCAACGACCCGAGGCCGTCGGTCAGATACGTCGGGTTGAACGCGATCGTCAACGGTTCCCCGGAGAACTCCACCGGCAGGTCTTCTTCGGCGCGGCCGACATCATCGGCGCCGGCGGACAACCGCAACGCGTCATCGGCGAACTCCATCCGGACCTGCGCCCCGCGGTCGGCGACCAGAGCCACGCGCTTGATCGCCTCGGTCAGCTCGGCAACACCGATCGTGGCCACAGCCGTGTGTTCGCTGGGCAGCAACTGCCGGAACTTCGGGAACTCGGCGTCCAGCAGCCGGGTGGTGCTGCGCTTACCCCTGCTGCGAATCCCGAGCAGACCTTCCTTGCCGACAGCCGCACCCGATCCCAGCGACAGGTGCACATCGTCGCCGTCGGTACCCGCCTTGGCCGCTTCGGCGAGTGTTTTCGCCGGCACCAGGATCGCTGCTTCCACCCCGGCGGAATCCGTCGACCACGTCAACTCGCGCACGGCCAATCGGAAGCGGTCGGTCGCGGCCAAAACCACCTTCTCGCCGGAGATCTCGACCCGGATGCCCGTCAGCATGGGCAGGGTGTCATCGCGGCCGGCTGCGACGGCCACCTGCCCGATGGCTTCGGCGAACAGGGCCGAGGACACCACGCCGGTCTCGTCGGGCAGGCCGGGCAACGTCGGGTAATCCTCGACCGCCATCGTCGGCAGTGAGAACCGCGCGCTGCCGCAGGTCAACGACACTCTGGTGCCTTCGACGCTGACGTCGACCGGCTTGGCCGGCAACGATCTGACAATATCGGAGAGTAGCCGACCGGATACCAAAGCACTTCCAGGAGAAGCAATTTCGGCAGGGATTTGCACCTCGGTGGAAACTTCGTAATCGAATCCCGAGATCGTCAGCCCGTCGTCGGATCCGGTGAGCAGCACGCCTGCCAGTACGGGCACCGTCGGCCTGGACGGGAGATTCCGGGCAACCCAGGCGACGGCATCGGCGAAGTCTTCGCGGGTCAGCCGAAACTTCAAATCCGTGAGACCTGCCGTCGCCACGTTCATAGCGTCCCTTCGATGCACACCCCGACAAAGCGTCAATCAGCGGTCTCCGGCCTCGCATGCCGCGCCGCCAGGACGCGCTACGACGACCGGAACGGCTGCCGATCAACAACCGTAGAGCTTTCGGCCCCAACTTGAAAGCTAATCGTTCCGCCTGACATCTGGGCGGTTGACGGCCGTCGGGCCCAGAATGTTCGGGGTTTCCCCAGGAGCCTTCTTCTAGAGGAAATCTATAGATAGAGAACAGCAATAGTGATAGGTCCTGTGGAGACTGTGGACAGCTGTGGTTCGCCGCTGGACAGCGGGTACGTCGGGGTGTGCACGGGCTGTGGATACCCGGGGGCGAAGTTCGGAGTGGTTGGGGATGGACGCGACGCTGGGGAGCAACCGAGTGACGGCCCGACGGTTGACCGCAGGTTGTGCACACGTCGGTGCACAGGTCTGTGCTGTGACCGGTGGTACGACAGGGGCGGAAGTTTTTTGACGTCGGCGTGCGATGACGCGCAACGATGGCAGCCGTCAGCCGCAATGTGCGCAGTGGTGATGAAAATTTACGAGATGGTCAGCGCTTGGCGCGCTGCCTGATCCTCGTGGTGAGTTCTTTCACGTGATCGAAGACCTCACGGCGCTGGGCCATTTCGGCGCGAATCTTCTTCTCCGCATACATGACCGTGGTGTGGTCCCGGCCGAACGCCTGGCCGATCTTCGGTAGCGAGAGGTCGGTGAGTTCACGACAGAGATACATCGCGATCTGGCGTGACTGAGCCAGGGCGCGGGTCTTGCCGGGGCCGCGGAGTTCCTCGAGGCTGGTCTCGAAGTACTCGGCGGTGGCCGCCATGATGGCGGCGGTGCTGATCTGCATCGTGGACGCGTCGGAGATCAGATCACGGAGCACGATCTCGGCGAGCGACCTGTCGATCGCGGTCTTGTTCAGCGAGGCGAACGCGGTGACCCGGATCAGCGCGCCCTCGAGTTCGCGGATGTTGCGCTCGATCCGGCTGGCGATCAACTCGAGAACGTCGTCGGGGACGTCGAGCCGATCCATCTGAGCTTTCTTGCGCAGGATCGCGATTCGGGTTTCCAGCTCCGGCGGTTGGACGTCGGTGATCAGTCCCCACTCGAATCTCGTCCGCAACCGGTCTTCGAGGGTCGCCAGCTGTTTGGGCGGCCGATCAGAGGAGATGACGATCTGCTTGTTCGCATTGTGCAGCGTGTTGAAGGTGTGGAAGAACTCTTCCTGGATGCCGTCCTTGCCTTCGATGAACTGGATGTCGTCGACGAGCAGCACGTCGATGTCTCGGTAGGTGCGCTTGAACGATGCCCGGCGATCGTCGCGCAGGGAGTTGATGAAGTCGTTGGTGAATTCCTCGGTGGAGACGTACTTGACCCGCATGCCGGGAAACAGCCGCTGGGCGTAGTTACCCGCGGCGTGCAGCAGGTGGGTCTTACCCAAACCCGACTCACCCCAGATGAACAGGGGATTGTAGGCGCGGGCCGGCGCTTCGGCGATCGCCAGGGATGCCGCGTGGGCGAACCGGTTGGACGAGCCGATGACGAAGGTGTCGAAGGTGTAGCGCCGGTTCAGGTTGATCGAGGCGTCGTCGTTGGCCGTCGAACTGCTCGCACGGTTGGAGAAGTAGCTCGGCCAACTCTCCTCGGCACTGGCGCGGGCCGCGAGCTCCTCGTCCACGTCCTCGTCGAGCTCATCCATGTCGGGCGGTGCCGGCGGTTCACGGAATCCGTTGTGGTTGTCGTCGGCATCGCCGGAAGTAGGGTCCGCGATGCGCACACCCAGCTCGACTCGCTGGCCGAGCTGGCGGCTCAGCGCGGTGACGATCGGCTCGCGCAGATGGCGTTCGATCTCGTTCTGGACGAAGGGGGTGGGCACCGACAGCAGGGCGAATCCCTCGGTGATGACCAGGGGCCGGACCAGCTTGAGCCAGGCCCGCTGTTGGGGGGTCAAAGAACCGTTGACGGCGCCGTCACCGTTGAGTTCGGCGACGACGTTGTTCCAGATGGCGACGAAGGGGGGATCGGGGTCGGTGGTCATCGACCTGCACCCCCTAGCGGCCGGCCCAGGGACGGCCAGATGGACGGGAACGATCTGTCCACAAAGTTATCCACAGGCTGTGGACAGAGAAAGTTCGTCGTCGTCTTGCTGTCTACCTGCGGGGAAACCGCTGGCCGGAGCTCGTCATCGGAAAGGTGCATATCCTGCGTTCCAATGGGCTCGCGACGGACGGGGCTTCCTGGCTTCGTTGTCTTTCGCCGTCCCAGTGTGGAATCGGCCTTGCCAGAAGCTAACAGTTTTATCTCCGAGTGCCAACAGTTCTGCAACATTGCCGAGAGTCGAATTCATGGCTGGCTCAATCGTTCCAGATGAACGTGACAGCTGTGGTTGGTGTGATATCGCCGACGATGCGCCGAGCGGCTTGTGAGGGGACGACCGCAGGTTTGACCCAGCGAATTCTCGTCAGTACCCTCGAACAGTCGCCCGCACGTGGCGATACGGCTGCGACCCGGCCCCGCCGGGGGCCGCGCCGGCTAGCACTGCGAGACGGACGAGCTTATCAACGGCCGACCGCGTCACGCCTGACATGAGCATTCATGCGGGCGCGAGCGTGGCGGCCAGACGCAACAAGGAGTGACAGCCGTGGCCAAGGGCAAGCGGACCTTCCAGCCCAACAACCGTCGCAGGGCGAGGGTGCACGGCTTCCGGCTGCGGATGCGGACCCGCGCCGGCCGGGCCATCGTGTCGGAGCGGCGCCGCAAGGGCCGTCGTTCACTGACTGCGTGATGCGACGCAAGGTCTGACGCCGTGCTTCCGGCGCAGTACCGGATGACGCGGTCGACCGAGTTCGGTGTCACGGTGAGTCGAGGCGTCAAGGCCGCACAGCCCGACCTCGTGCTGTACGCGCGGTCCGACGAGACCGGGGAACCCGGACCGAGGATCGGCCTGGTCGTCTCGAAAGCAGTAGGCAACGCGGTTCAGCGTCATCGGGTGTCCCGTCGACTGCGGCACGCCGCACGAACCATTCTCGAGGATCTGGACCCCGCCGACCGGGTCGTGATCCGGGCGCTGCCGAGCAGTCGCAACGCCATTTCCCCACGCCTGGAGCAGGAACTGCGGACGGCATTGCAACGCATCAGGATCCGTTCCGGAGGATCGACGTGAGCTCGCGTTCAGCCGCGGTGCGAGCGGTGGTCTACATGATCGAGCTCTACCGGCACACCATTTCTCCGTTGCGTCTGCCGACATGTCGGTTCACTCCGACCTGTAGCCAGTACGCGGTGGAGGCGCTCACCGAGTTCGGTCTGATCCGGGGCGGTTGGCTCGCGACGGTCCGGCTGCTGAAATGCGGTCCATGGCATAACGGAGGATGGGATCCGATACCGGATCGACAAGCCAACCGCCCGGAGTACCGAGGCTTAGCAGCCGAGTGTGCCTCTGGCGAAGCCGAACACCGGGCGAGCACGGTGCAGCAAGGGGAGATTCAGACGCGTGTTTAATTGGTTCAGCCTGGACGTCATCTATTACCCGGTGTCGGCGATCATGTGGGTTTGGTACAAGGCCTTCGGGTTCCTGCTGGGACCGTCGAACTTCTTCGCCTGGGCACTGTCGGTGATGTTCCTGGTCTTCACGCTGCGCGCGATCCTCTACAAGCCGTTCGTCCGGCAGATCCGCACGACGCGGCAGATGCAGGAACTACAGCCACAGATCAAGGCGCTGCAGAAGAAGTACGGCAAGGATCGCCAGCGAATGGCGCTGGAGATGCAGAAGCTGCAGAAGGAGCACGGCTTCAACCCGATCCTGGGATGCCTCCCGATGCTCGCGCAGATCCCGGTCTTCCTGGGTCTCTACCACGTGCTGATGTCGTTCAACCGGACCCAGACCGGGATCGGCAGGCTCGGATTGTCGGTGGAGGAAAACGCGTCGCTGGGTAACTACCTCTTCAGCGCGGAGGATGTCCGCCACTTCCTCGACGCCAACCTGTTCGGCGCACCCCTGGGCGCGACGATGATTCAGCAGCACGGCCTGGAGGCGTTCACCGAGTTCCACCGGCCCGCGGTCATCGCGGTCGGCGTGCCGATCATGATCGCGGCAGGCATCGCGACGTACTTCAACAGCCGCGCGTCGGTCGCGAGGCAGAGTCCGGAGGCGGCAGCCAATCCGCAGACGGCGATGATGAACAAGCTGGCGCTCTACGTGTTCCCGCTCGGCGTCGTGGTCGGCGGTCCGTTCCTGCCGCTGGCGATCATCATGTACTGGCTGGCGAACAACATCTGGACCTTCGGCCAGCAGCACTACGTGTTCGGCAAGATCGAGAAAGAAGAAGAGCAGAAGAAGGTCGAGGCCCTGGAGCGCCGCGCCGCCAATGCGCCGGCTCCCGGAGCCAAGCCCACTCGCAAGAAGAAGCCCGCGGCCGACCCGGGTACGGATCCGGCAGGGTCCGCCCAGGAGATCACCGCGCCGTCGGACGGCGTCGAGGTGAACGAGTCGAAGAACGACCCTGCGGCACCGCCGGATTCGTCCGCCGGTGCGCAGGACTCCACGAAACCGGCAGCGCGTAACGGAGCGGTGAACCGCACTCCGAAACCCGGCGCTCGGCCGAAGAAACGTAAACGTTGACGCGCGGGCGACCGCGAACGAGGAAGAGGTGATGGCATGACGAATCCGGATGTTGCCGAGACCACCGCCGCCGACCCGGCGGAACTGGGCGAAGATGTGGACCCGATCGAGATCAGTGCCAACGGCGTCGCCGCGGGCGAGGGGGAGCTCGAAGACAAATTGGTCGCCGAAGGCGAGATCGCAGGCGACTATCTCGAGGAACTGCTGGACCTCCTGGATTTCGACGGCGACATCGATCTGGACGTCGAGGGTGACCGCGCGATCGTGAGCATTGACGGCGGTGGTGACCTCATCAAGTTGGTCGGCCGCAAGGGCGAGGTGCTCGACGCGCTTCAGGAGTTGACCCGGCTGGCGGTGCATCAGAAGACGGGTGAGCGCAGCCGGCTGATGCTCGACGTCGCTCAGTGGCGCCGACGCCGCCGCGACGAGTTGGCCGCGCTCGGCGACAAGGTGGCTCACCGGGTGCTGGAGACGGGTGAGCGCGAGGAGCTGTCCCCGATGACGCCCTTCGAGCGCAAGATCGTCCACGACGCCGTCGCCGCGGTGCAGGGTGTGCATAGTGAGAGCGAGGGCGTGGAGCCGTCGCGCCGCGTCGTGATCCTCACTGACTGAACCCAGAGTTACATCGATGTAGTTTGTCGGGATCTGTGGTGGTTCGCCGCGGACGTTCGGAGGATGTTTCACGTGAAACACGCGGAGGTGCCCGCGCCGCCCACCGCCGCCCGGGCGATCTTCGGAGACGCGATCGCAGGGGCACATCGGTACGCGCAGATCCTCGCGGGGACGGGGGTCGAGCGGGGACTCCTCGGACCCCGCGAGGTGGATCGGGTGTGGGACCGCCATGTCCTCAACAGCGCGGTGGTGTCGGAACTCCTCGGCCCCGGCGAGCAGATCGCCGACATCGGTAGTGGTGCCGGGCTGCCCGGGATACCGTTGGCGTTGGCTCGGCCGGACGTTCGCGTGACGCTGATCGAACCGTTGCTACGACGCAGCGACTTCCTTCGCGAGGTGATCGACGAACTCGAGATCGACTGCAGGGTGGTGCGGGGGCGTGCCGAGGATCGAGCGGTACGCGACGAGGTGGGGGAGACGGATGCGGTGGTGTCGCGGGCGGTGGCTTCGTTGGACAAGCTGACGAAATGGAGCGCGCCCTTGTTGCGGCCCGGGGGTCGCATGCTGGCGATCAAGGGGGAGCGCGCCGAAGACGAAGTCCTCGAGCATCACCGCGCGATGGCGAGATTGGGCGTGACCGAGGTGAAGGTGATGAGGTGTGGCGCTCGATTCGTGGATCCACCCGTGACGGTGGTCGTAGGTCTTCAAGGGTGGCCGCGCAGCGACCGACCGGCGGGAAGGAAGCCCAGATGACGTCAGGTCCCGAGCGCCGGGAACCCTTGCCGCTGCAGGACGATGTTTCACGTGAAACGTGGGTTTCCCACGACGCAGACACGCCGATCGGCGCGGAGGCCGAACGCGCGGTGCGGTTAATGCAGGCGGCCACCGACGGACGGCTGCCCCGGCCGACGCGCCAGCGGGTGCTCACCATCGCCAATCAGAAGGGCGGCGTGGGTAAGACCACGACGGCGGTCAACATCGCCGCGGCCTTGGCGCTGCAGGGCCTGCGGGTGCTCGTCATCGACCTGGACCCCCAGGGGAATGCCAGCACCGCGCTCGGGATCGACCACCGGCCGGGCACACCGTCGTCGTACGAGGTGTTGCTCGGAGAGATCCCGGTCGAGGCGGCGCTGCAGCGGAGCCCGCACAACGAGCGGCTGTGCTGCGTTCCGGCGACCATCGACCTTGCCGGCGCCGAAATCGAATTGGTCAGCATGGTCGCCCGCGAAGGCCGGCTGCGAACCGCGCTGGCCGAACTGAAGCATCACGACTTCGATTACGTCTTCATCGATTGCCCGCCGTCCCTTGGACTACTGACGATCAATGCATTGGTCGCCGCGCCGGAGGTGCTGATCCCGATCCAGTGTGAGTACTACGCGCTCGAGGGCGTGGGCCAACTCCTGCGCAACATCGAGATGGTCAAGGCTCACCTCAATCCCGAACTGAACGTGACGACCGTGGTGCTGACGATGTACGACGGGCGGACGAAGCTGGCCGATCAGGTGGCGACGGATGTACGCGAACACTTCGGTGACAAGGTGTTGCGCACCGTCATCCCGCGCAGCGTGAAGGTCTCCGAGGCGCCGGGCTACGGCATGACGATCATCGACTACGACCCCGGTTCACGGGGGGCGATGAGCTACGTGGATGCGAGCCGGGAGTTGGCGCAACGCGGAGTGGAGGGACAGTCCAGATGAGCCCGTGCGCGAGCTGGATCGGCGCAAAGAGAAGAGGGAACCGATGAACAGCGCGGCAAAAAAGCGGAGCGGACTCGGCCGCGGCCTCGCCTCTCTGATCCCGACGGGTCCCGCCGAGGCGGGCGACTCGGCGACCACGGGCCCGCGGATGGGAGACGCGGCCGCCGATGCGATGTTCGGTGGAGCGTCCGCTCCACAAGCGGAGACCAACTCGGTCGGCGCCGTGTACCGGGAGATCGAACCGTCGAAGATCGACCCGAACCCGCGCCAGCCGCGGCAGGCGTTCGACGAGGAGGCACTCGCCGAGCTCGTGCACTCCATTCGCGAATTCGGCTTGATGCAGCCGATCGTGGTGCGGGCCGCGCCCGGCCAGGACGCGCAGAGTTCCCCGCGGTACCAACTGGTCATGGGGGAGCGGCGGTGGCGGGCGGCCCAACAGGCGGGAGTGGCGACGATCCCCGCGATCGTGCGGGAGACCGCCGACGACAGCATGCTGCGCGACGCGTTGTTGGAGAACATCCACCGCGCGCAGTTGAACCCATTGGAAGAAGCGGCGGCCTATCAGCAGCTGCTCGAGGAGTTCGACGTCACCCACGACGAACTCGCCACTCGCATCGGCCGGTCGCGTCCGTTGATCACCAACATGATCCGCTTGCTCCGGCTGCCGATCGCCGTGCAGCGCCGGGTCGCAGCGGGGGTGTTGTCGGCCGGTCACGCCCGCGCACTGCTGGCCCTCGAAGGCGGGCCGGAGTTGCAGGAGGAATTCGCCGCGCGCATCGTGGCCGAGGGCTGGTCCGTCCGCGCGACGGAGGAGGCCGTGACTCTGGCCAACCGCGACGGGGGTGGGACACCGCCGGCTCCGCGCCGCAAGCCCATCTCGATGCCCGGCCTGCAGGATGTCGCCGAGAAGCTGTCCGCGGCCTTCGACACCCGGGTCACGGTGAGCCTCGGTAAGCGGAAAGGCAAGATCGTGGTGGAGTTCGGATCAGTGGACGATCTGCAGCGGATTGTGGAGCTGATGAACGCGACGTCGCGGTGACCGGTCATACCGGCGAATTACGTCACTGTGACACTGCCTGCACCGCAATCGTCGCCGAGCGTGGGGTCCGAAGGAAACGACCTGTGCCCCAGGTGAATTCGACGCGGCGCCCGGCGAGACGCCGTTCGGGTGGCCGGGGTGGGCCGGGACGACCCGAGCCTTCTATCCTTGAAGGGCAGCCGTCTGTCTCGGACGGCATCGGACGGCTCAGAACCTCGGGAGTGTAGTGGCCGCACGCATCACGCCTCTTCGGCTCGAAGCATTCGAGCAGTTGCCGAAGCACGCCCGACGTTGTGTCTACTGGGAGGTCGACCCCCCGACGGTCGGTAACGACGACCACCTGTCGGACCCGGAGTTCGAAAAGGAAGCGTGGCTGTCGATGGTCATGCTCGAGTGGGGATCGTGCGGGCAGCTCGCGGTCGAATGCCCCGACGGCCTGGTGGCCAGCGTGGTCGGCGACCCGGCTCTGGAACCGACCGACGAACCGTGCCTCGGGTACGTTTTCTATGCGCCGCCGCGTGCCGTGCCCCGGGCGGGACGATTCCCGACCGGCCCGGTCAGCCCGGACGCCGTCCTGCTGACGTCACTCGGTGTCGAGTCCAGTCAGGGTGGCGCGGATTTACCAAGGACGCTGATCGCCGCGGTCGCCGGTGATCTGGTGCGTCGCGGGGTGCGCGCCCTGGAGGCCTTCGGTCGCACCGCCGAAGTCAGCGAATTGTCCGACCCGACGAGGGTGCCGTCGGATGTCGCCCCCGTGATGGAAGCCCTCGGTGACTGCTCGGTCGAACAATGTGTGCTGGACGCCGATCTGTTGCTCGACGCCGGCTTCGTGGTGGTGTCGCACCACACATACTTTCCGCGGCTGCGGCTGGAGCTCGAGCAGGGTCTCGGGTGGAAGGCCGACGTCGAGGCGGCGCTGGAGCGGTTGCTTCAGAGCGCACAGCTGCAACAGCCGGTCGGCGCGGGGGCGAACCCCTGCAGTTAGGCCTGGCGGGCCTGCTCGACGGAGAGCTCGTGGGCGAGTAACTCGGCGAACGTGAACGTGCCGGTGGGCCGGTCGTTCTTGCCCAGCAGATAGAGCCGTTTGACGGCGGCGAGGATGCCTTCGGCGATCGAGTCGCGCGACGCCGACGACACCAGCGTGGTGCGGTCGCCGGGGTTGGTGACATAGCCGATGTCGACCTGCACGGTCGGCATCCGGGTCAGCCGAAGTAGATCCCACGTCCGGCCGTGGACTCGGCAATCACGTAGTCCGGTGCGCGCCACAACTTCTCGCTGAATGAAATCGGCGAGGTTGCGTCCGATCGTAGAGACCGAACCGTGCGAGTTCCCGAAGTGGAATGAGGCGACACCGCTCGCGGCGGCATTGGCCTGGGTCTCGCAGCGCAGGCTGATCATCAGGTCGGCGCCGACGGTATTGGCGGTTGCCGCGCGCTCGGCGTCCGACGGGGCCCGATTGGCCGGGCGGGACAGGAACGTCTCCATGCCGATGGCCGTCATGCGGCCCTCGAGCCGACTTGCCAAGTCCCACAAGATATCTGCTTCGCTGATCGGACCGGCCGGCCCGTTCATGATCAGACCGTTGTCCGCACCGCCGCGGCCCGGATCGATGATGATCCGCTTGCCGGACAGGCGCGGGCCCGAACTGCGGACCAGCTCCTCCTCGCGGATGGCATGCGGTGATCCGCCGGTGACCCGGGAACCCAGAAAGTACAAGGAGCGCAACGTTTCCGGGCCGCAGATGCCATCCGGGTACAGCCCGTACTCCCGTTGGTAGGACATCAGCGCATTGTGGGTCAGCAGACCGAAGTGGCCGTCGACCAGGTTGGTGTAGAACCCCAGATCTTGAAGCCGCGCCTGCAATGTGGCCACGTCGTCGCCGTACATGGGTGCGCCGAACTGGTGATTGAGGGTACGCGCCCCCAGCCGGTAGGAGGCTTCCTTGAGGGCGCGGTAGGTCGCTTCGCCGACGATGCCGTCCACGAGCAGACCGCGGTGCTGCTGGAACGCCCGGACTGCGTGGTCGAGTTCCTCGTCGAACATGTCTGCCGCCACGTGCCTGCCGGTGGTCAGGTCCTCATCCGCGTTCTCGATCATGCCCAGCGCGGCGAGAGCGGCCCGGATCTCGGTGACCGCACCCCCGCGGTCACCGCGACGCAGACTCGACATAAGCAGCATTCTCTCAGACCAACTGGGGAATCAGGAAAACCCCAGGCAGGTGTTCAGGCTTTGAGATGTGGGGTCAGACCACGTCGGACAGTTCGCGCAACAGTGCGGCCTTGCCCTTCGCACCAACGATCCGCTTTACCGGTGCACCGTCCTTGAACAGGATCATCGTCGGGATCGATACCACCTGGAAGTCACGCGCGGTCGCCGGGTTCTCGTCGACGTCGATCTTGGCGACAGTCAGCGAACCGGCCTTCTCCGCGGCGATCTCCTCGAGCACCGGGGCGACCATCTTGCATGGGCCGCACCAGGTTGCCCAGAAGTCGACCAACACCGGCGTGCTGCTCGACAGCACGTCCTCGGAGAACGAATCGTCGGTCACCGCCACTGTGGACGACCCGGAAGAATCTGCATCACTCATTGTTGTGCTCCAATCAGATCGTTGTCATCGGTGGGGGTGGCCTTCTCGTTTGGGGCGGAATGAGTTTCGACGAGCCAACGCTCGGCGTCGATCGAGGCCGCACAACCACTGCCCGCGGCCGTGATGGCCTGCCGGTAGGTGTGGTCGACGAGATCGCCTGCGGCGAACACGCCTTCGATGGAAGTGGCGGTGGTCCGGCCCTGTACCTGAACGTAGCCCTCAGCGTCCAGTTCCACCTGACCGCGCACCAGCTCGGAGCGTGGGTCGTGGCCGATCGCTACGAAGACACCCGTCACGGGCAAGGTGGACTCGTCGCCGGTCACGTTGTTGCGCAGCCGGATCCCGGTCACTTTGGGGTTACCCTCGACCGCGGCCACCTCGGTGTTGAGCAGAAAGCGGATCTTCTCGTTGGTCTGCGCCCGTTCGAGCATGATCTTCGACGCGCGGAACTCTTCGCGTCGGTGGA
>Ga0190271_10000911_pt1 | contig 15925 bp, 25 predicted proteins | sample Popmic356T_FD_133747 | JGI IMG/M metagenome (GOLD analysis project Ga0190271, IMG submission 133747) | Populus adjacent soil microbial communities from riparian zone of Weber River, Utah, USA - 356 T | ecosystem: Environmental > Terrestrial > Soil > Riparian zone | place: USA: Utah | collected...
AAAGGCAAGAAGGTAAGGTTCGAGGCGCTCGGGGACAGCTTCTGGATCCAGACTGCGCCGGACGCCACGATTGCCATCACGCCCACGCAGACGGTTTCCATCGGCGGCGGGCCTGGCTTTGTGCTCACGACCAGCAACGCGATCGGCGAGCCGCTTGCCATGGGCGCGTACAAAGAGTTCGACTTCACGGAGACCGACGCCTTTGTCGGCTTTCGCGGCAATGGCACGAGCGGGCTTCTCGTGTTTCGCGAGACGGAGACCGCGCTGGGGTCGGCCTGATGAGCCGGCGCGATCATTCGGCTGCCCGGCGCATGTCGGAGCCGCGTGGTGGAAGCAAGACAGGCAGCAGCAGGCCGCCTCCGCTGCTTGGGCTGGGCAACTTCTCGGCGGCCAACTTCCTGCAGACTGCGGCGGGGGGCGGCGAGGCGGGCGTGGGGTCGGGGTTTGGGTGGCTGACGGCGTTTCGTTTGCGCAGCGTACCGCCTGCAGGAAACAGCACGCTGCTGAACAGAATCGCCACGTCTGGGTATCAGACGCTCCTTTCGCCGGGCCTCACTTATGTGCAGTTCAACGGCAATGGCTCCGCGGCGGCAGTCAGCGGTGCGCCGCTGCTGGCGTCAGACGTGGGACGTATTCATGTCCTGTTGGCACGAATCACCGCTGTGCCGGGAGGCATTCTTGAGGTGCTGATCGACGGGGCTTGGCACTCTGTCACGCCTGCCACTCCGGCGGGCTATACCCCTAACACTCTGCCGACTACCATCGGCCAAGATGGTGCGGGAGGCGCGGCTCTTTCCTGTGCGGACGAGCTTGGACACCTGACGTTTCGCGGTGTGCCGACGCGCGCGCAGTGCGAAGCGCTCATCGCTGCCATCCGCGCGCGCGGCGACGTCCCCGACACGATGGACGGCGCGACCATCACGCACCGCTGGAGCCTGCGCGACGAGCTACGCGGCACCGTCGTCGTCGACGGGCAGACTGCACCCGCGCAGCTGACAGACACAGTCACGCGCGCGCCGGTCGATGCGCTCGCGCGGCAGGGCTCGCCTGTGGTGCGCGTGATTGACCCGGCGATCGATGGGCGGCGGACGTTGGGGGCGCAGGGGTTTAGCGCGGTCAACGCGCTCGCTGGCGCTAGCGGTCTCGTTGGTGCTGTGTCGGGGCACTGGGGGGCGTTTGTAATCAGACAGTCTGCTCTGTCTACCGCGTACGAGGTTGTCGCAGGGCACGGTGTCACGAACAGCAATGGCTGGTATTTGCTCAACGACAACTTTGGCAAGCTTACCGTCGCATTCGGCGGAGTGGGCAGCACTGACAAGTACACGCCCGTCGCGGCTGACATTGGGGTGATGCGGCTTTGCCTGTACAGCTACGTCTCGACCTCCATTTGCCGCTTCTACTACGGCTCCGCAGTACAGGTTGGCAACGAACAGGCGACGGGGGTGTACTACCCCTCGACGAGCCAGCTTATTATCGGCCGCGATCCGGCAGGCTCCATGCCGGGCAAGAGCTATCAGTGTTTTGGCCTAGTCGGCGGCAATAAAGCCGGCGGTCTGACTCCTGCGCAGGTCCAGCAGGCATTCGCGGAGTTCGACGCAACGGGCCGCACGCCGACAATGCTCGGCATTGCACAGCACCGGTACGACCTGACCGAAGACATCCTCGCCAGCGGCGTCGACGCAGTGCCGGCTGTGGTGCTCGACCGCGTGGGCACGGACCACCTCAAGCGCGTGCAGACGACTGACGTCTACCCCACCGCGCACGGCCTGCGCGGCATCGGCCCGTATAGCGCATTGGACTGGTGGCAGACTGCGCCCGGTGGCGGCATTCGCGGCAGCGCTGCCGGCTTTCACGTGGTGATCGACGTCTGGCTGACCAAGGTGCCAACCGCCAGCGAGGGCTGGGCAGGATGTCACTCGCTCACTTTCACGGGCGGCTGGTCGATGCTTTTCTACACAGGGCAGATCATGTTCGCGATGCTGGGCGTCGGCAACAGCGCCGGCTACACGATCACGAGTGCAGACCTGAACAAGCGCCTGCGGTTCGTTGGTATCAAGACGCCGACGGTGGTGCAGCTGTGGCTCAATGGCGCGCAGATCGGCGCCGACGTGGCATCCGGCATCAATGTTGTAGCTGCAGACATGCGTATGGGAATCGGCGCACAGGTCATGGCGCCGCCACAAGGGCCGCTCACGTCAGGGTACGTAGAGGGGCTCGCTGGTGGCAACACTGTGCCGAGCGCTGGCAACATCGCCACGTACTTTGCAGACCTGACGAAGCCCATCCCCACGATCGCAGGCGTGACCCTGAAACGGTGGACCTTCGATCAAGACATCGCGGCACTCACACTGCCGGGCGAAGTACCCAGCAAGTCCGTGGAGCGCGTTAGCGGCAATGACGATCTCTCGCGCTCGGGCTCCGGTCTCGTGCTCGCGCAGCGCACCGAGCGGCTGTGGAGCTACGAGACGAGTCCGATCGCCAATGGCTTCCTCATGCCGGCTGCTGCCTCGGACGCGTTCGAGGCGGCGAACGTCCAGATCGGCAACACCACCGGCTCATGGTGGCTCACCGCGATCACGCAACAGCTCGGGACAGTCGCCGGCAGCAAGCGCTTCATTCACAAGAGCACGGGCGCCGCAGGCTTTCTCGGCTTCACGCTCAACGGCGCCAACTACCAGCTGCAGGGCGCCAACGGCGCGGTCATGACCACGGGCGCCGTGGCGGTGATCTCGGCCTCTGACATTGGCAAGATCGCGGTCCTGACGCTCATGTGGGACGCGACGCAGCAAAAGCTCAGGGTCTTTTACAAGCGTGCCGAGATCGGCGGCGGCACCGCATTCGCCAGCGGCTACACGCCGGACACGGGCAACCTGTGCTGGGGCGCCATTCGTGCGGGCGGCGGCTCGGCACAAGACAACGCCAGCCAGCTCGGCATGTGCGGCGGCAACTTCCTGTTGAGCGTGCCGGAGCTGCAAGCGCAGCACGACGCCATCCTCGCGTTCGACGGCGTCATTCAGGCGGTGCCTGGCAAGACCACGCACTTGTGGAATGGGCGTCGCTTGGCTGGCGTGTCGTCGTTCGTGCCAGGTGTGACGACGATCCCGGACGAGCTCGGCGGCTCGCCCATGGTGCTGTCCAACGTCGTGGGCAGCGCCGCCATCGCGCGCGCTGACATCTTCGCGCGTGCCTTCGTGATCTAACTGGGAGGTGTCCGACATGGAACGACTCACAATCTCACCTGAGCAGCAGACGATCATCGACACATTCAAAGCCGAGCAAGGAAGCACCTTCGACCCCGAGCCCGCGGAGGGCACCAACCTCATTGAGGGCGATGACCTCGAGGTCGACAACAGCTGGAAGGTCCGCGTCATCGCCGGGCAGTGGGGCTGCGTCGCCTGCATCATCCCCGAGTGGGGCGACATCATCCTGCCCATCGGCCTCGTCCCGTACATCACCGACCGCGCCGGCCCCAACGGCGAGACCATGCCGATTTACGATCCGCCCGACGAGGAAACAGACAACCCGTCCGACGAGGGCGGAGAGGGTGGTGCGCCATGACCGAGCAGACCAAAGGCAAGGGCCAGGGCCACCAACCCACCATCCAGGACGCGCTGAAAGAGGCACTCAAGCGCCTGCCGCACGACCAGCAAAAGAAGGTGCGCGAGGTGCTCAAAGCCAAGGGCGTGCTCAAAGACGACAAGGCCGGGTGACGTGGTGGGCCCAGTACGGCGATACCGTGGGCAAGGCAGTGGCGCTCGCGCTGACTGCCGGCCTGACGGCGCTGGCGGGCCACCTCAATGGCAAAAACACGCGCGCGTTGCGGGCCGCCGAGGTCGCGACGCCGCCCACTGTCCCGCCCAAGGCGCCGCCCGCCTTGCCCATGCGCCCGAGCTCGAGCCTCGAAGTGGAGCTCTCGGCCGTCCGCATTCAGCTGTCGCGTGCGCTGCTCGAGCTGGACGAGCGCGACAGTGCCTTGCGGCGCGTGCGGGCGACCGCCGAGGAAGACATTCGCCGGCAGCGCGCGACCATCGACCAGCTCGAGGCGGAGCTACGGCGCAGTGCGGCGGCGCTGACCGAGGAGCGTGGGCGCGCCGAAGCATCCCACGCCGAGAACGTCGCGCTGATGCGTCAGATCCAGGGAGGCACCTATGCTCGAGCACCTGACCCCCGAACAGTCCGAAGCGCTCCTGACAGCGATGCTCGTCCTCGTGACGGGGCTGGCCGCGCTGCTCACGACGTTCGCCGTGACGCTTGGCCGCAAGGTGGTGAGACACCTTTCCGCGCTCAGCGGCGTCCAGGTGAGCGCTGACCAACAGGCCCGGGTGGACTCGGCCATCGCGGCCGGCGTCGCCTACGCCGAGGAGCAGGCGCGCAAGTTCGCGCGTGAGTTGATCCTCGAAGGTCCGCGCACCGGCGAGGAAAAGCTCGAGGTCGCCAAGACCGCCGCGCGCAGCATCGCGCCTGGTGCGCTCGCCAGCACGAGCGACGCGCAGCTCAGCATCCTCACCGAGGCCAAGCTGGCATCGCTGCGCCCGTCCCAGGCGCCGCCTGGTGGCAGCGTGCCGCCCTCGTCGCTCGTGCCAAAGCTGCCGCCGGCTCCTGTGTTCTCCACGTTCGACACGAGGCAGACGCCGCTGCCGCCGCGGAGGAACCCATGAGCCTGCTCCGAAAAGCCGTCGCCGCCCAAGGTCTGCTCGCGCTGCTCAAGGGCAAGTACAACGATGCCTATGGCGAGTGGGATGAAGTCTCGTACGCTGGCATCCCGCTCTGGCGTCGCGATGCCAAGGGTAAGGGCAGCATCCTCGGCATCCCCGTCCGGCGTCGCCGAAAGCCGCGCAAGGAGTAGGCGATGCTGCCGCGCCTACGCATGCTGTGCTTTGTCCCGGACCAGAACACGCCGGGCAAGGCGGACACGTCCGGCGCGTTCCTGCCTGAGGCGCGAGCCTTTGCGCGCCACTACGCCGCCACGCCGGAGCTGGTGGTGAAGCGCTTCCCTGCCGACGCGCCCATCCCCAAGCGCCGTGCTGCTTGCGTGCAGGCTTTCGAGAGCTGCGCGCACCCGCTCGACGTGGTCGCCTTCTTTTGCCACGGCTGGCGCGATGGGCTGCAGGCGGGGTTTCTGCGTGCGAACGTCTTGGTGCTGGCGCGGATGATGGGGATGCACGCACGCCTTGACGCGCACGTGCTGCTCTACGCCTGCGAGACCGGGCGCGACAGCGACGCAGAGACCGACGACGACAGCGAGCCTGGACCCGGTGGGGATGGGGGCTTTGCGGACGAGCTGCGCGACGCCTGTGAGGCGCTCGGGCGGCGGGTCACCGTGGCAGCTCACGCTACAGCGGGCCACTGTAGTCAAAATCCATTTGCCCGACGCTTCGCGCCTGGCTGCGGGGGTCGCGGTGGCGAGTGGTACGTGGAGCCGGAAGGCCCGCTGTGGCGGCTGTGGGTGCGCGCGCTCCGGGACCCGCGCAACACGCTCAAGTTTCGGTTTCCGATGATGACGCCGGCGGAGATCGCGGTGGAGCTGGGCGGCGGGGGTGGGGGGCCGCTGGTGGCCTAATCCACGCAAGCGCCCTTTCCGTCCTTGCAATCCACCTGTCCCAGTGGCGTAGCCTAGAGTGGTCTGAATCGCTGTCACCGGGGGTGACCGCGAGAAGAGGCAATGGGCGCCCATTCCTCTGCAGACTCACAACGTTAGGCCGATCGCGAGGGTGGGTGATGAATGGCTGACATAGAGAAGCGCCAGCTGGAGATGGAGACGCTGATCGCGCGTGACTCGGACGGCATCGAGATGGGAGTTCTCGCCGATGGTACGTCGTACCTGACGGGACGTGGCCTCGCCGCGGTCTGCGGCGTTGTGCCCAGCGTGATCAACCAGTGGGCCAACGAGTACGAGCCGGACTCGAAGAAGCCGCGCGACATTGCCATCGCTCGATTGATCGCAGCTCAGGGTTACCAGGGTAACGAGTACTTCCTCCGGACGACCATCGGCGCCCAGCGCGTCAACGCGTACCCCGAAAAGGTCTGCATGGGCGTGCTCGAGTACTACGGGTTTGAAGCCGAGAGGAAGAACGCGCACGCGCTTGGCAACTTCCGAGTGTTGGCTCGCGCCGGCTTGCGTGCGTTCGTCTACTCGCAGCTTGGCTTCGACCCGTCACGCCAGCTGCCCGATCCGTTTCGCTCGTATCACGAGCGCCTGATGCTCAACAAGGTGCCGCACGGCATGTACTCGTGCTTCTCAGAGACGTCGCACATCGTGCTCGAGTCAATTCGCGCGGGGCTCATCGTGGACACCCACACGGTGCCGGACATCAGCGTCGGGTCGATCTGGTCGAAGCACTGGACCGCCCGTGAGATGGCAGCGGTCTACGGCCGACGCAGCAAGTTCCCTCACGTGTACCCTGCCGACTACCCGCAGTCGGCCGTCGTTCCTGACGCGTACATCTACCCGCTCGCGTCTCTCGGCGAGTTTCGCTTGTGGCTCGACGTCGAGTACCTGCCCAACAAGTACCCGGACTACCTCAAGCGCAAGGTCAAGCTGGGCGCACTGCCTGCGTCACGCGCAGAGCTGCTCTTGGAAAGCCTCGTGCCCAGGGCACTCCCGGAGGACGTGGAGTAGTCACCCACTCCCCGCCTCCACCACCACAACCACCCTCCCCGCGATGCGCCAGACGCCGTGTGAGGGCGCGTAGCCGCCGCCGTCGTAGACCTCGAGGCACAGGCGCGGCGGGTCGCCTTGGGGCGCTGGCAGCGGCCAGGTGAGCTCGCAGGTGGTGCGGCCGAGGGACAGGGGGCGGAGGGTCCAGCGGGTGGGCATGCCCGGGGGTATCGGCCCTGGCCCGGTGGACGTTGCTACTTGACGCGGTGGATGCTGAGGCGCTTGTCCCGCCGCTCGCGCCAAGCGTCCTCGTGCCCCTGACTCGTGCCGACATCGATCCAGATCTGGGCACTGGTCAGCATTAGCTTGATGCGCTCAAGGCGCTGCCAGTCTTTGTCATTGCGCCACGCCTCTTCCCAGGTGACACCATGCGCCTCCAGCTCCTCGGCCGCTTCGAGCGCCGCCCGTAGCTTTTCGACCCGGTTGAGGCTCCAGTGCATGCGAGCGCTCTCCGTGACGTACTGAGACTCGCGGTCGCGTCGGTCGGTCATGCCGGCCTCTCGAGCTTGCGTGCACGAGGCTTGGGCAGCGCCTTGGCGAGGCTGGGCATGCGGCGCGCCGCCCACAGCGGCAGCTGGAGCGGCTTCTTTTGGTAGAGCCACCTGAGCCGGCTCTCGAGGTCAGCGAGAGACGTCGACGTCGCGGCCAGTGCGGTGACGATGCCCAGCTGCTTCTCGAACGCGTCGCGATACTCGGGCGTGATCATCTGGTGGTGGTTGTGGCCGCGCGATGGCTTGGGGTTCTGCGCCTTGAGCTGAGCGTAGACCTCCTTGCCGAGCAGGCACTCGTAGATGACCGAGTTCGGGCGCGCACCCCAGCGCGGGTGCTTGCCGGTGAAGATCTCGCCCTTGAGCGCGCACAGCTCTTTCATCAGGTCGTCCTGCCAGGTCTTGCTCCACGGCGCGAACTCGGCACGCAAGAGCGGCGGGATGCGCTCGAAGACCATCCGCTCGAAGACGCCAAACGCCTTGACGAGGAGCTTGTATGTCTTGCGCCCGAGCTCGGTATCAGAGCGGCCAGCAACGAAGACCGCCTGGTCCTTGTTGAGCCAGTACTCGTTGACGCCTCCCTTGTGCCCTCCCCGAGACCTTGTTTCGCGCGCGCGATGCGCGCGCCAAACTCGCAACTCGCCGAAGTCCTTGAGGTCGTCGGCGTACTTCTCGATGGTCCTGCGAATATCACGTGGCTGGGCCATCCCAAGGCTCTCGCCGACGTCGATGTCTCGTACCCGCGGCACCTTGTCGTCGAAGTCGTCGCGCACCGCCAGATCGGTTATCGTTGACTCGTTCATCGAACGCCCCCTTCTCCTGAGCGCGTCTCCATCACCCGGATGCGCTCGGGAGAAGGCTACACGAGTGGCGGCGGGATGAGCGCGCTGGACTACTCCTCTCGCTCCGGCGGCGGCGCCCAGTCACGCAGGCGCTTGGGGTCGCGCGTGCCAGGCGGGAGGACCACCGGGCGCGGGAAGAAGCGGCGGCGCAGGGCGCGCCAGAGGTCGCGTAGGAGCGAGAGCATGGTGGGAGGGTAGCGCGACTAGCGGTGGCCCTTCGCGCGCGCCTTTGCGATCGCCTCACGCGTGGTCACGCACATCGGCCGCTCGTCCTGGTAGCAGACCAGCTCGCTGATCTCGATCACGCTGCGCTGGTCGTGCAGGACCAACTTGATCCGGGACTTCTCGTCGCTGTCCTCGCAGCCGTAGTTCTCGTTCCGAAACTTTTGCAGGTCGGAGTACGGCGGCGGTGAGAGTGCTGCGAGCTCGGTGAAGCTGGTGAGGCCCTTGGGCCGCCCCTTGGCCTTGGGGTCGCACACAAAGGCATTCGGATCGTCCAGCTTGCGGACGGCGATCTCGAGCTCGCTGAGCAGGCGGCAGTGCGCATCGAACCACTCGAGCTTCGCCTTGGCGCCCGACTTCTCGAAGCGCTCTTCGTACTTCTCGCGCTCGACGTAGGTACGCTTGGCGTCGGCCAGGCGCTCGGGGAACGAGGCGGCGCACTCGGCATCGTGACGGCTCACGGGTGGCGCTGGGACAGCTTCAGCGGCGACGGGAGCAGGCTCGGCTGGGGCAGGTGCGGCAGGCTCCTCGGCGCTGGCCGAGGCGGCCGTCAAGGCGCTCGCGAGGGCGAGGCTAGCGGCGAGGGCGATGGTCTTCATGCATGGGTTATCGGACGACGCGGAGCGGGGCTTGATGGGGGTCGCTGTAGGCGTCCTAATTTCCCCCCCACCTTCCCCCCCAATGGGGGGAGTAGGGGGGAAACCTGGCGGGTCCGTGGCGCTGGCCGATCGCGAATTTCGCGGCAAATAGTGCCCTTTGCTGCCCTGAGATTCGCGCCATCTTGAAGTGGTAGAACATGCGGGTAATGCAAAACGCGCCTTGTTTTCTAGGGTTTCTCGTCGTCCTTGGAGGGCTTCCCCCCCAATCTTCCCCCCCACTGGAGCCGGGCCTCCAGGTGGGCCGCGAAGTTTACGACGGTAGCTGAGGGCACCTCGGTGTAGTGGGCGGTCATCCGGGCGTCGGCGTGCCCCACCGCGGCCTGCAGCTCCTTGGAGGCCCCGTGCACCCCGGCGAGGCGCTGAGCGACCAGGGCGAAGCCGTCCTGCGCGGCGAGCTGCGAGAGCGTGATCATCGTGTGGCGCAGCGCGTGGGTGGCGGGGCCGACCTCGATGCCGCACGTACGCATCGCTTGCCGGAAAGCCGTGTGCACGTGCTGGTAGCCCAGCAGGTGGTCCGTCCGCTTGCGCTGGTAGTGCGGCTTGGCGGGGAAGCACCAGACGTCGGAGCCGGCGCGGCCTTCCCGGGTGAGCTGCTGCTTGTGCTGCATGAGCACGGCCAGCCAGTCGGGGCCGAGGCCGGCGACGCGGGCGGTGCCGTTCTTGGGCGGCCCCATCTCGCCCTCGTACTGGGCCTGGTCGATGAGCACCTCGCCGGTTCGGAAGTTGATGCTCTCCCAGCGGAGGGAGCTCACCTCGCCGAACCGGCAGCCCAGGTAGAACTGGGTACCGGCAAGCGCGTAGACGTCGGGGTCGATCTTCTGCAGCTCAAGGAGGAAGCGCTCGAGCTCGTCCATGGTCATCGCCTTGCGCACCGGCAGCGCGCGCGCCTCGGCAAGCTGCTGCTCGCCGCTCTTGCGGGTGCGGCGCTTGGTCGTGTCACGGGCGACGTTGGTCGCGACGTAGCCTTGCCCCTTCGCCCACTCGAGCAGGGCAATCGCGGCGACGCGAATCTGCGAGGCCGTCTTGTCGCTGACCTGGGCGGTGGCGATCACCCGCTGCAACTCCTGCGCGTCGAGCGTGTGGAGGTAGCGGTCCGCGCCGAGCGCGGCGGCAATGCGGCGAGTGTGCGATCCGTACGCGACCCGGGTGCCCTTGCGCAGGGTGGGCAACCAAGCGGCGAGCGCCGCGTCCATGCGGATACGCGACTTGGCGTGCAGCCCTAGCTTCTCGGCCACCAACTCAGCCAACAGCTTCTCGGCGGCCACCATCGCTTCGCCGCGACTGTCCGCGAGCACGATGCGCTCGGTGTCGACGATGAGCTTCTTGCCGGCCATCTTGCGGAGCACCGCGACGTAGCGGAGCTTGCCCGTGTGAGGGCACTTGCCGTCAGAACGCAGACCGTCCTTGCGGGCCTTCTGAGTCTTCTTCTTGGATGTGGCCATCGGAGTGGTACTTCTATCCCGCGCGCCGGGTGATGAATGCGTCGAGCGTCTTTCGCGTGAAGCGGTTGCCCTTGAGCCCGCCGTGTCGGCTACCACGGTGGTCCGGCACAATCTGGCCGCGCGTGACGGCGTGCTGGAGGCTGCGCGTCGTCGTGCCGAGGTAGGCGGCGGCTTGCTCAGTGTCAAGGTAGCCCTCGTTGCCGCGCTGGATGTTCAGCGCGTCGCGCACGGCCTCGGCGACGATGGCGCGTAGTTGCTCCGCTGTCAGCACCGTCAAAAGCGATCCCGTCGGCTTCGCGTCGTCCATTGGCTCCACCACCTTCCTCAATCCAAAACTCTGTGCGCGCCCGTCACTTCTCCAGCCACCCAGCGCGCTGATGGAGCCGCGCCAGCTCGTAGCGCAACGCGTCCGCGATATCGGCCTCGGCCAAGTCGTAGTCCGCGGCGAGCTCTCGGATGGTGTCGCCGGCCGTCCAGCGCGCACCGATCATGCTGGTCGGGACGCGCGTGCCCTCGATGCAGGGCTGGCCGAACATCACGCCGGGCTTGGTCACGATGGAGCGGGTCACGCCTGGCTCTTCTTTCCCATGGCCGTGATGCGCGTCTCCGCGTCCGTGTACGCCGCGTCGCAGCAAACCAGAAACAGCTCGAGCGGGAAGGCGTTGCGCGCGCACTCCGCGGCTGCCACCGCCAGCAACATCGGGCAGGTATCGGGGTCTGCCAACTCGATGCGCGCCGCTGTCAGTGCACCAAACAGACGCGCCACACGAGGCGCCATGTTGGCCATCACGTTCGTTGGATCGGGCAGATCGCGCGGCAGTCTGCTCTCGCTGACCCTTAGCAGCGCGCCTCCAAACGAGGACTCGGCGAGCATCATGTAGAACTCGCGCGGCATGCCCTGAATCACCAGCGTCTGGGCCGACGCATTCATGATCACGAACGCCCACTCGAGGTTCGCCGGAATGCGCGCTTTGTGTAGGGCCTTTTCGATGCGCGCGAGCCCATCGAGGTACTGCTTCACCTCGTCATCGCTCACCGGGATTGCGTCGAGCTCTTCTCGCGTTGGTGTTGGTTTGTGCATCACGGCGCCTCGTCTTTCTCTGTTAGTCCAGTCTCGCTCTGTGCAGCCCGCCGCTCGATGGCCAAGCCGATGTCGCGCACGGCTGCTGCGAAGTGCGGGTAGCCGTGCTTTGCCAAGATGCCGGCGGCGTTCTTGAGCTGGCGCGCGTCGATGTACGGCGTGGGTTGCGTGGGCGGGCGCATGTCAGCCTGTCTTCCGCGCTGCTGACTCAAGCTCGGCGATCCGTGCCTGGAGCCGGTTCACTTCTGCCTCGCGCTTCTCGTCGTGCCGCTCTAGCCACGCCAGCGAGTCGCGCGCGTCGACGTCGTCGAGCAGGTGCTGAAGCTCGTCGCGCATCCATCTCACTCGACGGCTGGCCTTGTCCGGGAAGGCGGCGAGGATCCGCTCGATGCCCTTGCGCAGCTCCTCGGCTTCGCCGCCGTGCTCCTGGTCGGCGTGAACTGGGCATGCCTTCCGCTTCAGCGTGTCGTGGTCGAACCCGACGCCGTCGATCGACTCGACCATTGGACTGTCGCGGATCGAAAGGTCCGGAGCACGGTTCAGCCAGAGCGCGCAGCCCGGCGTGTGACACTCGCCGGCCTCGCCATCGAGGCACATGCTGCAGAGCCAGAGGACCACGCGATGTAGAGTCGGCTCATCCATGGGCGGCCGCCTTTCTCGCTGCTGACTCCACGCGCCTGAAGCTCAGGACCCAGACCCAAGGCGAGCAGGCCCAGGTCGTGCTGTTCTTGCGGTCGCCGTAGATGCGATCCCAGGCGTATGCGAAGTTGGTGCGCGCATCGAAGCTCATCGCATCGTCGATCGTGCCGTCGGCCATCCGGTACGGAGTGGACTCGACCCCCTCGGCCAGCGCATCGGCCTCGGTAATATCCATGAGCCGCTCGACCCTGACTTCGGCGATCTCCAGCGTCAGGCGCGAGGCCCAGCGCGGCATGTGGATGGAGGGGCGCCACTTGGGGCAGCTCGAGTCGCTCTCCGACGCGGGACAGTCGGGCCAGTCGCCTGGGTAGCGCTTGCCAGGATGGTCGGCGCGGTACTCGACAACGTTCTCGCGGATGTCGCTGGGCTCGTATTCATCGGGCCAGATCAGCGCGTAGGTCTCGCGCACCCACAGCCGATCGCCAGCGAGCCCGAACGGGCAGTCGTGCGTCCAGTCCTCGTGATCCGAGGTCGTGTACCGCTTCTTGCCGCGACCCACGTCGAGCAGCATGGCGCTCGGCGGCAGGTAATCGTTATGGCAGAGGATGTCGCCGAGCTCGCGGTCGTACTTGAAGCCGTTGCTGTACGGCTGCGGCGTCAGTGGCCGCCTGGTCTGCGTCTTGGCGCCCGACAGGATCGCGCGCACCATCTCGCCCGAGAACAGGATCGGGCGCTCGGCCATGTTGGAGACGAACTCAGCCATTGCCGCACCCCTTGAGCAGGTCGGCCTTCTTAATCAACGCTCCTGGCTTGAGTGGCCCGCCGTTGCCCCAAGATTGGTCCACCGGATTGACCCGCCGGAGCATGAAGTAATCGGCGCCGGTCGCGAGCAGCTCGCGCTCCACCAGCTCGAAGGCGTCCTCGCGATAGGCCGGCTCGCGTTGCATGCGGGCGATGCGTGCTTCGGCCTTCTCGGCGCGCTTCATCCAGTAGGCGAGGTCTTCAGCCTTACTCACGTGGCACCTCCCGCTCGCCAACAGGAAACCACCCCCGGCACGTCCTGCAGGTGACCTCGGCGTTCACGTCGGTGAGGCGCTTGCTCTTCATGCCGCACATGGGCCGGGTGCTGTAGACGGCGTCGCGCTTGTGGACTTTGGGCTTGGGTCGCATCAGTCGCTCCTCGATGAGCACGTCGGCGAGCTCGTTCCAGGCGTCGGCCTGCTCGGGGTTCATGACGCGCGCTCAGTCAGTGCGGGCGGCCTGCTAGGCGGCCGACGTGCGCACTCCTCGAACGAGGCGAGCAGCAGGGCCGTGACCAGGAGGAAGAGCCACTCGAGCGGGTAAAGGCGCCAGTAGTGGCGGTGCCAGAAGGTCATGGCTCGCTCCTGAGCTTGGCGATGAGCCGGTCGAGGTCGCTGGCGGAGACCGAGTCGAACTCACAACCCGCCACGTCCCAGGCGAGTTCCCGCTTCAGGCTGTCGAACGCCGCCAGCACGCGCTCGCGCTCGGCCTCCCTGACGGCGCACAGTTCGCGGGCCATAGGCAAGACAGTTGCTGCGTACGGCTCAGCGCCGGTCATGCGACGAAGCAACTTGTACGCTTCAGTGAGATCCACGTTGCTGGGCCCGCTCATGGCTTCCCCAGCTGAGCAAGCGCCCGCCCGTACTCGACCCCGCGCGCGAAGCCGTCGTTGTAGGAAGCAGCAAGCTCGCGGGTGTGTTCGCTGAGTAGATTGAGCGCAATTCGCAACTCGGCCGCACAGCGCGACTTGTCGGGCTTGCCCTGCTTGGCGCGGCGCTCATCCCAGTATGCCGGCAATTGGGCGATGTCCGTCGGCGCGTCGGGCTGGGGCTCGGCGGGCGCAAGGACCAGCGGCGGCGGGCGGTCCACCACAACCTCGGCCCAGCCAGCGGGCTCGGGGGCGGCGGCGAACACGACCTCTTCGAGCTTGTCGGCCCAGTGGCGGCCGGTGCTGCTCTCCTCGCGCATCTCGGCCAGCAACGCCTCGAGCTGTTCGGTCATCTTCATTCGCCCCCTCCCGTCCCGGTGAACAGATCCTGTTGCTCTGCTGCTGCCGCCTCGCGTTCCTTCTTCGCGAGGTACTTCTGAAACTCCGCGTCCTGCACCAGACGCCGCTCCTCAATCAGCGCGAGCAGCTGCTCGGCCGGGTAGTTCCTGATCTTGTTCTTCTCGAACAGCCGCCAGAGCAGCCGGCCCGTGGCGCGCGCATCGGCGAGCGCGTTGTGGGCGCCATCGAGCTCGACGCCCCAGCGCGTGCAGCATGTCTCGAGACGGTGGCGGCCCTTGCCGCGCTCGTACTTGTCGATGTCGCGTATCACGACCAGCGGGCACACCCAGAGGTGCGCCGGGTCGAACAGCGGGCAGTCCAGGCCAGAGATGAACCTGTGAAAGATAGCTCTGTCAAAGCCGGCGTTGAACGCGACGGGCAGCGCGTCGTAGGCCACGTCGAGAATCTCGCCGGCCACCGTCTCGAGCCAGGGCGCGTCCTGCACCATCTCGTCCGTGATGCCGTGGATGGCGCTCGCCTCCGCCGGAATCAGACAGTCAGGCTTGAGGATGGAGTAGAAGCTCGCGACCTCCTTGCCGCCCTCGAAGCGGACGGCGGCGACGGACACGGGCGAGCACGTGATGGGGTCGAGGCCGCTTGTCTCGAAGTCCAGTACGATCAGCGGGAGCTGACTCCAGGGCTGTGTCAGGTCGAGCACGCCTCACCCCTCTTGCCCAGGCTCGCGCACTTCCCCAGTTTCGCTGTCGTAGGCGACGCTCGACTCCGGCTCGCGCTCCACGGACTCGCCCTCGGTGTCGACGATCGGACGCATGCCCATGCGCTCGACCGAGTCGTTGACCACGCTGTCAAACATCTGGGCGCGCCCCTCGTCCGCACGCTGCTCGAGCTGCTCGGCAATCGCGAGCTCCGACGACTTGGGCACCCACTTGAACAGCGAGCGCACGGCGGTCTTGCGCGCCATGGCCTCGTAGTCGGTCTGCCAGGGGCCGCTACCGCTTGCGGCAGAGCGCTTCCTGCGCTCGTTGATCTGGGCGGCGCTCAGGACCTCGAAGACTTTGCCGCCCGTGGAGAGTGCAGCCACTGCGTAGACGTAGATGATGGGCCGGGTCTCGCGGTCGCCGTCGATCGCGGGCTCGTGCTCGACGTCCTCCTCGAGGCCGTACTTGACCTTGAAGTGATCCCCGTCGCGCACGACGCGCGTCCAGATCTTCTCGACCTTGCCCGAGCGCAGTGCGAGCTCAATCATCCCCTGGTAGCCCACGATGAGCGTGCACTCAGTCGTGTTCGCCTTGTTGTTGCGGCGCGGAATCAGGTAGGCGTGCCCGTTGGGGGTATTGACGTCGAGCCCGAGCTGAGCGGCCTGCATGACGCAGCCGAAGAAGGTCTCGGGCGTCGTCTTGTCGAGGTCGCGCGTGGTGCGCAGCGCCGTCAGGATGATGCGCGCCATCTTCTCGGGCTTGATGTGCTGGGGCAGCGCGCGCTTGATTTCCGCCAGAAACGTCTGGTCGTTGACCTGCTGCGCAAGGGTCTTGCGCGTGGTCTGGACGGCGCCGTTCTGCGGCTTGGTGATGCGTCCGTCTGCCTCGGTGCGTGGTCCGGCCATGGTGTCAGTCTCCTCTTGCTTTTTTGCGGAGCAGCATGCGCGCGCCCCTGCTGGTGGTCTTGAGCGTGAAACCCGAGCCGTCCGGCAGGACGCAGCGCTCGGCATCAGTCATCTCTTGGCGGACTTCGTTCTCAAAGCGCTTGAGCTTTTCCTCGAGCGCCTTGTTGTCGGCCTTCAGCGCGTCGTAGAGATCGGCGCGCTCCATCCAGTCGCCGCCCAGGGCGAGGACCTTCTCCGGTCGGTGCAGCGGGTAGAGCTGGGC
>Ga0190271_10000912_pt1 | contig 15922 bp, 14 predicted proteins | sample Popmic356T_FD_133747 | JGI IMG/M metagenome (GOLD analysis project Ga0190271, IMG submission 133747) | Populus adjacent soil microbial communities from riparian zone of Weber River, Utah, USA - 356 T | ecosystem: Environmental > Terrestrial > Soil > Riparian zone | place: USA: Utah | collected...
AGCGCCGCCTGTGCCGCCTCGACCGCGCGCGAGACGCCCCCGGGACTGCCGACCGCAATCACCTGGGGAGATTCGTCGATTTCCTTCAGCCGCCGGACCAGCTCCACGCCGTCCATGTCGGGCAAGGCCAGGTTCACCACAGCCGCGTCGGGGTTCCACTGGCGGTAGATCTCGTATCCCCTGGAGCCGATGAGGGCGCAGCGCGCCTCGCAGCCCATCGATTCCAGGACGTCGCGCATCCAATCGCCGGTGGCCGCGTCGTTTTCGACCACCAGGACGCGGCGGCGTCTCTTGCTGTAGTACGGTGGGGGTGTCATCAGATCGGTGTGTTCAGCATCTCTGTGTCCGGCGAGGGTACCACAGGGCGTCGTAATTCAATACAGATGCATCGAATGCGACTGCTAATCAGACAGATCGAGCAGTTCTTATAGTGAAGAGCTAGGTCGGGCCGACAATTCCGTCCGGTGGTCGATATAATCGCCGCCGCACGTCCAAGCATGGACACCATCGCCAGCCAGATCCAGCCCGGCTCCAGCCAGTTCGTGGAGAACGCCGCACACATGACGCGGCTGGTGGCCGAGTTACGGGGGCACGTCGAGCTGGCGCGGCTCGGCGGCGGTGAGCAAGCACAGCAGCGCCATGCCAAGCTGGGCAAGATGCCCGTCCGCGAACGGGTGCGGCAACTCCTCGACCCGTCCTCCCCATTCCTCGAGCTGTCGGCGCTGGCCGCTCACCAGATGTACGAGGGCGAGGCGCCAGGGGCCGGCCTGGTCACCGGTATCGGACGGGTAGAGGGCCGCGAGGTGCTGGTCCTGGCCAACGACGCCACGGTCAAGGGCGGCACCTACTTCCCGATGACGGTCAAGAAACACCTCCGCGCCCAGCAGATCGCCCACGAGAACCGCCTCCCGTGCATCTACCTGGTGGATTCCGGCGGTGCGTTCCTCCCCCTGCAGGCCGAGGTCTTCCCGGACCGCGAGCACTTCGGCCGCATCTTCTTCAACCAGGCGCGCATGTCGGCCAGCGGCATCCCCCAGCTCGCCGTCGTCATGGGCTCGTGCACGGCGGGCGGCGCGTACGTGCCGGCCATGGCGGACCAGACCGTGATCGTGAGGGGCACAGGCACGATCTTCCTGGGCGGCCCACCGCTGGTGCGCGCGGCGACGGGCGAAATCGTCACGGCGGAAGATCTGGGCGGGGCCGACGTCCACGCGCGGCTGTCGGGCGTGGCCGACTACCTCGCGACCGACGATGCCCACGCCCTCGCCCTGACACGGAGCATCGTGTCGAGCATCCCCGCCACCAAGCGCCTTCCCCCCGACGTCGCAACGCCCGAGGCCCCGGCCTACGACCCGGCGGAGTTGTACGGCGTCGTGAACGCCGACCCACGCCGCCAGTACGATGTGCGTGAAGTGTTGGCGCGCATCGTCGACGGCTCGCGACTCGATGAGTTCAAGCGCCTCTATGCCCCGACCCTCGTGACGGGCTTTGCGCGGGTCCACGGGCTGCTGGTGGGGATCATCGCCAACAACGGCGTGTTGTTCTCGGAGTCGGCGCTCAAGGCCACACACTTCATCGAGTTGTGCGGCCTGCGCGGCATTCCCCTGGTCTTCGTCCAGAACATCACCGGCTTCATGGTGGGCCGGGAATACGAGCGCGCGGGCATCGCCAAGGACGGCGCCAAGATGGTGCATGCCGTGGCCAATGCCCCGGTGCCGAAGTTCACGGTGGTCGTGGGCGGGTCGTTCGGCGCGGGCAACTACGGGATGTGCGGGCGAGCCTACGACCCGCGTCTGCTCTGGATGTGGCCCAACGCCCGGATCTCGGTGATGGGCGGGGATCAGGCGGCCACGGTGCTGGCCACCGTCAAACGCGACCAGCGCGCCCGCGACGGGCGGCCACTGGATCCCGACGAAGAGGCGGACATCCGCGCGCCGATCGTGGAGAAGTACGAACGTGAGGGCTCGCCCTACTATTCCACCGCCCGCGTCTGGGACGACGGCATCCTGGATCCGCTCCACACCCGGGACGCGCTGGCGCTCGGCATCTCGGCCGCCTACAACGCGCCGATCCCGCCGGCGCAGTACGGCGTATTCCGGATGTAGGCACTAGCCAAGAGGCATTTCGCTAGTGTTCAGCAAGATCCTCATAGCCAACCGGGGCGAGATCGCCGTGCGCGTCATCCGCGCGTGCCGCGAGATGGGCATCGAGTCGGTGGCCATCTATTCCGAGGCCGACGCCCGCGCGCTCCACACGACGTTGGCCGACGCCGCCGTGCGCGTGGGCCCTGCTCCCGCGGCCGAGAGCTACCTGTCGATCCAGGCCGTGCTGGACGCCGCACGCGCCAGCGGGGCCCAGGCCGTGCACCCGGGCTACGGCTTCCTGTCAGAGAACGCCGAGTTTGCCGCCGCCTGCGCAGACGCCGGCATCACGTTCATCGGACCATCCCCCCAGGCCATGGCCCTCGTGGGATCCAAGACCACCGCCCGCGACGTGGCCGCGCGTGCCGGCGTTCCCGTGATTCCCGGAGAAGCGCCCGCCGACCAGTCCGACGACGCCCTGCTGGCGGCCGCGGCGCGCGTGGGCTTTCCGGTGCTGCTCAAGCCGTCGGAAGGCGGGGGGGGTATCGGCATGAAGGTCGTCCTCACGCCCGATGCCCTTCCGGATGCTGCGGCACAGGCCAGGCGCGAGTCCGTGGCGGCCTTTGGCGACCCGACGCTCTACGTCGAGCGGCTGATCGCGCGCGCGCGCCACGTGGAGTTCCAGATCCTCGCGGACCACCACGGGCACGCCGTACACGTCTTCGAGCGCGAATGCTCGATCCAGCGCCGCCACCAGAAGGTGGTGGAGGAAACGCCCTCCGTGGCCCTGGCGCCCACGCTGCGCGCACGGATGGGTGAAGCCGCCGTGCGGATCGCGCACGCCGCCGGCTATACGGGCGCGGGCACGGTCGAGTTCCTCGTCGAGGGCACGGGGGACTCCGCGGCGTTCTACTTCCTCGAAGTGAACGCACGGCTCCAGGTGGAGCACCCCATCACGGAAGAGGTCACGGGCCTCGACCTGGTGCGCGCGCAGATCGGCATCGCCGCGGGCCAACCGCTGCCCTGGTCGCAGGCCGAGATCGGCCAGCGCGGTCACGCGATCGAGGTGCGCATCTACGCGGAGGACCCGGCACAGGGCTATCTTCCCCAGGCGGGCCCGGTGCTCCTCTATCGCGAGCCGTCGATGCCGGGCGTCCGCGTGGACTCGGGCGTGTCTCAAGGCAGCGAGGTCTCGGTGCACTACGATCCGCTGCTGGCCAAGCTCATCGCGCGCGGGGAAACGCGCGACGCGGCCAGGCGGCGTGCCCTTGCCGCCCTGCGGTCGTTTCCGATCCTGGGCCTCCGCACCAACCAGGCGCTGCTCCTCCGCATCCTCCAGCACGACCGGTTCGTCCGCGGCGAACTGGACACGCATTTCCTGGAGCAGGAGCACGAGGCCCTCGCCAACACCCCGGCGGCGGGCCGCGACCTGGCTCGTGCGGAGGCCGTCGCCCGAGCCGCCGCCAAGATCCCCCGTTCCGATGCGCCCGCGGCCTCCGCGCGCGGCGCGGACCCATGGGAAAGGGTGACGGCCTTCCGTGGCTGAGCCTGCCGGCGCTCCACAGGTCACATCGCTCGGCGAGGACCGCTTCCTGGTGGAGGACGACGGGGCCCGCACCGCCTACGCCGTCATCCACGGTCGCACCACCTGGGTGTTCCTCGAGGGCGATGCCTACGAGTTTCACGGCGAGGGCCCGCGCGGTCGTGCGGCAGCGCCCATTGAAGAGTCGAGCCTGTCGGCACCGATGCCGGCGCGCGTGCTGTCAGTGGCCGTCGCAGTCGGCCAGGCGGTCGCGAAGGGCGATGTCCTGGTCACGCTCGAAGCGATGAAGATGGAACTTCCCATTCGCGCCCCACGGGACGGCACGGTGGCGGCCGTTTCGTGCCAGACTGGACGCATGGTCGCCGCGGGCGACCCCCTGGTGGAGCTGAAGTAGATGCCGAACCGTGAGCTGACAACCACCGCCCCGCCGGAACCGACACGCGCGGACCTGGACCGCGTGGTGCACGACCTGGAGCGGGCCTGGGTGGCCACGCTGACCGTGCGACGTCAGGCCGCCGACGACATCGGCTACCGCGAGATCTACGTGTCGCTGGACGGGGAGTCGCTGGGCATGCTGCGTAACGGCCAGTCCGTCACGCGCGAGATCACCCCTGGCCCACACGAACTGCGGGCCCACAACACGTTGTTCCGCAAGACGGCAAAGTTCTCGGTCGGCGCCGGGGAGCACGCCCGCTTCCTGGCCGTCAATCGATCCGGCCTGGGGACGTATTCGACGCTGGCGCTCATCGTCGGGTTCCTGGGCGCCGGCCCGATCTACCTGGCGCTCACGCGCGAGTCCGACTCGCAGTAACCCTCATGGACCCGTCCCTGGCACAGCTCGTCGTGGACCTCGTGGAAAAAATGGGCCTCCTGCGTCGTGAGATCGAGCATCAGCAGGATCAGGAGCGCTACGCGGCGCGCCTGGCGCGCATCGAGCAGAAGCTGTCGGTGCTCGCCGACGCCCTGGAGGCCAGCGACCCGGCCCGGGCGGCGGCGCTGCGCACGGCCTGGGCCAAGCCCGCGCGCAGCCTGGCCTTCCGCAACGCCGCTCATCAAAAAGAGATTCGCTGAGCTCGCTGGAGCCCTGCGTCTCGACGCCCTAGCCCTTCTCTCCTTCTGTCTGGTTGGAGAGGTATGTCTCGTAGCCCAACTCCTTCATCTGGTGGAGCTGCGCTTCCAGCCACTCGACGTGCTCTTCCTCGTCCTTGAGCAGCAGCGAGAACAGCTCGCGCGAGGTGTCGTCGCCCTCTTCGCGAGAAATCTGCACGGCGTTGTTATACATCTTGACCGCGTTCACTTCGAGCTTGTGGTCGGCTGTGAGCTGGCCCTTCACGTCGCCGCCGATGCTCAGTTCCAGGTAGTCCATCTTGGGCACGGCGTCCAGGAAGAGCAGCCGTTCGATCAGCTTCTCGGCGTGCTTCATCTCGTCGATCGACGACTTCTTGATCAACGCCCCCAGGCGGTGATACCCCCACTTGTGGCACATCTCGGCGTGCAAGAAATACTGATTGATTGCCGTCAACTCTTCCCGCAGCGCGTTATTCAGCTGCGCCACAACCTTCGGATTCCCCTTCATCAGCCGCCTCCTCGTCGAGCGCGTCCGGTGCGCCGACCCGCCCATCGTATGTCGAGCGCTCAGTTCCACTCAACGCCAAATCGGGGCTGCCAGGAGACTCGAACGGGACCCTGTGCTAACCTATTTGGTCGAAGGCTGATGGACGTCACACGCAGGCATGGCTGCTAAGCCGCTCGACCTGACAGTCGAGATCGCGCCGAAGGCCCGCTTCGACCTCGTCGACATGCGTCGGACGTTCGCCGCCGAACACGACGCGCTGTCGGCATTTCCCAAGTGTCTCTACTGGTCGTTCCATACGACCGCCGGCTTCCTGGATCGGAGCCTGGCGTCGCGGCTCCGCGGGCAGCAGATTCCGGGCTATCTCGAGGCGTTCCGCACCATCTTCCCGGAGGGCGCCGGCTACGAACACGACCAACTGGAACGCCGCGCGGACCTGGATCCGGACCAGCGCGCCGTGGAGCCGCGCAATGCCGACTCCCATCTGGCGTTCATGGCTGGCGGGCTGCGCACGTGCGTGACGCATCCGAACACGCCGGACGAGCACGTCTACTTCGTCGACCTTGACGGCGTGAACGACGGGCGCCCGCGCCGGCGGCGCACGCGCCTCATCGGCTTCACGAACGAGCGTCATGTGCTCTCGACGCAGGTCGAAGTTCCCGTGTCCCCGCACGCCGTGGACTCGGTGAACTTGAAGGACCCGCATCTGGGCGTCTACGAGCAGTTGACGGATTTCGTCCGCCGATCGGGCATCGAGCGGGGCCGGCTGCGTGTCTCGCTGGGCGCAGCCGAACGGCACTCGGGGCTCACCGTCAACGAGTACGAAACCCTGCTCATGCGGCACGACCTGGCCGAGGTGCTGGGCAACCCGCTGCGCTTCGTGGCCGAGAAGTACCGGCATGCGCTGGCCAATCCGCGGGCCGTGCCGGCCAAGACCCTCGGCTACGCGAAATACGACCTGGTGCGCGTGGTCAACACGGGCCTCGACCGGCTGGGGCTACGCGGCTCGGTCGTCGAACGCCTGCTCGCGCGCACGGTGGCCGTGCCGGCAGCGCGCTTCTTCCGCATGCGCCGCTCGGTGAACCTGCTCGTGGCCCTCGACGACACGGGCACGCCCGCGATCGTCGAAGGCACCTATCAGAGCCCGATCCTGGTGCAGTGGCAGTTGGCGCCCCGCCAGACCAGGGTCATCGACGTCACCCTCGCCGAACTGCGCTAGCGGCTAGGCCGCGGCGAAGTCCACGTTCTCCGTGATGCGTGTACCGTCCTGCTTGAACGCCTCGACCAGGCGACGGATCCGCCGGCGAGCCTCATCCAGGTCGAGGTTGTTCAGGTTGACGTTGAGCAAATCCACGAACCAGGGCAGCTTCACGCCCTCCATGACGTAAGTCTCCACGATCTCCCGCGAAATGGGGAGCGTGGTGGTCTTCGACACGTCGTGGACGTCGCGGTTGCCCGCGCGAAGGAGCTTGTCGTACTCCTCGGCGAGGAGCCGGGCGCACAACGTCGCCGTGAAGGTGTCGCCCGCGCGGACTCCCGAGGCATCGTCGGCGGTGATCGTGGCGCCCTTGTGGAGCCACTCCCAGAGGATGCTGAGGCGGATCTCACCGGTCGCCATGTCTTCCATCAGGTACAGCACGTCGTCGTTCCCAAAAAAGTCCGCCGGCTTGAGGGCCGCCGCCTGCAGGCCCTGCCCGAAGGCGTTTCCGTATTGGAGCGCCACGCTCAACAGGTCGCGGGCGCCCCGGACAGTGCGGGGTGCGGGCTCGAGCAACGTCAGCCCAGCGGCGTCGGCCGGCGTGTAGCTCAGCCGATCGAAGGCGCGCCCCAGTTGGTTGGCGGCGCCCACCTTCTCCCACACGGGCCGCACGATGTGGACCATCTTCCAGTGCGCGACCCACTTCCCGCTGGCGCCCTCGCGCTGCTCCCGTTCGGCGCCCGCCGTGGCGCGGGCCATGCTGCTCGCCACACCAGCCTGGGACCCCACCGGGATGTTCGGCTCCATGCCGCCCTGCCACAGCGCATAGCGCCCCTGGCGGTCTGGCGTGTTCACGGCCCGCCGGACGCGGTCTTCGTAGTTGCGCATGTACCCGTAGGTCATCGTGATGGCGTCGATGTTCGGGTCGATGAAGGACGGATCCCACGCCATGGCGTCGGAGACGCTGTTGATGTAGTCCCACCGTCCCGTGTTGAACCCGACGAAGTGCACGCCGAGGGCCGCGCGAATCTCCATCAGCTGAAAGCACGCCTCGACCTGCTCCACCAGCACGTACACCTTCACCGTGCCCTCCGGGACGCCGATCTGCTGCTCGAGGCCCGATAGGATGGCGTTCCACAGCGCGGCCTCCTCCGCCGTCTGGATCTTCGGGAGGTACAGGGCGAGCGACGCACCGGCCTCACGCAGCGCCGCATGGTTGTTCACGAGGAACAGCGTCGCGTCGACGATCGAGGCCGAGAAGCTGCTGCCGTCGGCATGCCGGACATGGCGATCGTCGAGGTGCAGACCGCGGGCCCGGAAGATCTTCGTCGTGAACGCCAGCTGGCTCCGCCAGTCCGCGATGGTCTCCCGGCCCAGGAACCCCTGCGCCCAGCGGTTCATCTCGCCGGCAACCTCCTGGGCCACCGTCAGGAACACGGGATCGCCATCGATCGCCAGCTTGAGGTTCCGCTGGTTCTCGAGCGACATGGTCGACACCTGGCCAAGGGCGTCCTCGCCGTCGAACATCCAGCCGTCGGCGCCCGACAGGAGCGCGTAGGCCACGTTTCGGAGGCTCGTCTCGACGGACGCGCCGGGGCGGGCCGCCGGGCCCGTGCCCTGGATCCACTGCCGCTCGAGATCCGGGGGAATCTCGCCGCCGACGAAGTTCCCGTCGCGCGCGTCCTGCACCGTGATCGTGGTGCCACCGATGGTCGCCCCGGGATCGAGAAACATGATCGGCTCCCGGGCGCGCGCCCGCGCGGCGCGGCGGGCAATCCTGGCCGTCATCAACTGCTTGCGTTGTGCGTCCAGACCGGCCAGTGCCTCGAGCGCCTCGAGCGCGGAGGGCGTGAAGACATCCTGATATGTGCGTGCGAGCGTGCCCCTGATCTCCAGTGTTGATCCCATCGGTCTCCTCTAGGCGCCTGTTGGTCCCGTGCGCTGTAGTATTTCCCCAATCAGGTCCGTTGTCACGAGGCGCGCGCAGGTGGCCACGACCTACGGCGTCGAACCGCACATGAACGGCATCGGCGGCGATCTCTTCGCGATGATCTCTGACGCCGGCGCGGATCGGCCCCACGGGCTCAATGACGGCGCCGCATTCCCGAAGCGCCGGACGTATTCGGCAGAGGCGGAGGAGGTCCGGCGATCAGGCGGTGAACGTCACCGTCAGGGCGGGCAGGTCCAGGCCGCCGACCACCGCGGACCACACATCGCCTGCGCCAATTGGTTGCGACTCGGTCAGCGTGCCGGAGCTGACGAGATCGCCGGTGGCCAGCGGCTCTGCGCCGGCCCTGCGCGAGAGCGCCGACGCCAGTTCGCCCAGGCACAGCGCCGGGCTGCGGAGCGAGTTGCGGCCCGAGCCCTCTGCGACAGGCTGGCCGTTGCGCAGCAACGTCACCGTGAAGCGCGGCAGGGCCTCGGCGAGCGCCGGGATCCCGGCCGCATCGACGGGGACGGGCGTGCCCACGACAAGGGCGGCGTGCAGCCCATAGCCGGCCACGAAGTCCGCGGGCGTAAACGTCCAGTCCGGGTACACGCAGTCGATGACCTCGAAGCCGAGGGCCATCCACTCCACCGCGTCGAGCACGGCGGCCGGATCGGTTGTGTCGGGCGCCAGCGGGCGCTTCACCTTCAAAACGATCTCGGGCTCGATCTTGGGTGCGTACGTACGCGCGAGCGACAACGAGCTGGCGCTGGTGTCGGCGAATCGCACCGTGTCGTCGTACATGTGGGCCCAGACCAGCGTGTCCAGCTTCAACGCGCGCCACACGGCCTTGTTGGCAAAGCCGACCTTCAGACCCACCGTCGTCCGGCCGTCGGCGCGCTTCAACCGGGCCAGTTCGCGCTCCACGGCATACGCCGCGTCGAGGTCCAGCCCGCCCTCCCCCGCCGAGGGCGGGGCGGTCGGCTGGCGCGACGCGAAGGCCTGACGTAGTTCCCGAGCGATCGCGCTGACGTTCGCCACGGACTTGTACGACGGGTAACGGTCCTACTTCGCGGGCACCGCACTCGGCATGCCGGCCAACGCGCGAGCCCTGGCCTGGTTGGACCCGCGGAGGGCCACCGCCATGCCACACGCGACCAGCGCCATCACGGCGCTCCCGTAGAAGCCGCTGACCCAGCTTCCGGACCGCTCGAAGAGGAGTGCGCCGACCCACCCGCCAAGGATGGCCGCGGTGCCCTTCGCGGTGTACAGCACGGCGTAGTTGGACGTGGCGTGCCTGGTGCCGAAATAGTCCGCGGCGGTCGCCGGGAACAGCGAATAGATCTGGCCCCAGGTGAAGTAGACCAGGACAAGAGTCAGGGAGAACATGGCAGACGACTGCGGCCCCACGGCCACGACGAGGTACAGGCAGACGGCCTGCATGAGGAACGAGATGATCATCGTGTTCTCGCGGCCCAGCTTGTCGGACGCCCAGCCCCAGAACACGCGAGCGCTGCCGTTGGCGATCGGGCTGAGGGTGGCCGCCAGCGTGAGAGCCGCCGCCGTCAATCCCCACGATCGCGCCATGGGACCGGCATTGGCGGTCACGAGCAGGCCGCCGGTCGCCATCAGGACGAACATCACGTAGAGAACGTAGAACTGCGGCGTCCGCAGCATCTCGAGCGTCGTGAACTGGCGTCGCCCGACCGCGGCGCCAGGCGCGGCCTTGGCAGCGGTGGGCTCTGCCGGCGGGTGGCGCAGGAACTGCGCCACGATCAGGATGACCACCCCTTGGAAGATGCCCGTGGCCACAAAAGCCGACCGATAGCCGGTCGAGCCGATCATCGACGAGATGAACGGGATGAAGAGCGCGGTGCCGCCGCCGAAGCCGGCCGCCATGATGCCCGATGCCAGGCCCCGCCGCTCCTTGAACCATTTCAGCGCCGATCCGATCGATCCGCTGTACACGAAGGCGGCACCGACACCGGCTAGGCAGTAGAGCGTGTACAGCATCGGCAGCGACGTGGCATAGCCCATCCCCGCCCACCCCAGACCACACAGTACGCCGGCCGCGCTGATGAAGCCCCTGGGGCCCAGGCGGTCGATCAGCCAGCCGTCGAGCGGCTGCACCCACGTCTGGCACAGGATGAAGAGCGTGAACGCGAACTGGATGTCCGAGAGCTTCCATCCTGTGCCCTCCTGCAGCGGCTGGACAAACAGCGTCCAGGCATACTGGAGGTTCGCGATCATGATCATCGCAACGAGCGACGCACACAGCTGGAACCAGCGGTTCTGAATATTCACGATACGCCCACCTCCACTCGTGGCATGACACGCGCCGCACGATGCGCGTCCAGGAACCGCGCGCAGGCATACATGGCGCGTGTGGCAGGCATTTCCACGCCGACGCGCTCACCCAATTCGATCGCCGCACCCACCACGGCTTCGAGCTCCATCGGCCGGCCGGCCTCGTAGTCCTGCAGCATCGATGTCTTGTGGGCGCCCACCTTCTCGGCACCCGCCATCCGCTGGTCGATCGAGATGGGCAGCTCGATGCCGAGCTTCCCCGCCACCGCCTCGGTCTCCGCCATGATCTGGCGCACCAGGCGGGCCGTCTCCTCGTCGCGCACCAACTGTTCCAGCGTGCCGCCGGTCAAGGCGCTGATCGGGTTGAACGCCACGTTGCCGAGGAGCTTCACCCAGATCTCGTGCCGGAATCGCGTGGTGATGGGGCACCGGAAGCCAGCCGCGATCAGGGCTTCGGCCAGCGCCCGCGCCCGGTCGGAGCGCGTGCCGTCGGGCTCGCCGAAGCTGATGCGGTTCCCTTCGGTGTGGTGGATGACGCCGGGAGCGGCCACGTCGGTGGAGAAATAGGCCAGCGAACCGACGACACGCCTGGGCTCGATCGCGGCCGCGATGACTCCGCCCGGGTCGACGCGTTCGAGCCGCAGCCCGTCCAGGTCTCCGCCGTGGCCCTGGAAGTACCACCACGGAATCCCGTTCTGCGTGCTGACGACGATCGTGTCGGGGCCGAAGAGCGGCGCCAGGGTCGGCGCCAGGGCCGTGAGGCCGTGGGCCTTCACCCCGAGGAACACGACATCGGCCGTGCCGATGGTGGACAGATCGCCGGCGACCTGCGGCTTGACCTCGAAGTCGCCGTCCTGGCTCGTCACATGCAGGCCGTGCTCCTGCATCGCGCGCAGGTGCGGCCCGCGGGCGAAGAGGACGACATCGGCCCCCACCTTCGCCAACCGCGCGCCGATGTAACCGCCGATGGCGCCCGCCCCGGCGATGACGATTCTCACGCCAGCCTCACTTTCCGCGCCGCCTCACGCCTGCCCGGCGTACACCTGCGCGACGATGCGACGCTGGATCTTGCCCGTGGCCGTGCGCGGGATCGCCTCGGTGATGTGAATCTTCTTCGGCCGCTTGAAATCCGCCAGCCGTTCCTTGCAGAACGCCAGCAAGTCGGCTTCGGTGACCGGCTCCCGGAGCTGGACGGCGGCGGCCACCTCCTCGCCCCACGTCGGATGAGGCACGCCGAAGCACACGGCCTCGGCCACCGACGGGTGCGCGAGCAGGACCTCGTCGATCTCCCGGGGCGAGATCTTCTCGCCGCCGCGATTGATCATCTCCTTGAGGCGCCCCGACAGCGTCAGGTAGCCGTTCTCGTCGAGAAACCCCTGGTCCCCGGTGCGAAACCACCCGCCCTCGAAAAACGCCGTGGCGTTGGCCTCCGGGTTGTTCTCGTAGCCGGTGATCACGTTGGGCCCCTGGATGCAGACCTCGCCGCGATCTCCCGTCGGCAGGACCTGGCCGTCGCCGTTCCGGATGGTGATGCCCACCTCCGTGCCACGGCCGACCGACCCCGCCAGATGCGCCGCTGGCGGCAACGGGTTCGACGCCATCTGATGCGCGGCTTCGGTCATCCCGTACGCCTCGAGCACGGGTGCGCCGAACGCGGCTTCGAGGTCGTGCATGACCTGCGGCGGCAGCGACGCGCTGCAGGAGCGGATGAACCGGAGCTTGGCGGCCCCGGCGGGCCTGGGCGCACCAGGCTTCACACGGGCCAGCAGGAGCTGATGGATGGTAGGCACGGCCGAATACCACGTGGCCCCCACCTCCTGAGCAACCCCCCAGAAGGACAGCGGGCTGAACTTGCCGGGGACGACCACGGTGCCGCCCGTCGCGAGCGTGGCCAACGTCGAAGCGACCAGACCGTGCACGTGGAAGAGCGGCATGACGCAGACCGAGACGTCGTCCTGCGTGAGGCCGTAGCTACGCGCCACGTTGCCAGCTGAGACGGACAGGTTGGCGTGCGAAAGCGGCACGCGTTTGGGGCGGCCGGTGCTGCCGCTCGTGTGAAGCACGAGCGCGGTCTCCTCGATGGCCGGCATCGCCACGGGGTGGCCAGGGGCCACGCCAGCGAGGCTGACCGTCCCGGCCGCGTCCATCTCCACGGTGATGATGGGCACCGCGCCAGCCGCCTTGCGCGCCTCGTCGATGCCATCGGGCGGCAGCAGCAGGACCTTCGCGTTGGTGTCCTCGAGGTAGAACCGGAATTCCTCTTCCTTATAGGCCGGGTTCAGCGGCGCCGCGGTGCCCGCGATCGATGCGGCCAGGAACGCCACGACGTTGGCGGCGCCGTTGGGCAGCGCCATGCCGACGCGGTCACCCCGGGCCACGCCGGCCGCGGCCAGCGCCGAGGCCACGGTTTCCACCTGGGCAATGAGGGCGCCATAGGTGAAGCGAACGTTCAGCTCGGGTTGGATGAGCGCGGTGCGGTCGGGCGGGGCTGTCTTGAGCAGGTCGAGCAGGGTCATCGGGGTCGATTGCGACGTTTGTGTCATCGGTCGTGGTCTCCGCGCGTGGCCTTCACATGAACCGTCGCAGTGTATCGCGAAGAGGCCACCGGCGGTAAGGCCAGAGCGCACGGCCCTTGACGGCGGTTCATTAGTCATACTATGTATATCTAATGAAGCCTGCGGCACCGATCGGCCCGTTCGAGCAGGTCGTCTTGACCGCAATCCTCGCGCTGGCCGACAACGCCTACGGGGTCACGATCCACGCCGAAGTAAGCCGGCTGATCGCCCAGAAGACCGTATCGCTCGGGGCCGTCTACGCCACGCTGGACAGGCTGGAAGACAAGAAGCTCATCGCGTCCTGGCTGTCGGATCCGACGCCCGAACGGGGCGGCCGCTCCAAACGCCACTACCGACTCCAATCGGCCGGTGAACGGGCGCTGCGCGAGTCGGTCCTGGCCTCCAAGCGGGTCTGGGAGACGGTCGAGGGTGTCTGGGGTGGGCTGGTCGAATCCACCCGGCGCTTGAACCCGGTCCGCTAACGCAGCAGGAGGTCTCCATGCCGTATTCGCCTCCTCCATGGCTCGATAGGCTGGCCGGGCTCCTGCTGCCGCCAGCCAGCGCGGAGCACACGCTGGGGGACCTGGCGGAAACGTCACCATCGCAGGCCGACTACCTGCGGCAACTGGCCTCGGTGCTGCCGCGCGTGGTCTGGAGCCAGGTACGCCGGCGCGCGACGATTGGCGGCACGGTCTTCAACGCCCTCCTCTCGCTGATGGCGCTCCTGGTTGCGCTGGGAGTGCCCACGGGCGCCTTCTTTGCCGCACCGGCGCCGTGGCGTCTGGTGGTCCCCTGGGCGTGCTGGGTGGCCGGCAACGCGCTCGCGGCGGCCTACGGGCACCCGCGGCGGCCCACACACTGGAGCCGGCCGGTGTTCGTCGGATGGGTGGCGGCGGCGCTCGCGTCCGCTGTGGCGCTCGACATCCCCGTCCTTCGCGTCGCCCTGGGCCTTGGCGGTTCGCTTGTCCTCATCCTCGCGCTCGCGATGCCGTGGCTGACCGCCGTGCCGCTGGGGCCCTTGTCAACCGACACGCTGGCCGACCACGCACGCCTGTTTCAGCGCTCGATCTGGTGGCGCAACATGCGCGAGTCGGTAGCGGGAATGGTCGTGATCGGCGCCAACGTCAAGGGTCTCTGGTCGGCCGCCGACCCGGTGGCGCGAGCCGGGCACGTGTTGATCATCGCCGGCGTGCTTTTCATCATGGGGTTCCTGCACCTGCGGGCCAACTCGCGTCCGGTGCCGCAGGACCAGGGCGCGCTGGCGCTGCTGGCCTTTCACCAGCGGGAACTCGCGCGGCAGCGCGACATCCTCCGTGCTGTGCCCTATTGGTACCTGCTTCCCTTCGCGCCGGGCCTGTTGGTGGGCGCCGCCAGCAAGTGGGACGCGACCGGCGCCAATCCCGTCGGTGCGTTGCTGGTGGTGCTGGTAATCTTCGGCCTGATCTGGCGTCTGAATGCGGCGGGCGCCGACTGGCTGGATCGCAAGGTGGGCGAAGTCGAACTGCTGAGGAGGTAACCATGCGAGTGCACCGCCGCCTGGCGTGGTCCGGTGTCCTTGCCGGACTGGTCCTGGCCGTATCGCTGGGGCTCTCCAGATCCGCTGCCGCGCAATCGCCTGCACCCTCCGCCGCATCCAGCGACGAGATCCGCACCGTTCTCGCGGAGCGGATCGACGTGCAGCGGCAAAGCGTCGGGATCGTCGTGGGCGTCCTCGAGCCGGCCGGCCAGCGGATCGTCACCTACGGGAGCCCCGCGAAGGGCGACGCTCGACCGCTCGACGGCAACACGGTCTTCGAGATCGGCTCCATCAGCAAGGTGTTCACCTCGCTCCTGCTGGCGGATGCCGTGGAACGCGGCGAGGTCGCGCTGACCGATCCGGTATCCAAGTACCTGCCCGCGTCGGTCAAGATGCCCCAACGCGGGCGCGCCATCACGCTCCAGGACCTGGCCACGCACACATCGGGCCTCCCGCGCCTTCCGGACAACATGACGCCGAAGGATGGCGCCAATCCGTACGCGGACTACACCGTGGACCAGTTGTACGCATTCCTCTCCGCGTACCAACCGACGCGCGACGCCGGCGCCCAGTATGAGTACTCGAACCTCGGCGGCGGCCTCCTGGGCCACCTGCTGGCGCTTCGCGCCGGGTCGACCTACGAGGCGCTGGTCCAGGCGCGGATCACCGGCCCCCTGGGCATGGCCAGCACGCGCATCACGCTGCCTGCCGAGATGCGGGCGCGGTTGGCCGCCGGCTACGGTCCTACCCTTCAACCAGCACCCAACTGGGACCTGCCGACGCTGGCGGGAGCCGGAGCCCTGCGGTCCACCGCAAACGATCTGCTGGTCTTCCTCTCGGCGGCGCTCGGGGATCGGCCGTCCCCGCTCTCCCGTGCCTTCGCCGCCATGACCGCTGTGCGCCGTCCAACGGGCGTACCGGCCCTGGAGATCGCCCTCGGCTGGCACGTCTTCACGGCCAACGGCCGCGAGGTGGTCTGGCACGACGGCGGCACCGGCGGGTATCGCACCTTCGCCGGCTTCGATCGGGCGGCGCGCCGTGCCGTCGTGGCGCTGTCGAACGCGGGCACGCTGGCGGGCGTCAACGACATCGCCCGGCACATCCTGGACCCGCAAGTGCCGCTCATTGCCAAGACGTCGCCCCTGGTCACGCCGCCCAAGGACCGCGTGGCCATCGCCGTCGATCCGGCAATCTTCGATGGCTACGTCGGGCGGTATCAACT
>Ga0190271_10000913_pt1 | contig 15919 bp, 12 predicted proteins | sample Popmic356T_FD_133747 | JGI IMG/M metagenome (GOLD analysis project Ga0190271, IMG submission 133747) | Populus adjacent soil microbial communities from riparian zone of Weber River, Utah, USA - 356 T | ecosystem: Environmental > Terrestrial > Soil > Riparian zone | place: USA: Utah | collected...
GGCGGTGCAACGTATTCCAGTACCTGGGCGATGACCGCGCGCGGATCGACTCCGTCGGCCACCGCGTCGAACGTCAGCACCAGCCGGTGGGCCAGGACATCGGGAGCGATGTCGGCGACATCGCCCGGCAGTACATAGTCACGCCCGCGCACCAGGGCCAGCGCACGGCTGGCGGACAGCAGCCCCAGTGACCCGCGGGGACCGATGCCGTAGTCGAGGACGGCACCGATCGGCGCCGCGCCGTACTCGGCGGGCCGGCGCGTCGCCATCACGAGACGGACGATGTAGTGCGCGACGGCGTGGTGGACGAAGACCTCCTCGGTGATCCGCTGCAGTCGTCGCACGTCCGCGGGTGTCATCAGCGTTCGCGCCTTGGGCGGTTGGGCGCCCATCCGCGACAGGATCGCCAGCTCCTCCAGCTCGTCGGGGTGGGTGAGATCGACCTTGAGCAGGAACCGGTCGCGCTGCGCCTCCGGCAGGTGGTAGACGCCGTCGGTCTCGATGGGGTTCTGGGTGGCCAGCACCAGGAAGGGCTCGGGCAGGGCGAAGGTGTGCCCGGCGATGCTGACCTGTCGCTCGGCCATCGCCTCCAGCAGCGCCGACTGCACCTTGGCCGGCGCCCGGTTGATCTCGTCGGCGAGCACCAGGTTGGCGAAGATCGGCCCGAGCTCGATGTCGAAACTCTCCGTCGACGGCCGCCACACCCGCGTGCCCAGAATGTCGGCGGGCATCAGGTCCGGCGTGAACTGCAGCCGGTGGAAGGTACCGCCGACGACGGTGGCCACGGTGCGCACCGCCAAGGTCTTGGCGAGCCCCGGAACCCCTTCCAGCAGAACGTGACCGCCGGCGAGCAGTCCGACAAGAAGCCGCTCGAGCATCGAGTCTTGGCCCACTACAACATGTTTCATCTCGAAAAGGGCGCGCTCGATAAGCGCACCGGCGCTCGGTGCCGACAGCGCGAGGCCGTCGTCGGGTTCGGTGTGTCTGCTCATGGCCACATCTCACCAGCGGGGTGCGAAAACTCCCGAAAACCCTGACGAAAGCCGACCGAAAGCCAAGTGGTCGGACTGCGCGGACGGCGCTACCCTCGGCGCGTATGCGGATACTGATCGTCGAGGACGAGGAAGGTCTGGTCAGCGCGCTCCGCATCGGGCTGCAGCGCGAAGGTTACGCCGTGGACACCGCGCTCACCGAAGCCGAGGCCGCCGACCGTCTCACCGTCAACACCTACGACGTGGCGCTCGTCGACGTGAACCTGCCCGACGGCGACGGGCTGGAGTTGGCCCGCCGGCTCCGTGCGGGCGAGATCGACTCCCCGGCCAGCCGCGAGATCCGGATCGTCATGCTCACCGCGCTGGGAACCTTGCCCGATCGGGTCCGCGGACTCGACGCCGGGGCCGACGACTACATCGTCAAACCCTTCGCTCTCGCCGAGCTGACGGCACGGCTGCGCGCGGTGCTGCGCCGCGAGGTGTCCGGCGAGTCGTCGGTGCTGCGCCTCGGTGACGTCACTGTCGACACCGCCCGCCAGATTGTGCGCCGCGGCGGCCGGGAGGTGGATCTGACCCTCAAGGAGTTCTCGGTACTGCGATATCTGATGACCCGGCCCGACCACGTGGTGTCCGCCGAGCAGATCCTCGAGCACGTCTGGGACGAAAACGCCGATCCGTTCACCCAGACCGTCCGCGTCACGGTGGGCACGCTGCGGCGCAAACTCACCGTCGACGGCGAACAGCAGGTGTTGCACACGCTGGTCGGCCGCGGCTATCGACTGCGCACCCCTGCGCAGCAGCAGCCGCATCCCTGCACCCGAACGTCGTGATGCGCACCATTCGGGTGCGGTTGGCGTTGACCACGTCGTTGTGGTTGTTCGTCATCGCCGCGGTGATCCTGGCCGCGGTGTACCTGGCCCTGTCGACAACGATCGATGCCGCACCGCTCGACCCGGTCACCGTCAAGAAGTTCGACCGCAAGGCCGACGGCACCATGGTCTACCGCGTCGGCGAGAGCTTCCAGGCCGCAGACCTCGAAAGTGTCCAGCGCGCAGTCAATTACTCGACTCTGGAGACGCTGCGCGACTACTCGTTGTTCGCCCTCGGCGGCATCTTCCTGATCAGCCTCGTCGTCGGCTGGTTCGTCGCGGGCCGGCTGCTGCGCCCGGTCGGCGAGATCACCCGAACAGCCAACCGCCTGTCAGCCAGCGATCTGTCGCAACGGATCAACGCGACCGGGCCCCACGACGAATTGCGCATACTCGCCGACACCGTCGACGGCATGCTGGACCGGCTTGACGACGCGTTCCGCGCTGAACGCGCACTGGTGGAGGATGTTTCGCACGAGCTTCGCAACCCGGTGGCCGTCGTGCAGGCGAATGTCGAGGCGGTCCTCGCCGACGAACACGCCACGGCCGACGAACGCGCCAACGCCCTGGCGGTCATCTCGCGTGCCACGGCCCGGATGTCGCGGCTGCTGGAAGACCTGCTGGCCACGGCGCGCCGTCGCTCCGGGTCATTCGCCGATCAAAAGGTCGATCTGCAGAGCTTCGTCAGCGAGGTCGTCGACGATCATCGGATCTTCGCCGAGGAGAGGCCACTGCGGGTGAACACCAGGCTGTCCCCCGGGCCAGTGGTCTTCGCCGATCCCGAATCGCTGGCCCGCGCGCTGGCGAACCTGTTGTCCAACGCGGTCCGGCTGGCGCCCGAGGATTCCGAGCTGACCATCGCCAGCGGCAGTACCGGCGGCTGGGCCTGGGTCGCTGTGCGGGATCAAGGACCCGGGATCGCCGAGGACGACCAGCAGCGGGTCTTCGACAGGTTCCGGCGCGCGCCGAACGGAGGGCGGCGCGGATCGGGCCTGGGGCTGGCGATCGCCCGGCAGATCGTCGAGAGTCACGAGGGCAAGCTGGCGCTGTTCAGCACCCTCGGGGCGGGCAGCACATTTGTCATCTGGCTTCCCGACCGCGCCATCGCCGAACGCCCCGAACGCACCGACCAACCCCCGCAAGAGTGCCCTGTCTAGCTCGCCTCCTCCACCGGCTTGGCCGGTGGCGCGGGCAGCACGGCGTACAGGTCGCGTTCCAGGTTCTGTCGCACGGCGTTCGCCGGACTTCCCGGAGGAAGCACCAGACCGAACGCGTCGACCACCGATGAGCCCAGCGTGGTGACCTTGGCCCACGCGATGTCCGCCCCGGCACGTTCGAACACCGCCGTGAGCACCGCCAAGAGCCCGGCGCGATCGGTGGCGCGGATCTCGGCGACCAGCTGTCCCGGGCCTGCGCCGTTGTGCCACAGCACCCGCGGAGGAGCGGCGGGCGCGTTGATCGGCACGGCGGCGCGCACCTCGCCGGCACGGCCCGTTGCCGAGCTGTCAGCCCCGCGCTGCTCGAGCGTGCCCACCACGTCGAGCTCGCCGTCGACGGCCAGGATCAGCTGCTGACGCAGCAACTCCGCCGCGGGCGGGGCACCGAAATGAGGTGAGACGACGAACGTGTTGATCGCCGAGCCCTCGTGCGCGTTGACCGATGCCGAGTGCACCCGCAGCGAGTTGAGAGCCAGTACGCCCGCCGCCTTGGACAGCAGACCCCGACGATCCGGCGCGATGATCGTCACGCTGTAGATGTGCGGATTGTCGGCGGGCGAAAGCTCGACATGCACCGCTCCGGCGGCCATCGAAAGGAACCGCGGATCAACGGGATCGGGTTGCGGCAATGGTTCACCAGCCATCACCAATCGGCAGCGACGGACCAGATCGCCGATCAGCGAGGCCTTCCAATCGCCCCAGACCCCGGGCCCGGTGGCCAGCGAATCGGCTTCGGCGAGTACCTGCAACAGTTCCAGCACCACCGGGTCGCCGCCCAGAGTGTCGACGACGGCGGCGATGGTCTTGGGATCCTGCAAGTCCCGCCTGGTGGCGGTCTGCGGCAGCAGCAGATGATGGCGCACGACTTTGGACAGGATGACGACGTCCGAAGGCCACAGGCCCAGCCGGTTGCCGATCTGGGTGGCCAGCTCCGCCCCGATTACGCTGTGGTCCCCGCCGCGGCCCTTGCCGATGTCATGTACCAGGGCCCCAAGCACCAGAAGGTCGGGACGGGACACCCGCGTGGTGAAAGCGCTTGCCCGGGAGACGGTTTCGACCAAGTGGCGATCCACGGTCCAGATGTGGACGACGTCGCGCGGCGGCAGGTCCCGGACTGCTCCCCATTCGGGGAACAGCCGGCCCCACAGGCCGGTGCGATCGAGGGCCTCGATCGTGGCGACCGCCGACGGTCCCGCGGCCAGCATCACGAGCAGATCTTTGAGGGCCTGGCGCGGCCAGGGCGTGCGGAGTTCCGGCGCGGTCTCCACCAGCCGGCCCAGCGTGGACGCCGCCATCGGCAGACCGGTGGTGGCCGATGCGGCAGCCACCCGCAGTATCAGGCCAGGGTCGCGCTCCGGGCGCGCATCGCGGGCCAGGATCACCTCGCCGTTGAACTCGATGACGCCTTGGTCGATCGGTCGGCGTACCGGCCGGCGCAGCGAAGCCAGACCGCGGCGCGGTAACGAGTTGGCCGCCGTGCGAATGCCCGCGTCGACGTAATAGCTGACAGTCCGCGCGGCATCAGAGAGCATCCGGGCCAGGTCGAAGCGATCACCGATGCGCAACGACGCGCCGATCTCGTCGGCGTGCTGGGCCAGCAGCAGCTCACGGCCGCGACCGGCGACCCTGTGCAGCTCGGTGCGGACGTTGAGCAGGGAAAGGTGCGCCTCCCCAAGCGTTTCGGTCGGCGACGCCAGCGACCGGCTGGGATAGACGTCGGCCAGCTGCGCGATGGCCAGTGCGTTGAGTAGTTGGACATCACGCAGGCCACCCCTACCGCACTTGAGGTCCGGCTCGGCTCGGTGTGCGATCTGGCCGCTACGTTGCCATCGCGCACGGGTGTGCTCGACGAGTTCGTCGAAACGCGAAGCGATTCCGGTGCGCCACTGGCGGCGTGCGCCGCCGATCAGCAGTGAAGTCAGGTCCGCGTCCCCGACGATGTGACGTGCCTCGAGCATCGCCAGAGCGGCGGAGATGTCCTCGCCGCCGACCTTGAGCGCCTGCGGCACGGTCCGAACGCTGTGGTCGAGCCGAATGTTGGCATCCCACAACGGGTACCACAGCAAATCGGCCACCTCGCTGACCGCGTCGGCGGGCATGTTGTCGTGCAACAGCATGAGGTCCAGATCGGAGAACGGCAGGATTTCGCCGCGGCCGAGGCCGCCGGTCGCGACGATCGCGAAGCCACTGGTCGCGGTGATCCCGATCTCGGTCGCCTTGGTGGTCAGCCAGAAGTCGTAGAGGTCGAGCAGAGCATCACGCAGCGCAGCGGAGTCGAGTTGACGCGCCCCGCCTGCGACCAGCTGTTCGGCGGCCGCGACGAGATCGGTTGCCGGACGAAACGAACCCGCCGCCGGGCGCACCCATCGAGGGGCTCCGGCGGCGGGTCGTTGTTCCTGTCCTGTCATGAGTTGTCCTCCCGGCACCTGACGAGCCAGCGCTCACACGGCGTCAGCGCCGGGAGACGACGTCTCATTCCACGATTCGGGTCAAAGGGCGTCTGACCCCCGCTCGCCGGTGCGCACCCGAATCACCGTGTCGACCGGGCTGACCCATACCTTCCCGTCACCGATCTTGCCGGTGCGGGCGGCCTGGACGATGACGTCCACCACCTTGTCGACGGCGGCATCATCGACGACAACCTCCACGCGGACCTTCGGGACGAAGTCCACCGAGTACTCCGCTCCGCGGTAGACCTCGGTGTGCCCCTTCTGACGACCGTAACCCTGAACCTCGCTGACGGTCATCCCGAGAATGCCCGTCTGCTCAAGACCGGTCTTGACATCTTCGAGCGTGAACGGCTTGACGATCGCTGTAATCAGCTTCATGTGTAGATGATCCCTTCCGGTGAAATTGTCGCCGGTCAGGCGAGCTCGTAAGCCGTTTCGGCGTGTTCGGTCTCATCGATTCCAGTGTCCTCGTCCTCCTCGGACACTCGCCAGCCCAGCGGCTTGACGATGAACGCGATGATAAGGGTCATGATCGCAGTAAAGATCACCGCCACCAGCGCGATGACGACCTGCACGACGAGTTGCTGGACGCCACCACCGTAGAACAACCCGGTTTCAGTGGCGAGCAATCCGATGCCGACGGTGCCCCACAGTCCGGAGACGAGGTGTACGCCGACGACGTCGAGCGAATCGTCATAGCCGAACTTGTACTTCAGCCCGATTGCAAGTGCGGAGAGCACACCGGCAACCGCGCCGAGGACCAGGGAGCCGATCGCGCTGAGCGACCCGCACGCCGGCGTGATCGCCACCAGGCCGGCCACGATGCCCGATGCGGCGCCGACGCTGGTGGCGTGGCCGTCACGGATCCGTTCCACGAGCAACCACGCCAGCATGGCTGCCGCGGTGGCGGCGGTGGTGTTGACCCACACTGCGCCGGCAAGCATGTCGGCCGCACCCTCGGATCCCACGTTGAAGCCGAACCAGCCGAACCACAGGATGGCTGCGCCGAGCAACACGAACGGGACGTTGTGCGGACGGAAAGCGGTCTTGCCGAACCCGTTCCGCTTGCCGAGTAGCAGCGCGAGCACCAGAGCGGCCATCCCGGCGTTGATGTGCACCACGGTGCCGCCGGCGAAGTCGATCGGCGATACGTTGGCCGCGCCTTCTTCATCGACGCCGAAGAGCTTGGCGGCGATTCCGTCCTCCGAACCCGACAGCAGGCCGCCGCCCCAGACCATATGTGACAGAGGGAAATACACGAGCGTGACCCAGATGCCGCCGAACGCCAACCAGGTGCCGAACTTCATGCGCTCAGCCACCGCGCCGCTGATCAACGCGACGGTGATCACCGCGAAGGTGAGCTGGAAGGCCACCCAGACGATGGCGGGTACCGTCCCGAATCCGCCGGAGACGAACGTGTCGGCGCCGTCGAGCTCACGCACCTCGGTCAGCTGACTGAGCCCGAAAAGCGAGATGGGATTGTCGAAGACTCCGAAGAAGTCACTGTCTCCGGTGTGCGCCGAAGCAAACGACATCGAGTAGCCCCACAGCACGTAGATGACGCTGACGATTCCGATGGAACCGAACGACATCATCATCATGTTGAGGACGGACTTCTGCCGGGACAACCCGCCATAGAAGAACGCCAGGCCCGGTGTCATGAACAACACGAGCGCGGCGGATGTGAGCACCCACGCCGTATCGCCGGCGCTCAGGCCCTCGGGCCCGAACGGCAGAAAACTATCGTCCGGTATGGCTAGGACCACATCATGCAAGCCAACCACTTTGCGTGAACCTCCTTGGGATGACGGCCGACAGGATCGGCCTTCCGAAGAGACTGTTGTGCCAGCGTTTCACCGGTGATTCTGTCGTGTTTCGGCTGCGTGAACGGACACACCCATCGCGTTACGCTCGTGTTTCACGGTTGTGGACCGGCGAGTTCCGGTGCGCCGTGGCAGAATAACCGGCCCTTTAGGCACTGGCGGTGCTGTTAACCGAGCAGCGCGTCGACGAACGCCGCCGGCTCGAACGGCGCGAGGTCGTCAGGACCTTCGCCGAGACCGACGAGCTTGACCGGCACTCCAAGCTCCTGCTGTACGCGGAAAACGATGCCGCCCTTGGCCGTGCCGTCCAGTTTGGTCAACACGACGCCGGTGATGTCGACCACTTCGGCGAAGACGCGGGCCTGCGGCAGGCTGTTCTGACCGATCGTCGCGTCCAGGACGAGGAGGACTTCGTCGACGACCGCACGACGACTCACCACGCGTTTGACCTTGCCCAGTTCGTCCATCAACCCGGTCTTGGTATGCAGGCGACCGGCGGTGTCGATGACGACGACGTCGGCGCCGGAGGCGATTCCGGTGTCGACGGCGTCGAACGCCACCGACGCCGGATCGGCGCCTTCGGGACCACGGACGACTTGAGCGCCGACGCGGGAGGCCCACGTCTGGAGCTGGTCGGCCGCCGCGGCACGGAACGTGTCGGCCGCTCCGAGGACGACCCGCCTGCCGTCGGCGACGAGGACGCGCGCGAGTTTGCCGACCGTGGTGGTCTTGCCCGTACCGTTGACGCCCACGACCAACAGCACCGACGGCTTGTCGTCATGGGGCAGGGCCCTGATCGAGCGGTCCAGATCGGGCTGCAGCTCTTTGATCAGCACCTCGCGCAGCACCGCTCGGGCGTCGGCCTCGGTGCGCACCCCGCTGGCGGCCATCCGGGACCGCAGCGACGTGACGACCGACTCGGTGACGACCGGACCGAGGTCGGCGATCAGCAGCGTGTCCTCGACCTCCTGCCACGAGTCCTCGTCGAGGTCGCCGCCGCCCAACAACCCCAGCATGCTTCGGCCGAGGGTGTTCTGCGACTTCGCGAGCCGACCGCGGAGACGATCCAGCCTTCCGTCGGTGGGAGCGATGACGTCGATCTCGGGTGCGGTTCGGGCCGTCGCAGCGGGCTGGTCGGCGACGGGCGGCGCCGGCGGCGCGGTCTCCGCCGGGGGCTCGGGAAGCTTGACCGGAGGCTCGGGGAGCTTAACCGGGGGCTCGGGGAGCTTAACGTCGGCGATCGGGCGTTTCGGGGCGTCGCGCGGAATGGTGGCGTCGTCACCGACGGCGGGTAAGCCGCTGGTATCGAGACGCTCCGGGCGCTCGGGAGCTTTCTCCGGGGGGGCCTGGCGCGGGCTCGGCGGGGCCTCGGGGGGCGCCGATGCGCTGAACGTGATGCCTGACGAGGCGGTATAGCCTCCCGAACGATCGACGGGCGTGGCGGTGTCCGGAGCCGACAAGCTGATCCGGCGTCGGCGATACCGCACCAATCCGACGACCAGAGCGGCGACGAGCAGAACAGCGATGACCGCGATCGCGATCCAAAGACCATCAGACACCACGCCATTGTCGCAGGGGTGTCGCCGGACCCCGGAACCTAACCCGGACTGGCCACCAGCTCCTGGCCCCGCATCCGCTGAGAGATCACCGCCGTGATGCCGTCATTGCGCATCGTCACGCCGTACAGGGCATCGGCGACTTCCATCGTCGCCTTCTGGTGGGTGATCACGATCAGCTGCGAGCGTTCCCGCAACTGCTCGAACAGACTGATCAGACGGCGCAGGTTCACATCGTCGAGTGCCGCCTCGACCTCGTCCATCACGTAGAACGGCGACGGACGCGCCCGGAAGATCGCCACCAGCATCGCCACCGCGGTCAGCGACTTCTCGCCACCGGACAGTAGCGACAACCGCTTGATCTTCTTGCCGGGCGGGCGGGCCTCTACCTCGATACCGGTCGTGAGCATGTCATCCGGGTCGGTCAGCAGCAGCCTGCCCTCGCCACCGGGGAACAACGTCGCGAACACCTGGGAGAACTCACGTTCGACGTCCGCGTACGCCTCGGCGAACACCTGCAGAATCCGGTTGTCGACGTCGGCGATCACATCGAGAAGATCCTTGCGCGCTGCTTTGACATCCTCGAGTTGGGTGGACAGGAAGCTGTAGCGCTCCTCCAGCGCCGCGAACTCCTCGAGGGCGAGCGGATTGACCCTGCCCAGTTCGTTGAGCTCGCGCTCGGCCCGCTTGGCTCGCCGCTCCTGGGTAGCCCGGTCGAACGGCATCGGCGCCGGTGCGGTGACCTGCTCACCGCGCTCGCGCGCCTGCGCGTACTCGGCCAGCTCGAGTTCGGTCGGGGGCAGCGGGACATCGGGACCGTACTCGGCGACGAGGTCGGCGGCAGCCATGCCGAACTGTTCGAGTACCTGCTGCTCGAGCTGCTCGATCCGGAGTGCCGCTTGGGCTTTGGCCACCTCGTCGCGATGCAGCGAATCGGTGAGCGCGTTGATTCTCGACGTGAGCTCGTTGACCTGCTCGCGGGCCTTGGTCAGGGCCGCGGCCCTGACCTGGCGTTCGGCGGCCACCTCGTCGCGGACCTGGGACGCGACCCTCACCGCGGCGCTCAACCGTGCCGCGACCATCCTTCCCGCCTCGGCAACCGCGGCCGCCATCGCTGCGGCGTGGACCCGCGCCTCACGTGCGCGCTGGGCGCGGATCCGCGTCTCGCGTTCGGCGGTCGCGGCGCGTCGCAGTGAATCAGCGCGCCCGCGAACGGCATTCGCGCGCTCCTCAGCGGTGCGCACCGTCAGCCGGGCCTCGACCTCCGTCGAGCGGGCCGCGTCCGCGGCGGCCGTCGACTCCTGGCGGTCGACGGGCTCGGACTCGAGCATCGGCTCCTGCTGAGCGTTGTGCAGGCGCTGTTCGAGCGCCGTGAGTTCCTCGACCGTGCGATTGCGGCCCGCCTCCAACTCGGCACGCTGGTTGATCAGTCGCTGCCACTCGTCGTCGGCGGCGCGGGCGTCCTGGCCGAGACGACCCAGCTGCTCGTAGATCGCCGAGATCGCGGCGTCGGACTCGTTGAGGGCAGCAAGTGCCTGTTCGGCGGCATCCTGACGGGAGGACTGTTCGGCCAGCGCGCCGGAGAGCGCTGCCGACAGCTCGCCGGTCTGCCGCTCGGCATCGGTCAGCTGCGCCCGCGCCTTGTCGACCTCCGAGGTGATCTCCAGCGTGCTGGGCCTGCGGTCGGATCCGCCGCTGACCCAGCCGGCGCCGACGAGGTCACCGTCAACGGTCACGGCGCGCAGTTGCGGTTGCGCCGCAACGAGTTCCAGTGCCGTCGCGAGATCGTCGACCACCGCCACCCCGGCGAGCATCGCGGTCACGGCGCCGTGTATCCGCGGTGCGGCCTCCACCACATCCACCGCCCATACCGCACCGGCAGGCAGCTGACCGGTCACCGATACCGGGTGCGAGGGCCAGTCCCCCAGCACGATGGCGGCGCGTCCACCGTCGGACTCCTTGAGTGCGGCCACCGCATCGCGGGCGGCGCCGAAGTTCTCCGCGGCGACGGCGTCCGCAGCGACACCCAGCACGACGGCGACCGCCGCCTCGTGGCCGGGCCGAACCTTGACGAAGTTCGCGATTGACCCGAAAAGTCCCGCGCCACTGCGGTTTTCGTGGAGCCATGCGGCACCGTCCTTGCGGTCAAGCCCGACCGACAGCGCGTCGATGCGGGCCTGAAGGGACGCCACCCGGCGTTCGGCGGCCCGCTCGGCGGCCAGCAGCTCGGCGACGCGTTCGTCGGCGAGCCGCAGCGCGACGACCGTCCGGTCGTGGTGGTCGTCGAGTCCCACCTCCCCGGCGTCGAGTTCACTGACGCGGCTCTGCACCGTCTCGAACTCCGCCTGGGTCTGCTGGGCACGGGCGGCGGCGTCGTCGATTCCGGCGGTCAGCCGGGCGACGGTCTCGTCGATGGACTCGACCCGGGTACGCATGGTGTCGACCTGACCTGACAGCCGAGCCAGACCCTCCCTACGGTCGGCCTCGGCGCGGGCGGCAGCCAGGTGGATCCGCTCGGCCTCGGCGGCGGCCTGCTCCCGCTCGGTCAGCTCGGCGCGGGCGGCTTCCAGACGGGCCTGAGAATCGGCCAACTCCTCGAGCAGCTGCCTTTCCTGCGCGGCGACCTCGTCGGCCTGCGCGTCGAGATCCTCGGGATCGGGGCCGGCGGACGGGCCGGGCTCGGCGTCCAGGTACTGGGCGCGCTCACTGGCGATGCGGACCGTCGCGCTGACGCGCTCGGCCAGCGCCGAAAGCCGGAACCACCGCTGCTGCGCGGACTCGGCTCGCTCGCTGAGCTCCTCGACTGCGGATTCGTGGGCGGCGAACTCCAGCGCCCTGGCGTCCAGCCGCTCGGTGAGTTCATCGTGCTCGCGCCGCAGCGTCGTCTCGGCCTGGTTGGTGTCATCGAATTCGGCCTTGCGGGTGACCAAATCGTCGGCGGCCAGCCGCAGCCGTGCGTCGCGTAGGTCGGCCTGGATGGTCTGGGCGCGGCGTGCCATCTCGGCTTGCCTGCCGAGCGGCTTGAGCTGGCGGCGCAATTCGGTCGTCAGATCGCTGAGGCGGGCCAGGTTGACCGACATCGAGTCGAGCTTGCGGACCGCCTTTTCCTTGCGCTTGCGGTGCTTGAGGACGCCCGCCGCCTCCTCGATGAACGCTCGCCGGTCTTCCGGGCGCGATTCCAGGATCTCGGACAGCTTGCCCTGCCCGACGATGACGTGCATCTCGCGGCCGATGCCCGAGTCGCTGAGCAGCTCCTGGACGTCCATCAAACGGCAACTGCTGCCATTGATCTCGTACTCGCCTGCGCCGTCGCGGAACATCCGGCGGGTGATCGACACCTCGGAGTACTCGATGGGAAGCGCGTTGTCGGAGTTGTCGATCGTCAGTGTCACCTCGGCGCGGCCGAGCGGGGCGCGCGACGACGTGCCGGCGAAGATGACGTCTTCCATCTTGCCGCCGCGCAGTGTCTTGGCACCCTGCTCCCCCATCACCCAGGTGAGCGCGTCGACGACGTTGGACTTGCCCGAGCCGTTGGGCCCGACGACGCAGGTGATGCCGGGTTCGAAGCGCAGAGTCGTCGGCGAGGCGAAGGACTTGAAGCCCTTCAGCGTCAGACTCTTCAGATGCATGGGGTGAAACCCTACCGCCGCGCGGGTCAGCGCTCCGTGAAGCCAGCGAACGAGTCGGCCGCTTCGGCCCAGTCAGAGATCACCTTGTCGACGTGCCCGGGAGCGTTTCCACTCTGCAGCACCGCAAGGAGACGCTCACATGCATCGCGGGGGCCCTGCGCGACGACCTGAACGCGCCCGTCGGGCCGGTTCGACGCGAATCCGGTCAGCCCGAGTTCGAGCGCCCGCGATCGCGTCCACCAGCGGAAACCCACGCCCTGGACGTCGCCGTGCACCCAGGCCGTCAGCCGGACGTCACTGTCTCCCACGATCTACATCAACTCTCTTCACGCGAGCGGCTCACTACATCAAAGCTCACCTTGGTCCCGGACTTCAACGTCCGCCCCACTGTGCACACCTGGTCGATCGCGCGCTCGACCACGGTCCGCAGCCGGGTGACCTCGTTGTCGGACAGCCCCGACAGGTCGACCTCGAGCGACTCCTCCAGCAGCGGGTAGCGCTCCTGGTCGCGGTCGGCAGGCCCCGACACCCTGATCGTGGCCGGGTAGTCGTCGCCGAGACGTCGCCGCAGCGGCTCGTCACTGGACATCCCGCTGCACGCGGCCAGCGCGATCTTCATCAGCTCCCCGGGCGTGAAGGCGCCTTCGACATCCTCGGACGCGACGAGTACCTCGCCGCCCCGAGTGCTACGCCCGGTGTAGCGACGCACGCCGGTGCGCTCCACCCAAAGTTCAGTCATGGCTCATTTCTACAACCTCCGCCGGAATTGCATTCCACGCGCCGAATCCCGAGAGCCGACCGCGTGGAATGCAATTCCGGCGGACATCAGCGCAGGCGGGGGCGGGGTTGGCATCTGGGGCAGTAGAACGACGAGCGATTCATGAACTTCTCCCGTCGCATCACCGCTCCGCAGCGCCGGCACGGCTCCCCTTCGCGGCCGTAGGCGTCCAGCGACCGGTCGAAGTAGCCCGACTGGCCGTTGACATTGACGTAGAGCGAATCGAACGAGGTGCCACCCTGCCCCAGCGCGTCGGTCATCACGTCGGCGGCGGCGTCGAGCACCTCGGCGAGCTTCTTCCGGGGCAGCCCTGAAGCCAGCCGGGCACCGTTGACTTGGGCCCGCCACAGCGCCTCGTCGGCGTAGATGTTGCCGATTCCCGAGACGACAGACTGGTTCAACAACTGCCGCTTGATCTCAGAGTGCTTGTGCCGCAATGCCGTAACGACAGCATCGCGATCGAAGCGGGTGTCCAGCGGGTCGCGGGCGATATGCGCCACCGGCACTGGCACGTCGGTTCCGTCGACGGTGACGAGATCGGCGATCACCCAGCCCCCGAAGGTACGCTGGTCGACGAAGCTCAGCGTGGTGCCGTCGTCGAGCAGTGCGGCGATGCGCAGGTGGTTCGCGTTCGCGCCAGCGCTCGTCGGTGACCCGAGAAGCATCTGTCCGCTCATGCCCAGGTGCACGACGAGCGCGGTACCTGATTCTCTTCGCGCAAGCGGCTCATCGGTGCCTGATTCTCTTCGCGCAAGCGGCTCATCGGTCTCATCCCGCAGCGTGAGCCACAGATACTTTCCGCGGCGGCCCGTTCCGGTGATGGTCGCACCGAGCAGCCGGGCGGTCAGGTCGGCGGGCCCGGCCTCGTGACGCCGTACAGCGCGGGGATGGTGCACGCGGATCGCGGTGATGGTCTTGTCCGTGACATGCTCGGCCAACCCCCGCCGGACGACCTCGACCTCGGGAAGCTCAGGCACCGTCGAGGGCGTTCCACGCCGCGGCGGCGGCCTTGAGTTCGGCTTCCTTCTTGGTGCGGCCGACGCCCTTGCCGTGCTCACTGTCGGCGATCATCACCGTGGCCGTGAACTCCTTGTCGTGGTCCGGCCCGGTCGACGTCACGATGTAGACCGGTACTCCCAGGCCGCGCGCCGCGGTCACCTCCTGCAGGCTGCTCTTCCAGTCCAGGCCCGCTCCCAACGTCGGGGCGGTGTCGAGCAGCCCGGCGAACAACCGGAGGATGACCTCCCGCGCGACGGCGGCTCCGTGTTCCAGATAGATTGCGCCGAGCAGGGATTCGACCCCGTCGGCCAGGATGCTCGACTTGTCGGCGCCACCGGAGTTCTCCTCGCCCTTGCCCAGCAACAGGTAGGACCCCAGGCCGTCGTCGGAGAGATTCCGACCGACGTCCGCCAGCGCCTGGGTGTTGACGATGCTGGCTCGCAGCTTGGCCAGATCACCTTCGGAACGCTCCGGATGCCGGTGGTAGAGCTCCTCGGTGATCGTCAGGCCGAGCACCGAGTCCCCCAGGAACTCCAGGCGTTCGTTGGTGGGCAGCCCGCCGTTCTCGTAGGAGAAGCTGCGATGCGTGAGCGCCATGGTGAGCAGCTCGTCAGGCAGATCGACACCCAGCGCTTTGAGCAGCGGCACGCGGTCGACCGTCACGTGTCGTCTCCGGTCTGCTCGCGCAGGGTCGCCAGCTTGGCCCACCTCGGGTCGATCTGCTCGTGATGATGCCCAGGTTCCGCGCTAACCAACGGGATGCCGCACTCCTGACACAGCCCGGCGCAGTCGGGTCCGCACACCGGCGAGAACGGCAGCGCCACGCCGACCGCGTCGATGATCGGCTGCTCGAGGTCCACGGTTTCGAAGCCGCCGTCGCGACCGACGCGCGCGACCTCGTCGGCGTCGGTGGTCTCGTCGGTCGTGCTGTGGGGATAGGCGAACAGCTCGGTGAGGTCGATCTCGACTTCACCCGTGATCGGCTGCAGGCACCGAGAACACTCGCCCGATGTCGGCGCCGACACCGTTCCGGTGACCAGCACCCCCTCGGACACCGCTTCAAGCCGCAGGTTCAATTCCAGCGGGGCACCCTGGTCGACGGCGATCAGTTCCAGCCCCATCCGCGCCGGGCTCGGCAGAGTGGTCTCCACGGTCATCATCGAACCGGGCCGCCGGCCGAGCCGGGAGATGTCGATCACCAGGGGCGACCGTGGTCCCCGGCGTGAGGCCGCCTTCGCATGCGTCGCCATGGACGTATCGTACGATCAGCCCGATCGCGAGCTGCGGGTGTGTGCCAAGCTTCCCGTTCGGTGGCGTCAGTGGGCCACGTAGTCGTGGGTTCCCGCCGCGGTGCGCAGCTGGTGACGCCCGCGGCCGACGGATCGGATGGTGCCATTGAGGAAGTCCTCGAATTCCGCGAGTTTGCTGTCGACGTAGATGTCGCACTCGCCACGCAGCCGATCGGCCTCCGCGTGCGCGGAGTCGATCAACCGGGTCGCCTCGGCGGTGGCCGTCGCCACGATCTCGGTCTGCGACACCAGCCGCTGCTGCTCCTTGATGCCTTCCTGAACTGCCTTCTCGTAGGTCAGGTTGCCGCTCTCGATCA
>Ga0190271_10000914_pt1 | contig 15912 bp, 16 predicted proteins | sample Popmic356T_FD_133747 | JGI IMG/M metagenome (GOLD analysis project Ga0190271, IMG submission 133747) | Populus adjacent soil microbial communities from riparian zone of Weber River, Utah, USA - 356 T | ecosystem: Environmental > Terrestrial > Soil > Riparian zone | place: USA: Utah | collected...
AGCAATTGCGTCTCGGCGTCGATGCGTACTTTGTTCGCGTTCTGCCAGGACTCCATCCACATTTCAGCGACATCTCTCGCGGCTGCCTCTTCGCCCTCCCGTACCCGATCGAGAGCTTCCTGCTGCGCCTGCTGCCGCGCCAGCCCTACCCGGTTGAGCGTTTCTTTGAACCTGTTCTCGATGACCTCTCCGGCGGGCCTGAGCGCACGCTCGATGCCTTTCGCATCGACCCATACGTCTGCCTTCGCGTACTTCTTCTTCTGCTCGTCCAGGATGATCTGCACCTGAGCCGCGACATACTCGTCGCCGCGTTTGAGATCCAGCAGCAGTGCAGCGTGATACTTCTGCCGGTCGATGATCGAGTCGCGCAGCGCATCCCGCGAATCCTGCTCCGCTTTCTCGATATGCCGCTTCATGTCGAGGGCAGCCCGCAGCTGCTCGTCCGTAAGCGGCTTAGGCACCTTCTTGTCCGCACCGGGCGGCGTTTCAGCCACCCGACCGGCCGCGCCTGCGATGCCTGCCATGCTGCGCGGTCCCGGGATCCCACCGGCCGCACCCAGCTTGTCGAGGAGTCCCTTCAGATGTTCGTAGGTGGCGATAGCGGCAGTGCCGGTCAGGAGGACGCCGAGAATCCACGGATTCTTGGTCGCCACTACCGTCATGGCGGTCATGGCCGTTGTGACTTTGCCGATATTGGTTGCGACCAGCAGCACTGCTCCGGCGAACAATCCGATCTCGATGGTGGACGCCTTCACCCAGGGCGGCAGAGATCTGAAAGCGTCCCCTATCCAGGTCAGAAGGTCGAGTGCCTTCCGCATCGCCGGGAGTGCTTCCGCAGCCAGACCTTCGCCGAAAGCCGCCTTCACCTTGAGCCACGAATCGCCCAGACGTGTGAGTTCCGTGGCGAGGCTGGCGGCAGGCGACTTGAGCTTCTCCATCTCAGCGGTGATCCTGAGCCAGAACTCTTTCGATGTCAGTTCCGGGAACCGCTTGCGTAGCTCTTCGGTCGAGGATGTCTGGTACACCGCTCTCATGGCTCTCGCCACCTGCGGCACCTTTTCGACAATGAACTTCAGATCCTCCTGCATGATGCCGCTGGTCTTGCCGAGCGACTGCACCATCTGTACGAAGACCAGGTTCGCTTCCGCGCCGCCTTTGCCCATCTGCGCGACCGCTTTGCCGAAGCCCTGGATGACGCGGATGGCTTCCTCCACGCCAAGCTCCGCAGTTCGCAGTTTGGTGAACGAGGAAATCGTGCTCTCCAGACTCAGACCCGGCTGCAGGGCGACCACTGAGAGCCGCTCGAACATCTTCGCGGCGGCTTCCGTGCTGCCTTCCGTGACCTCCAGTTGCTTGTTCAGCGAGTCGAGCGTGGCGGCTGCCTCGATGAAACGCTTGCCCACCTCATAGGCTGCGTAAACCGACAGCACCTGGCCAAGTCCCGCCATCGAGCGGGAATACTGATCGACCGCCGGTTTGCCGTCCTTGAAGCTCCGGTTGAGCTTCTCAGTGTGCTGTGCCGCCACTGCCGCCGCAGGCGCGATGTCCTTCAGCAGAACGTCGATGCGCTGGACAGACTGCACGCCTTTCCCGGCGGCGTTGCCTGTCTCCTTCATCGTTGCGTTGAATGCCGCCAGCCGCTGGTTCGCCGCCGCGATAGTCGATGCGGTAGTGGGCCCGAGAACGGACTCGCGCACCGCTCCGGCACGAGCGGCCGCCGCGGTCCCCATTGCACCCACTTCCTTGCTGTACTGGCGGATCGCCTGGACGTTCTTCTCTGCCGCCTGAGCCAGCGAGTCGAAGGACCCGCGCAGCGCCGTCACCCGCTGCTCTCCTTCGGCCGTCATGCCGCCGATCGCGCCGCGGAGTGCCGCCACCCGCTTCTCCGCAACGTCTGAGCCCTCGCCGAGGATAGGGATATGGGCGCCTTTGGACCTTCCGGCCATCGCGGCGGATGTCGCTGCCGCCTGCTTCTGCTTCTCGTTGAACTGGTCGAGCGCACGCGCACCGTTGCCGGTACTCGCGGTGAGGCTGATGATCGACTGGTTCGCGGCGGTCACCCCGGCGTCGAGTTGTATGGCCGCAGATGCGCCTTTGACCATCGACTCGCGCAACTCCCCCAGCCGCTGGTTTCCCGCCTTGGCCGCTTCGAACGTGCCTTCGAAGTCTGCACGCAGTACCCGTGCATTCTCCGTGAGCTTCTGCGTTGCAGCCGTGACTCCTTCCATCGTCTGGCGGAAGGCGGCCGCACGCTGGTCCGGCAGTTCCTTGATGACGGAGTTCATCTCCGACACACGCTTCGCCGCGGCGATGGCTGAGTCGCCGATCAGGGCGATGCCATTGGCGTACTTCTGCGTGCGGCTCGACGCCTCAGCCGCTGCCTGCTGCAGCGTGAGCGACATGCCGGAGACGCCCTTCGACGCTTCCTTCGTTGCCTTCTGCGTCGTTACGCCGATGTCGGAGATCGCCTGGTTGAGCTTCTTGGCGTTGTCAACCGCACCGGCCTGCTCGAATTTGACCTCGATATGAATGCGGTTGGTTGCCATGTCTCACTTCTTGTGCTGCGAGTTCTTCATGAGTTCGTCCGTGAAAGCGTCACGCTCCTGAGCCAGAAGCCGGAGCAGAAGTGTCTCTGTCCAGGTGAGATCGTGCGGGCTGAAGGTGAGTCCCGCCTGATGGTCGCGGTCGATGTCGATGACCAGCTGCATCTGCCGCCCTCGCGTCGTAGCCATGAAGGTGTCGAGCTTGACGACAGGGCATTCGAAGCACGGCTCGTCGCCGCCCGATTCCATCTGAGCTTCGCCGCACTTCTTGGAGCCGGGGCAGAGCTTGTCTTTGCGGAACAACCAGTGGAAGGCATATCGGGCACTCGGCTCCTCCGGCCATTCCGCTCTTAAAAATCCTCGTCTGCCGGGGACTCCGCAGCCCTCTCGCAGGAGTCGATCACGGCACGCATCGCGGCGTCTCTGTGGGTGATGGGAACGCCGTTGACATAGTTCTCGTGCCGGATATGGCACTTCTCCCAGAGGCTCGATCCTGCGCTGAGGTTGGTCTTCAGCTGCTGGACGTTGTGCGGAAGATCCATTACCCGTGTGGCGGCACGGCGGAACTGGGTGACCTCTGCGGTAGTAGGGATCCGCAGAACGTGCGTCACCTTTATGCCGCCGACGACGGTCATCTCCACTTCCGCTTCGTCCATGTCGAGCTTCACGTCCGTGATGTCGCAGCGGCTGATCGTCTCAACGATCTTCACCGCTTCGTCAGCCGTCAGTTCCGGCGCGTCCTCCTCGCGGATCTTGTTGTAGAGCCTGAGGTCCGTCATCTCGGATTCCACCCTCGTCTCTGTCAGTCCGCGGCCGAGCCGGTGCATCAGGATGCGCCAGCCTTTCGATCTCTCTGCCCACTCCTCGTCGCTCGGCCAGCGAACCTTCACCGTCTGCGGGCCGTCCTCGCGCCGGATCGTCCCCTGATATCCCGCTGTCGTATCGAACATCCTCTGTCCCTTTCTCTCTGCCAGTGACGAAATAGGTTCCGGGAGCTACCGTGTCGGGCGGTCCCGGAGGCGCATCGCCGCCACGGTAGTCCTCGCGCCGTCTCAACTAAGCCGCCAGCAGCGCGGCCGGTGGCGCCACGCTCAGTTCGATATCGGCTTTGTCTGTGGTCGCCGTGAACTTCGCATAGCCGAGCGTCGGGTGCTTCAGTGGCTTCACGGTCACCGCGATACTCACCAGACCGTCCGCATCGCCATTCACCGCAGACGAGATGACCGTGCGCGGGAAGTCCACCTGGATCGAATGCTTGTCCGGTCCCGCGCCGATGACCGCGCCCTCGAGCTTGATGAGCGTGGCACCTTCGGTGAGCGTCACCAGCTGGGTGAACTCCGGTGAGCCTTCCTTGGCTCGTGCCGTGAAAGTCAGACCGGCCGCTCTTGCCGCGTACTCCATGCGGCCGCGCAGGGCGAAGCCGTTCTCGTCCACGCCTGAGCCGGGGAAGTATCCGGTGTCGAGCCGCGGGTTGACTCCCCATGTAAGCTCGGCAGAGATGAAGCTCTTCTCCAGCACGTAGTCGATCCCGTTGATCTGGATCGTGGCGGAAGAGGCGTTGAGGAAGTTCTCCGGCGTCACCGCCGGAAGCACCATCGCTGCGGCGCCGCCTGAGGGGATCTGCATCTTGCCCGTTCCCACCATGTCGATGGACAGCCGTGCGTTGTTGCGCCCGGGACCGCTCTCAAGGTTGATGGTGAAGCCTGCGATCACCATGCCCACGTAGGCGCGGTCGAGGAAGGGCGGCACTCCGGTCGGTCTGATCTGCTCGACCGCCGTGAAGGGCGGAAGGTCGATGCAGTCCGTGACCGGATCGGTCGGGGTGCATTCGTACTTCTGTCCGGTCCCGGCGACCGTCTTGGTCACCTTGCCGAGGCCGAAGGCGAACGCCCATGCTGCGGCCTGGGAGGAGATCTGTTTCTCGAGCCGGCCGGTGATATCCATCGCGACCGGAAAGATCTGCGTGGGGAACTCGTCGCCCTTACCGATATCGGCCGCATCGTCCTCTGTCGACGGCGTGACCGTGAAGGGCGCCGTATTGGTGGTAGTGAAGCTCCAGATCTCCGCTACCGTGTTAGGCGTCTCGAGGTCTGTCTGCTCGACAAACCCGACACCGATCTTCGTCTCTCTTGAATTTGCCGGACACGCCATTAGTAATCCCCTTTCTCTGTGAATGAAGCCCGGATGACGTAGTAGTCGATGCCTTCCTCGTCAATGGTCCGGGCGATGTCGTTGATGTGCACCGGCAGCATGTACTCGTTTACGCACATGTACCGCCAGGGCAGATCTGAGCCTTCCGGTGTGCCGCCGATCACGGCGTTGAGCAGCTTGAGCGGCGACTTCTGCTTCATCGCCCTGCAATAGATCTCGATCAGGTGCTCCCAGGCGGTCTTCTGCTCTGAGGCGGATATGGTGGTGAGCATCCACGCCACAAGCACGCTTCCGTTGGGCTGCGCATACACCGCTCTCGCGATGGAGTTCGCGGTCGCCGTCAGGTCGATATACTCCGCGACCGCATTAGGGTTGCCGTCGAGCTCGGACATGACCTCCGGGCAGCGGCGGATGTGGTCCGCAGTATCGGTCAGTAGTGTGACGAGGTCAACCAATTTGATACCAGAGCCTTTGCGTCAGATCCGCGAATGCCTTCTCCGCGGCTTCGCCGACTACCCTGATGTCGCTGGGAGCGAAGCCGATCATGGCTTCCTTCTCCTGTCCCAGCCGCGCATGCTCGATGGCTTTGCGCGAGGTCGGGTTTGCGCGGACCAGCCCGTTGATCGCCTTGCGGAGTGAAAAGTTCTCAAGCAGCGTGCCGCTCAGATGGAGGTCGCGCACCGGCCGGTTGGTGCGCCGGATCTTCGCTTTCTGAAAGATGTACTTCTTCGACAGCGGTTTGGCTTTGGTGCCGTCCGCATTCTCCGCACGCGCCCAGCGTGCCTTCTGCGCGGCCACCATCTCGATGCCGATCTGCGTGAGCGTGCCGTTGTCGAGCTTCGGCGCCCGGAAGAACCCTCGCTTCTTTACCGTGATCTTTACTTCATCCATGTCTGCCCCGTGAGCTTTACGACTAGCCGGGAGATGCCGCTGAGTGTTCCCTCGACACTCTCCACGTCGTAGGTTTCGTCGCCTATGTCGATCCAGTCCGCGGCTCTCGGCGGCCGCGGCAGGTCGCGGGAGTCGATCAGGCAGCGTGCATAGCGCCCGGGCGAAACGAACTCGCCCTCAACGCCTTCGGTGAGCATCCCGCGCACGCCCATCACCGCATCGCCTTCGGCGAGGTGATAGTCGTACTCCGCTCCATGCTGCGCCAGCAGTGACGGCCAGAGCAGTGCGGCGACCTGATTGGTGAACAGAGTGGCTGGTGCGTTCATGCTTGTTGCTCTCCATCAGATAACCGGAGCCTTCCGGGCGTCCCCTGGAAGGGTTCTCTTCTCCGGCTTCCGCAGCAAGCCGTTTGAAGATCCGGCTTCTACAGAACCTGCGCTGACATAGTTGCGTTCACCCGATATGGCACGAGCAAAGGCGCGGACTGCATCAGCAGGAAACGAACACTGGGATCCTCCTGGATCCATGACTTGGGGTAATAGGGCATAGGCTGCAAACCCGCCCGCTCGTCTTTGATCGCGCCGAAGGCACGCACGCCCTGAAGCAGAGGAGACAGGATCGCGATCTTGTTCGCGGGCCAGATCTGCTTCTCGACGTTGTCTTTCGGATCGACATACCATCCGGCGTAAACCCAGATGTTCCACGAGTCGACCGTGCCTTTGAATGTGCCGCCTTCCTGCTGCAGCGCCACGCCGGGTAACAGCGACGGCGGCTCCGACAGAGTGCGGTACATGTCGATGCGGTCCTTCACCTGAGCGTTCTCGCGGAACACGCTCCAGACGTTGGGCGGCATGACCACGTCCTGCAGCATGACGCCTGAGTCCTGCAGCGGAACCGCGGCCCATGTGGCGAGATCGTTGAGCGGTTTGGCGTTGGGATCGCTCCACAACGGCGCGGCCGTCACGGAGTGCGAAACGGCGCGGCCGAAGTCCACCATCACCGGCGGATACTTCTCGCCTTCGATGAGGATCTTCCCGTTCACCAGCACCAGCGCGGCCATTACCTCGAGCCGCCGGTCGATCATGTTGCGCTGGTCCGCGAGCTCCGAGGCGATATGAGCGCGGAGACGTTCCGCCGGGGAGCGGTCGCCGCCGAAGGCTTCGCCGAAGGCACGCTTGAAGGGACGGTTCATGTCCACTACCCGCTTGTCTTTGATGTAAGCCGGGGTGAACACGTTGGTCTTGTAGCCTTTCGAGGCTACGATCTGTCCTTCGACCAGAGGACTCACAAACGGCGCCACTCGCCGCTTACCTTCCTCTACGTCGAAGTGGATCTCTTCCGACTGCTCTGTCTGAACAACCGGAAAGTAGCGGTCGAGCAGGAACTGGGGAACTCCCAGCAGGTTCCTGACAACGCCCACAAGTACGGAGGTGTCGTAGATATCTGCCATGTGAGTTACTCCTGCACGTCGAGCAAATAAATGCCGCTGTCCCAGAGAGCGGCCCGCGTTTCGGCCAGCGTTTTACCGGCAGGCAGGACAACGACGTTGTCCTTGAACTTGCCCTGCACGTAGATGGTGCTGGTCACGTCTCCGGCGGTGGTGTCCACGTTATGCACGAGGATGCCAGCCGGAGGTGTTACGGCCCGCGACCACTTGCCGGTCGCGCCGTCTTTGCCCACGATGGTGCCGCGGATCATCGCGCCCTGTCCGGTCAGGATGACGCCGGACGTACTGATGGTTTCACCGGCAACGAGTTCGTCGTAGCTGGTGCTGTCGGACGAGTACGAAGCAAGTCCGTCGCTCATGCCGTTTTTCTCCTTTGCTGGGCGGGAATGAGTGCGGTGATGCGGCTGATTTCCTGGTCAACCTCATTCGCGCCTTCCGTGCCCACACCGACCGCCGGGTTCGGGATCGTCTTCATGTGTTCCGCGAACTGGTCAGGCTTCTGCTCGACCACCGTCGCCGGAACCGGCGCCGGTTCCTTCTCGGAAGCGGCGAGCAGCTTGCGTGCCGCGTCCGGCTCCATGTCTGTTTCGAGTGCGATAGTGCGTGCAAGCGACGTTCGCCTGACAGCCTCTTCGCAGCCGAGGATGGCCGCTATGCGCGTCCTCTCGGCAGTTCGCATTTCCAGCACGTTCGGCTGTTTTTCGTCAGCCATTATCTGCACCTCCTTCACTTCACTGGCGATCACCATGTCGGCCGCGGCGGCCGCCATCGTGATCACTCTTCCGCCGCGACGTTCCATGCCATTGAGGCGTGCCAGCACGCCTTCGAACGTCCCGATCTCATCGGCCATGCCTGCGCTGATGGCGCGGGTAGAGTCGATGACGAAGCCTTTGCCGTAATTCGCGATCACGTTCTCCGAGGTGGTATTGCGGTTCTCCGCAACCTCATCGATGAACAGCGTTGCCATCGAATCGACCATCGCTTTGATCACGCCCGCGCCTTCGTCGGTCGCCGGATCGACACGCTTGAGCGGCGACTGGCTCGAGACGATCTCGTACTTCGAATAGCCGTCGCGCTCTCTGCGTTTGGTGTCGTCCGTGATGGTCGCGATCACGCCGATCGAGCCGCCGAAAGCGGACTTGTGGAACACGATGCGTTCCGCCGCGGACGCCAGCCAGTAGCCGCCCGAGGCTGCCCAGCCGCCCACGTACGCCCAGACCGGCTTGTGCGCCCGCGCATCGCGGATCATCCCTGAGAGTTCGCTGATGCCGTCCGCTTCGCCGCCGGGGGAATTCACGTTGAGCAGGATGCTCTCGACCCGCGGATCCTCGAGCGCCGTCTGGAGGTCATGCCCCAGAAGCTCGACAGAAGTGGCGCCGGAGATCTTCGTAAACAAATTGGCGTAACGAAAGAGCGGTCCCTCGACGCTGAGGATCGCCGTGCCGTTGCGCTGCTCCACACGGTTGCCGGTGTTTTCGAGCGGCTGGCCGAGCTTCGCCGCGACCGCTTCGATGTCGTTCTCCCGATGGACGATGGTGTAGATGGAATCCATTGCGCGTTCCGTGATCGCCCACGGACGCGCAGACAGATATTCGAGGACGTGTTTCATTCGCCGTACTCCTCGCCTTCCTTGCTCTCTTCCGATCCGGTGCCTGCCGCCGGGTTGCTGGCTACGTCGGTCTGCCCCGGCGCGGCTCCTGCTTCCGAGCCGGTCGCCTTGCGCGGTGCGTTCTGCCCTCCGCTCTGGGTAGCGGCCGCGACTGAATTGAGGTACACGAGGATCTTCAGATCCTCCATGCGGTGGAACTCCCGCGCCCTCTGCTCCAGCACGTCCTGCCAGTCCGTGCCTTGTTCGGCGCACTCCATCTCGAGCGTGGAGATGCCAGCGTTCATGCGGACCACAGCGGCCTGCGCCTCTTTCACGGGATCAATCCACCCTCTGCCGGGACCGATCCATTTCGACTTCACCCAGAACTCGCGCTGCTCGTAGAAGCCCGGTGCGTCGATGAGTCCCTTGCCGATCGCTTCCTCGAGCCAGAGCGTGTAGACCTGCTGCGCCCAGTGATCCGCCAGCCACTTGCGTCTGGACAGGAAAAACCTCGTCGCCTCGAGCAGGGCGGCGCGTGCGCTCGAATAGTTGGTTTTGCTGAAGTCCTTGACGAGCAGTTCGTAAGGCATGTTCACGGCTGCCGCGATATGCCTCAGCACTGTGTTTACGAAGTCCGGGTACTGAGTGGACGGCCGCGACGGCGCGAACGGCGTCATCTTGTCGCCGGGGTAAAGAGGGATCATGGCGCCCCCCTGCAGCCTGGTCTGCCATGCGTTCTTGCGGGCCAGATAAGCGTTGGGATCGCCGCCCATCAGGTCGGAGATCGCGGACTGATCCATCGGCGTCTCGATGATGCCCGCTACCAGCGCGTTTACGATGCTCGACTGAAGCTCTGACCTCTGGTAGTGGTCGAACATTTTGAATTGCTCGAGTACGCAGGAAAGCATCGGCTTGCCCCGGCTCTGATCGACACGGTCCTTCACGTAGGCGTGGAGCACCCGCCTGCGGCCCCACTCGGTCTCAGCCGGGATGCGCTCCCACTTACCCGTGAACAGGTAGAAGCCCGGGGTAAGCCAGTAGTCGTTGCGTCCGGCGCTGCGGACGTAGTAAGCCTGCGGCCGTCCGTACAGGTCGATCTCGATGCCGCTTCGAAGCGTCTCCGTGTTCTCGCGGTAGTCAGGGTTCGAGATGCGGTCGCCTTCGATCAGCTGGTAGCAGGTGGAGAAGAAACGCCCGGGCCTTTCCATCCACAGAGGCAGCGCGAATATTTCGCCGCTCACCAGCACGGTCCTCAGCACCAGCGTCGACATGTCCGCGAAGTTGAGCTGCCCTGCGACATCGAACTCGGTCGATTCCGAGTACGCCTTCCATAAGCTCTCCGTGCGGCGGCTCCACTCCTCGGCCCAGGTGATGTCTTTGCCGAGCGCACGGTAGTCCGGCTGCGCGGCCAGCCGCAGGCCGGTCCCGAGCACGTTGTCGATCTGGACCTGGAATGCGCTCGAGGCAACGCCGTGGTTGCGTCCCAGATCCCGGCTGCGTGCGACAAGCGCATCCAGTTCCGGCAATAGCTCGACATCCGCCGGATCGACGGTGGGACGCCAGTCCGCGAGCTCCTTGCGCTGCCACGATGCGCCTGAGTGGGCTGTGTCAGTCCATCCGAGTGACATCAGTATTCCCTCGCGACCGGATAGATTGGCCGCCGTACCTTGCGGTAGTCGCTGGTGCCGGTGATGGCGCCGGTCGCGGCGTCGATGCGGCCCTCGAGGATCCGCAGGGCTTCCTGCATCTCTGCCATCGGGCGGTACTGGGCGCGGCCGAGGTTGGGCTGGTCGATCTCCTGGATGCCGCTCGACATCTGTTTGAGCAGCTGCTCCTTCTCCGCGATCAGGCTGTCCAGAGCCGTCTGAGCGCAGCCGTACCTCGCGTTCGAATTGCCGGTCAGTCTTGTAGCCACGGGTCCCCCATCGTCTGCGGCTGAAACTTCGGCATCGGACTCAGTCCGACCTGGGCGATGCCGTGATACGCCGGTAGCTCATCCACGCTCCGCGGCACCAGGTCATCGAGCACCTGGCGCCATCGCTCCTCGCTCCAGAGATCGAGTCGGCTGGCGACCGCCGCCGCCCTCGCGTACACACGGCAGTCGAGAGCCTCGTTGCGTGCGCGTGTCTGCTGCCAGTAGGCTTTCTGGTATCCATGCACCGTGCGCGTCATGAGCTTCTCCGCGCACAGCTGTTCGAAGTACTCGACCGAGTACATGGGAAAGTGGCAGTACCCGGGCGGATACGCCTCGCCATCCGCCGGTGCGTCGAGCCGGAGCCGCCGGTAAAGCTCTTCCTTCGCGATAGCCGTATTGACCGGCCAGCGATGGATGCCATAGCGGACCTTCTGACCCTGCGGCCCGATCTCGATGGCACGCGAGGCTCCTACCAGCGATGCGGCACGCGACTGCGACTCACCGTGGACAACCATCACCCGCGGCGACTGCATCGTCCGCGCCCAGTTGTAGACCACAAGCGAGTTGAACCCTGAGTCGACCGCCAGACGCAGAAGCTGCAGCGTGCCGCCGGTTTCGCAGGGGAACTCCTCGTCCACCAGAGCCGCCAGCTTCTCCCACACCTCAGGCTGGCTGGTGTCGCCGTAGAGTACCCGGTAATCGACCGACCAGGACTCGCCCTGCGGTCCCCAGCCGACCACCTCGACCTCGATGCGGTCCCTCTGCACGTCCGCACCGGCGGTGAGTGCACCGGCGCCGCGAGGCACCTTCCCGATCGGGTAGTCCTCGCGCCGTTCGTAGAGCCGCCGGTCATCCGGTGTCTCGCCGGACTCCGCATAGCTCTCCCCCAGCACGGTGTTAAAAAACACCTGGAGGTCGCGGGTATTGCTCCCGGCTTTGTCGTACTGCTCCGCGGCTTCCGGCCAGGAGAACCAGCCGAGCGGCGAGTACAGGCTCGAGAGCTTGAACCCGGCGGTGATGCCGTCGCTCGACGCCGTAGCCCTCCAGACGCCGTTTGCAAGCATGAAGGTCTTGCCGGACTCGGGAACCACACGGTCGCAGCTGCGGCAGTGATAGGCGGCTTTGCGAGGCTCTCCTTTGGGCCAGCGCATCTGGCTGAACTGCAGCGGCTGCATGTGGCCGCAGTGCGGACAGGGAACCTCATACACACGCTGGTCCGAGTCTTCGTAAAGCCGCTCGATGCGCGACTGTCCGGTGAGAGAAGGCGTCGAGGCGGCGTAGATCTTCCGCTGCGGGTAAGTGCGCGTTCGCGCAATAGCAAGCTCGATGGGATCGCCTTCCCCGGCTACGTCGGCAGGGTAGGCGTCGACCTCGTCCATGAAGAGCCAGCGCACCGGCATCGAGCGCAGACCCACCGCTGAGTTCGCTCCGGTGAGGACGAGGATGCCGCCCGGGAACTCCTTCGCGGTCTGGGTATTGCCAGCGTCTCTCGAGCGGCGGTCCTTCACACGCGCCCTGAGTTCAGGGCAGGCTTCGATCATGGGATCGAGCCGCTGCTTGGAGAGCCGCTTTGCCATCTCCGTGGTCGGCTGGACGCACAACGCCGGTCCCGGGCACTCCGCGATCACCCACGCCAGCCAGTTCATTCCGGCTTCCGTGCCGCCGATCTGAGATGCCTTGAGAAAGACCACACGCTGCCAGGGCGACTGCGCGGAGAGGCAGTCCATGATCTCGCGCAGATACGGCGTTCGCGATGTGCGCCACTGATTGGGTTCGCTGCTCGACCGGCTCGACAGGACACGGTGCTTGTCAGCCCACTCCGATACCGTCAGGACTTTGCCCGGGCGCAGTCCGGCTCGTACCGCATCGAGATAGAGCTCCTGCGCGGTGAGGACGGTCAGCGGCAGCGGGATGGCAGGGTTCATACGACACTCGCCATCTGCTGCGCTCCCCCAACCTCTACGCCGCTGATTCTCACCGCAGCCTGAAGCCTTCTTGTTGTTGTAGGCGCGGACCACGCGCCGCTATCTACTCGTGTGGCAAAGGTGCAGGTATCGTCACCGGGCAGCATCTTCCAGACCGCCGCGTCGTATACGTCCGCGCTGTACACGACCACGCTGTTGACGGTGACTGGTCTGACGCTCAGGTAGTAAGTCTTCCCGGTGTACAGCCTGACCTCCGGTACAGCCAGCACCAGAAAGTTCTGCACCAGTCCGCTGAGAGAACTTACATCGACCGGGGCTGTAGCCAGTGGAGTAGTTCCGTCATACAGGATCACCTCAAAGTCAGCATTTAGGCTGAGAGCACGCACAGCGACAATCAGGGCATCCACGGTACAGCCGCAGGGAACCGTGAATCTGAGTGCATACTCATCAGCACCGACAGTATTACCGTGGTAGGAATAGTTGGCAAAAGAAATCCACGGCACTGATCCGCCCAGCGTCCCGTAAGTGCCGTCAGAAAACTCCAGCATCATGTTCATGACCTGAGCCTGCACAACCCACGATGCCGTGTACAGCAACGGGTAGCTGTCAAGGCTGGGATGAGATGATCCTGTAAGGTTGTTAATAACGATGCTGTCTGAACCCAGCCTGCCCGCAGCATCGTACTCAACCACAACTGCAAGGCTTTGGTTGTAGGTAACTACACGGTCTGCGTTCAGCGGTTCTGAGCGGAACCATAAGTTCTGCGCGATGCTGGTCATAGGGATAGCGACAGTCTGTCCCTTTACTCCATCAGGGACACCGGGGTTCGCTACCGCATTCAACCCCTGCAAACTCAACTCCAGTCCTGATCCTGCGATTCTGGTCATCGCACCGAAATGAAGATGCACTCTTCGGATACTCTTCGTTCCTGTTCGCTCAGGAAAGAACACACGTCCGACAAATGCTGCCTTCTCGCCAGTGGCATCAAGCAATATCGTGGTCGTATAAGTCGCCGTCCCCAGCGGAACCGGAATATGGATATCCGGCCAGTACCAGCCCAGACCTTCGATCTTCCTGATGCTCATGGCGTGTGCTCCAGGATGAGCGTGGCACTGAGGTTGGATGGAGCACCTACCGGAGAACTCAATTCGAGCGATAAGTCGTCGCCGTCCGACAGCGGCGTGCTGAAGGTCGTTGTCGCAGCCGCGGCGGTGACCGTGATCACACTGCCGATATTGCTGCCGTTGTGCTTCACCTGGACGCCCACGCTGGTGCCGGACCCGAGCTTCGCCCGCAGACCGACCAGCACTGCCGCCTGGCCCGCACGCTCGAATACGAAGATCGATGGCAATGCCGTGATCTCCGACACGTCACCGATCAATGCCCACGTATGACCAAGCCGGAACGGCTGAGTGACGCCGGGTATGCCCTGCGGTCCCTGCGAACCCGTCGCTCCGGTGTCGCCTTTGACACCCTGCGGTCCTGCCGGTCCCTGCGGACCCGGCACCGTCGAGTCTGCGCCGGGATTGCCCTGCGGTCCTGCGGGACCAGCCGCCCCGGCAGCGCCGGTCGCGCCTGCCGGTCCCTGCGGACCTTCCGGTCCCGTCGCGCCGGTCGCGCCAGCTATGCCCTGCGGTCCCTGTATGCCCTGCCCTCCGGTGTCGCCTTTCGCGCCGGTTGCGCCCGCTGGTCCCTGCGGTCCCTGCGGACCTGTAGTGCCCTCCGGTCCCTCTGGCCCGGTCAGCCCCTGTACGCCCGGTATACCTTGTGGCCCCTGCGGTCCCGGTGGCCCCTGTATCGGACCTGAGTTGACCCAGGTGCCGCTGTCGGCGTTCCACACCCACATGTCGCCGGTGTCCGCGGCAATCCATGCATCGCCATCCTGATTGCCGGTCGGCGGCAGCGCATCGGCATCTGGCACCGTGCCTTTGATCGCGATGCCGGTACCCATCGGACCTTCCGGTCCCTCCGGTCCCGCCACGCCCGGTATGCCTTGTGGCCCCTGCGGACCTGTCGCGCCCTCTGGTCCGGTCGGCCCCTGCAATCCGGCTGGTCCGGCGGCGCCGGTTGCGCCTGCCTGTCCTGCATCGCCCGCTGGCCCCTGCAAGCCCTGCGGGCCGGTCGCGCCTGTCGCGCCCGATGCTCCCTGCGGTCCCTGCGGACCAGCCGGTCCCGGCTCGCCTTCCGGTCCCTGCGGACCAGCCGGTCCCGGGATCGGCATGCCCTCGCCCAGTAGTGCTCTGAACTTCACCGGCTCAGTGAGCTTCGCCTTCAGCCGCTGCGGCTGGGTGAGCTTCGCCCTGAGCGTCTCGATCATCGGGCGGCCCTCAGCGCCAGCACAACCTCGCGTGTCACCTCAGCGACGATGACAGCCTTTCCGCCGATGATCGTCAGCTCGTCAGGCAGCAGATCGAGATCCCACACGTACCGGCCGCAGAGCGCGATGGTGACGCTCTTCGGTATGCTCAGGCGGATCTGGTCAGGCAGGACGATGGTGCAGACGATCTCCGCGGCTACCTCTGGATCCTCGTCTGCCGGTGCACGGCGCAGCTGGGCGCGTGCGCCGGTGTAAGCCGTCAGGTCCGCTGCGGTGCCGTCGGCGTTCTCCACGATCACGGTCGCGGCGTAGTCGTTGCCCTGCCGGATGGCCAGGTCCGCGCTATCCATTGGCGATCCTTCGCGTTTCCTTGCTCCGGCACGCCTGGTCGATCACGCTGTGGAGTTCAGCCTCGAGCATCGCGCGGACTTTCCCCGGCTCTGTCGCCGCCGCGAGCTCATCGCCGATCCGGTCGGGGATCGCCAGCAATGCGATGCTGAACGACTTCATGAATTCGGTTTCGGCCGCTTTCCATTCCGCCGAGGGGACGAGCTTTCCGCTTCGCTCGAGGAAGTTGAGCTTGGCCGTTTCCGCGGCCCAGTGTTCCCGCTCCGCTCTCGATCGGGCGTAGGCGCCCATGTCGACTACCGGAGCGTTTTCGGTCGCGGCCGGTGGCGCTGCAGGACTGCCGGCCAGAGCTTTTCGGATTTCCTGTCCGCGCTTTCCGTTGGCTTTTCCGGCGTCGGAACGATGAGGGGAAGTATTCGACGCCCAGTCGATATCAGCCTGCTCTGAGTCGATCAGACCGTCCTCGTCGCGCCGGATGCGACCGGCGGCGATGGCTGCCTCGACGGCTCTGGGATAGCAATTACGGTGCTTCGCGTACTGGACTAAATTGAGCCGGGGCATGATACACTTGTCCCGGTTGTGGCTGGTTGGCTGTGTGACCTTCGACTGACTTTCTTTCTCTCGCGAATGCCCTGCTGCTCAGGCAGGGTTTTTCTTTTTCCGGCTGGACGCGACCGGAACTTCTCTCGATTGAGTGGATTATGAAGGGCTCGCCTGCGTTTTGTCAAAAAAAACGCCCGCCCTCCGGTGCCGAAGAGCGGGCTTCACCCATTAGTAAACCGAAACG
>Ga0190271_10000915_pt1 | contig 15906 bp, 23 predicted proteins | sample Popmic356T_FD_133747 | JGI IMG/M metagenome (GOLD analysis project Ga0190271, IMG submission 133747) | Populus adjacent soil microbial communities from riparian zone of Weber River, Utah, USA - 356 T | ecosystem: Environmental > Terrestrial > Soil > Riparian zone | place: USA: Utah | collected...
GGCCTTGGTGATGTCGTCGAGGCTGTCGGCTACGTCGTCGAGGGCCTTCTCGAGGTCGTCGGTGCCGCGCAGGAAGTCGCTGGTGTCGGCGAGGAAGGGGATCTTGATTCCCATGCCGTCACCGGCCCTCGTCGGCGGCGTCGCTGTAGACCTTCACGATCAGTTGCGCCCACAGCCGCGGGACCCGGTGGGCCATGTCGGCGACGGTGTTGAACACCGGGCCCTTGGGCCGGCGGGCCGGTAGCTGCCGGGTCGTATGCCGGTTGCCCCTCTTGCGGTTCCTGTCGGCGCCGAACTCGACGCCCGGCCACCCGGTGTCGGGGACCAGGCCGCCGCGCAGGGCCCGTTTGCTGGAGGCGGCGATGAAGGTGGGCGGGTTCCCGGCGGCGATCCGGGCACCGGGGGCCAGGACGCGGCGCTCGAGCGGGGTCCGGACCCGGCCGGCGATCCCGGTCTTCCACGGCTGGTTGAAGGTCGAACGGGTCGCGTCGTTGATGTCCTTGCGCAGGCCTCGGTCGGCCGCCTTGAACGCGAGCACGGCGGCCTGCAGCGCCCGGTCGTCGCCGACCTTCACGACCACGAGGGCTCAGGGGATGACGGGGTACGTCGGGACGGGGCGGCCCTGCACGCCGAGGCTGACCGTGCCCACCCCGAAGGCGTCGACTGTGCCGCCGATCGTGCCGGAGCTGATGATGACGTCCGCGGCCCAGGACGCCTGCGGGGAGTTGACGTCGGGCACGAACGTCACGGACTTCACCTCGCCCTCGTGCGCGTACAGGTACGAGGAGAGGGTCTCCACGGTGGACCAGTCCTGGGCGTAGGCGAGTGTGCAAGTCCAGGTCGGGGAGGCCTGGTCGGTGAACACCGCCGACGGCGTCAGACCCTTCCACGTCTGCGTCGAGGCCGCGGGCACGAACTCCACCTGCGAGACGTGCATCTCGAAGTTGTCGGTGTCGATCTGTAGCGTCACGTCCTTGAGCACGAACGGGGCGATGGGGATGACTGGCATGGCTAGCTCCCTGGTGTCTGCATGGTGATGACCACGGCGATCCGGTGGGCGTTATAGGTCTCGTCCAGGACGACCCGTTCCGAGGTCGTCCAGCGCAACGGCTGTGCGTTGTCGATCGCGTCGAGCACGTCGTCGACGGCGTCCTCGAGCTCGAGGTCGGCGTGCTCGGGGTCCTGCAGCGCGGACAGCACGAGCAGGTCGATGCTCCAGTCGCGGCACTGCCGTGGCAGGGTCGGGCTGTGTTCGACCTTGGCGACCGTGATGCACAGGGTCAGGCCGGTGACGTTCTCCGGTAGCCGGCCCAGCACCGGCCAGCCCAGCGGGGCGACGACCTTCGCGACCTCGGTGAGCGCCGACACGACGGCCTCACCCGACCCGGGGGACGGCGGGCCGCGGCCGCAGGAGTTGCTTGACCTGGGTGGACAGGGGCCGGACGCGGATGGCGAAGTCGCCGTTGAAGCCGATCACCTCGCCGTCCCCGGAGCGGGTGGCGCTGTAGTTGTCGCGGGCCTGGGCGAGCTGGGCTTGCCGGTACCGCTCAGGTACGACCGCTGCGTCGGGCAATGCGGGCGCGTATACGACCACCTGCTCGTACGCGGACTGCAGCAACGCCGTCACGTCCTCCGGCGAGAGGGTGACCGAGTCCGGCCACAGGCCCTCGATCCCCTCGGTGTCGACCCACCCGACCAGCGCCACTGCTGCACCTCCCTCGCCCTGTCATGCCCTGACATGTCAGTGACATGTCAGGCCTTGGCGGTCCTCTTGCGGGACTGCGGCTCGTCGTCGGCCAGCGGGATGACGATGGTGGAGACCAGGGCCAGGCCGCGGGCGTCGTGCACGATCGTGCCGTCATATCCGTGTACGGCCTCGTCGATCGAGCCCACCGCAATCGCGGCGGCGTTCACACGAAGTGGGGAGCCGGGCAGCTCGTAGTGGGTCGCCGCGGCCTTGATCCCGGCCAGGACCTGCCCGTCCGGGACGTCGGGGTGCACCACGATCCGGAACCCGGCGAAGTCGCCTTCGGTCAGGCCGAGGGACTGCGTCAGGAACGACAGGGCGTCGTCCTGGGTGGTGAAGGCCATATCGCGCCAAAGGTCCTTCGCGACGACCGCGAAGCCCGGTGTGCCGTAGTCGACCAGCGCCAGGGCGGCATCGACCAACGCAGCCCATCCTGCTGTCTGCCCGGCGGGGACGGTGCCGGGGGTGACCGCGGTGGCCTCGGCCAGCAGGACCTGCAGGCAGTCCAGGTCGGTCTTCTGCGCGTAGTCGAGGTTCAGCATCCGCAGGTACGAGGCGAGCACCCCGGCGTCGGGGAAGTCGGTGATCGCCCGGTCGAGCCGGTTGCCGCCGGCCCAGCGCTGCGCGGCCTCGTTCACCGGCGCCAGTGAAACCGGGGTCGAGTTGATCTCGGCGATCGCGCCGGCGTACTTGGCGACCGTGGGCTTCTCTACCCACTTGAAGCCCTGCATCCGCAGCGACGTCAGCGGGGCGCTGGTGATCAGCGGGATGATCCGGCGGGTGAACTCGGCCGGGGACCACACCTCGCCGAGCCACTGCGGCTGGCTGGCGGACTCGACGTCGGCGGAGGTCACCGAGGTCGTCGCGTCACCGAAGGCGGCGAACAGTTGCTTGGCCGGCTCCAGGCGGGCCAGCTCGGACTGATCCCCGGCCTTCAGCCGGACGATCGCGTGCATTGCCTGCATGAAGGTAAGTGGCTTGTCGGCCTGCCGCTTGCGGCCGGCGGCGAGCTTCGGGGCCGTCGCCACGGTGTCGGTGTCCATGTCGGACCCTTCCTTCTCGTCGTCCTTGTCAGGGGTGTCAGGGCTGTCAGTGTCAGGGGTGTCAGGGTCGTCGTCGCTGGTCGGAGCGTCCTTGTCAGGGGAGGTGTCAGGGGTGTCAGGGTCGTCGTTGTCAGGGCTGTGGCGGCCTTCGTCGGGGGCGTCGTCCAGCTCGGAGGCCACGAGGCGGGCGGATTCGAAGGCCGGGTCGACGACGGCGGCCGCGCCGGTGACGCGCCCGCCCAGGAGCCGGCCGCCGCGTACGACCGGGTCGTCGACCTCGACGCTGATGCCGGTGCGGACGCCCTCGGCGGCCTCGATGAGCAGATCGTCCCCGGCGCTGGTGGCCAGGATCCGCACGGCGAGGTCGAGGCCCTGCGGGGTCTCGGCGAGCTCGACGCCGCGGCCGAGGGGCCGGGTCCGCTCGTGCTCGAGGTTCAGCACGACGTCCTCGGCGGCCGCGAGCTGCAGGACCCCGGCGGAGGCGGTGATCTTCCCGACGTTGGTGTAGCCGGGTTCCCCGAACGGAAGCAGCCGGTACCGCAGGAGCCGGGCGTCCTGGTCGGCGACGAGGAGGTTGCCGTGAAGTCGCATGGTCAGTCCTCGGTCTGCGCGCCGGTGGGCGCGGCGAAGCGGCTGGTGTCGACGCCGATGCGGGTCGTGGTGGGGGTGATGTCGTCCTCGGACAGCCGGGCCGTGACCGCGGTGTGCCAGGGGATCAGGGCCTCGGTCAGGGCGGTCGTCTCGGTGGCCTGCGTCTTGTACGTGAGCGTGCTGGTCGCCAGCGAGGCGTTGGTCGTGGAGACCGGCAGCCCCATGTGCGAGGCGATGTCCACGGCGAGCTGGTTGCGGGCGGCGATCAGCAGGTCTGCCATCGCCTGGCCGTGAATGATCGCCTGGATGTTGCTCGGGGTGAACGCGACGGCGCCGCGCTTGGACCGGCGGGCGATCGACCAGGAGTCCAGCAGCGCGCTGATCTCCTCGGGCTCGAGGGTGTCGTCGGTGGTCTGGTGCAGCTCGACCAGCGGCGCCGGGGACTCCACGCGCCCGGACCACGTGGCCTCCAGGTCCAGGCCGGCGTTGATGGTGTTGGCGCCGCGGGTGAGCAGCCCGCCGGGGATCGGGCCGGTGAACAGGCACACCTGCTCGGGGGCGACGGTGTCGGCGTTGACGAGGATCAGCCCATCGGGGTCGATCTCCCACTCGTCGCGCTCGACGTAGCGGGCGTCGAGGATCGTGGTGCGGGTGCCGCGGTCGATCCACCACAGGGCGGCGCCGTCGAAGATCAGGTCGTCGAGGGTGGCCTGCATCCGCAGCCACGGCGACCCGTACGCGGAGCGGTGCAGCCACGCCGGCTGCGGGGCCAGGAGCGCATCGCCGCGGTAGGCGTTCAGCGGCAGGGTGGCGATCGCCTGGATCGCGTCGCGGCCCTTGGCCACGGGCGGCAGCGACAGGGCCGCGTCGCGCCCGCCGATGGCGACGCCCTCGGGGAACAGGGCCGCCACGCTGAGGTACTGGGTCGGCATGAACGGGCCGATGGGCGATGCCACCTGCGGGTACCGGGCCGGGTCGTGCGGGGTGACGTTGCTGGCCTCCAGGCCGGCGGCGGCCTGCAGATCCCGGATCCGGGCGAAGCTCCACACGTCTGCAGACTGATCGCACCCGAACGATCTTGACCAGGCCCGTGCTCGGCAGCGGCTTTCCTCCGGCTCAGGTGCGCACGACGATGCGGGTCTCGACCTTCGCGGGGAGTCGGTCGAACGCGGCGAGGGCGACGGTCCCGGCGATGAGCGGGGCGATCGCGGGGCCGCCGGCCTCGCGGTTCCACACCCAGCCGCCGTCGCGCAGGTAGCGCTTGGCGGCGGCCGCCATCGCTGTGGTCAGGTCGGGCTGGTCGACGTGCAGGACGCGGCCGCCGTGCAGCTCGTCGAAGACCGGCGGGCAGGCGGCGATCATCTGGCGGGTGTTCATCGGGTCCAGCCGCGGCCGCGGCCGGATCCGGGTCAGGGCCTCGGCCACCTGCAGGTTCTGCCCGATCGCGTCGTAGCTGATCGGCAGGTGTCGGCGGCGGGCGAGGTCGCCCAGGAAGATCGGCAGCCACCCGGCGCCGGAGCGGACGGCGAGCAGTTCCCACCAGGCCCGCCCGTCGCCGTCGCGCCAGGCGCCCACCACAGCCCCGTAGGAGCCGTCGAGGGCGACCTCGAAGGCCAGGCCTAGGCGGTCGGGTCTGGAGGGCGCCACGTCGCGGCAGGAGCCCGCCCAGGGGCCGGGGGGCAGCAGTCTGGTCGCGGCGGCGTCCTGCCACAGGCACAGGTACTCCTGGCCGAACAGGAGCCGGCCGAGTTTCTTGCGGCGGTCCCGCATCCGCTCGATCGTCGTCAGCGTGCCGATGCCGGGGTGTACGCGGTGCCAGACGGCTTCGTCGTCGGGGTCGTCGTCCTCGTCGGCGGCGTACTCGACGATCCCGATCTCGCCGTCGTGGCCGCGCTGCAGGGCGTCCCACAGCATCCCGGCCTTGGCCTTGGGGGTGCCGGAGATGATGAGCTGCGGGTAGGGGCTGGTGTCCAGGGTCGGTTCGATGCCGGCCTGCAGGTCCCTGACGGTCTCTTCGTCCTCGAACTCCTGGGCTTCGTCGACCCAGACGCAGTCGGCGCCCTCGGATCGGAACTTGTCGCCCTTGGGGGCGACCACGTCCCAGCGTGCCCCGGTGGGCGCGTGCTCCAGGCATTCCCGCCCGGCGGCCTTCCACAGTGGCCACGTGTCGGGGTCGGCCTTGTGCAGCGGGATCGCCACGTCGAAGAACCGGGCTCGGGCCTTGAGCCCGGTCTGCGCGGTGGTGATGATCGCGTACTTGCTGATCCGCATCATGCGCCCGACCAGGGTGGCCTGGATCGAACTGGTCTTGCTGCAGCGGCGCGGGGCGACGATCACGACCTCGGGGTGGTCGAGCAGCGGGAATCCGTCACTCGTAGTAACCGAGTGCGATCCGATGACGTCGGAGAACGCGAAGGCCTGGGGAAGGACGCGCTGATCCAATGCCTCGACACCGCATCGCAGCAGGTCACGGGCCTGATCGACGCCCTCTGCGGGGCTCGCACGGAGTGGCTCGGCGACCATGCTCACCGCCCGGGGAGAAAAAGTGGAGAGAAGAGGCCGGTGTTCAGATGTTTCTCTCAAAGAAGTCAGGCTCACACTACGTCACGAGTTTGACGCAGAGTGTCCGTATCTTGATGCGGCAGCTTCGCCTGGCACGCAGGGCAGGTGACGTCGGCGGGCAGGACCGTCGCCTCATGCGGGTACGCGGCGGAGCGGCCGCACACCGCGCCGACGATGGTGCCCGGTCTGCGTGGCACAGCCCGCCCGCCGTCCCGGTAGCTCGGACGTACGAAGTGCACGGTGTCGCTCATGGCGTGTCCGGGATCCAGTCGTCGCCGGAGGGCCTGACGATCGGGTGCTGCACGTCGAGCGGGTCGGCCGGGTCGGCACCGATTACGGGGTGCTCGTACTCGACGACCACGACGTGGGGCTCGATGGTGATGCGGGCGACGCGGGCCGGGTCGTGGCCCAGCCGCTTGCACAGCTCGGCGATCTCGGTGGTCGTGATGGTCACGAACGGTGTCCTCACCATGGTCGGATCCCTCGGGTCGCTGCGGACTGGACGGCGGCGGCCGCGGTCGCGAGGGCCTGGCCGTGGCGGCGGTTGCACGAGCGGTGAGCGATGGCCTGGTTGTCCAGGCCGATGGCGCCGCCTTGGCTGAACGGGGTCACGTGGTCCACGTCCCAGGCGTCCTCGAGGAACACGGGCAGACCGCATCGGCAGCAGGGCAGCTCGCCGGCGGCCGCCAACTGCACCGCCCAGTAGCGGCGGGCCCTGGCCGCGACGCCGGCTGTCCACCCCTGCTCGGCATGGGACATCTCACAGCGAGTCGATCACGGTCTCGACGTCCCGGGCCCGCGCCGAGGCTCGGATGATCTCCTCGATGCGCTCGTCGATCTTCGCCGTGAGGTCGACCAGCAACGTACGCAGCAGCCGTAGCGCTGCCTCGCGCTGCTCGAGCGGGCCGCGGGCAGCGGCCTGCAGCAGCGGATGCGCCACGGCCACACCGGACCCGTTGGCCAGGATCACCATGCTCAGCAGCGGAGGCGGGTCATCGATCAGCCGGTCGAGGTTCCGCAACTGCGCCTCGACCCGCGCACGGTTCATGGCTGTGGACGACGTATCGCGCGCGTAGGTACGTAGGCACCCAAGGTCAGACCTTCTCTCCGGTTGGTTTCTCGGTTCTGTTCCGTACTTCTTCCTGTTACGGGCCCTCGATCTGAGTGCCTCTGCCGCACTCGATCTGAGTGCCTCCCCGCACTCGATCTGAGTGCCTCTAAGGCACTCGATCTGAGTGCCTTAGCCATACCCCAGGGAGGCACCATGTGAGAGTGCCTCTAAGGCACTCGATCTGAGTGCCTCTGTGGACGGCGCCGCGGATCATCCGGACTGCTCTCGGCGGGCGGCTCGGACGTCCGCGAGGTGGGTCACGTCGGCCAACTCGAGGTGCAGATCGATCACTGTTCGCAGACGTCCCCTGCCCTTCTGCACGACCGTGATCGCTTCCTTCTCCTCAAGCTTCTGCACGGCGCGTCGTACCCGTTCCTTGTGTGAGTGGGACAGCACGTCGTCCTCGTCGACCGGGTCCTCGTGCTCGATCAGGCCGAGGCCGTAGGCGATGCTTCGATAGCCGGCCCAGAACTGGCGGGCGGGATCGCCGCCGCGCTGCTTGCCCTCGTCCCAGCTCTTCAGCGCCATCCACTCCAGAGCCCGGAAGGGATCGCCTCGGAGGGTGCGCCATCGCTCGTGGACCAGCTCGACGTTGCGCCCGCCCATTACCCCGACGCTCCCCGGGTCGTGGGCCAGGCGTTCATGCCGAGGCTCGCGGTTCCTTGAGCAGTGCCAGGACCTCCCCACGTGCGAGGCGCACACGGTTGCCCGGCAGCGTTCGCTTCTGGAGGTAGCCGTCCTCGATGTAGCGATAGATCGTGCGCCGGCTGACGCTGAGCAGCGCGGCGGCGGACGTGACGGATAGCCAGTCGTCCGATTCGGGTGTACTGCGTGGGTTATCACGGGACGTCATGTGGCGTCACGCTATGCATGTTGTGCATGTCGTGTCAATCAGGGACGCATAGCGCGGCATGTTGACACACCGTGCCGCCGGGACCCATGATCGAGCGATGGCAGCGACCTCGCAGCGGACAGAGATCGACGCCCTCATCGGCCAGCGGGTGCACCACGTGCTGTGGCGCCGCAAGATTCAGCAGCGCGAGCTGGCGGCGACTCTGGGCATCACGCAGTCGACGCTGTCGCGGCGTCTACGTGGCGAGAGTGCATGGTTCGCCGGTGACCTCGTCGCCCTGGCCGAGACCCTGGGGGTCTCGGTGGGCTGGCTGTTCGGCGAGGAAGAGACGGTGCGCCCGAAGGGACTCGAACCCCTAACCTTCTGGTTGGGAGTTTGGCGCTACCTACGGGTCGCCCTCCTCGGACGGCGTCGACCTCGCCCTAGGGCGTCCTGGGGCTCCTCACGAGGCGGCGCCGTCCGCACTGACGACCTGGGGCTCGCGGCATGAACTTCGTCGACGTGATCCTGGATGAGCAGACCGAGCGCGACGTCGCGACGTCCGTAATGATCGCCGTCACCGTGCTGCTACGGCACCGCCACAGGTACGACGCCTGCGTACTCGAGGAGATCGCAGCCGCCAATGGCGCGGGGAATGCGCGCCTCCTCGAGCTACGTGAGGTGCGCGACGCACGGCACGAGGCCTGGCGCGAGATGTACCGCGACGGTATGGGGGCGTCGCCACGATTCGACCGGCTGAACGCTCTGTGGCGGCGCGCATGAACGCGCTGAGCTCGTGACGTGCCGGCTGTGCCGTGAGCGTTCTGAGCGCTGATCGGGCATGACGACTCTGAGGGAGCCCACCCCTACGTGGGCGCGTGAGATCGATGGCTGGTTGCTGGCGTTGAAGGGCGCTGGGCGGCGGCCGGCGACGTTGGATGCGCGGCGGCAGCAGTTGCGGCTGTTGGCGCGGTGGGCTGGGCGGCGTAGCCCGTGGCGGCTGTCGACGGATGACTTGCTGGAGTGGATGGCGTCGAGGGACTGGAGTCAGGAGCGCCGGCGCTCGGTGCGGACGACGCTGCAGGGCTTCTACCGGTGGGGCGTGGGCTCGGGGCGTACCGAGCATGACCCGGCGATACCGCTGCCGGTGGTGCGGGCCGGGGCGCCGCGGCCGCGGCCGTGCGATGACGAGGTCCTGGCGGCCGCGGTGAGGCAGGCACCGGAGCGGGACGTGTTGATGTTGCGGCTGTCGGCCGAGTGCGGGCTGCGCCGCGCCGAGGTCGCCCAGGTCCACACCCGGGACATCATCACGGGCACGAAGCGCGGCCAGTTCTCGCTGGTGGTGCACGGCAAGGGCGGTAAGGAACGGGTCGTGCCGCTACCGGACCTGCTCGCGCGGCAACTGCTACGCCGTGACAGGGGCTTCGTGTTCCCGGGCCGGATCAACGGGCACCTGTCCGCACGGTGGGTCGGGAAGGTCGTCGGCCGGTGGCTCGACCAGGGCTACACGATGCACAGCCTGCGGCACTGGTTCGCCACGGTCACGTACGAGGAGACATCCGACCTGCTGACCCTCTCGGAGATGCTCGGGCACGCGAGCCCGGAGACGACCCGCCGCTACGTGAGGCTCAGTGATGTCCGGGGGCGAGGCCTAGTCGCGTCGGCAGCGGCGCGGCTATCCGCCCTCGAGGCCGAGCCTGACAAGTCAGTGACACGTCACCCTGACATCGCCGCATCGGCGCTGGCCGTGGGCCAGAACGTGTCCTATGGCCCGAAGTGAGCACTGATCGAGTGATTAGGAGTTTGGCCAGACATGTCCGATGTCTTCCACGTGACCATGCTCGACGTGCTGCGCGCACCGTTCGAGTCGTGGCTAGCAGTCAATGACCTAGCCCTGGCGCACGTCCCAGACACCGACGAAGACCAGTTCATCGTCGTGCCTGGGTTTACCTACCTACCCCCACCTGACGCCGAGCAATGGCCCGAGGTAGACGGGTAGAGCACTGATCCACAGATCAGTGACTTCGTCGGCCTAGGTCAGAGGGCCAAAACGGGTCCTAAGCCACAGATCATGAGATTAGGAGTTTGCCTGCATGAATCCTGCCCAGTACGCCGAGCACACCGGGGCGTCCGAGCGGTCGGTCTGGCGCTGGTTGAAGGCCGGTGAGCTGCCCGCGGCGAGCAAGGCACCGGACGGCCAGTGGTACATCCCGCCGGACGCCGTCCGGCAGCGCTCCGGCACTGACGTGGCACTGACACGGACTGACATGTCAGTGACACGTCAGTCCGTGTCAGGGGCGAACGGGCACCCGGCGCAAGGCGAGAGCCTGGCGGAGGCCCTCGACCAGCACCCGGCCTTTCTGACGATCGAGGAGGCGGCGCGGCTGCTCGGCGTCCCGGAGACGGCGATCACCCGGCATCGGGAGCGGTTCGCGGTCGAGAAGTTCGGGGCGGCCATCAGCACGTGGAGGGTCCCGGGCCGGATCGTGCGGGAGATCGCCGGGCTATAGCCGGCTCCAGCGCCGGCCCATCTTGCGGTGCCGCGGCCGCTGCACCCTGCGCGTCATCGTGGAGTGCCGGCCGCGGCCGCGTGGCCGGATCAGGACCCGCCACGTGACCAGCCATGCGAGCTTGAGCAGGTCCACACGGCTGCGGTCAGAAGGCGGAGACCTGGGCGCGGACGGCGGTGACCGAGACGGCGGTGCCGGCGGCGACCTTCGCACTGACGCGCAGCCGCTGCCCGGCCGGCAGGTTGCCCGACATGGTGAGGTCGAATCGGGCGGAGTCCTGCTCGTCCAGGACGTAGTCGCGGATCGTGTAGAGGTCGGAGTCGGTGTCGTCGTCGTGCTTGCGGTAGGGGCGCAGGCTCAGCTTCGATCCGGCGGGGCCGGAGGCGTAGACCTGGAAGGTGACGATGAACCAGGAGGCGGGGCCCTTGAGCAGGTCGGCGCTGCCGGTGTCGTCGTCGACCACGAGCGCCGTCCAGGCGGTCGAGTCGATCGGGGCATGGTCGTCAGATCGGAGCTGGATGGTGTCCACGGGTGCGTCCTCCGTCGGTGGGTTGAGGATGACGGCGCGCAGGTCGTCCATGTCCAGGGGGTCGGGGTCGACTTTCCTGTCAGGCGCCCATTCCTTGTGCGCGATCAGGTGTCGCAGAAGGTCGTCGATGCTGTCCCGGATGCCTAGCCAGTCGGCCAGGGCGACCAGGCCGCGGATGCCGTATTGCCGTTGGTCCTGGGTCCACTGCTCGTTCGTGGTGTGGTCGCACTCGAGCCCGATGAACGTGGCGTTGGCGTTGTCTGTCGGGACCCCGGGCCATGAGCCTTTCCCGGCGTGATTCATCCGGCCGGCGGCGCAGATATGCCACGTGCCGTAGTAGTCGAGCCACAGCTGCGCGAGCAGGTTGGCAATGATGTAGTCGGCGCTGGGCGAGGAGCTGCCCGGCGGGCTCGCATCGTGGTGCACCATGATGCTCTGCGCGTCGAAGCTGCCGCCGGTGCCCCGGTGCTGCCAGTCGCCTTCCTCGACGACAGGGACGCCCGCGGCACGCAGCACGTCGGCGATATCGCGCATGTTCACGCTCATCGTCGCCCTGCCCCCGTCAGGGCTCGTCGGGATGGATGGCGGCGACGGTGGGCCACAGGGCCTGGACGGCGGCGAGGAGTTGCCCGTCGCTGATGGCTTCCTGGTCGGCGGCGTCGCCGAAGCCGGGGGCGGTGGCGACGGGCCAGATGAAGTAGCTCAGGCCGAGGGTGGCGTCGGCGAGGATCCGGTCGGCCAGGGAGGCGTTCGCGGGGTCGGGGTCGTCGTCGAAGGCGCCGGCCTGTTCGCTGGTGCAGGCGGTCAGCCGCTGCTGGAAGTTCTGGTCGGCGGCCAGGTTGGCCTGGGTCTGGTAGCTCACGGGTTCCTCCTAGGGCGCGATTCGCGTGATCGTGTAGCCGGTGGCGTTCTGGGTGCCGTCCAGGGCCAGCGCCGCGCCGGCGTCGTGCATGACCTGCAGGCTGACCTTCGCGGTCACACCCAGCCGCGCCAGCGTGCTGCAGTGCGCGGTCATGACACCTGCCGCGGACGGCGCGACGGAGGCCCGCGCGACGCGGGTGGTGTTGACCCACCAGGAGGCGTGCCGCATGGTGCCGGCGGCGCTGGCGACCCACGTCGCCCACCCGTACAGCTGGTACAGGCCGGCCACTCCGATGGTGATCTCGCCGGTGGCGACGTTCAGGGTCAGGGCGCCCTCGACGAACGACAGGCCGCCCTGCACCATCGTCCAGGTGCTGGTGCCGGTCGGGATCGTCTGGTTGATGTTGCGGACGTATACGCCGCCGACGGCGGTGTGCGCGTACCGGTCGAGGGCCTCGGCGAGGTTCTGGATGTCGGTGGGGACGTTCGGCGGGTCGGTGTCGGCGGGGTAGGGCAGCCCGTTGGGTGTGAGCGGCATGGTCAGCCTCCGATGCTGGCGGGGTCGATGGGCAGGAACGTCGTGACCTGCATCGATCCGTCGTGCAGGCGGAACGTGACGGAGGCGACCTGGTGCCGTTCCTGGGGGCCGGTGGGTAGCTGCACGGTGACGGTGTCGTAGGGCCGGACCCAGTACGCGGCGGCCGCGGACAGGGTGATGACGCGCCCGTTCAGCGTGAGTTTGCGCAGGATGGTGCGGCACACCTGGTCGGCGACGGCCTGGGCGACGGGGCCGTCGCGGTCCTCGTAATGGGTGACCCGTCCGGCGGTGCCCGGGGTGTAGGGGCCGGAGACGATCTCGGCGTGCCCGATGGTCTGTTTCTCGACGCTGATGACGTCGCCGGCGGCGGTCTTGGCCTGCTCGGTCCAGGCCCATCTGAGGGTGACGTCGTTCGCCCAGTCGTCGCGGGTCATCTCGGTGACCGAGTCGATCACGGTGCCGGCCGCACCGACCGACAGCACGGCGGCCGCGGCGCCGGGGCCGGGCGGGCGGATCAGGCGCCAGACGCCCAGCTCGTCGCAGTAGAACCAGGCGCCGACGCGGGCGGCGATCTCGCGCAGGAAGTCCAGGCCACCCTGTCCGGGGCCGGGCTTGTACCAAGTCTCGGCGACGAACGGCGTCGTGAACTCGACGGTCTTGTACCCCCAGCCGGCGACGGACACGGCGCCGGCCAGGTCGAACCCGGCGGGCGGGATGCTGGCCGCGTCGGCCAGCGCACTGTTCACGGTGATCACGCCCAGGGTCGCGTTCACCGCGTAGTCGGAGTTGGCGGCCGCGTCGTAGCCGAGGTTGTTCGAGCAGATCGACCCGGGGGTCTTCGGGATGTACCGGTCCCAGACGAACTCCGGCCCTTGCAGGGACAGGGTCAGGGTGTTGCCGGGGCGGTCGACGTCGCGGGCGGACAGGTACAGCACGGCGACCGGGTGCACGTCCTGGGTGCCGTCGGTCAGGACGTAGCCGGCGGAGACGTCGCAGCGGACCAGCCTGCGCGGGTCGAGGGCGTCCAGGACGGCCTGAGACTCGGGCACGGGGCCGGTGACGGTGCCCTGACAGTAGGGCGACCAGGCATGGTCCATCGTGATCTCGAGGGTCGAGACCTGCACGGGGATCCCGTTGCCGGCCGCGGTGGTGAACGTCGCGGTGAACGTCTGGCCGTGGGCGTCGGCGATCAGCTTCGCCGCCGCGGCGTCCCAGGGCGCGGTGACGGTCACGACACGGTCCGGGTCAGGAGGTCGGCGTAGGTGTCGAAGGTGGGCAGCAGCGCCCCGTAGCTGGAGTACGAGGCGGCCACGACGGCGTACGTCCAGCCCGGCAGCAAGGTGATGTCCGGTCCCGGGGCGGCGACCTGCGCGAACTCCACGGCCAGGCTCCAGCGCCGCTCAGGGCGCGGGCTCTGCCGGACCTCCTGATCGGAGTGCGTCAGGGTCGTGGAGACGACCACGAAGTACATGTCCAGGTTGGCCTGATCGGACTGCCGCAGCATCCATACGTAGCCGCGGGCCAGGGTGTCGCGCAGGTCCAGGGCGGCGTCCAGGGTGTCGTACGTGACGTCGAACGTCCCGGCCGGCAGCGCCGATGGCCGAAGGACAGGGATCGGGTCGTCACGCCCGACGATCTGGTGCAGGGTCGTCGCGGCGCGGCTGGCCTCGTCGTACCGCACGACGACGCCGGCGGCGCCGGTGCCGGGAATCGAGATGGGCAGGCCCAGGGCGGGGATCGTCGGGCACGTCAGGTACACCCGGTGCGGGTAGTCCCAGACGGGACCGGTCAGGGTCCCCGAGGCGGCGCCGACCATGTTGTAGGCGGTCCACTTCACCGTCGACCCGGTGACCATTGCGGCCTCGTAGTCGAACAGGGTGTGCGTGCCGGCGCTCAGGGGGAACGTGCCCGCCGGGACGCGGAGGTTGTGAGTGCCGTTGGCGTCGGTGCGCACGATCCGCTCACAGCGGCCGTTGCCGGAGTCGGACTCCACGACCTGCAGGGTGACCCGCTGCGCGGTGACGGCGGTGATCGTGATCGTCGCGGTCATGTCTTCACCGACCTCCCTGGACGCGCCTGCAGGGTCACGAAGTACGCCTTGCCGTTCAGGTACTTCTTCACCGAGGCGTCGAAGCCGGTCATGTCCGGGGTCACGGGCACCGGCACACCGGAAGACTTGATGTTGTCGACCCGCTCCTGGGTGGCCGCGGCGGAGCCGTTGTCGGAGACCTTCACGTCGGTCTCCTTCTTCGCCGGGATGCCGCCAAGCTTGTCGATGTACTTCTCGACCGCGGTCCTGTTCAGGCCGAGCTTCACGAGGGTCTCGACCAGGGCGTCGCGCTGGTCCTTCATCCGCCGGTTCACGCTCGCGACGTCGGCGCCGGCGTCGACCTGCGCCTGTCCCCAGTCGTTGATCGACTCGATCGCCTCGATGATGTTGCGGCGGTTGTCCCGACCCTTGCGGGTGTTCTCCGCCAGCGAGGTGCCGTTGTCCTTGATGGCCGCCGCGGCGTCGGCGATGGCGTCCTTCATGTCGAGGGTGGCGGCGGCCGCGTCGATCTTCAGCCCGCGGTTCTCCTCGATCGCGGCCGTCTCGTCCTCGACGGCTTCGGTGCTGTCCTCCGTCGCCTCGGTCATGCCCTTCGTGGCGTCGGCGTAGATCTGGTAGGCGGTGGTGCCGCCGGCGACCGCCGCACCCTGGTCCTGCAGGGCGAGCAGGAGACCGCCGTACGACTTGGCCATGTCCTGGTTGGCGAGGATGACGTTGCCGCCCTCGTCGACGTACGTCTGGCCGGTGTCGACGGCTTCCTGCCAGCGTTTCTGCAGCAGGTCGGACGCGGCCGCGGCGTCGGCGCTGCCGCCGGTCAGGCCTTGCAGCATGGTGTCGAAGTCGTCGCCGAAGACCTTCGCGGCGGTGGGCAGGTCGACGCCGAAGATGTCCTTGATCCGCTCGGTGTCGTCGATGAGGTCGGCGATCTGGTCGGCCTGGAATGCCTTCGTCAGGACGCCTTCGTTGGAGCGCAGCTCGTCGAAGATCCCGGAGATCTGCTCGCGCAGGGCCTCGGCTGCCTCGGCGGACTTGGCGAACAGGCTCTTGGCCATGCCGATGCCCAGGCCGGCGGCCGCCACACCGACGACGCCGGCGGGGCCGAGGGCCGAGACCAGGCCGCCGAAGGTGCCCTGGATGGCGTCGACCGCGCTGGAGGCGGACCCGTCGAAGCTGGAGACGGTCTCAGCGACGTTGGCCTTGGCCTCGGCGGAGAACTCCTGCAGCGTCGCCGAGCCGCGCGAGCCGACGTCGTCGACGTCGGCCTTGACCTTGCTGGTGCTGGTGCGGCCCTGCGCGGCGACGGCGTCGAACGCGGACTTGAACGACTGTTCGACCTTCTCGGCGGCCGCGTCGGCGGCCAGGCCCACGGCGTCCAGGTCGGCGCCGACCTTGGTGTCGACGTCGGCGCCGGCCTTGGTGATGTCGTCGAGGCTGTCGGCTACGTCGTCGAGGGCCTTCTCGAGGTCGTCGGTGCCGCGCAGGAAGTCGCTGGTGTCGGCGAGGAAGGGGATCTTGATTCCCATGCCGTCACC
>Ga0190271_10000916_pt1 | contig 15906 bp, 9 predicted proteins | sample Popmic356T_FD_133747 | JGI IMG/M metagenome (GOLD analysis project Ga0190271, IMG submission 133747) | Populus adjacent soil microbial communities from riparian zone of Weber River, Utah, USA - 356 T | ecosystem: Environmental > Terrestrial > Soil > Riparian zone | place: USA: Utah | collected...
CGGCGCCCTCAGCGCCACCGGCTCGCCGCTGATCGCCGGCGACCCGCACCTGCCCCCGAGCATGCCCGGCATCTGGTACCAGGTCGGCATGCGCCATCGCGACCGCTTCGTCCGCGGCGCCTCGATGCCGGGGATGCCCGGCGTCTACATGGGCCAGAACAATGACGTCTGCTGGACCTTCACCAACGTCATGGCCGACGTCCAGGACCTCTTCGTCGAGCGGATCGAGGGGGACCGCTACGAGTTCGAAGGCGAGTGGCGGCCGCTGCGCACGGTGCGCGAGGAGATCGCCGTCAAGGGCCGCGAGGAGCCGGTCCCGCTGGAGGTGCGGATCACCCATCACGGCCCGATCGTCAACGGCGCCCTCGGCGCCGACGAGGCCGAGCCGCTGGCGCTGAGCTGGCTGGCGCTGGAGGAACCGACCAGCTTCGCCGGCATGTTCGAGCTGCTGGAGATCGACTCCGGGCCGGCCCTGGTGGCCAAGCTCGAGGGCCACACGGCCCCCGCCTCGAACCTGATCTGGGCCGACCGCCACGGCTCGATCGGCTACAAGCTGATCGGCCGCCTGCCCCGCCGTCGCGGCGGCTGTCCGGATCTCCCGAAGCCGGGCTGGAGCGGCGAGTTCGAGTGGGAGGGGACGGTCCCCTACGACGAGCTGCCGGAGCAGGTCGACCCGCCCAGCGGCTACCTCGTCACCGCCAACAACCGCGTCGTCGGCGACGAGTACCCGCACCACATCACCAGCGAATGGCTGGACGGCTTCCGCGCCAAGCGGATCGAGCAGTTGCTGGGGGAGAGCGAGCGCCACGACATCGACGGCTTCGAGGCGATGCAGGCCGACAACCTCTCGCTGCCCGGCCTCGAGGCGGCACGGCGGCTGGGCCGCCTCGCCCCCCGCGGCCAGCGCGAGCTGAGCGCGATCGAGCGCCTGCGCAGCTGGGACGGCCGACTCGACCCCGACACCATCGCCGGCACCATCTACCAGGCCTTCCTGCTGCGCCTGGCGCGCGAGGTGGCGCGCGCCGCGATCGGCGACCGCGACCTCTGCGAGCGCTGGCTCGACCGCGCCGACAACGGCTTCACCACCCACAGCACCTCGCCCTGGCGCTGGCACTCGCACCTGATGGGGCTCTGGGAGGAGGGCGACGAGGAGCTGATCGGCCGCCCCTGGGAGGGCCTGGTGCTGGAGGCGCTGGCCGGCGCCCTCGACGACCTCGAGGAGCGCTTCGGCCCCGACCCCGAGGACTGGCGCTGGGGCCGCGTCCACGAAATGGAGTTCCCGCACCCGCTGGGCGAAGCGAACCCGCTGCTGCGGCGACTGCTCAACCGCCGCCTGCGCGCCGGCGGCGCCCAGGAGACGATCAGCCAGATCGCCTACGACCCCAACAACCCCTACAAAGCGGTCTGGGCGCCGAGCTGGCGCATGGTCGCCGACCCGACCGACCCCGACCGCTCGCGCTGGCAGATGTTCACCGGCCAATCCGGCCACCCCGCCAGCCCCCACTACGACGACCTCCAGGCCGACTGGCTCGAGGGCCGCACCCAGCCGATGGCCGGCGAGGGGCCGTGGTCGGAGCTGGAGCTAGTCCCCGGCGCCGACTAGGGGGTCGGCGGCGGCGGCGACCCTGCGGACGATCTCGACGATCTCGGCCGGGGCCTTCTCCGGGGAGCCCGAGTCGAAGGGCGGGTAGGGGTCGTACTCGATGCCCAACTGCACCGCCTGGGCGACCTCCGGTCCGGCCTCGCGGCCGACGAGGTGCAGCGCCATGTCGATGCCCGCGGTGACGCCGGCGGCGGTGACGGTCTTGCCGTCCTCGACGAAGCGGCCTCCCACCGGGTCGGCCCCGAACTGCCGCAGCGCATCGAGCAGAAGCCAGTTCGAGGTGGCGCGCTTGCCCTCGAGGAGCCCGGCGGCGCCCAGCAGAAGCGATCCGGTGCAGACCGAGGTCGTCCACTTCGTCGTGCGGTCGACGTCCCGCAGCCACCGCAGCAGCTCGTCGTCGTGCATCAGGGCCCTGGTGCCCCTGCCGCCGGGGACGAGGACGAGGTCGGGCGAGGTGACCTGGTCGAGGGTGTAGTCGGCGACGAGGGCGAGGGTGCCGTCCTCGGTCCGGACCTCGCCCTTCTCCGCGGCCACGAAGCGCACGTCCCAACCGGGCACGTTGCGCATCACTTCGTAGGGCCCGACCGCGTCGAGTGCGGCCAGCTTGTCGAATATGAGCATCGCGATTTCCATGGCCCCCATCCTTGCCGCTCCAGACCGGCCCCGCCAGAGGCAGGAATGCCAATGTTCGCTAGATTTCTGCCATGCACCGGATGGTCGCGCTCTGCCTCGACGGTCTCGTCGCTTTCGATCTGAGCGCGCCGGCGCAGGCGTTCGGGCTGGCCGCCCGTCCCGGCGGCGAGCCGCTGTATGAGTTCTCGACCTGCTCGCTGGACGGTGGGGAGGTCCGCACGACGAGTGGCTTTGGGGTCCGGCCGCGGGCGGGCCTGGGAGCGCTGCGCCGAGCCGACACGATCGTCGTCCCCGCCTACGCGGGCATCCTCGAGCCGCCACCGCAGGAGGTGCTCGCCGCGCTGCGCGCCGCCGCCCGCCGCGGCGCCCGCGTGATCTCGGTCTGCACCGGCGCCTTCGCGCTCGCCCACGCCGGCCTGCTCGACGGCCGCCGCGCCACCACCCACTGGGGCTGGGCGGACGAGCTCGCGCGGCGCTTCCCGGCGGTCGCGGTCGAACCGGCCAGGCTCTACGTCGACGAAGGCGAGGTGATGACCTCGGCCGGCCTCAGCGCCGGCATCGACCTCAGCCTGCACGTAATCCGCAAGGACTTCGGCGTCGCCACCGGCGAGCGGGTCGCCCGCCACATGGTCGCCGCCCCGCACCGCGAAGGCGGCCAGGCGCAGTTCGCCAAACGCCCGCCGGCGGAGCTGAACGGGTCGCTGGAGCCGACCCGGCGCTGGGCCAGCGAGCGCCTCGGGGAGCCACTCGACGTCGCCGCGATGGCGCGGCATGCGGGGGTTAGCCCGCGCACCTTCGCCCGCCGCTTCCGGGCGGAGGCGGGGACGACGCCGCTGCAGTGGTTGCTGGGGCAGCGGGTGCTGGAGGCGCGGCGCCTGCTGGAGGAGTCCGACCTGCCGGTCGACACGATCGCCTGGCGTTGCGGCTTCGGCAGCGCCGCCTCGCTGCGCGATCACTTCCGGCGGGTCACGGCGACCACGCCGACGGCCTACAGGCGCGCTTTCGGCACGCTTCTCTAAATTTATTGAGTAAAATATATGAAAATTAAGTAGTAGGGTGTTAGGAAGGAAAACCTTGGGTACGGGTGATCCGGAGCCATGGAGGCGCTGTCCAAACCAGTCGTGGTCGCGCTCGACGCCGGTCGGGCGATCGAGCCGCGGGCCTGCGCGCGGACCCTGGAGCGCCTCGCCGCCGGCCTCGACGAGCGGGTCCCTGGAGCCGCCGCCCACGCCCGCCGGGTTTCCCACTACGCCGCCGAAATCGCCCGGCAGCTGGACCTCCCGCACGAGCAGGTGGCACGGGTGCGGCAAGCGGCGGCGGTCCACGACATCGGCAAGCTGGAGATGCCGGCCGCGATCGTCAACAAGCCGGGGCCGCTCAGCGAAAAGGAGTTCGCGACGGTCCAGCGACACGCCGCCATCGGCGCGCGGATGGTCGCCGGCCTCGGCGACGAGCAGCTGGCGGCGATCGTCCGCCATCATCACGAGCGGCTCGACGGCAGCGGCTATCCCGACGGGCTGAGCGGTGAGGAGATCCCGCTCGGGGCCCGCATCGTCGCCGTCGCCGACATCTTCGACGCGCTCACCTCGACCCGCCCCTACCGGCCCGCCAGCCGGGCCCGCGAGGCACTGGCTCTGCTGGAGGCCGAAGCGGGCTCCCGGCTCGACCCCGAGGTGGTGGAGGCCTTCCGCGCCTACTACCACGGGCCGCGCGCGGCCCTCGACAGGCTCCTGGCCCGGTAGCGTGCGGCGGGTGAGCCGCCGCGACCAGATCGTCCTCAGCGACGCCGAGCTGCTGGAGCTGCTGGAGGCCGAGCGGGTGGCGGTCGTCTCCAGCCTCGGGCCGCGCGGCTGGCCGCATTCGATGCCGCTCTGGTTCGTGCCGCGGCAGGGCGAGGTCTGGATCTGGACCTACGCCAAGTCGCAGAAGGTGCGCAACCTCGAGCGCGACCCGCGGGCGACGGTGCTGGTCGAGACCGGTCACGAGTACGGCGAGCTGCGCGGGGCGATGATCGAGGCCGAGGCCGAGATCCACCGCGACTTCGAGACCGTTATCGGCTTCGCCGAGGAGCTGACGCTGCGCTACGCGGAGGGGATCTCCGCGGTCGAGGGCGACGCCAAGGCGGCGCTGGAAGCGCAGGCGCCGAAGCGGGTCGCGATCCACTTCAAGCCGGTGCGGACCGCGACCTGGGACCACCGCAAGCTCGGCGGCGGCTACTGAGCCGTCGTCGACGGCATCGCTACAAGTCGCCGCTGGCGGTGTTGCAGGGTGACGCAACCGCTACCTTTCCCGACTCGATGAAAAGACTTCTCTCCGCCTTCCTGCTCCTCGCCTGCCTCGTTACCGCCCTGGTCCTCGGGCCTCAGTCGGGTTCCGCGAAGCCGCCGCTCAGCGCTCCCCAGGGGTTCTGGGGCATCGGACCGCAGACCGGACTGTCCGAGCAGGACGTCGAATACATGAAGGCGGGGGGGATCGAAAGCATCCGCTGGCCGCTGGGTTGGGCCGGGATCCAGCCGACCCGCAAAGGCGGCTACGTCTGGAGCAGCTTCGACGCGGTCGTCGCCACCGCCGCCCGCGAGGGGCTCAGCGTGCTGCCCTTCTTCTACGGCAGCCCGGACTGGGTCGCCCCCAAGGAAACGACGCTGCCGATCAACGGCCGCGCCCGCAAAGCCTGGACCGCGTTCCTCACCGCCGCCGTCGAGCGCTACGGCCCCGGCGGCGAATTCTGGAAGCAGCATCAGACCGGCGGCGTCGGCCCCGGCCCCACCTACCAGCCGGAACCGCCGATCCCGGCGAAACCGATCCGCACCTGGCAGGTCTGGAACGAGGCCAACTTCTTCTACTTCGCCTTCCCGGCCTCGCCGCAGCGCTACGCGAAGCTGGTGCAGATCTCCGGGCCGGCGATCAAACGGGCCGACCCGGGCGCCAAAGTCGTCCTCTCGGGCCTCTTCGGCGAACCGACCGCGCGCGGTGCCAAGGGCATGCCGGCGGCCAAGTTCCTCGACACCCTCTACCGCTCGCCGGGGATCAAGAGCCGCTTCGACGGGATCGCCCTGCACCCCTACGCGGCCGACGCGGAAACGCTGGAGGAACTGGTCGAGGAGCTGGTCGAAGTAACCAAGGAAAACGGCGACCGGCCGCCGCTCTACATCACCGAGATGGGCTGGGGCTCGCAGAACAACTTCAAGCAGGTCGCCTTCGAGCAGGGGATCCGGGGCCAGGTCAAGCAGCTCAAGGACTCCTACGGGTACCTGCTGGAAAACCGCAACCGCCTCGCCCTCAAGCAGGTCTACTGGTTCTCCTGGAAGGACCTGCCGGGCTCCTGCAACTTCTGCGACTCGGTCGGTCTCTTCCGCGCCGGGACGAAGTTCAAGCCGAAGCCGTCGTGGCGGGCCTTCGTCGGCCTGACCGGCGGCCGGGCGCGCCCGAACTAGGAGCTGGCGACGGGGTCGTCGAGGGCCTCCTCGACGCACTCCTCCAGGCAGGCGGCGAGCAGCTTGGCGCCGTTGCCGCGCAGCATCTCCACGTGCCCGACCGCGAGCGAACGACGATCGACCCCGCCCTCGGCGCGGAGCGCCCAGGGGGCGTAGGCGGGCTTGTCGGCGAACTCGGTCGAGGTGACGAGCACGACGCGCCCCGGCCACGGCTCGGCCATGTAGGTGGCGCGGGCTTTGCGGGCCGCCGCGACCACTTCGCGCTCGGTGCGCTCGCGGGCTCCGGGCAGGGGCCGCTTGACCGCTCTTTCGAGCGCGTCGAGCGCCCGCGCCCTGCCCTCGGCACCGAGCTCGCGACCGCGGCGGGCGCCGCGGGCGCGGGATCGGGAGCCGGCCGTCCGGGCGGCCCGCGCCAGCAGCTCGGCCCGCCGGCGGGCCGGTAGGCGCGTGCGCGGCGGCGGCAGGAAGGCAGGGGCCAGGCCTTCGTCGATCCCGGTGGTCCAGGCCCAGGTCACCATCGCCTCGGCGTCGGCGCCCAGCGGCTCGGGAAAGGCCGCCTGCAGGTCGGGTCGCGCCCAGGCGCTGAGCAGGTAGCGGTTCACCCTGGTTCCGCCCAGCGGCTCGACCAGTTGCTCGCGGAACACCTTCCAGCCGGCGGGGGAGATCGGATCGGCGGGCTCCTCGCCCAGCTCCTCCCAGACCCGCGCCATCGCCTCGTCCCAGGAGTGCCGGCCGGGGGGACGGCAGCCGTCGGTGGGGACGGGGCGCAGCAGCCGTGGCTGCAGGTGGCTGTCGTGGATGCCGTGGTCCCAGGCCCAGGCGGCAAGGGAGGAGGCGTTGGCGCCGGTGGGGTCGGTCCAGCCGGCGCGCAGCTCCGGGCGCCATCGGTGCAGCTCCAGCAGGTAGCGCGAGACGCCGGGACCGACCGGCTCCCGCAGCCACTCCACCAGCGCCGCGGGCCCGTCCGCGGCCTCGAGGTCGGGAACGTCCTCGCCGTGCTCGCGGGCTCGCACCCAGGCCGACTCCATCAGCGCGTCGTAGGGGATGCCGGGCGCCAGCTCGTGCGGGCCCGCGGGGGGCGGGTCGGAGTCGAGCGCCACCAGCAGCGGCACTTCCTCGCCCGCCCGGCGCAGCTGCTGCGCCATCTCGTAGGCGACGGTGGCGCCGTTGCAGCGCCCGGCCAGCAGGTAGGGGCCGTGCGGGCGCACCGCGCGGACCTTCTCCAGGTAGCGCTCGGCCATCGTCGCGATCCCCTGGTCGAGCGGGTGGCGGCCGTCGAGGCCGCTCGGCTGCAGGATGTAGAGCGGTTGCTCGGCCGAGAGCTCGCGCGCGAGCTGCCCGAAGCCGACGATGTTGCCGTCGCCGGCGCCGACGACGAACAGCGGCGGGCGCGAGCCCTGGGGCTTGAGGGCGACGAGGTTGTCCCAGCGGGAAGCCGAGGCGTCGCCGTCGAGGCAGGCGGCGAGCGCGCGCGGCGTCGCGGCCTCGAAGATCGTTGAGAGCGGCAGGCGCCGGCCGCCGATCCGTTCCAGCCTCCCGAACAGCTCGACCGCCAGCAGCGAGTGGCCGCCGAGGGCGAAGAAGTCGTCCTCGGCGCCGACCCCGCGGACGTCCAGCACCGCTTCGAAGGCTTTCGCCACCCGGCGCTCGGTGCGCCCGCGCGGGCGCCGTCCCGAGCCGGTCGTGGCCAGGTGCTCGCGGCCCGGGGCGGGCAGCCGGGCGCGGTCGACCTTGCCGTTGGCAGTCAGGGGCAAGCGCGGGAGGGCGACCCAGGCGGCGGGGACCATCGCCGCCGGCAGGCGGGCGCTGGCGTGGGCGCGCAGCGCCGCCGGGCCCGGCGGCGCCGAGCCGGGCGCGGCGACGACGTAGGCGACCAGGGAGACGCCGCCGGGGCCGCGTCCGTCGACGACGACGGCGGCGTCGGCGAGGGCCGGGTGGGCGCGCAGGGCGGCCTCGACCTCGGCCGGCTCGACCCGGACCCCGCGCACCTTGACCTGGCGGTCGGCGCGGCCGAGGAACTCGAGCGCGCCGTCGGGGCGGCGGCGGACCCGGTCGCCGCTGCGATAGCGACGCCCGCCCGGCCGCTCCGGGTCGGGCTGGAAGCGCTCGGCGCTCAGCTCCGGGTCGCCGCGGTAGCCGCGGGCGACGCCGTCGCCGCCGATCCAGAGCTCGCCCGCCATGCCCACCGGGGCCGGCCTGCCGGCGGTGTCGAGCACGTCGCAGCTCGTCCCCTGGATCGGCCGCCCGAGCGGCACCGGGCCGTCGACCTCGTTGCCGGGGCGGAGCTCGTGGGTGAGGGCGAAGGTCGTCGTCTCGGTTGGGCCGTAGCCGTTGGTCAGGCGCCCGTCCGCGGGCAGCGCCGCCAGCGCGCGGGCGACGTGCGGCGGCGAGAGCACGTCGCCGCCGGCGAGCAGGTGGCGGACCCGGCCGAGGCACTCGGGCCGGCGGTCGACCAGCTCGTGGAAGAGGCCGGCGGTCAGCCACATGGTGGTGACGCCGTGGGCCGCGATCGCCGCCGCCACCGCGTCGGGCGAGGGGTGCTCGGGCAGGATCGCGATCGTGCCGCCGTTGGCCAGCGGCCCCCAGATCTCCAGGGTGGCGGCGTCGAAGGCGGTCGAGGCCGCGTGCAGCATCGTCGTCCCCGGCCCGAGCTCGACGTAGCCGGGAGCGTCGACGAGGCGGACGACGTTGCGGTGGGTCACCTCGACCCCCTTCGGCTCGCCCGTCGAGCCCGAGGTGTACATCACGTAGGCGAGGTCCTCGGGGCCGCCGGCGGTCGCCGCGAGCGGCTCGCCCGCCGCCGCCGCGGCGACGTCGAGCGTCTCGATCCCGGCCGGCAGGTTGGCGCCGAGCGTCCCCGCGCTCAGCACGACCGTGGCGCCGGCGTCGCCGAGGGCGCGGGCGATCCGCGCCGCCGGATGCTGGAGGTCGAGCGGCACGTAGGCGGCGCCGGCGAGGAGGGCGCCGAGGTGGGCGGCGACCGAGTCCAGCGAGCGCGGCAGGAGGATGCCGACCCGGCCGCCGGGCTCGACCCCGGCGGCGCGCAGCGAGCCGGCTATGGCCCGCGCCCGGGCGAGCAGCTCGCCATAGCTGAGCCGGCCGCCGGGCTCGACCGCGGCCGTCGCCTCGGGATCGCGCTGGGCCTGGCGCTCGACCAGGTCCGGGATCGTCGCCTCGCGGTCGTACCCGCCGTCGCCGGCGCTCCAGGCGCGCAGCTCCTCGCGCTCCTCCGGGCCGGCCAGCTCCAGCTCGGAGAGGCGGGCGTCGGGCCGGGCGACGAACTGCTCGAGCAGGGTCCGGTGCTGGGCGGCGAGGCGGTCGACGGTGGCGTCGGTGAAGAGATCGGAGTGCTCCCAGATGAAGAACGGAGGGTGGTCGCCGTGGTCGACGCCGATCACGTTGAGGTCGGCCTTGGCGGTGCCGTTGGAGACCGCGAGGAAGACGTCGGTGTCGAGGCCGGACCAGGACTGGGGGGCGGCCGGGGTGTCGTCGAAGGAGAAGAGCGTCTGCACCAGCGGCGAGCGGCCGGCCTGGCGCTGGGGCGCCAGGGTCTCGACGACGCGGTCGAAGGGAACGTCGGCGTTGACCATCGCCCCCACCACCGTGTCCCGCACCCGTCGCAGCAGCTCCCGCACGGTCGGGTCGTCGGTCAGGTCGATCCGCAGCGCGACCGTCGCCACCAGCATCCCGACCAGGCGCTCGGCCGCCGGGTCCCGGCGGTTGGCCAGCCCCGAGCCGATCTGCACGTCCTCGCGGCCGGCGTGGCGGCCGAGCAGGGCGGCGAAGGCCGCGAAGCAGGCCATGAACGAGGTGGCCCCCTCCGCGCGCGCCAGCGTTCGCACCTCCGCGAGCAGCGCCGGGTCGACCGGGTGGCGCACGGAGCCGCCCGCGAACGACTCCTGCTGGGGACGCGGCCGGTCGATCGGCAGCTCCAGCAGGGGCGGGTCGTGATCGAGCTCGCGGCGCCAGTAGTCGAGCTGCTCGCGTTCCAGCTCGGGGGTCAGCGCGGCGCGCTCCCAGTGGGCGAAGTCGCCGAACTGGAGCAGTGGCGGCGGCAGGTTCGGCGCCCGGCCCTCGACCCGGGCCGAGTACAGCTCGGAGAGCTCGGAGAGGACGACGACGAACGACCAGCCGTCGTGGATCGCGTGGTGTTCGATCCCGATCAGCGAGTGGCGTCCCGCGCCCCGGCGCGCCAGCGTCCAGCGCACGAGCGGCGCCTTGTCCAGCTCGATCCGGGTCCGCACCCGGGAGCGGAGCAGCCGCTCCCACTCGGCCTCGCTCGCGCCCGACAGGTCGACCGTCTCGAGCGGCAGCGGCACCCGCTCGTGGACGAGCTGGACCGGCTCGCCGTCGCGCTCGACCAGGGCGGTGCGGAGGATCTCGTGGCGCTCGATCAGGTCGCCGAGGGCGCCGGCCAGGGCGCTCTCGTCGAGGGCGCCCTCGAAGTGGATCGCGCAGGCGAACTGGAAGGCGAGCGAGTCCGGGTTCATGCGCTCGAAGAGCCAGGCCCGGCGCTGGGCGAAGCTCGCCGGGGCCGGGCCTGGCTCGGGCGCCGACAGGAGCGGCGGCCTGGCGGGCCGGGTGCCGGCGCCGGAGTCGAGCCTGGCGGCGAGCGCGCGGGGGGTCCGCGCCTCGAAGATCGCGTCGACGGCAAGTTCGGACTGGAGCCTGTTGCGCAGCCTGCCGACGAGTTGGATCGCCAGCAGCGAGTCGGCGCCGAGGGCGAAGACGTCCTCGTCGGGACCGACCTCATCGAGGCCCAGCAGCTCGGCCACCGTCGCGGCGACGACCGCCGCCTTCCCGGTCGCCGCGCCCTCGCCCCGCGTGCGGGTGGGTTCGGGCAGGGCCGCGCGGTCGACCTTGCCGCGCTCGGTCAGCGGCAGCTCCGGCAGGATCGCGATCGTCGCCGGCAGCATGTAGGGGGGCAGGCGCTCGCCGAGATGGTCGAGCAGAGCCCGCTCGTCCACGCCGGCGCTCTCGTCGATCGCCGCGAAGCCGATCAGGCGCTTGTGCCCGGCGACGTCGTCGCGGGCGATCACGGCGGCGTGGCGGACCTCGGGGTGCCCCCCCAGCGCCTGCTCGACCTCTCCCGGCTCGACCCTGTGGCCGGCGATCTTGACCTGGTGGTCGGCGCGGCCGAGGAATTCGAACTCGCCGTCCTCGCGCCGGCGCACGACGTCGCCCGAGCCGTACATCCGCGCCGCGGGAGCGGCCGCGAAGGGGTCGGGCCGGAAGCGGTCGGCGGTGCGCTCGGGATCGCCGCGATAGCCGCGGGCGACGCCGGCGCCGCCGATCCAGAGCTCGCCGGGCTCGCCGTCGGCCACCGGCCGGCCGTCCTCGCCGAGCACGTAGAAGGCGTATCCCGGCAGCGGCCGGCCGATCGGCAGCGGCGTGCCGTCGACGCTCGTCACTTCGAAGCCCGAGGCGATGATCGTGGTCTCCGTCGGCCCGTAGGCGTTGAGCAGGCGCAGGTGCGGGTGGGCGTCGAGGACCGCGGCCGCGGCGGCCGCGGACATCACGTCGCCGCCGGAGGCGATCAGGCGCATCCCGGCGAGATCGGGCAGGGCGGCGTGGGCCATCTGCTCGAAGAGGCCCGCCGCGAAGAGGGCGTAGGTGACGCCCCGGTCGGCGATCAGGCGTCCCAGCGCCCGCGGATCCGGCCGACCCGGCGGCGCCAGCACCAGGCGACCGCCGGCGAGCAGGGCGCCCCACGTCTCCTGCGCCGCGAGGTCGAACTCGATCGGCGCCAACGCCAGCACGGCGTCGCCCGGGATCGGCAGCAGCGGCGAGCCGCAGCCGAACACGTGCGCGAGGGTCGCGTGGGTGATCTCGACGCCCTTGGGGACGCCGGTCGAGCCGGAGGTGAAGAGCACGTAGGCGAGGCGATCGCCGCCGGGGGCGGGGGGTGCCGGATCGGCGGCGGCGGAGAGGGCCAGCGCTTCGGCGTCCAGCTTCCGCAAGCCCGGAGGCAGCCCGCCGTCGTGACCGGCGCCGGTCAGCACCGTCTCCGCGCCTGCCAGCTCCAGCAGCGTGCGCTGGCGCTCGGGCGGATGGGTGGGGACGACGGGGACGTAGGCGGCGCCCGCCCTCAGCACTCCGACGAAGGCGCAGACCGCCTGCCAGGAGCGCGGCAGGCAGACCCCGACGACCTCTTCCGCACCGACGCCGGCTGTCCGCAGACCGGCCGCGATGCCCGCGGCGGCGGCGTCGAGCTCGGCGTAGGTGAGGCGCCGCTCGCCGTCTTCGACCGCGATCGCGTCGGGCAGTTCGGCGGCGCGGGCGGCGACGAGTCCAGCCAGCGAGCTGCTCGACTCAAATTCGCTCAGGATGGACGAAGTTTCCGTCGTGCTCACGGGTTTCTGCACGTTACGGCAAGGCTTCCCGGAAGAGCAAATTGAAAACGAATGACCGGTCAGGGCTTGGGGCGGCCCTCCCCCCGGGTCTCTGGCTCTAGCGGCGCTGCTGGCGCCGCTGCGCGATGCGGATCGTCAGCCGGCGCGACTCGGCCGCCAGGTACTCGTCGTCCTGGTGAGTGAAGGCGGTGAAGGTGGTGCCGCGGCGGATCCGCGGCAGGAAGCGAGCCGTGCAGGCACGGCTGACGAACCTGGTGCCGTTGGGCCGGCCGTTGCGCAGCAGGCCGATCGCCTCGCCCTTGCGGCCGTCGCAGGGCGAGACCCAGACGGTCAGCAGCGCCACCTTGCCGCGCTCGACCCGGCGCCGTTGCGGCTTGATGCCGACGAAGGCGGGGCGTAGCGAGGGGCGCGACTGCGGCGGCACCGGTGGGGGCGGAGGCGGTGGCGCCGGGCAGGCGGCCGGGGGCGGGCCCGCGAGGCGGGAGACGGCGCCGCCCTGCTCGACCACGTAGAGCCTGCCCGCCGCGTCCTCGCCGAAGGAGACCGGGTTGTCCACTTTCAGCCCCAGCGAGCAGTCGCCGCCGGCCCGGCCGGAGGCGGCGGCGGGCAGCTTCAGGGCGCGGAGCGCGCCGGAGCAGTAGTCGCCGTACACGTAGTGCCCGTAGAGAGCGCCGAGCGCGGCGTCGCGGGCGACGTAGCCGCCGATGATCGAGCAGCGGTCGCCCCCGAGCTCGGGATCGGGCGTGTGGGGATAGTCGAAGACCGGCTCGACGAAGCCCGCCGCGGGCGGCGTCGCGCAGAGCGGGTCGGGCTCGCCGAGCCCGGGCAACAGGCCCTCGCGGCAGTTCCAGCCGTAGTTGGCGTCCTCGCCGCCGACCAGGCCCGGGAAGGGGCTGGGGGCGAAGTCGATCTCCTCGCGCTGGCCCTGGCCGACGTCGGCGATCGTCATGTCGCCGCTGAGCGCGTCGAAGGAGAAGCGGAAGGGGTTGCGCAGCCCCGAGCTCCAGACCTCGTAGGCGCCGGTCGAGTCGGGATCGATGCGGAGGATCTTGCCGAGCGGGCTGGCGGGGTCCTGGGCGTTGTGCGAGGGGTCGTTGGCGCCGCCCCCGTCCCCGGTCGAGAGATAGAGATAGCCGTCGCGCCCAAACTGCAGCTGGCCGCCGTAGTGGTTGTTGGGCGGGCCGGGGTGGGGGATCGTGACCAGGTTGCGCTCGAGCTCGGCGCTTTCGCGACCGGGGTCCTCGGAGCGGAGTTCGTCGACGTGGATCGCGCCGTCGGCGTCGCTGGCGTAGACGGCATAGAGGCGCCCGCTCGCGCCGAAGTCGGGGGCGAGGGCGATCGACATCAGCCCGCGCTCGCCTTCGCAGTCGCCGCCGCAGCCGACCGCGGCGCTGAGGTCGGCGAACTCGCTGGCGCTGCCGCCCTGGACCAGTCGCACGGTGCCTTCGCGCTCGGCTACCAGCAGGCGACCGGCGTCGTCGGGATCGGAGCTGACGTAGGTCGGTTGGTCGAACGGGCCGCCGACCTGCTGCAGGGTCAGCGCCTCGGCGCCGCCCGCCATCAGCAGGGCCAGCGAGACCGCGACTATCCCGGCCACTCGAATCAAGCCGTTCAAGTTACCGAGGCTCGCACCTGGGCTCCAGGCGCCGCTCTCGGCGGCGCGATCAATAGCATCGGCGGATGTCTGAGTCCGTGGCGCAGGGTCCGGTCTGGCTGATCCTGCCGACCTACAACGAGGCCGGGAATATCGAGCCGTTCGTGGAGGCGGTGCGGGCCAACCTGCCCGCCTCGGCCCAGATCCTGATCGTCGACGACAACTCCCCCGACGGCACCGGCGAGATCGCCGACCGCCTGGCCGCCGCCGACCCCGACACCCAGGTGCTGCACCGCCCCGGCAAGGAAGGCCTCGGGCCCGCCTACATCGCCGGCTTTCGCCATGCCCTGGGCCAGGGCGCGGAGTTCGTCCTCGAGATGGACTCCGACTTCTCCCACGATCCGGCCCAGCTGCCGCGGCTGCTGGAGGCGCGCACCAGGGCCGACCTGGTGATCGGCTCTCGCTACGTGCCGGGCGGCAGCGCCGGCGACTGGAGCGCGCTGCGGCGGGCGATCAGCCGCTCCGGCAGCGTCTACGCGCGCCTGGCCCTGGGGCTGGACGTGCGCGACCTGACCGGCGGCTTCAAGTGCTTCCGCCGCGAGGTCCTGGAGACGATCGACCTCGACTCGGTGCGGGCGAAGGGCTACGCCTTCCAGATCGAGATGACCTACCGGACGATCCAGCGCGGGTTCGAGGTCGCCGAGGTTCCGATCACCTTCCGCGACCGCCAGGTCGGCAGCTCGAAGATGAACGGCGCGATCGTCGCCGAGGCGGCCTGGCGCGTACCCCTTCTGCGATACCGTCGCGACTCTTGAACCGCCTCCTGATCACCGGCGGGGCCGGCTTCGTCGGCTCCAACCTCGCCGTCTCCCTCGCCAGCAGGCACCCCGACTGGGAGGTCGTCGTGCTGGACAACCTCTACCGGCGCGGCTCGGAACTGAACCTGCCGCGGCTCCGGGAGGCCGGGGTCGAGTTCGTCCGCGGCGACGTGCGCGAGCCCGAAGACCTGGCCCGGGTGCCACGGATCGACGCCCTGATCGAGTGCTCGGCCGAGCCCTCGGTGATGAGCGGCGTCGACGGCGACACCGGCTACCTCGTCCACACCAACCTGACCGGCGCCTACAACTGCCTCGAGCTGGCCCGCCGCGACGGGGCCTTCGTCGTCTTCCTCTCGACCAGCCGCGTCTACCCGGTGGCGCCGCAGGTCGAGCTGCGGCTCGACGAGGCCGAGACCCGCTTCGAGATCGCCGCCGAGCAGGCCGTTCCCGGCGTCTCCCCGGCCGGCATCTCCGAGGACTTCCCGCTGACCGGCGCCCGCACCCTCTACGGCGCCACCAAGCTCGCCGCCGAGCTGCTGATCGAGGAGTACCGCGAGGGCCTGGGCGTCCCCGCCGTGATCGACCGCTGCGGCGTCATCGCCGGCCCCTGGCAGATGGGCAAGGTCGACCAGGGGGTGTTCACCCACTGGATGCTGGCCCACCACTTCGGCAACCCGCTCAGCTACATCGGCTTCGGGGGCCTCGGCAAGCAGGTGCGCGACCTGCTCCACGTCGAGGACCTGGTCGACCTGGTCGAGCGCCAGCTGCTCGACCAGGAGGCCTGGGACGGGCGCACCGTCAACGTCGGCGGCGGCCGCGAGTGCAGCCTCTCGCTGCGCGAGACGACGGCGATCTGCCGCGAGCTGACCGGCAACGAGGTGCCGATCGAGCCGGTCGAGCAGACCCGGGCCGGGGACGTCCCGATATACCTTTCCGACTGCACGAAGATCTTCGGCCTGGACGAGTGGCGTCCCCGGCGCGGCGCCAAGCAGGTGCTTGCCGACATCCACGAGTGGGTAGCGGCGGACGAGCAGCGGATCGCCCAGGCACTCAACATCGACACCCCCGCGGGGGGAAGGGAGTAGGCGCGAATGCCGGTTGCGATCATCACGGGGGCCGGGGGCCTGATCGGCTCTGAGGCGGTCGAGCACTTCATCGCCGAGGGCTTCGACGTCGTCGGCATCGAGAACGACATGCGGGCGCGCTTCTTCGGCCCCGAGTCCTCGACCTCGCACGTGACCGAGCGGCTGGTCGCCGAGCACCCCGAGTTCGGCTGGGAGAACGCCGACATCCGCGACGGCGAGGCGATCGAGCGGATCTTCCGCGACCACGCCGGCAATATCGAGCTGGTCGTCCACACCGCCGCCCAGCCCTCCCACGACTGGGCCGCGAGCGAGCCGCAGACCGACTTCGGCGTCAACGCCAACGGCACCCTCAACCTGCTCGAGGCGGCCCGCGCCCACTGCCCCGA
>Ga0190271_10000917_pt1 | contig 15899 bp, 16 predicted proteins | sample Popmic356T_FD_133747 | JGI IMG/M metagenome (GOLD analysis project Ga0190271, IMG submission 133747) | Populus adjacent soil microbial communities from riparian zone of Weber River, Utah, USA - 356 T | ecosystem: Environmental > Terrestrial > Soil > Riparian zone | place: USA: Utah | collected...
CGCCCGGCGGACGTCCTCCAGCGCGAGCTCGAAGAACGCGGCCTTCGCGCTCTTCCCCCGCGCGGCGAGCCGCCGAAGCTGCTCGTCGTAGGCTGACGAGTCCGACAGCGCGCGCTCGAGGATCGTCGGGTTCGCGGTCACCCCGGTCACCCCGTGCTCGCGCACGTGCCGCTCGAAGCGACCACTGTCGAGCAGCTCGCGGGAGAGCGTGTCGAGCCAGATCGACACGCCCGCGTTCCGCAGGCGCTCCAGCCGGCTCATGCGTTCCCCCGGCGCAGTGGCGCGTCGTAGACCGCCGCGAGACGGGCCAGTGCCAGCGCTCCGATCAGCAGGCCGAAGTCGCGCAGGGCGATGTCGTAGTAGCCCGAGTGGCTCAGCAGGTTCACGATGATCCCGCCGAGCCAGGCGGCCACCAGGTAGGCGCCGTAGCGCGGCTTGAGGGCCACCGTCAGTCCGGCCACGATCTCGACCGCGCCGACCACGTACATGAAGTCCTGGGCGCTGCCCGGCGCGATGTCGTTCACCCACGGCGCCAGGTAGACCGGCCAGTCCACGAGAACGTCGAAGAACTTGTCGAGGCCGAACAGGATGGGGGCGGCGGCGAAGCCGAGCCACAACAGTGCGAAGGCCTGGTAGCGCGGGTCGTGCCACCGGCTCGCCTGCGCGGCGCCGCCCTCACCGACGTCCGTCCGCTCTCGCATAGCAATCGTGCTCATGCCTTGCTCCTCTCTAAAACCAATGGAAGTTGACAAGCACCGTAGCCCCGGCACGGAGATTTGTCAACTCTCATTGGTGTTAGAATTCAGGCAATGAGCCGACAGGACGAATTGGCCCGCCTGGCCGTCCTCGACGAGCCGGTCCGCCGGAAGCTGTTCGCCTACGTCCGCAGCAGCCCTGAGCCGGTCACCCGCGAGGACGCCGCCGAGGCTGCCGGAATCAGCCGCTCGCTGGCCGCCTACCACCTCGACAAGCTCGCCGACCATGCACTCCTGACCGCGAGCTACCGGCGTCCCGAGGGGCGCGCCGGGCCGGGCGCCGGGCGTCCGGCCAAGGTCTACGCGGCGCAGGGCGAGGTGTCGGTCTCCGTGCCGCCTCGCGACTACGAGCTCGCCGCCGAGCTGCTCGCCGAAGCGGCCGAGACGAGCGACGAGGCGCGAGCCGCGCTCGATGCCGTCGCCGCCCGCGCCGGCCGGCGGCTGGGCGAGGGGCAGGAAGGCTCACTCCACGACGCCCTGGCCATCCGTGGATACGAGCCCTTCGAGGACGAGGACGGCGTCATCCGGCTGAGGAACTGCCCGTTCCATCGCCTGGCCGAGCAGCACCGCGACGTCGTCTGCGGCATGAACCAGTCCTACCTCGAGGGTCTTCTCGAGGGACTGGACCGCACGGACGTCACCGCCAGCCTCGAGCCCGAGCCCGGCCGCTGCTGCGTGGCCATTCGGGCTCGAGCTCAAGGCTGACGACTGCTGCCTACTCGACGATCGTGATGCGGTCGGTGGCGGGCGGCCCGATCGGGGCGCCCGTGAGCGTGGGCTCGAGGTAGCGGACCAGCGAGTCGATGTCGAAATCGTCCAGCGTCGTCCGGTTCGTGCCCGCCGTCAGCGACGCGAACGAGTCCCCGCCGTCGGCGAGGAAGTTGTTCGTCGTCACCCGGTACGTGGCGTTCGGGTCGAGCGCCACGCCGCCCACCCGCACGTTCGACACCGGGTTGTTCACCTCCGAGCACGTCTGGCCGGCGATCGCGACCGCGTCGCTCCGGTCGTAGGTGTACGTGAGCGTGCTCGACGGCAGCAGCACGTTCGTCGCAGCACCTCCGCACCACTGGTCCTTCAGGACCTCGAGGAGCTGCGTGCCCGTGAACGACTGCGTGGTGACGATGTTGTTGAACGGCTGGACCGCGAAGGCCTCGCCGTAGGTCACCTGGCCACCCGAGCCGGCCGGCGAGTCGAACACCAGGTCCGCCCGCACGCCGCCGGGGTTCATCAGCGCGAGGTCCGCGTCGCCGCGGGCCGCGTCGTCGGTGTCGGCGAGCTGCGCATCGGCGATCAGGTTGCCGAGCGCGTTCCGGCCCAGGAACGGCGCCGACTCGCGCACGATGCTGGCCGAGATCTGGCCGACGGGCACGCCGGCGATCGGCGCGGCGAGCTGCTGGTAGGTGGTGAGCAGGCTCGTCAGGTCGGGCGCCTTGGCGACGGTGCGCGTCACGACGGTGTTGTTGAGCGAGACCTCCTCGACGTCCTCGCTGCGGCGGTCGAGCTCGAGGTCGATGTCGGTGATCAGGCGACCGTTCGACATCGCGCTCGTGACCGGCCGGCCGTCGATCACGCAGTTGTACTCCTGATGCGAGTGGCCGGTGACGAACAGGTCGACGTCGTCGGTGGTGCGGGTGACGATGTCGAAGATCGGCCCGGTGATGTTGTTGCAGTCGTTGAGCTGCGGGCTGAGCGGGTTCTCCGCGCCGCCCTCGTGCAGCAGCACCACGATCGCCTCGACGTCGTGCTTGCGGCGCAGCTCACGTGCGTAGCGGTTGGCGGTGTCGGCCTCGTCGAGGAACTCGAGGTTCGTGATGCCCGACGGCGAGACGATCGACGGCGTGCCCTCGAGGGTCATGCCGATGAAGCCGATCTTCACGCCGTCGAACTTGCGGATCTCGTACGCCGGGAACAGCGTCCGGCCGGTGTTCTTGCGCACGACGTTGGCGGCCAGGAAGTCGAACTTCGCGCCGCGGAAGCGCCCGTTCGCGCAGGTCTCGCTCGGCGGTGCGGGGTTCGGATGGCAGCCGCCGCGCTGCATGCGCAGCAGCTCCTGCTCGCCCTCGTCGAACTCGTGGTTGCCGACGCCGTTGATGTCGAGGCCGATCTTGTTCATCGCCTCGATCGTCGGCTCGTCGTGGAACAGCGCTGACGTGAAGGGCGTGCCGCCGATCAGGTCGCCCGCGGAGACCACGAGGCTGTTCTTGACGCCCTTCTCCAGCGCTCGCACGTGCGTCGCGAAGTACTCGACCCCGCCGGCGTCGATCGTCACCGTCTGGCCGTTCACGACGTCCGTGACCCGGCCGCCGCTGCCGGCGGGCGGCTCCAGCGCGCCGTGGAAGTCGTTCAGGCCGAGCAGCTGGACCTTGACGTCCTTCTTCTTGTGCCCATGGTGGTGATGATGGCCGTGACCGTGATGGCCGTGACCGTGATGGCCGTGACCGCGGTCGTCGTCATCGTCGTCGCGGCCGCCGGCGAAGGCAACGCCGGGCAGAGCCAGGAGGGCGGCGAGAGCGAGCAGGGCAAGCAGGAGAGGTCGGTTCATGCGCATGCAGGCTAGCCTCGCGAACCGGCGCTGACAAGGTGGCCAAACCGTCGCCGAGCGGTGAATCCGTATCCTCGGGCCCGTGGCGTCCTCCCGTGACCTGTTCGCCAACTTCGAGCGCATGCGGCGCGAGATCGACGAGCTGTTCGGCGACGTCTTCGAGCGCCAGACCGGGCTCCGTGGCCGCGGCTTCTCGCCCTCCGTCGATGTCTTCTACGCCGACGATCCGCCTCGCGCGGTGGTCAAGGCCGACCTCGCGGGAATCGAGATCACCGATGTGGCGCTCGAGATCCGCGGGCGGCAGCTCGTGATCGCGGGCGAGCGCCGGCCGGCGGAGTCCGCCGGGCGGCTCTACCAGCAGATCGAGATCGAGCACGGCCCCTTCCGCCGGGTCGTCGAGCTGGGCGCCGAGGTGGTGGCCGGCGAGGCCCGCGCCTCCTACGAGGACGGCATCCTCGAGGTCGAGATCCCGCTCGCCCGGCCCGATCAGGCGGTCAGGCGGGTGCCGATCGACGAGCGCGAGGCGTGAGCATCCACATCCCCTCCGCGGAGGGAGAGGCGGCTACCGCTGAGGTCCGCTCGAACCTCCCCGACGCGCTCCCGGTCCTCCCGCTGCGCGAGTCGGTGGCGTTCCCGGAGGCCCTGATGCCGCTCGCCATCGGGCAGGAGCGCTCGATCCGGCTGGTGAACGACGTGCTGGCGGGCAACCGGATGCTGGTGATGGTCGCCTCGCGGCTCGATTGGGACGACGAGGAAGAGCCGGGACCGGACGACCTCTACCGGGTCGGCGTGGCCGGCGTGGTGGCGCGCATGCTGAAGATGCCCGACGGCACGCTCCGCATCCTGGTGCACGGCGCGCAGCGGGTCGTGCTGAGCGACTTCACCGCCACCGAGCCCTATCTCGTCGCGAGCATCGAGGTCGCGCCGGACGAGGTCATCCCGTCGCCCGAGCTCGAGGCGCTCCACCGCAACGTGCAGGCCACGTTCTCGCGCATCATCGAGGAGCTCCCCTACCTGCCGGAGGAGCTGCAGATCGCGGTCGCGAACCTCGACGACCCGTCGGAGCTGGCGCACATGATCGCCGGCGCGCTGCGCCTGAAGACGGCGGAGAAGCAGGCGCTGCTCGAGGAGCGCAACGTGACCAAGCGGCTACGCATGCTCTCCGAGCTGCTCGCCCGCGAGGTGGAGCTGGCCGAGATCGGCACCCGGATCCAGTCTCAGGTGCAGTCCGAGATGGACCGGGGTCAGCGCGAGTGGTTCCTACGCCAGCAGCTGAAGGCGATTCAGGAGGAGCTCGGCGAGGTCGACGAGCTCCAGGCCGAGGCGACGGAGCTCCGCGAGCGGCTCGAGGCCGCGGGCCTGCCCGAGCACGCCTGGAAGCAGGCCGAGCGCGAGCTGCAGCGATTCGAGCGGCTCCCCCCGCAGGCGGCCGAGCACGGCGTGATCCGCACCTACCTCGAGTGGCTGGCCGAGCTGCCCTGGTCGAAGGCGACGGATGACAGCCTCGACCTGAAGGACGCGCGCAGGATCCTCGACCGCGACCACTACGACATCGAGTCGGTCAAGGACCGCATCCTCGAGTTCCTGGCCGTGCGGAAGCTGAAGCCGGACGCCCGCTCCTCGATCCTCTGCTTCGTCGGCCCGCCGGGAGTGGGCAAGACGTCGCTGGGGCGCTCGATCGCGGCCGCGATGGGGCGGGAGTTCGAGCGCATATCGGTGGGCGGCGTGCGCGACGAGTCGGAGATCCGCGGCCACCGCCGCACCTACATCGGGGCCTTGCCCGGCACGATCCTGCGCGCGATGCGCGACGCCGGGTCGAACAACCCGGTGCTGATGATCGACGAGATCGACAAGATGGGCGCCGACTTCCGCGGCGACCCGGCCAGCGCGATGCTCGAGGTGCTCGACCCCGAGCAGAACTCCACCTTCCGCGACCACTACCTGGACCTGCAGTTCGACCTGTCGAGCGTGTTCTTCATCTGCACGGCGAACCAGCTCGACACCGTGCCGGCGGCGCTGCGCGACCGGATGGAGATCATCGAGCTGTCCGGCTACACGCACGAGGAGAAGCGCGAGATCGCGAAGCGCTACCTGGTGCCGAGGCAGATGGAGCGAAACGGCGTGGGGCGCTCGAAGATCGAGATCACCGCCGAGGCGCTCGACGTGATCATCGACGGCTATACGCGCGAGGCAGGCGTGCGCGGGCTCGAGCGGCAGATCGGATCGCTGTGCCGCAAGGTCGCACGCGAGTTCGCCGAGGGGACCCGGAGGTCGAAGCGCGTTGTGCGGGCGAAGACCGTGGGCGAGCTGCTCGGGAAGCCGCGCTTCCAGGCCGAGGTGCAGCGCCGCACCGGCGAGCCGGGCGTGGCGACCGGGCTGGCGTGGACACCGTTCGGCGGCGACGTCCTGTTCGTGGAGGCCACCTCCTTCCCGGGGGACGGCAAGCTCCAGATCACCGGCCAGCTCGGCGACGTGATGAAGGAGTCGGCCGCGGCCGCGCTGTCCTATGTCAAGTCGACGGACGGCGGGATCCCGGACGCCTACTTCCGCGACAACGACGTGCACGTGCACGTGCCCGCCGGGGCGATCCCCAAGGACGGCCCGAGCGCCGGCATCACGATGGCCACGGCGCTGGCGTCGCGCGCCACCGGGCGCCCCGTGCGGGCCGACACGGCCATGACGGGCGAGATCACGCTCACCGGCCAGGTGCTGCCGATCGGCGGGCTGAAGGAGAAGGCGCTCGCCGCCCAGCGCGCCGGGATCAAGCGGCTGATCATCCCGCGCCGCAACGAGGCGGACATCGACGACATTCCCGAGCACCTGCGCAAGCGGATGAGGTTCGTCCTGGTGGACGACGTGAGCGAGGTCCTCGACGCGGCGCTCGAGAAGAAGCGTCGGGGTACCCGCGCCGGGTATGGTTAGCCCCTGCGGGCGTCCAGCCCGCAGATCTGATGCCATAGGCGCCTTCCAGGCGCCTATGAAGGCAGCGAAAGCGGATCGAGGAGAGCAATGGCAGCAAAGAAGAAGGCCGCAAAGGCCGGCGCCGGGGCATTCGCCGCCGGCAAGGCAGTCCGGTCGAACGAGTACGTCCAGCGCTTCGTCGAGGACGAGGAGCTGCGCGAGAACGTTCGCAACGCCTTCGTCTCGGCCAAGAAGGCGTACGGGCGGATCAACGGCAAGGGCCCGGTGAAGGCCCTCGACGACAAGAAGGTCCAGCGCGAGCTGAAGGAGGCCGCCAGCTCACTCAAGGACGCCTCCGACGCGCTGCGCCACGGCAAGAAGAAGAAGCGCCGCAAGGGCCGCCTGCTGCTGATCGCACTGGTCGCCGCCGGCTTGGCGCTCGCGCTCAGCGAGGACCTGCGCAAGAAGGCGCTCGACGCGCTGTTCGGCGCCGAGGAGGAGTTCGAGTACACCGCGAGCACCACCCCGGACACAGCCGCGAGCCCCAGCGAGCCGGTGGGCACCAGCTAGCCCGGCACGCATCCGAATCGTCTGAAAGGGCGCCCCGCCGGGGGCGCCCTTTTTTTGTGTGGTTTGTGACGCTCCGGGTACGGCCCCGCACATGAGGGGCAAGCAGATCCGCGTCCGCAGTCTTCTCATCTGGACGGGGGTGGCGCTGCTCGGGGCGGTGGCATGGGCCATGTGGAGCACCGCCGCCGCGACCACCCGGACGACCCCGTGATGACCCGGCGCGACTTCGAGCGCTGGCGGATGGACGACCGCGACGAGAACCCGCGGGCGCGTTGCTGCTGAAGCTGCACGCAGGGCTCATCGGGCTCACAATGCTCATGGCGAGCGCCCCGGGCGCGGCCGCGGCGCGGACCGATACGCAGGATCTCTTGCTGCGCCTCTCGGACGTGGGCCCCGGCTACGTCGTCGGTGACGACGGCGGGTGCGACTCGAGCTTCGGTCGGGAGGGAACGCCGACGCCGCTCGTTCGGCTCGAGCGTCGCAACTCGTTCGTGGGCTGCGGCATCGAGTTCGACGAGGCATGGCGCCCGCGCGGCGTGCGCAGGCCGGCCGCCGTGAACAGTCATGCCTATGTCTTCCGCGATCCAGCCGCAGCGGATGCCGGCTTGCGCGTCGCGGCCGGGCTGCTTCAGTTCTCCGCCGGGCCGAGCCGCAGGTCGTTCGTGCGCCGTTCGCCCTCGCGCCTCGTCGGGGACGAGGCGGTCGTGTTCGAGACCGACCAGGCGCTTGCGGGCGGGCGGCCGCGACCCGGGGTGGCGGTGGCGTGGCGTGCCGGGCGCGTGCTCTCGTTCGTCCTCGAGGCGGGTGTCGCGGGGGAGCGAGGTGAGGCGAGCGCGCTTCGGCTCGCCGAGCGCCAGCAGGCGAGGATCGCGGCGCCGACTCCGCTTGCGCCGAACGAGAACGACGACCTCGAGGTGCCGCTCGACGACCCGCGGATCGCCGGCATCGTCCATTGGCTGGGCCGCGGCCACGATCCGCCCGGCCGGCTCGGGCCGCTCAGACTCAGCGAGGTGTACCGCGACGGGCCGGGCTGGGCGGTCGGGCTGCGGTACGCGGGCGGGGTGTGGCTGGGCGTGTGGCGCCCAGCGGCGTTCGCGCGTTTCAAGGCCTCGCGCCTCGGCCGGCTCGTCTGGCACTCGCCATGCGCGAAGGCCGGCCGGTTCGGCTCAGGCGCGGCACGTGCGGTCATCCATCGCGGGTACGGCCCGCCCCGCGGCGACCCGGCGCCACCGCGGTCCGGCCCTGTTCGCCTTGCACCCGGCATCGAATCCGGTCCCTGCCCGAACCGTGCGCGCGATCGAGTACTCGCCCACGTCCGCCTCGGACGCGTCGTCGTGACGATCAACGTCCCGATCTGTTTCTTCTGCATCGCCGACCGCGGCAACCCCTACAACTCCGTGGCCGGGATGAAGGCGGCGATCCGCGCCCTGCGGCCGCGTTAGCCGGCCTCGAAGACCACGTACACCGTGCCGAAGACCTGCGTGCGGCCGGGCTCGGTCGGCGCTGCCACTCGCCGGCCCTGCTCCTCGCCGCCGCCGCTACGACCCGCGACATGGGGCAGACTACGGGGTCGGGGTCTCCCGGCGGCCGAGCTCCGCCTCCACCATGATGCGCCGGCCGTCGCGCAGCACGGTCAGGTCAATCCGTTCGCCCGGGTCGAGCCGCTCCAGCGCCGCCGTCAGGTCCTCCGTCCTGGCGAGCGGCGTCCCGTCGATCGCCAGCAGTACGTCCCCGCCGCGCGGCGCGCCGCGCTCCGTCGACCGCGCTTCCTGCACGCCGGCATCGTCCGCGGGACTGCCGTCCGTCACGCTGCTCACGACGAGCCCCTCGCTCCTCTGCAGCCCGAGCGTCCGGGCGAGGTCGGGCTCGAGCTCGACCGTCGCAACCCCGAGGTGCGCTCGCTCGACCCGGCCGGTGCGCCGCAGCTCGGGCATCACGCGCCGGAGCGTGTCGACCGGCACCGCGTAGGCGATCCCGTCGGCTTCGCTCTGCGCCAGCACGCCGATGACGCGCCCGGCGCCGTCGAGCAGGGGGCCGCCGGAGTTGCCGGGGTTGATCGCGGCGTCGGTCTGCACGGCGCCCTCGATCGGGAAGCCGTCGGGCGCCTCGATGCTGCGGTCGGTGGCGGACACCACCCCGACCGTGAGCGAGCGCTGCAGGCCGAACGGGTTGCCGACCGCGATCGCCGTGTCGCCGACCTGAACCGCGTCGGAGCGGCCGAGCGGGAGCGGGTCGAGGTCCGGCGCGTCACCCGGGTCCACGCGCAGGAGGGCCAGGTCGGTGGAGGGGTCCCGGCCGACGATCCGGGCCCGGACCCGCGGCGTGCGCGGCCCGGCCTGGACCGTGACGACGCGGCCGCCGGCTGCGACGTGGTCGTTCGTGACGATGTGACCGGACTCGTCGACCACGAACCCCGTCCCCGTGGCGATGCCGTCCTCGCGTGAGGGCCGGCCGAATGAGAGGGGCGTGCCGGGCCGCCGCGCCTCGACGAGGACGACGCCGTCTCGGGCTCGCCGGAACAAGGCCGAGGTGTCCTCGCCTCGAGCGGCAGTAGGCGTGGCCGCGGCGCGGGGCGCCGGCGCGTCGTCGTCGAACGCCCCCGCGGCCATGAACAACGCGCTCACCGCCAGCGCCGCGGCCAGCCCCGAAACCAGGGCGATGAGAACCGCCTGCCTCACTCGCGTCTAGAGCTCGATCGCATCCTCGGAGCCGGACGAGCCGCCCCGACCGTCCCGCTTCTCGGGGCAGTCGCGGTCGCGCGGCCCCTGGTCGCGCTGGTCCTGGACGGGCGCGGACTGAACGCCGCCGCCGGAGGCCTGCGGGCCTGACGAGTCACCGTCGGCGAACGCGCCGCTCGCCGGCAGCGCTACGGCGACGGCGACCGACGCCAGCACCCCGGCGAGCATCGCGCGCCGCCTGCGTCCCGGCTGTCTCTGCTCTTCCATGTCGGGCTTCCTTGCTGTCGTGTGAAACGGACAGGAGCAACGTAGGAGGGCCAATGTCATCTCCGGCTAACGGCGGGCTAGACTGGCGCGCCCGATGGACTTCAAGCTCGAGTTGATCCCGGTTCCCGTCTCGGATGTCGACCGCGCGAAGGCGTTCTACTCGGAACGGGCCGGCTTCGCCGTCGACAACGACGTCACGGTCCGGGAAGGTCTGCGCTTCGTCCAGCTGACGCCGCCGGGCTCGGCCTGCTCGGTTTCGATCGGCGAGGGCATCACCGAGCTGGCGCCCGGGTCGCTGCGGGGGCTGCAGCTTGTGGTCGAGGACATCGAGGCCGCGCGCGAGGTGCTGTCGGCGCGGGGGCTGGAGGTGTCCGAGGTCCAGGACTTCCCCTGGGGCCGTTTCGTGTACTTCAGCGACCCCGACGGGAATGGGTGGGCCGTCCAGCAGATCCCCGACTACGGCGAAGGACGAACCCAGCCCGAGGACGTCTAGGGGACGTGCTCGCCTCGCGGCATCCCGTGCTCGAAGTGCTCCGCGACCGCGCCCGGAACGGCACCGGACCTGGCCGGCGCGACGACCCCCATCGCGTCGCGCTGGTGGTGGAGGGCGGGGGGATGCGCGGCGTCGTGTCGGCGGGCATGACCGCGGCGCTCGAGCGCCTTGGGCTCACAGGCTGCTTCGACCTGGTCGTCGGCGCCTCGGCCGGGGCGATCAACGGGGCCGCGCTGATTGCGGGCGTGGCCCGCGAGGGCGCCGCCGCCTATCACGGGCCGCTGGCGTCGCGGAAGTTCGTCAACCCCGCCCGGGCGCTGCGCGGCCGGCCGGTGATCGACGTCAGCTACGTGCTCGAGTACGCCTCGGAGGGGCTAGACGCCGGCCGTCACGAGCGCGTGCTGGCCAGCCCGATCGCCCTGCATTGCGTGGCCGTCAGCGTGGAGACGGCCGACACCGTGACCTTCTCCGGGATGGCCTCGAGGGCCGAGCTGTACGACGCCGTGCTCGCCTCCAGCCGCATGCCCTGGGCCGGCGGGCCGCCAGTCGAGATCGGGGGGCGGCGCTACGTCGACGGCGGCCTCGGATCGGCGATCCCCGTCGCCGAGGCGCTGGACGCCGGGGCGACGCACGTGCTCGCGCTGCAGACGCGCCCGCACGGCGTACCGCGCAGGAGCGCCTCGCGAATAGCCGACGTGCTGATCGTGCGGCATCTGCGTTCGCTCAACCCTGCGCTCGCCACGCTCTACCGCAAGCGCGTGGAGTGGTACGAGCGCGTTGTGCAGGACGTCGCACGGCGATCGCTCGACTGGGGCGGCGGACCGCCCTACGTGCTCGGCCTGCGCCCGCCGGCGGGGACGCCGGTGGTCGGGCAGCTCGAACGGCGCTCAGAGGTCCTGTCCGCCGCAGCCCGGGACGCCGAGCGCCTGGTCGACGAGATGCTGCCGCTCGGGGCCGGCAACCGCGCGGCCGCGGCCGGCTGAAGTCAGCCGTCCAGCAGCGTCCCGACGCGCGCGGCCTCGTCGTCCGGCGCCGTCACCAGCACGAGCACACGGCCCGCCTGAAGTGCGCTCAAGTCGCGCTCCGCCGCCGCGTCGTCGAGGCCGGCCTCGGTCAGGACCTCCTTGACCCCGTGGGGACCGGCGTAGCGCGCGTGCTCGACCCCGCCCGGGTAGCTGACGATCTCGTCGCGGTCGGCGTCGGCGAAGCTGCCGCCGCGCTGCTCGCCGCCGGCGAAGTGGCCCTCCTCCTCCCCTTGCGGATGGGTGCCGCCGGCGAACTCCCCTACCGGGGCGTCCGGCGGAGTGGTACCGCTGAACTCGCCCACCGGCTCCTCGTGGGTGTCGCGCTGCGGCTCACCGGATAGGACCCGGACGCCATCACCGGGGATTCCCGCGCCGAGCACCGCGTTGACGGCGCCGAGAGCATCGGCATGCGAGGTGTACGAACGGCACAGAGCAGCCACAGCTCCTCCTTCGTCGTTGATGTGACGACCATACCGTGTCGAAAGCGGTGCCCGGCGTTACTGCCCGAGCTCCGCCCTACTCGCTGGTGGGGCTGCGCTCGATGCCCTCGCTGAAGCGGCGCTCAACGCGCTTCTCCGGCGAGTCCGGCAGCTGCTCCTCACCTTCGCTGAAGCGGCCCTCCTCGCCCGGCTCGCCTTCGCGCACACCGCGTGCGAAGTCGGGCTCCAGGTTCTCCTCCGGGGGGTCGGGCTTGTGATCGACGCCCTTCTCGAAGCTGTCGCTCTGCTCCGGCTTGGCTGGGTGCTTGTGGTGCTCCATGTGTTTCGTCTACCCGCTGCCCGGCCGGTTAGTCAGCCTGAGCCGGATGCCGTACGAGGCCCTCGCGGGTCGCCCACTCGACCGTGCGCCGGAAGGTCTCGGCGACCGGCGTGTAGCGCAGGCCCAGCTCGCGCTCGGCGCGCGTGCCGTCATAGCGGTGGCCGTGCGCGAGCGTCCGCACCATCTCCCGGCAGACCGGCGGCTGGCGGCCGCGCACGCGAAAGGCGGCCTCCACCAGCGCCGCCGCGGCGGCGGCCACGCGGCGCGGGAGGAAGCGCACGTCGCGCCGGACGCCCGACACCTCCGCCACCAGCTCCAGCGCCTCGCGCGACGACAGCGTCGCCCCGCTGAGCACGTAGCGCTCACCCGGCACGCCGCGCTCGGCGCCGAGCAGGTGGCCCTCCACGCAGTCGCGGATGTCGACGAGGCTGATCTGCGTGTCCAGGAACGCCGGCAGGCGCCCGTTGAGGTACGCGATCAGGATTCGCCCGGTGCCGCCCGCCCGCCCGGGGCCCTGGACCGAGGACGGATTGACCGCGACCAGCTCTACATCTGCGCGGCGCGCGGCCTCGAACGCGGCCTTCTCGCCCTCGTGCTTGGAGCGCTCGTAGTACGACAGGTAGCTCCCGCGGTGCGGCGACGCCTCGCTGCCCACCGTGCCCGATGCCTCACCCAGCGACGCCGCCGACGAGGTCAGCACCACCCTCGCCACACCGGCGCGCGCAGCGGCACGCACCGCGGCCTCCGCGCCCCGGACGTTGACGTGGAAGAGCTGCGACGGGTCGGTGGGGCACATCGTGTTGATGCCGGCCACGTGGTACGTCACCGCGCAGCCGGCCATGCCGGCGGCCATCGCGTCCTCGTCGAGCACGTCGCCGCGCACTACGCGCGCGCCGCCGGCGGCGAGCTTGCGCTCCGCCGAGTCCGACCGTGCCATGGCGACCACCTCGTCGCCGCGCTCGGCCAGGCGCGCGGCGAGCGCGCCGCCGATCAGGCCGCTGCCCCCCGTCAGGAAGACCGGCGTCACGTACTGGCGTCCCCGCGCACCACCAGCGGGATCGCCCGCACCATGTAGTCGGCCGCCGACGCCACGGTTATGGCGGCTGCGGCCAGCATCGCCCATTCGTCGAGGTAGAGCCCGGCCACCGGATCGCCCGGTCGGAGGATCGCCAGCGCGATCGCGACGAACTGGATGCTGGTCTTCAGCTTGCCGAGAATCGAGGGCGACATGACCTCGCCCTCCGAGGCGATCGCGCCGCGCAGTCCCATCAGGACCAGCTCGCGGCCGATGATGATGGCCACGATCCACGCCGATGCGCGGCCGGCCGCGAGCAGCGCGATCAGCACGCCCGAGACGAGCAGCTTGTCGGCGGTCGTGTCGAGGAACGAGCCGAGCTTGCTGGTCACGCCCCAGCGCCGCGCGAGCCGTCCGTCGATCCAGTCGGTGGCCGCCGCCACGCCGAACAGCACGGCCGCCGCCCACTCCGCGCCCTCTCCCTCGCCCTCCAGGACGAGCCACATCACCACCGGGGTGAGGACGATGCGCAGCGCGCTGCCCGCAGCGATCACGGGGGCGGAGCGCAATCCGTCCCGGGGCATTGTGAAGATCGCCATGAAGCGAGCGGATGCTACCGCGCGCCGGGCGGGAGGGGGCCGGGAAGCACGGCCTCGGGGAGCGGGGGAAGCGCCCCGCGGGCGGCCGACTGCGCGGCCGCCCAGTCGACTTCGCGTAGCGCCGCCTTGACGGCTGGGATCCGGCTCCCCGCCATGCTGAGCTCCCGCACGCCGAGGCCGGCGAGGAGGACCGCCGCACCCGGGTCGCCGGCGAGCTCTCCGCACACGCCGACCCAGCGGCCGTGGGCGGCGGCGGCGGCCGTCACCGCCGCTGTGAGCGCGAGCACGGGCGCCAGCGAGTCGTTCAGCAGACCGGCCATGGCCGCGTTGCCGCGATCGGCGGCCATCACGTATTGGGCCAGGTCGTTGGTCCCGATCGAGAAGAAGTCCACCTCGGGGGCGAAGCGCGCCGCCTGGAGCGCCAAGGCCGGCACCTCGACCATCACGCCGACCTCTAGCTCGGCGCGGCTGCCGAGCTCGGCGCGCGCCTCGTCCAGCAGCCCGCGCGCGGCCCGCAGCTCGTCCAGCGTGGCGACCATCGGGAACATGATCTTCAGCGGGTGCTCCGCCGCGACGCGGACGATCGCGCGGAGCTGCGTGCGGAAGAGGTCCGGGCTCGAGAGCGACAGCCGGATGCCGCGGCGTCCCAGGAACGGGTTCGGCTCCGCGTCCTGGCGCAGGAAGGGCAGCGGCTTGTCGGCTCCGGTGTCGAGCGTGCGCACCACGACCGGACGGCCATCGAGCGCATCGGCGATCTCGCGCAGGACGTCGGCCTGCTCCTCCTCGCTGGGCGGGTCCGCGCGGTCGAGGAACAGGAACTCTGTGCGCAGCAGGCCGATGCCCTCGGCGCCGTTGTCCAATGCCAGCCGCGCCTCGGCGAGGTTCCCCACATTGGCGAAGACCTCGATCCTGCGCCCGTCGCGCAGGGCGCCGGGCTCGGCGGCGAGCGCCAGCGCGGCACTGCGGTCGGCCTCGGCGGCCTCGCGCCGGCGCTCGTGCTCGGCGATCGCCTCAGCACCCGGATCGACGTGGATCACGCCGGCGTCGCCGTCCACGACAAGCGGCGTGTCCTCCGCGATCGCGAGCAGCGAGCCGCCGAGCCCCACCACCGCGGGGATGCCGAGCGCCCGCGCGAGGATGGCCGCGTGTGCGGTGGCGCCTCCGCGCGCGGTGGCGATCGCCCAGGCGTCGGCGGGGTCGAGACCGGCCGCTTCGCGTGGCGTCAGCTCGTCGGCGACGACGATGCCGGGAGCCTCCACCACAGCTCCCGGGGACACCCCTGCGAGCCGGGCGAGCACCCGCGACGAGACGTCCTCCACGTCGACGGCCCGCTCGCGCAGGTAGGGGTCGTCGAGCTCCCGGAAAGCCGACGCCGCCTCCCGCGAGGCCGCCTGCCATGCCCGGCCGGCCGGCTCCCCCTCGTCGATGCTGCGAAGCGCGGGGTCGACGATGGCGGCGTCGTCGAGGAGCAGCGCGTGCGCCTCGAAGATCTCCGCCTCGGCAGCCCCGGCGCGCGCCGTCACCGCGGCGCGCGTCTCGTCGAGGTCGTCACGGACCGCCGCGCGCGCAGCCTCCAGCCGCGCCCGCTCCTCGCCGGGCGTGCCGCCGGGCCCGTCTTCGACCGGCGGCTCAGCGGGCCGAAGCCGGCGCGCGGGGCCGATCGCGATCCCCGCCGAGGCAGCCACGCCGCGCAGACTCGTTTCCGGGCGCGGCGGCGAGCCGGCCTCCGCGACGGCGGGCGAGTCGGCGCGCGGAGCGGCGCCGTCGCGCGGAGCGGCGGACTCGCGCGGAGCGGCGGGCGCGCCGCCCTCCTGTGCGCCGCCCTCATCCGCGTCGCCGAAGTTCTGGGACGCGAGCGCGCGGATGGCGGCGAGCGCTTCGGCGGCCCCACCGCCGCTCGCCGTCACGACGATCTCGTCGCCCTGGCCCACCGCGAGCGTCGCCAGGCCGGTCAGGCTGCGCCCGTCCGCGGGGCCCCGCCCGCGGCTTGCGTTGGCGACCTCGACGTGGGCGTCGATCCCCGCCAGCGCGCCGACGAAGCGGGCGGCCGGCCGGGCGTGCAGGCCCAGCCTGTTGTTCACGGGGAGACGCAGCTCCTGAACGTCGTCTCCCTCGTGCCCCGGACGGTCCGAGGCGGCCTCTGGCTCGTCGCCCCCGAGCTGCGTGCTCTTCACGGCGAGAGCGCCGCGCGCCTCGCGCGCGACCTCGTCCAGCGAGCCGCCGCCGCGTGCGCGCGCCGCCGCGGCCACGGCGCCCTCCACCAGCGGCGCCTCCGACAGCAGGATCCGGCCGCCG
>Ga0190271_10000918_pt1 | contig 15888 bp, 13 predicted proteins | sample Popmic356T_FD_133747 | JGI IMG/M metagenome (GOLD analysis project Ga0190271, IMG submission 133747) | Populus adjacent soil microbial communities from riparian zone of Weber River, Utah, USA - 356 T | ecosystem: Environmental > Terrestrial > Soil > Riparian zone | place: USA: Utah | collected...
CAAGAACTCAGACCCGTCGGTCAAATCTGAGGCGGTTAAATCGGCACATGATGCACGCCCACTTGGCCCAAAGAGCCCGTCTGCGCTAGTAATATCGAATGAACTCGCCTGACACCATCTACGCCCTTTCGAGCGGCCACTTGCCATCCGGAGTGGCGATCATCCGCCTGTCCGGTCCACATGCCGCCAAAGCGCTGACCTCTCTCTTGGGGCGACTTGCTCCAGCGCGGCAGGCCATCCTTGCCCCGTTCCGCACCCAGGCGGGCACACTGCTCGACCGAGGCATCACCCTCTTCTTTCCCGCGCCCGCGAGCTTCACCGGCGAAGATTGCGCGGAGCTTCACCTTCATGGCGGGCGGGCGGTTGTCGCAGCGATGCTCAACGAATTGGGCTCAATGGACGGAATGCGGCACGCGGAAGCCGGCGAGTTCACGCGCCGGGCCTTTCTCAGCGGCAAGCTGGATCTGGTCGAAACAGAAGGGCTCAGCGATCTCATTGCGGCTGAAACTGAGGCGCAGCGGAGGCTCGCGCTCGAAACCGCCTCAGGCTCGCAATCCAAACTATATGAGAGTTGGCGTGCGCGGTTGATCCATGCCCGCGCCATGATCGAAGCCGAGCTTGACTTTTACGATGAGGGGGATGTTCCCGGCAGTGTGTCCGGGGCTATCTGGGCGGACATGACCGCGCTGACCGCCGAGATTGACAAGCATGTAGAGGGCTACCACAGGGCGGAGATCGTTCAGGATGGATTTCAGGTTGTTATCCTTGGCGAGCCGAATGCCGGGAAATCCAGCCTGCTCAACGCTCTCGCCCGGCGGGATGTCGCGATTGTCTCAGATGAGCCGGGAACGACCCGAGACCTGATCGACGTCGCGCTGGATCTCGGCGGCGTGAAGGTTGTTGTCACAGACACCGCGGGCATACGCGAGGATGCCGGAACGGTCGAACAGCTGGGGATCAATCGTGCGCGAGCACGAGCAGCATCGGCGGATTTGGTCCTCGTGATGCTGCCGTCTGACAAGACAGCGCCGGTCGACCTAGCTGAATCTTTGCAGGTCCCGATTCTTCGCCTCGCCTCCAAGTCTGACTTAGGCGTCCCGTCGGAGATATCACACCTTGCGGTCTCGGCGAAGACAGGCGCGGGGATCGACGAGTTGATCCAGTACCTCAAGGCGAAAGCGCGTGAGGCGACGGCAAATGGTGGGGAGATGCTTCCTGTCCGGTTGCGGCACGTAGAGTTGCTGAGGCAGGCGTCGAAGTCGATCACCAACGCATCAACCGAGGCGTTGCTCGAGTTACAGGCGGAAGAGCTGCGGCGCGCTGGCGACGCGGTTGCACGGATCTCTGGAAAGATTGATGCGGAAGATTTGCTTGATGTGATCTTCTCGCGGTTCTGCATAGGCAAGTGATTCACGTGAAACCTTCGGAGTGGCCAGTGAGGGTTGACACTGTTTCACGTGAAACGGTGCCCCGCGGCGCACCTCTGACTCACGTGAAACGTATCCCGCCGGCAGCCGTTCGCCTCTAGGCCAGGAGCGAGTAGATCCCATCCCATCGCGTCGCGATTGACTTGACTCAGCGGGGAAAGACTCGCAAAGAGACCGGCTATGCAACGGAAGATCGATGTCATCGTGGTCGGAGGCGGCCATGCAGGATGCGAAGCCGCATCTGCGTCTGCGCGTGCCGGAGCGCGGACAATTCTTCTCACCCTACGCCGCGACACCATCGGCGTGATGTCCTGCAACCCGGCCATTGGCGGGCTTGGAAAGGGCCATCTGGTGCGGGAGGTCGATGCGCTCGATGGTGTGATGGGCCGTGTCGCTGACGCCGCCGGCATCCAGTTCCGCATGTTGAACAAGCGCAAGGGGCCGGCAGTACGCGGCCCCAGGACCCAGGCCGACCGCCGCCTCTATAGAGAGGCGATGCTGAGCGCGATGGACGCACAGGACAATCTTGAGATCGTTGAGGGAGAAGCCCACGATCTCGTGATAAGGGGCGGTCGCGTCGAAGGGCTGCTTACAGCTGATGGCCGGGGGTTCGCCTGCGGCGCCGTGGTCCTGACCACAGGCACCTTTCTGCGCGGTCTTGTCCACATTGGCGAGCGAACATTTCCAGCCGGCCGTATCAACGAAAAGGCGAGCACCGGTCTGTCTGCCACTCTAACCAATGCCGGCTTTGGGCTTGGGCGTCTCAAGACGGGAACACCACCACGTTTGAGCGGACGGACTATACGCTGGAGCGAGCTCGATATGCAGGCCGCTGATGACGAGCCCGTCCCCTTCTCGCTGCTCACTGACCGGATAACGACTCGCCAGATCGAGTGCGGGATAACCCGCACGACTGCCGACACGCATGAAATTATTCGCAGCAATCTCCATCGTTCGGCGATGTATTCCGGTTCGATTAAGGGCATCGGTCCGCGCTACTGTCCGTCGATTGAGGATAAGATCGTCAAGTTTGGCGATCGAGACGGCCACCAAATCTTTTTGGAGCCGGAGGGATTGGATGACGACACCGTCTACCCCAACGGCATCTCCACCTCCCTGCCGGAGGATGTGCAGCTTCAAATCCTGAAGTCCATTCCTGGACTTGAGGACGCTGCGATGCTGCAGCCGGGTTATGCAATTGAGTATGACTATATAGACCCGCGCGAGCTCGAGCCTACCTTGGAGACGCGAAGAGTTCGGGGGTTGTTTCTTGCGGGCCAGATCAATGGGACCACCGGATATGAGGAAGCAGCGGCGCAGGGCATGATCGCGGGGTTGAATGCCGCGCGCGCTGCGAGCGACGCTGAGTCGGTTACCATCAGCCGCACCGCGGGCTACATCGGCGTTTTGGTGGATGACCTTGTGACCCGAGGCGTCTCGGAACCCTATCGCATGTTTACATCGCGCGCCGAATTCCGCCTATCCCTGCGCGCGGACAACGCGGATGAGCGGCTGACCCCACTCGCTGAGAAGCTTGGGATTGCGTCGCCCGAGCGGCTCCGTCGCTTCAATGTCCGGCTGAAGGCAATGGAAGAGTGCGTAGAGTTTGCGAAATCCGTGTCCCTCACGCCAAACGAAGCGCGAAAGCATGGCCTGAACATAAACCTCGATGGCGTCAGGCGCTCGGCCTACGAGCTGCTTGCGAGCCCAGATATCGGTGTTGCTCAGCTCACGCTCGTCTGGCCGGACTTCAACAAACATGATGCCAAAAGCCTGGAAGCGATGGAAACCAACGCGAGATACGCCGTCTATCTGGCGCGCCAGGATGCCGATGTCCATCAAATCCGGCGGGAGGAAGAGCGAGCGATGCCGGACGATCTGGATTTCCAGTCAGTCTCCGGCCTATCGAACGAGCTGAAGTCAAAGATCGCGCTGCGCAGACCACGCTCCATTGCGGAGGCGCAGCGGATGGACGGCATGACACCGGCTGCGCTTGTCCTCATCATTGCGCATATTCGCAACCACGAGAGCCGCATGTTACGCGGGGCTGCGTGACGGATCGGTATTCTACGCTCTGTGCCATAGCCGGTGACGTTTCACGTGAAACGTTTGAGGCGCTTGGCGCGTTCGAACATCGTTTCCGAATGTGGAATGCACGCATCAATCTGGTTTCTCAGTCGACGTTGGACGACTTCTGGTCGCGGCATATTCTGGACAGTGCCCAGCTTTTTGCACTTGCACCTAAAGCCACCACCTGGATGGACATCGGGTCCGGCGGCGGATTTCCAGGTCTCGTCCTGGCCTTTCTGCTGCGCGACAGGCCGGCCGGCAGCATTGCACTTGTCGAAAGCAATAGGAAAAAGGCCGCCTTCTTGCAGGCGATGGCCGGGGAATTCCGCTTACCCGCCCGAATTCACGCCGTGCGCATCGAGGATGTCTCTCTGAATTCTGTCGAACCTGAGGTGGTGACGGCGCGCGCGCTCGCAAATCTCAGCCTTTTGCTTGAGCTCACGGCACCATGGCTTGAGACCGGAGCAAGGGGGCTGTTTCATAAAGGTCGGGATTACCGCGCGGAAATCGAAGAAAGTTCTCACAAATGGCGGTACGATTTGATACAACATGCAAGTGTCACTGATCCGCAGTCGGTGGTGTTGGAAATTTCGCGGCTCGAAAGCCGGTAGGCGAGCACCTAAAATGCATGTGAATGCACGTATCATTACGGTCGCGAACCAAAAAGGTGGCGTCGGAAAGACGACCACAGCGATCAATCTCGCTACCGCGCTAGCGGCGATCGGCGAGCGTGTCCTGATCGTCGATCTTGATCCGCAGGGCAATGCGAGCACCGGGCTCGGCATCAATCGCCGCGAGCGACTGCTGTCGTCCTACGATGTGCTGACCGGGGCGGCTGGCTTGCACGAAGCGGCGATGCAAACCGCGGTCCCGGGTCTCTTTATCGTTCCGTCCACTTTGGACCTCCTGGGCGTCGAGATGGAAATCGCCGCCGCGCCGGACCGTGTGCTCCGGCTCCGCAATGCGCTTCGTGCCATCGATGCGACCAGCGACCGCTTTTCCTACGTGCTGATCGATTGTCCGCCATCCTTGAACCTGTTGACGTTGAACTCGATGGCGGCAGCCGACTCTGTGCTCGTTCCGCTGCAATGCGAGTTCTTTGCGCTCGAAGGCCTGAGCCAACTCCTTGAAACGGTCGACCAGGTGCGCAACACGATCAACCCCGGCCTCACCATCCAGGGGATCGTGATGACCATGTTCGATGGCCGCAACAATCTGGCCAATCAGGTGGTAGACGACGTTCGCGCGAATATGGGGGAGACGGTCTACGAGACGGTCATTCCGCGCAATGTGCGCGTGTCAGAGGCGCCGTCCCACGGCAAGCCTGCAATTCTTTACGACCTCCGCTCCTCCGGCAGTCAGGCCTATTTGCAGCTGGCCTCCGAGGTGATTCGGCGCGAGCGGAAACTGCGCGCGGCGTGAGCGATATTACTGGAAGGCAAAGCATGTCCGACGATTCTTCGAAGCGGCGACTAGGGCGCGGTCTGGCAGCGCTGATTGGGGAGATGGACAAGCCGTCCGCACCAGCCGTGCAAGACCGCCCGTCCATCAGCGCCGACCGCCGCGTTCCGCTGGAGTTCATCATCCCCAATCCGCGCAATCCGCGACGCAGTTTTGGCGATGCCGAACTGACGGATTTGACGCAGTCGATTCGCGAGCATGGCCTCGTCCAGCCCGTTGTGGTCAGGCCAGCGCCCGGTCAGCCCGATCGTTTCGAGCTCATCGCCGGCGAGCGGCGCTGGCGCGCAGCCCAGCGGGCAGGTCTGACCGACATTCCGATCATCGTACGGGATGTCAATGACCGCACCGCTTTGGAACTTGCGATCATCGAGAACGTCCAGCGCGCGGATTTAAATCCGGTCGAAGAAGCGCTCGGCTATCAGCAGCTCATCGACGATCACAGCTACACCCAGGCCGACCTTGGCCAGGTGATCGGCAAGAGCCGAAGCCATGTGGCCAACACGCTGCGCTTGCTCAAGCTGCCTGACGTAATCCGTGATCTGCTGGTCGATGGTTCGCTATCTGCGGGGCATGCCCGCACGCTCGTCACGGCACAGGATCCGGCCGGGCTGGCCAAGCGGATTGTCGAAGAGGGATTGTCTGTTCGGCAAGCGGAGAGCCTGGCGCAGGCACCGGCCGACAAACCCAGACCCCAGCGTCATCCACGCGACGACAAGGATGCGGATACGCTCTCGCTTGAAAAAATGTTGAGCGATATCACGGGGTTAACGGTCACCATCACGCACAAGGATCGGGGCGGGGATGTCCGGATAGCATACCGCACACTGGACCAGCTCGACGAGCTGTGCCGCAAACTCAAGGCTACTTAGTTAGCCGGGCAATTACAGTACTTTGCCGGCTACCTATTTCCCTGCCGTTCGCTTTCAAGGGCAATTCCCAGCAGAGCCTGGCGCGTGATCGAGCCCGCAAGGTCGGGGCGCCTCCGGCTCTGCAAAAGCGCCTGATGAAGCCGCTCGAGCGAGCGTTGCAGAAAGGCGGCGGAGAAGCGCCGCAAGGCAGTCTCCATCACCTTCTTGCGCGAAAAGAAGACCGCCGGCTTTGCCGTGGCGACCAGATCGCCGGCGCTGCGCCCGCCCGAGTCCAGCGCTTCGCGCATCGGCTGCAAGGTCTGAAGTTGCCGGGACATGCCGCTGATCAGCAGGAAGGTCTGGCCTCCCGATTGCATATAGCGTTGCACTACCGTGTCGAACTCCCGAACCTTGCCCTCCAGGGCGGCATCCACCGCATCGTCCAGCGAAAGGGCCGACACGTCGCCGGTCAGGTCCCGCACATCGTCAACGGTGATTTCCGGCTTGCCCGCTCCGAAGAGCGCCAGCTTTTGCAGCTCTCCGCGCGTGGCGAGGCGGTCGCCGCCCAAATTGCGCCGCAGCATCGTCCGCGCGTCGAGGCCCATGCGAATGCCCGACGCGGCGAATACCTCGTCGATCAGTTGGTCCAGGTCGCGCGCTTCGTCCCCATAGCAGGGTAGGGCGATGGCATTCGGGCTCTGCTCCACAATGGCGCGCAGACCGGCCCCCTTCTTCAGCTCGGCGGCCTCGATCAGCACCAGCGTATCCGCCGGCGGCTCCGCAGCCAGCGCCTTGATGTCGTCGGCGAGCGCCTTGTGGGCGCCGGCGTTGCGCACCCAGAGAAGCCGCTTCGCCGCAAACATGGAAACCGTGCGCGCCTCATCGATCAGCCGGCCGGACGTATCCGCCTCCGCCGCCTCCAGCCGCACGACGCTAAAGGGATCGTCCAGCGCCACGCCGGTCTTCTCGGCAAAGGTTCGCGCGCGCTCGGCCACCAGCCCACGGTCGGGCCCATACAGCAGCACGATCGGGAATCGGGAGTCCGGCCGGTTGATCCAGCTCTGGACCTCAAATGCTTTCTTCTGCGCCATTTGGGTCAGTTAGCACGCGCCGCGCCAGCATCAAACCTGTCGCGTTGCGCAAATCCGGAGCGTTGCCAGACCCCCGCAACGCGCGGGACAGACCTTGGCTGCGTCTACCTCTTACGCGCGGCGAGGGTCCGGAGCCGCAACGCGTTCAGCCGGATGAAACCCTCGGCGTCCTTCTGATCGTAGGCGCCGCGGTCGTCCTCGAAGGTGACGAGCGCATCCTTGTAGAGCGATTTCGGCGACCGGCGACCGGTCACGATGACGTTGCCCTTATAGAGCTTCATCCGCACCTCGCCCTCGACGTCTTCCTGGCTCTTGTCGATCAGCGCCTGCAGCATCTCGCGCTCCGGCGAAAACCAGAAGCCATTGTAGATCAGCTCGGCGTAGCGCGGCATGAGCTCATCCTTCAAATGGGCCGCGCCGCGATCCAGCGTGATCGACTCGATGGCACGGTGCGCCGCCAGCAGAATAGTGCCGCCCGGCGTTTCATAAACGCCGCGAGACTTCATGCCCACGAAGCGATTCTCGACAAGATCCAGCCGACCGATACCGTTGTCGCGGCCGAGATCGTTGAGCGCCGCCAGCAGTGTGGCGGGCGACAATTTCTTTCCGTTCAGGGCAACCGCATCACCATTCTTGAACTCGACGGTGATTTCAGTGACGGCATCGGGCGCGTCCATCGGCGAAATCGTGCGCTGATGAACATATTCCGGCGGCTCAAGCCACGGGTCTTCGAGAACCTTACCCTCGGATGAGGAGTGCAGGAGGTTGGCGTCCACCGAGAATGGCGCGTCGCCTTGCTTGTCCTTCGGCACCGGTATCTGATGCTGCTCGGCAAAATTGATCAGGTCCGTGCGCGACTTGAACGACCAGTCGCGCCATGGCGCGATAACCTTGATATCAGGATTGAGCGCATAGGCGGAAAGCTCGTACCGCACTTGGTCGTTGCCCTTGCCCGTCGAGCCGTGAGCCACGGCATCTGCACCGACCTCCGCAGCAATATCAATCAGATGTTTGGCAATCAGAGGCCGCGCGATAGACGTGCCGAGCAGATACTGCCCCTCATAAACTGTGTTGGCGCGAAACATCGGAAAGACGAAATCGGAGACAAATTCTTCACGCACATCGACAATGCGGATGTCCTTGATCCCCATCATCTCGGCCTTCTTGCGCGCCGGTTCCAGTTCGTCGCCCTGGCCAAGGTCGGCGGTGAATGTCACGACCTCCGCGCCGAGCTCCGTCTGCAGCCATTTCAGAATAATGGAAGTGTCCAGCCCGCCCGAATAGGCAAGCACCACCTTCTTGACGTTCTTCACCTTCGCCATTCAAGACCCCAATCGATTACAACAGCGCCTGATTTTTCAAGAGCGCTCTAAACAGGAAATGGCCTATCGGCAAGTTGCCTGAGCAACCCTCAGCCCGCCGCGTTCAGTAGAACCTGGTCCTGGCGCGGCTGATCAGAACCCGTTTCCGCCGACCCACTGTGCAGGTCAGCCCGATTTCGCTGGACTTGCAAACGAATGGCCCCTCGACCATGTCTTGCCGTAGCGGAAGATCATCTTGCTTGTGCCGCAGCAACTCGTCCCCGATAGTGTCATATCTCTTCGCCTTGCCTCGTGCTTGCAGCGTGAACACAGATAGGTGGGCTCCACACGGTCACAGGAAAGCTCCGGGCTGTGATCCTCCGGCTTGTCATGTGCGACGCCGCCCGCCGGTGTGTAGACGCATCCCACATTGCCGGAGGGTATGTTGAAAAACACCTGCCCGCCGTCCGTTGGAAAATGCTGCTCCCCGGCCATGGCCAGCGGTGGGCGAGCAGTGCCGCCACTGCAGCTGTTCCGAGAATGCGCATACGAATATCTCCCGCAGCGATTGACGAAATAGTGCTGGCAAGCGACCGACTTGTCGTTGGACCAGGCGCTGGCGGCTGTTCGCACAGCGTGGCATAGAAATCGCACGTGCTCACAAATACTTCCCGGATCTGCCATGACCTTCATTCCCGACTACGCCACGATTCTCCAGTTCGGCATCGCCACGATGATCATTGCGCTGACGCCCGGCCCGGACATGACATTGTTTGTCGGCCGCGCGCTATCGGAAGGCCGCGCTGCGGGGTTTGCCTGCCTCATCGGCGCGCTGAGCGGCATCATCGTTCACTCGGCGCTGGTCGCCCTCGGCCTTTCGGCGCTGATTGTTGCATCGCCGGAAGCATTCCTTGCGCTGAAGGTTGGCGGCGCGGGCTATCTCGTCTGGCTGGCCTGGCAGGCACTGCGATATGGTTCGGCCTTTTCGCCTGATGCGACGCCCCGTCCGCCGCGCTCCTTCGCCAAGAACTGGGCAACCGGCCTCGGCATCAATCTGATGAACCCGAAGATCATCCTGTTTTTCATGACCTTCCTGCCGCAATTCGTCTCGGCCAGCGATCCGCATGCGCCGGGCAAGCTGTTTTTCCTTGGCATGCTCTTCATCGTGCTCTCCTTGCCGGTGACGATCCCGATCGTGATCGTGGCCGACAAATTCGCCGGGCTTCTGAAGGCGAATCCCAGGGTCACGCGCATTGTCGACTATCTCTTCGCGGGCGTCTTCTCCGCCTTTGCACTGAAGATACTGTCTGCCCAGGCCAAATGAAGTGTCGGCGAGGGCGGTACTACCGAAGCTGCCTAAACCGCGCCGACTTCAAGGGGTGGATGGAACTGAAACACGGGCCAGAGCCGTGAGGCAGCGTGGCGGCGATTTGGTGTATCCGCTTTCCTCGGTAGGAGTGGATTTCTCCGCGTCTCCCGTCAATGCGCCCGCGGCGTGACGTGGCGTCGAAGCCGTGCTAAAGGCGCGCGCATTCGACAAACCGCATCGAGCCACCCATATTCCGGCAGCTATGGCCATTTCCCTCAACATCGCAGACGACGTTACCCGCGCAGCCCTTGCCGCGAGGGCCGTCGCGCCTGCCAAGGAGAGCCTGGTCGGCCTGAGTCGCGATGAACTCGCCGAGGCGCTGATCGGTGCCGGAGTTCCCGATCGGCAGGCGCGGATGCGCGTCCAGCAGCTGTGGCACTGGCTTTATGTGCGCGGCGTGTCGTCCTTCGACGACATGTTCAACATTTCCAAGGATTTGCGTGCAACGCTGGCGAAGCATTTCACCATCGCCCGGCCGGAAATCGTCGAGGAGCAGATTTCCAATGACGGCACGCGCAAATGGCTGTTCCGCTTTCCGCCGCGGGGTGCCGGCCGGCCGGTCGAGATCGAGACCGTCTACATTCCGGAGGAGGGGCGCGGCACGCTGTGCATCTCCAGCCAGGTGGGCTGCACGCTGACCTGTTCCTTCTGCCATACCGGCACGCAGAAGCTGGTGCGTAACCTCACGGCCGAGGAAATCTTGTCGCAGTTGATGACCGCGCGCGACCGGCTTGGCGATTTCCCCGACCGGGACACGCCGGATGGCGCCATCGTGCCTGCCGAAGGGCGCAAGATTTCGAATATCGTCATGATGGGCATGGGCGAGCCGCTCTACAATTTCGAGGCGGTCAAGAAAGCCCTGCTGATTGCCTCCGACGGCGACGGGTTGTCCCTGTCGAAGCGCCGCATCACGCTTTCCACGTCTGGCGTGGTGCCGGAAATCTTCCGCACCGGCGACGAAATCGGCGTCATGCTGGCGATTTCGCTGCATGCGCCAAACGACGATCTGCGCGACCTGCTCGTGCCGATCAACAAGAAGTATCCGCTGGCGGAACTGATGGACGCTTGCCGGAGCTATCCTGGCGTCTCCAACGCCAAGCGCATCACCTTCGAATATGTGATGCTGAAGGACGTCAACGACAGTCTCGATGACGCGAAGGCGCTGATCAAGCTGTTGAAGGGCGTGCCAGCCAAGATCAACCTGATCCCGTTCAATCCGTGGCCCGGCACGAACTACCAGTGCTCGGATTGGGAAACGATCGAGAAATTTGCCGACTTCATCAACACGGCCGGTTATGCCTCGCCGATCCGCACGCCGCGCGGCCGCGACATCCTCGCCGCCTGCGGCCAGCTGAAAAGCGAATCCGAGCGGCTGAAGAAGCACGAACGGCTGGCGCTGGAGGCGATGATGATCGCCGGGCATGGCGACTGACGGCATACGTCGTTAAAGGCACTGGCTCCGCCAAATAATCATCAATCGCTGCACTGAAGCTGCGCATTGCAGCCTACGCGCGGACAATGACCCATGGTCGAACTGCCATCCTCAAGCAAGACATCGACCGCGATGTCTCCGCCAACGATGGGAGATCGATCCATGTCCGCAATCCTCACCAATTCTGCCGCGCGATGCGCCTATAGTTATCTGATTTCTGTGATCGTCGCTGCGATCGCAGCCGCCTTGTTCATCTGCATGCCCCAGATCCAGACGGCCATCCGCACATACGTCGCGCTAGTCTCAATGGCCGGCTTCTATGCATTCATCAGCGCCTGGCCCGGCTTCCTTCTCACGCTATACGTCTCGCGAAATGCGGGTTGGAGGCACCCGGCTCTGTTCGCAGTGGCGGGCGGCCTCAACGCCGTGCTGGCAATCGCTATCGTTGCCCTGACCGATCCGCGCACCGGCGCCCAGATCCTGAGCGAATTCGGACTGGCCAGCGTCGCGGGCGGCATTGCCGGCGGACTGGCCTATGTTCGGTATGGCTTGGGTTCGACGGAGACGGGCGCGCCCGATTCCATGGTGGAGGGGTCTGCCCCTCAAATCACATTCAGCTCGCGGAAGGGGCGGCCGGCTGCGATACGCTCATAGCCGAACGGACTGCAGTCCACGGTGCGATATTCGCCATGTACGATCAGCTCGGCCAGCGCCTTGCCGATGGCCGGGGCCTGCTGCAAGCCATGACCCGAGAAGCCATTGGCGAAGAGAAAATTCGCCACCTCCGGATGCGGGCCGACAACGGCGTTCTGGTCGAGCGTATTGTAATCGTAGTGGCCGGCCCAGGCACGTGTCGGCTTGATGGCCTCGAAAGCGGGGATGCGGGTCGCCAGTACCGGCCAGATAACATCCTCGAAGAGCGGCCAGGCCGGGTCGAAATCACTCGGGTCCGCCGGTCCGTCGCCATCCTCAGCCTCCGCGCCGCCGGTCAGGTAAACCGATCCTTCCGGCCGAACATAAATGCCGCTCGGATCGACCAGCAGCGGCATGTCGTCATAGCGCTCGCGCGCTTCGAACACGAAGACCGAGCGCTTGCGCGGCTCGACAGGCAGGGCAATCCCCGCCATGGCCGCGACCTTGCCGGCGTTTGGACCCGCCGCATTGACGATGACGCCCGCCTCGAGACGTTCGCCATTGGCGAGCTGCACCGCCGTCACCCGTCCGACGTCGCGCTCGATGCCCGTGACGTCGCCCTGAATCAAGTCGACGTTTTTCGTCTTGAGCGCCTTGCGGAACAGCGTCAGCATGGCGTGCGCGTCGAACCAGCCCTCGCCGCTGCGGCCGTATGCGCCGGCGACGATGCCCTCCGGCGACAGCCAGCCAAAGCGCCGCACCAGCGTCTCCGCGTCTTCCAGCACGATGTCAGCCCCCTCCGCCGCCTGGACGGCGTGGTTGGCCTGCAGCACCGGCAGCCCCTCCTCGGAAGCCAGGATGAGGTAGCCGCCTTCGCGAAAGCCGATATCCGCATCGGGTCCGAACTCCTCCTTCAGCCGCCGAAACAGGTCGAGCGTAAATTGGGAGAGGCGGATATTCTCCGGAATTGAGAATTGTTGGCGGATCGATGCCATCGACAGGGTGGTGGCGGAGAAGGAGAATTGCGGGTCGCGTTCGACCAGCGCAATCGAACCGGTAAACCCTTCGTCGCGCAGATAATAGGCGATCGAACTGCCGACGATGGCGCCGCCAATGATGACGATGTCGTAACGCAATGCCTGTTCTCCCAGCTCCATGGCCGGCCAGTCGACCGCTCTCGCCGCCTCGACCGCAGGGGTTGCTCTCAGCCGGCCGGCAGTCTGATCTCGAAGCCTGCGCCGGCTTCCGTGTCAATGAGCCTGATCGCTCCGCCATGCGATTTCAGCAGCGCGGCGATTATGCCAAGGCCCAAGCCGGTGCCGCCTTCGTCCCTCCGCGTGGTGAAGAACGGGTCGAAAATCTTGTCCCGGTTGCCGGGCGAAACGCCGGTGCCGTCGTCGCGCGCAATCAGCACGGTTTCCTCGTCCAGGGCGTGGGCGGCGAGGTCCAATCGGGAGGCGCCGTGGCGGAAGGAGTTGTCGGCGAGATTGGACATCACAATGGATGCATTCTCCGTCGACATGCGGAGCGGAACATCGCCTCCGGCAAGGATTCTGATAGGCAGGCCAGCGGTCGGCACAGCGGCGACAGCCTCCGCAAGCGTCGTCACCTCGCCGCTCGGCCCGACACTTTCGGCGCGGGCGAGATCGATCAGCCGCCGCACCAGGCTGTTCAGCCGGATTGCGTCGGCAACGATATTCGCATGGAAGCGCTCGCGCTCGGCCGCGGTCATGTCCTCGCCCACATCGCGCAACAGTTCCGCGGCGCCCTGAATCGAGGTCAGCGGCGATTTCAACTCGTGCGAAACATGTGTGGCGAAGGTGCGGATCGTATCGGAGCGGTCCTGAAGCTTCCGCGCCATGTCGAGGAACCCGCCGGCCAGGGCCGCCATTTCGCGGGTGCCGTGATGGCTGAGTGGCCGGATCGCTTCCGTCTCGCCCGCCGCGATGCGCCGGGTGCGGTCGAGCAGTTCGTTGATCGGCCGGCTGATCAGCCGCACGAAGACATAGCCGATCAGCAGCGTGATGCAGAGGATTGCAAGACCCGCCAGCGCGAGCTTGCCGCGCTCGCCGTAGAGATGCTTCACCACATTGTTGGGCGTGCGCGACAGATAGACAGCGCCTGCCACCCGGCCGTCGACGATGACGGGCAGCGCGACGAAGACGCGGACCTTGGCGCCGCGGCTCACCGAATAGAGTGGCGGCGGGGGCTGGTCGGAAATGCGTTGCCGCAACACGCTGGCATATTGTCCCGCAAGCGCCAGTGCGACCTCCGGCACATGCGCCAGCGACTGGCCGACCTCCTGGCTGGACGCGATGACGACGCCGCGTGGATCGAGCAGCTTGAATCCTGCCAGCGTGATCCGTTGGGTGTCGTTGAGCAGCGGCAGCAGCCTCTCTCCGATCGCTGCATAGACCGGATCCTGCGTGCCCGTTCGCGGGCCGGGGCGGGGTGGCAGAATGGGATCGACGGCGAGGTCGAGCGTTGGCTCGATCGGGGTGTAGCGGCCATAGACGAGAGTCACTCGCTGTCCGCCGCCAAGCGCCGGCGTGCTCGATTTCTTGTCGTCGGCCCGCGACAGGCTGACGGCCGGTCCCAACCTGTCGCGCGGCAAGCGCGCTTCGCGAACCTCGGCCGCAAAAGCCGCCGACAGCGCCGCCGCCTGGGCGATGAGTTCCGCCTCGGTCTGGTGGATCAGGGTATTTTCATAGAGTCGAAAGAAGAAAAGCCCCACCAGCGGCAGGGCGAGGACGGTCAGCAGAATGCCGACGACGACGGCGCCGAGCCTCGGCCGCCAGGCGCCGATCAGCCGCCGCATCGGCCGATCCGGAACCCGACGCCGTGCACGGTCTCGATCGCGTCGGCGCAACCGGCAGCGGCGAATTTGGATCGGATATTGCGAATGTGGCTGTCCACCGTGCGGTCGGACACGTGGATGTTCTTGGCGTAGGCGGCGCTCATGATCCGGTCGCGGGCGAGTACATGGCCCGGGCGCTCAAGCAGGCCCGTGATGACGCCGAATTCGATCGCAGTCAGCGCGACCAGCTTGCCGTCAAAGGTCACCTCGCGGCGATCTGGATCGAGCAGCAACAGGCCGTGACGGACAGGTTCCGCCTGTTCCTGCTTCTGCGCCGGCTGTCCCGCCGCGCGGCGAAGGATGACGTTGACCCGCGCCACCAGCTCGCGCGGACTGAACGGCTTGGTGACATAGTCGTCGCCGCCCATTTCCAGTCCCAGAACACGGTCGATTTCCTCGTCGCGGGCAGACAGGAAGAGGATCGGCACCGCTGATGTCTTGCGCAGTTCCCGGCAGACGTCGAGACCGTCCATCTCGGGCATGCCGACGTCCAGCACAATCAAATCCGGCTTGTTGGCGGCGGCTTGACGCAAGGCGCTGGCCCCGTCGCCGACGGCTTCAGTCTTCATGCCGGCCTTGTCGAGCGCGAAGCAGATCACCTCGCGGATATGCGGATCGTCATCGGCGACCAGAATATGATGCGGCATTGTCCCTCTCAGTCGGTGGCGCGACGCCATGCTGCGTCGACACCAAGGCTTGTGTATCCAGATAGCGCAACAGGCGCCAATTGCGAACGCTCCAGCTGCGCCAATTCGCGACTGCCTCGCGGAAAGCCAATTCATCGCCGGCGCGGGTAGCCGACAGGCAAAAATCCTCGCCGCGCTCCATATCGTAGGCGCACAAGCGATTCTGTGGCGTGGCTGCCAGCAGCCGATCGATCGCCGGAAAGGCCGGCGGGCCGAGTTGGCGCAGATAGCTCACGTCAATCTCCAGGCTGTTGCCCGTGATCTCCGCGGCGTGGTCGACATTGTAGGAAGCGATGAAAGCCGCGAAGTTGATGAAGCAGCAGGCATAGAGAAGGCTCGAAAGCGTCAGGAGATTGGCCGAGAGCAGCCATTCGTTCGACTTTCGCAAGGCGATGCGGGCGATGATGAGGATCAGGCCGGTCGCGACAAGCCCCATCCAGAGAAAGGCGGCGATGCGCCAATAGGTCAGCGAATAGATGCTGACATAGAGGTCGAGGCGCAGGATCGAGGAGAGAACGAGCCACACATTCTGTGCCGTCCACACATAGACGAGATTCCGGATCAACCGATCCTCGGACGCGGCGCCGGCTGGCCGCATGGCCAGCAGCACGAAAAGAGCGGCGAGCAGTGCGGTTGCGATCAGCGCATAGGCGCCGCGATGCGCGTAGCTGGCGTAGGTCACGCCATCAGGCAGCGCGACACCACCCCAGAGA
>Ga0190271_10000919_pt1 | contig 15887 bp, 17 predicted proteins | sample Popmic356T_FD_133747 | JGI IMG/M metagenome (GOLD analysis project Ga0190271, IMG submission 133747) | Populus adjacent soil microbial communities from riparian zone of Weber River, Utah, USA - 356 T | ecosystem: Environmental > Terrestrial > Soil > Riparian zone | place: USA: Utah | collected...
CTCGAACGACTTCGTCGCCGAAGCGGTGCTGGTGGCGCAGGCGGTGGATCGGCCGGTCAAACTCCTCTGGACGCGCGACGACGACCTGCAGAACGACTTCTTCCGGCCCTTCGGCGTGCAGCGTCTGCGCGCGGCGGCCGACAAGGACGGGAAGCTCACGGGCTGGTCGCACCGCGTGGCGGCCACCTCGCGAAAATTCCGTACGGACATGAACGATGCCCCCGACTGGGTCGGCACGCTCGACGTCGACGGCTTTCCGGCAGCCTGTGTACCCAACTACCTGTCCGAGTTCGTGAACGTGGATTTCGGCCTGGCGCGCGGCTGGTGGCGCGCGCCGCTGCACACCTTCGCCGCGTTCGCGACGCAGAGTTTCGTGGACGAAGTGGCGGTTGCGCTCGGGCGCGATCCGCTCGAGCTGCGGCTCGAGATGTTAGGCGAGCCGCGCGATCTCAAGTACGAAGAACACGGCGGGCCGATCTTCAGCACGGGACGGCTCGCGGCTGTGTTGCGCGAAGCCGCGAAACGCATCGACTACGGCCGCAAGTTGCCCGCGGGCCGCGGCATCGGTCTCGCGTGTCATTTCACTTTCGGTGGTTATGCGGCGCATGCCATCGAGGTGCAGGCCACGGGCAAGGACTGGCGCATCGAGCGCTGCGTCTGCGTGGCGGACGTGGGGCAGATCGTGAACCCGGCGGGCGTCGAAGCGCAGCTCATGGGTGCGACCATCGATGGGCTTTCGACCGCCATCGGACTCGAGATCACCGTGGCGAACGGACGCATCGAGCAATCGAACTTCGATGGCTATCCGCTGCTGCGCATGCCCGACGCGCCGCGTGTGGAGACCCATGTTCTGCCGTCGGAAATGAAGCCGTCAGGGGCCGGTGAAATGGGCATTCCGAGCGCCGCGCCGGCGTTGGCCAACGCCATCTTTGCCGCTACCGGGAAACGCCTGCGGGATCTCCCGCTGCGCACCAACACCTGAACTAGCCCGGCCACGCCAATTCAGACGATACGCGGTGGATTTGCCGCGTTTATACATCGTCGCACTCCGGCATCGTGATGCAAGCCTCCGCGCATCCTCCGAATTGCCGGCAATATCCATATGGGTATACTCGAATCCGACGCCGAACCGATACATCCACGGCCCGTGGTGTGGATGGGAAGCAGCCGGAAAGATCTGATCGCGTTGCCGCCATCCGTCGTCGATACGTTTGGCTACGGTATTTATCTCGCGCAAATCGGCAGGCGTCATGTGAACAGCAAAGTGCTTCGCGGTTTTGGCGACGCGGGCGTTGTTGAACTCATCGAGTCGCAGCGCGGATCCACGTTTCGCGCGGTGTACACGGTTCGATTCGCAACGGCAGTCTTCGTGTTGCACGTCTTCCAGAAGAAGGCCAGGCACGGCGTGGCCACTTCGAAGAAGGACCTCGATCTGATCGCTCAGCGTTTGTTGCGTGCTGCGGAAATTGCGAAGGACTTGAAATGAACAAGCGAAAGAAGCCCGCCAGGAAACGCAACCACGAAAAGGGCAGCGTCAATGTGTACGCCGATCTCGCGCGCGCTGATCCGGAAGCAATGCTGGTGAAGGCGAAGTTGGTCACGAAGATTGCCGAGCTGCTGGCGGCGCGCGAGCTGACCCAGACCGAAGGCGCATCATTGCTGGGTATTCCTCAGCCAAAACTTTCGAACCTGCTCGGCGGCCGCTTTCGGGGCTTTTCAGAGCGGAAATTGATGGATTTCCTTACTCGGTTGGGCAGCGACGTTGAAATCGTGGTGCGAAGTGCCGGAAGGGCCGGGCGCCGAGGCTCCGTTTCGGTTGTGATCGCGAACTGATTTCGCTGGGGATTCAGGATCGGTTAAGGAGCGGGGGCGCATGCTGGCTCCATGATCCGATTCACCCCCACCTCGAGGTTCCTGGCCGCCGCAGCGCTGCTGCTGAACCTCGCCGCCTGCGCCACCACCAGCCAATGGGCAGTGACCGGGGGAGACCGGTCCGACGGCGTGGTACGTGTGTCCTACGAATACCCCGAATTCGAGCAGCCCACGGTAAGCGACGAGCAGGCCATGAAGATTGCGCTGGGGCGCTGCGAAGGCTGGGGTTACGAAGATGCGCAGCCCATCGCGGGGCAAACCCGCCAGTGCAGCAACATGGACGGCTCGAACTGCAATCTCTGGACGGTCACGCGCGAATACCAGTGCACCGAGCACGGCGCGTTCGCGACCAACTTTGCCAGGTAAAAAAGGGGACAGATCTATTTTTTGCTGCAAAAAAATAGATCTGTCCCCTTTTTTACTGCGGCTTGACGGGCTTCACCGAGAACGAATTGTCGAGCGGGATCTCGAAGTAACTGCCGCTGCGAATTTCGATCTTCAACGGATCGCCGGCGTCCTTGATCGACTCGTCGCTCACATCCTTGCCGGTGCCGTAGTTCACCTGCGCGCCCGGATGCTTGACCGCATCCACCAGCACTAACAATCTCGAGCCTGCCCGCATCTGCCGGCTCACCACGGAGGTCTCGAACTTCACGTGTTCCGGTTTTCCGGGCTTGAGCAGATTCCGTTTGGTGGGGTCCTCGCCGTAGCTCGCGCGATGCAGCGCATATCCGAGGTGAAACAACTTGCCGTCCTCCATCGCCTCGTACACCGTGACGGCGAGGTCGAAGTCTTTCTTGTTGATGATCACGTTCAGATCGCCCGTGAACGAACCGCTGATGACCGTGGGCGCCTCGAAGGGCTCGCTCAGGAAAAGGCTTTCGGTGACGTAGGACAGCGGTCCCTGCACGATGGCTATCGGGTACGCGTGATAACCGTGATACCACTTTTGGCGGTCGCCCAGATCCACCTCGTGCGTCACCAGCGAATCCGAAGGCGGCTGGCGGTTCGCGAGCGAGTTCATGCCATGGCTCTTCTGCGACGAGAAATACAGGCGCATGGGCACGCCGCCATGCACCGAACCGAGTGACGGCGAGTGCCGCCACACATTGGCGCCCATCACTTCATAGTTGATCTTGTCCTTGAGCAAGGCCGGCTTCGGCTTACCCTTGAGCACGTAGTCCATGAACTCGAGCTTCAACTCCTGCGAATCGATCTGCGCCACCGGGTCGATGTTGTAGTCGCGCACGACTTCCGGCTTCTTGCGCGCATGCGTGCCCAGGTGATCGTAGGGGCCGATGACCAGGTAGTGCTCGGGGTTTCGGCCGTGAGCGAGATGCTGCTTCATGTAATGGAGCGCGGAGATCTGGCCGTCGTCGTAGTAGCCGGTGATCGTGAGCACGGGGATGTTGACGTGAGCGAAGTCATTTTCGTACGGCACCATGGATTGCCAGTATTTGTCGTAGGCCGGATGTTTGAGCCAGCGTTGCAGCCACGGGTTCGGCGTGCCGTCGACGGCGTCGATCTCGCGGTAGGGCCGGCCGCTCATGAACCATTCGCGCTGCATCTTCGACCAGCGCGGCCGGTCGTCATTCACCGCATCGTCGAGCAGCTTGTTGTTGGTGACGTAGAACGCCCATTGATAGTTAGCGTTCAGGAACACGTTGTTGTGCATCGGCAGCCCGAAGCCGGGAATCGCGGCCGCCGACACCGCGATGCCTTTGAGCGCGGGGTGTTTGCGCTTGGTGGCCGCCCAGGCGGTGAAGCCCGAGTAACTTCCGCCGATCATGCCCACCTTGCCGTCGCTCCAGGGCTGTTTGACGATCCAGTCGAGCACCGCGTGCGTGTCGACGGCCTCTACCTCGTAGGGCACGGGATCATTGGGGCTCAGGCGTTTGCCACGCGCGTCGGCGACGATGCCGGCATACCCGCGCGCGGCGAGTTCTTCTGCCTCGGCCTTGTTCCGCTCCGGGTCGGAGTAGATGGTGAATTGCAGGATGGCCGGGATGCGGCCCTCGGGCCTGGGGTCCGGCAGGGCCAGCGTGGCCGAGAGCGTGACACCCTCGCGGCTCTTGATGAGGACGTCTTCGGCGTGTGCGAAGGACATAACCCCGACCAGCAGGGCGGAAAGGCATGACAGTGGCGTGCGGCGCATGGCCACAAGTGTAAGCTCACCGCCCCATGTCCATCATCGACCGTATTCTTGGCCGCACGCCCACCGAGGGCCCGCAGATCCACGCGCCAGGCAAGGCCGCGCCCGCGGGCCGGCCCGCGCCGATCACCGAACTTCCCCCCGCGCCCGTGGCGGCGCCGGCACCGGGCGGCAGCACGGCCAGCGAAGGGATGATCCGCGTGTACGACCAGTTTGGCCGCGCGGTCACCATCGGACGCGAGGCCTGGCGGCAGGATGTGCTGTTGCCGAACCTGCAGTCGAACCGGAACAATCCCGACGGCCTTTACGACCTGGTCGTGAGCGCGCTCAACGATGGCTTTGCCACGGACCTGCTCGAATCGGCACGGCACCTGGCGGAGACCGATCCCCAGCCGCAGCGTGGCGCCATGGTCCTGGGGATCGTGCTGTTGCAGCTCAAGGACCCGGCAGGCGCCCGCGAGGTGCTGGAACGCGCCATCGCCCGGCACGGCGAGAACCCCTATCTATTGGCAAACCTCGCACGCGCATTCGCGGCGGCCGGCGACGACGAGCGCGCGCAGGCGCTCATCTGGCGCGCGCTCGAGCTCGAGCCCAACGAGGAGACCGCGCTCAACTGGCTGATAGGCATGTTGAGTGGTCGCGGGCAGGAGGCGGTCACGGCTGCCTACACGCGCGCGGCCGGCCTGCCCGGCAGCTGGCGCGCGTTGTTATGGCTCGCAAAGTATGCGCTGGAACGCGGGGATCTCGCCGAAGCGACGCGGCTGTACGAAGAGGCGCTGGCGCGTGCCCAACCCGTGCCCCCGGATCTGCTGATGCAGATGAGCGGGGACCTCGGCAATCGCGGCCATACCGAAGTGCTGATGAAGCTGACTCAACCGCGCTTCGATCTGCTCGCGCACGGACTCACCGTGGGCAACAACCTGCTGCGCGCCTACGCGGAGCTGGGCATGTTCGCCGAAGCTCGCAAGCTGCTCGAGCAGCTCTATTCGCAACAGCGTCCGGACTGGCGCGAGCAGCTCATCGCCTGGGAGCAGAAGCTCGACGACGCGCAGAAGCGATATGGAGAAGTGACCGCACCGGTGGAGGTGGTGGTCATGAAGCTCGAACAGCCGGTGTGGGCGCGAGGCGTCCTCGGCTTCGATGCGGTGCTGCCGGCCAAGACCCAGGCCGCTCCGCGCGTCCATTTCATCTGCGGCAGCGGTGAAGCCAATGAAGAAGTGGGCGGCAAGATCGTCTCGCAGCCCACCAACGATCTCGGACGCATCGCGCGGGCGCTGCCCATGTTCCTGGCCGAGGAGCTCTATCTACGCACCAACGCGCGCACTGCATTCCTGCTGCCGTGGATGAAGCAGGGCGGATTCATCCTCTCGGCCAAGCCGTGGACGCGCGCGTTCCTGCCGCCCGATCACACGCCGCCGGACCTCATCGTCTATCTGCACGTGGATGCGCGGGTGTCGCCCTGGCTGCTGAAGGTCACCATCGAGAATGCACAGCGCGTCGCCACGCCCGTGGTGTTCGAGCTGGCGTTTACGTTGCAGACCGCGGGCCAGGACGTCCTCACGCTGCTCTACGACCTGATTCCGCGCCTCACCATCCTGCTGGCGCTGCGCCGCGAGGAATCGAACGCCGGGCTCGCCACGCCGCCCCCGGAAATGCTGCCCGGATACCTCGCCGCCATCGAGCAGGCGCTGGCTGTCGGGCTCGCCGCGCGACAACCTGGCGGCGAGTCGTTCCTTCACCAGGAACGCGCGATCTTCGATCACCTGTTCGACGTGGCGCTGCAAAGCGACCAGCTCCTGCGGCCGCGCATGTTGCTCGTCAATGCGCTCGAGAACCAGGCGCGCCGCCGCCCGGACATCGTGCGTGAGTACCTGGAGAAGCTCGCGCTGTTACAGCAGCGGCATGCGCAGGCACAGGGCGTGGGGAATGATCTCGTGGCGAAGGGTGTGTCGACCGTGAGCGAGAAAGCGAAGGCAGGTTAGGGCGCGAGATTGCAGTGAATCGCCTGCACGAAGCCATTCGCCGTCTTCCGGCCGGCGTCGAATTCCTCGTCGTCGTCACGTGGGCGTTCGGGCTGCCCATCTTCTCGTCGATCATGTCGCTGGGCCCGTCGGGCAGCAGCGCGACGCCGGTGTTCAACAACGCGCAGCTGTTGGGCACCATCATCTTCGAGGTGATCCAGCTCGGCTTCCTGAGCTGGTTCCTGCACATTCGCGGCTGGACGCTCGAGAGATTCGGCCTGGGATTTTCGTGGAGCGGCACGCTGGTGGGTGTGCTGCTGCTCGTCGCCACGTACGGATTGATCGCGGGAGTGCAGCAGATCGCGCAAGGCGTCTTCGACTACGATCTGCAGGGCGCCATCGACCGGGCGCCGAAGGTGGACAAGGACCTGAGCATGCAGCTCGTGTTCCTCGTGTCGGTCGTCAATGGAATCTTCGAAGAGCTGTTCGTCGCCGGCTACATCATCACCGCGCTGACCGCGCGGCGTGGCATGTGGATGGCCATCAACGTGAGCGTGGTGGTGCGATTGCTCTATCACCTGTACCAGGGGCCGATCGGCGTGCTGACCATCGTTCCGATGGGGTTGCTCTACGGTTACCTGTATTCGCGCACGCGCCAGCTCTGGCCGCTCGTGGTGGCGCACGTGCTGCTCGACGTCATCGCGTTGTCGCTGCGCCTCTGAAATTACGCGACCTGGCGGGCGTGCAGCTCGCGCGCGACCCGGCGGCGCTCGCGGTCGATGAGCGTCTGCTGGTCGAGCGCCCAGTCGATCGCGTAGTTAGCCACTTCCTGCCAGCCGCTCTGGCCGATGATGAAGTGCGTGCGATCCGGGAATTCCTTGTATTCGGTCATCGCGGTGGAATGCCGGTAGGCCTTTACGTTGGCCTTGACGATACGCGGCGGAATCACGTGGTCGCTGCCGCCGGCGATCATGAGCAGCGGGGCTCGATTGTTGCGCCGGACGTTGACCTGCGTTTCAGCGAACGGGTTGAAGTTGGCGAGCTCGGTCTGGAACAGGATGTGGTCGGGGCCGGGCACCGCGTAGCGCTGGAAGATGCGGAAGGACTCCTCGGCCGATGAAGTGTTCATGAACGCGTAGTGGAACTGCGCCGGCGTCAGCGGCACGCAGCGACGGTTGTTGCGCGGATTGATCAATTGCGGCGTGACCACTCGCATCGTGGAATAGGGCAGCGTCCAGATACCCTTGATGGGCGCCGATGCGATGGCCACGCCGCAGGCTCCGAGCCCACGATCCAACAATGCCTGGACCACGAGTCCGCCGAAGGAGTGGCCGATAAGGATAGGTGCGCTTTCGAGATCGATGACGAGCTTCTCGTAATGGTCGACGATCTGCCTGAAACCGATGTTTGCGTACGTTTCCGGGGCGCGACGCAAGGCTCGAACGTCGCGTTCCATACCGGGCCAGCTCGGCGCATACACGCTGTATCCACGTTCCGTGTAGTGGTGCGCCCAAAACTCCCAACTGAGCGGCGTCATCCATAACCCGTGGACCAGAACAATGTTGTTAGTGCCCATGAAACCTCCACTGCAGGCGACAGGGTCGCGCCGCAAATTGTCGTTGTCCAGCGACAACCGGCAGCATTTATACGTAAGAGATTCCGGAAATGCGGGGCTAACAACACAGGCGTCATGTTTTCACCTAGGATTACGGTATGAACGAACTGACGCGTCAGGAAGTCGACGCATTCCCGGGGGCCACGGTGCTCGAATTCGGCGCAACGTGGTGCGGCTATTGCCAGGCGGCGCAGGCGAATATCGCCGCGGTGATGAAGAGCCACCCCGCGGTGCGCCACATCAAGATCGAAGACGGCAAAGGCAAGCCGCTGGGCCGCTCGTTTGGCGTGAAGCTGTGGCCCACGCTGGTCTTCATCGAGAACGGCGTGGAGAAAGGTCGCGTCGTGCGGCCGGAAAACATCGCGGAAATCGAGGCGATCTTCACCGGAACTTCTGCCTGATGGAAACGGGTTTTCGCCGCGTCCTCGCCGCCGCGTTGTTCGTTGCGTTTCTCCTGGCGGCGACGCGCTCCGGCGCCAACGATGCCGATGAAACGGCGTACACGCCCTCGACGATGGCCAAGATCATGGGCGGCGCGCCGCGTTCGCTGAACGATGAGGCCGAGCTCGTCGCGACGGGGCAGTGGTACACCACCACCGCCACCTACACCGGCCAGAAGCGCCGGCCGTCGAGCCGGTTTCGCCCGCTGATCAGCTCCTGGTTGAGCAGCCGCGGCATGGAAGGTGACGTGGAGATGTACTTCGGCGGCGAACTGCCCGAGTTGCAGTTCGAGCAGGCCGGCAAGAAATACTGGGTCATGGCGGGATTACCCGGTGGACTGGGCTTCGACGTGTATCCGCCCGGGCAGAAGCTGTCTATCTACCTGCAGCGCGTGGGGTTTGCCTCGGGCACGCCGGTGGCCGTGCTCACGCTGGCGAAACTTCCCTCGGGAGTCACCTCGACCACCGTGCCCGCGCCGGGCCGGCGCATGCACAACGCCCGCATGGGCGAGGGCGCGCGCCGCCAGGAAGGCACATTCAAGAATGGCTCCGCCACGTTCACGTACGCGGGTCGCGAGTATTCGCTTCCGCTCGACCTGGCCGGCCGGCATTCGGTGGCGCCCGGGTTGTATTCCTACGAGAACGGCGTGCGCGCCGCGCTGCTCGAGTATGGGGCCGGCGACGACCAGTACCTGCTGCTGCGCGTTCCGGTCATCGACGGCAATGAAGCGCCGAGCCTCGTGCCCTATCTCGTGCTCAATGGCCGCATCGTGCCGCCCATCGACGTCGGCCCCTGTTCCGTGATCGTCGAGAAAGTGCAGCGAGCCGGTACTGCCGGCCAGGTGGACTGTGGCGACTCACCGCGCGCCGTGTTCAGGAAGCTGCGATTCAACGCCGAATAACCGGGCCGCCCTTCACGGCAGGTAGACGTCGGCAATGGCGCGAGCGCTGCCGGGAGCCATGCCGATAAAGCTCTTGCTCCGCGACGTGAGCGCCGCACCCTTCGCGCGAACCTCGAGATCGATGGTGATGTTCGTGGGGGCTTTTTCCGTGAAGGTGCACGTGATCTGAAGCTGGTACAGCCCGGCCGATACCAGGTCGACGTTGACGACCTTACCCACGAGCTCGGACGACACCCACGTCGAAATGGTCTGGGTGCCTAACAAGAGGATGGCTTCGGCTTCGAACCCCAGGCCCGCCTGCACGTGGAAAATCAGGCTGGAGCCTCGGGGCGCGAACCCCAGGCGGGCGTTCCTGGTCTGGAGATCGGGTGCGGAATTGGTCATGCCTGACCATTCAACTGTCGCGAGCCCGGGAAATATTTCGCCGGATGCGGAGAAATTTCCGCTCAGGATGGGTTGGCCCGCCATCCGCGTGGCTTGCGGTCGAAGGCGATCTCCACCCTGAAGCGGCGTGACTGGCATTTGGAGCAGCGAAGGCGGGTGCAGGCCTGCGTCAGCGTCATGTTCCAGCCAAGGATGTTAGCTAGGGTGCGCGGGTCTATTTCGCGCTGGTGCAGGCACTGGTGGCACGTGACGCAGATGACATAAGACCCTGAGTGGTCTGAAAGTTTGTCGATGGCGCTGGCGGGCAGGGGCATACGCGGATTTTTTCCGGACCGATGCGGGTCGTCCACCCAGTACTCGGCCGAGTGCACCACTGTATGAAAGTGAGCCCGGCCTGCTACCCTTCCGGCCATGTCGTTGAAGGCCGTATTTATCGAACGTTGCAGCTCGCTCGATCAGCCCGGTTGGCTGGACTTTCGCGTTGCGCTGTGGCCGGACGCCACCGCCGACGAGCATCGCGGCTACATGGCGATTTCGCTGGCCCAGCCGGAGCGGTTCCTGCAGCTCATGATGTACGACGAGAAGCGCCAGCCGATTGGCTTCATCGAAGGCTCGATCCGCAGCGACTATGTCAACGGTACGGAGACGTCGCCGGTCGGGTTCGTCGAGGGCGTGTACGTGGTTCCCTCGTTGCGTCGCCACGGTGTCGCGCGCCGGCTGTTCGAGGCGATCGGCGACTGGGCGAAGGCGCGTGGTTGCCGTGAACTGGCCTCCGATGCGCTTCTCGAGAACGAGGGCAGCCAGCGCGCGCATCGCGCACTCGGGTTCAAGGAGACCGAGCGCGTCGTGTACTTCAGCAAGTCGCTTTAATGGTGTCAGGCACCGTTTCCTAGAAATCGGTGCCTGACACCGTTTTCTAGGAAACGGTGCCTGACACCTTTTTCTTCGCCAGTTGCTTCTGCACCAGAGCGCTCGACAGCTCGCGGAACGCATCCTTGCCTATCCACCTCGGCGCGGGCTCCTTCGACGCAGCCAGCTTCTTCGCCAGCGCCAGCGACACCTTGTTGAGCCTGGCGCTTCGCCGTCCCACGCCGCGCAGCGCCCAACTCACCGCCTTCTTCACGAAATTGCGCTCGTCGGCGGCCGCCTTCTCCATGAGTGGCAGGAAGGGCAGATAGTCGGCGTCCGTCGACTCCTTGTGCTTCAGCGCCATGCTCGCGAGCAACGCGAACGAACCGCGCTTGACGTATTCATCGCGATGATTGGCCCACTGCCTGATCTTCTTGAACGCGTGCGGCGTCCGTACCCACAGCGCGAAGCACAGCGTGTCGCACACGGCCCAGTTGTCGAAGTCGCGCGCCTGGGCGTCCATCTGCGCAGGCGTCACGCGTTCGGGTTCGTCGACGTAGGCGCACAGCATGCGCGCCTCGTACACGTCCGTTTTCCACAGTTCCAGCGCCAGCGCGTGATCGCGCCCGAGCAACCTGGCCAGCTTCTGGATGTCGCCCATGAGCACTCCCAGCGCCTTGTCGTTAGGAATCGCGTAACGCGCCATGCCGTCGCGCACGGATTTCTTCGAGTGTTTCTTGAGCCAGGCAAGGGCCTCGGCGACTCGCGGGTCTTTCATTGAGGTGCGGCCCCTTTTGCTGGGAAAACGAGTGGGGACAGGCTTAAGCCTGTCCCCACACATCCATGTCCCATTTGTTTGGCGGGGTCAAGCCGCTAAGCTCCCGTCCCTATGTGTGGACGCTACATCCTCGCGAGCCAGGCGAAGTCGGAAGAAGCTTTGGGCGTGAAACGCCTGCGCTGGCGCGACATGCAAAGCTACAACGTCGCGCCGGCGCGCGAAGTGCCGGTGGTGCGCATGGCCTCGGCAGCGGATGGTGGCGAGCGCGAAGGCGTGATGATGCGGTGGGGCCTGGTGCCGCCCTTTCTCAAAGGCGAGAACCCCAAGTACGCGACCCACAACGCGCGCATCGAAACCATGGAAGCCTCGCCGGCCTTTCGAGGCCCGTGGAATAACGGCCAGCGCTGCATCGTGCCGGCGCAAGGATTCTACGAATGGCAGATGTTGCCCGATGCGCCCAAACAACCCTGGTTGATCGGGTTGGCCAACGAAGAAATCATGCCGTTTGCCGGTTTGTGGGACCGGTCGGTCACGGCTGACAGGACGGTTCTGGAGAGCTTCACCATCATCACGCTGCCGGCGAACGACTTCATGGCCAGGCTCGACAGCGAGAAGCAGCGCATGCCGGCGATCCTTCGCATGGAGGATGTGGAAACGTGGCTCTCTGGCACACCGGAGCAGGCCAGGGCCACGCTCATCCAGTATCCCGGTGATCAACTGCGTGCGCACAAGGTGAGCCCGCGCGTGAATTCGGCGAAGAACGACGACGAGAGTCTCCTTGCGCCGACTGGCTAACAAGGCGAGTCAAGTAAATGGGGTCAGACCCCATTTCCCAGAATTGGGGTCTGACCCCATTATTTCGTGAGTTTCAGGAGCCGGCCGCCGGTCAGGTTGCGCTCATCCTCGAGCAGCCAGAGGGCGCCGTCGGGACCTTGCTCCACTTCGCGGATGCGGCGGCCCATGTCGAAGCGCTGGGCTTCACGAGCGCTGCCATTGCCGAATTCCACGCGGACCAGCGATTGGGAGCTCAAGCCCCCGATGAAGCCGTTGCCGGTCCAGTCCGGAAACATCTTCCCCGTGTAGATGATGAAGCCCGCCGGCGAGATGACCGGATTCCAGGTGACGAGCGGCGCCTTGAATTCGGGACGCGTCGAGTGATCGGGGATGTCGGAGCCGTTGTAGTGATTGCCGTTCGAGACGATCGGGTAGCCGTAGTTCGCACCTTTCTCGATGATGTTGAGCTCGTCACCGCCGCTGGGACCCATCTCGTGTTCGTACAGCTTGCCGTCGGGAGCGAACGCCAGTCCCAACGGATTGCGGTGACCCAGCGACCAGATCTCCGCGGTGACACCGCCCTGCGAATAGAACGGATTGTCTTTCGCCGCCGACCCGTCGTCGTTGAGCCGCACGACCTTGCCGAGATTGCTCTTCATGTCCTGTGACGGCGTGAACTGCTGGCGCTCGCCAGAGCTGATCCACAACATGCCATCAGGCCCGAACGCCATGCGATGACCCCAGTGGCCGCGGCTCGCCACTTTCGGGACCTGGCGCCAGATCACCGTGAAATCCTGCAGGCTGCCGCCGCCGTTCTTGTCGAGCGCCAGGCGGGCACGCGCCACCGCGGCGCCGTTCGTCTCCCCGTCGCCGGGTTCCGAATAGCTGACGTAGACGAAGGAATTGCTGGCGTACGCCGGATGCAGGATCACATCGCCGAATCCGCCCTGGCCGCCATAGGCGACCCTGGGGACGCCGCTGATGTCGCCGGCTTTCCGCGTCTCCACGTCGAGTAGTTTGAGAGCGCCTTTCTTCTCCGTGACCAGCAGCCGGCCGTCGGGCAGGAAGGTCATGGCCCACGGTTCCTTGAAGTCCGCCACCGGTGTGGCAACGAATGCATTGCCGATTCGCACGGCCGCTGCCGCCGACGCAGCCGGCACGTCGGTGCCGCTGCATGCCGAGCTCAGCACGGCAAGCAGTGAACAGAAGCCCGCGGTGTTGTAGCGGCGCGGGTTCATCAGAAGCGGATGATGAGCCCCAGGCCCATGACCGTCACGTCTTCCTCGCCGCTGCGAGACGCATCGCCGATCGAATCGAGCTTCTGGACTTCGCCGCGGATCGAATAGACCTGGTTGATGTTCCACGCAAAACCCAGGCCGAACACCGGGTCCTGCGAATCGCCCTTCGCGCCGCCGAACGAACTGTGTTCGCCGTCGACATTTGCAGAAAACTCGCGCTCGGAGCTGGTGAACATGTAGCCGGCCCGGCCGAAAAGTTCGAACTTGTCGCCGATCGGCAGGATGCCGACCGCCGAGAAGATGGGCCCACCGGCGCTGAATGAAAGTTTGACGGTGGTGGGGACGAATCCATCGCCGAAGTCCAGTTCAGCCTGTGCGCGGGATTCCAGCGATCCGAATTGCGCAAGCCCGATTTCGGCGGCGAAGTAGCGAATGAAGCGAAAACCGAACATCGCCTGGTAACCGATATCGTTGTCTTCCGTACCCGAGCTCAGGTTGCGGACGTCGGCGCCGGTGTTGACGAGCGTCCGCTCGAGCGCCGCTTCGAACCCGCTCTGGTCACCCGAGAACTTGCTGTAGCCGACGAGCGCTCCGCCATAAGCACCGATGCGGTTCGCGTTACGCGTGCGTTTCTTGGGCTTGGCGGCTTCCGCGAATCCCGCGAAGGCGATGCTGACGACAGCGAGCAGGACTACCGATATCTTTTTCACGCAGGCCACCCCTATTCGAAGTCCATCGCCACGCTATCACGCAAACTGGCCATTCCCCAATTTTCCCGGCGCCGCCTACTTGAGAGCTTCGGCGAGGAACTCCTCGAGCGCATGCCATGAGCGCCGATCGGCGGCTTCGTCGTACTGCATGCCGCCATTGCGATCCTGAGCCTGGGGGTTCGTGAACGCGTGCACCGTGTGGCCGTAGGCATGCAGCTGCCAGTCGGCGCCCGCGTCGGTGAATTCTTTTGCCACTGCGAGCACGTCTGCGGGCGGCGCCAGCGGGTCGTCATACCCATGCAACATGAGTACCTTGGCCCGGACTTTCGGTTCCGTGAGGCCTGAAGGCTTCAGAAGTCCGTGAAAACTCACCGCGGCGCGGATGTCGGCATCGCTGCGCGCGAGGTCGAGTGCGCACAGGCCACCGAAGCAGAAACCCATGATGGCGATGCGCCGTGAATCGACTATGGGCATGGACGTCGCCGTGGCGAGCCCGGCCTGCAGGCGCTTCAGCAGCAGCTTGCGGTCGTTCATGAACGGCGTCATGAGCGCGCCGCATTCTTCTGGCGTCGTGCCGCGTTTGCCCTTGCCGTAGTTGTCGAGCGCGAAGCACGCATACCCTTGCCAGGCGAGGCGCCGCGCCTTGCGTTCCACGAATTCGTTCAGGCCGGCCCAGGCGTGGCTGATCAGCACCGTGGGGCGCGGTCCCGGCTGCGATTCGTCGTAGCAGAGAAATCCCTCGAGCAGCGTTTCGCCGTCGCGGTATTCGATGTGTTGCTCGTGCATGTCCGCTCCCCGGTGCAGTAGCTATATATATGAATCGATTATGTAACGCGCGCAAAACAAAGCGGCGGTCGTTTTCACGCCGCCGCTCGAGTAGACAAGGAGAAATGGGGAAATGGGGACACTCCCCGATTCCTAGCAAATGGGGTCAGACCTCATTTGCTCGCATCTGATTTGGAACGCCATCGAAGAGGTCTGACCCCATTTGCCCGCGGAGCGGGGAATCGGGGAGTGTCCCCATTTCCCCATTCTCACTTCGGAGGTTCACTCCCCGGCGCCGCGTCTTCCATGGGGAAAGTCTGAGCGCCCGACGGCGCCAGAGTGCTGTCGGCGGGCCGTGTTTCCACGGTGTCTGGTGTGGTGATGGCGGCGCTCTTCGGTGCCGCGGCGGGCTGCGCGGCGGAGGAAGTGCTGGCGAGGATGGCGCGCTGGAAACGCTTCGCGGCTTCGGCATCGGTGGTGATCTGGCCCGCGATGATTTCCTTGGCCGGCGCACTCTTGCCGTACAGCTTGCTGTTCGACTTGGTGTCGATGGAGATCACGCTGCCGTCGATGGACACGCCGGCGAACAGCCCGCGATTGCGGGAATAGGAATACACCTCGGCGGTGAAATTCTGATCCGTGGCCGCCGACGCCGCGCGACCGACGGGACCGGCCGCGACCGAGGCGTCGCCACCCAGGGTGAGCTTGCCGTCGGTGATGCCGTCGATGCTCTTGCGCGTGGTGAACACCAGCACGATGTCGGTGGACTGGACGCCGATCTGCCAGCCCACGTTGCCCCCGGTGATGGACACCATGATGGGGTTCGAGAACCGGCCGTTGGAGTCGCGCACGACCAGGGCGCCACTGCCGCGCCGGCCGCCGACCACCGCCGCGACCTTCACGACGTTGGGGATGACCGCGATGCCATAGGCGCGCGCCATCAGGCGATCGGGGATGAGCGTGTCGCGCTGGCTGCGCAGTTCTTCGAGCACTCCCGAAGCCTCGATGAGCCGCGCTTCTTCACGGGCATCTGCGAAGGCGGGCGGAGCGATGCCGGCGGCACCGGCGGCGACGAAGAACAGCGAGACGAGGACTCGATTCATGGGCACTCCTTGAAGGCCGGGAGCTTAACGCATGCGGCATAATCGCCACCATGCGAACTCAGACATGCAGTTTCGACCGGCAGCGTGCCATCGGGTTCCTGACCGCCATGGCGATGACGTTGCTGCCTGGCGTCGTCCGCGCCGACTGGATCACTCGCAACGAAAACATCATGGGCACGCGCTGCGCCGTGGAGTTGTGGAGCGAAGACCAGGCGCGCGGTGAAGCGGCGATCGCGTCGGTGTTTGACGACATGAAGCGTATCGATCGTCTGATGAGCACCTGGAAAGAAAACACCGAGATCTCCCTGGTGAACCGTGAAGGCGGCAAACACCCGGTGAAGATC
>Ga0190271_10000920_pt1 | contig 15887 bp, 15 predicted proteins | sample Popmic356T_FD_133747 | JGI IMG/M metagenome (GOLD analysis project Ga0190271, IMG submission 133747) | Populus adjacent soil microbial communities from riparian zone of Weber River, Utah, USA - 356 T | ecosystem: Environmental > Terrestrial > Soil > Riparian zone | place: USA: Utah | collected...
GACTTCCGCAACGCGATCGTGATCATGACCTCGAACATCGGCGCCTCGGAGATCTCGAAGAACACCTCGATCGGGTTCACCGTCTCCGACGAGACCGGCATGTCCTACGGCGACATGAAGAACCGGATCATGGGCGACTTGAAAAAAGTCTTCCGGCCCGAGTTCCTCAACCGGATCGACGAGATCATCGTCTTCCACAAGCTCGCCAAGGACGAGGTCAAGGAGATCGTCGACCTGATGATCGGCCGGGTCCGCGTCCAGGTCGCCGAGCACGAACTGCAGCTGGAGCTGACCGACGAGGCCAAGGACCTGCTGGTCGAGAAAGGCTGGGACCCCTCGATGGGCGCCCGGCCCTTGCGCCGGGCGATCCAGCGCTACATCGAGGATCCGCTGGCCGACGAAGTCCTGCGCCAGGGCGAGATGACCCCGGGCTCGACGGTGATGGTCGCTCGCGACGCCGCCGGCGACGAGGAGGACAATCCGCTCAGCCTCGAGATCATCGCTCCCAAGAAGCCGAAGGCGAAGGAGCCCAAGAAGCCCGAGCCGGAGAAGGTCGGCGTCGGCGCCGACAAGGGCGAGGGCCGGCACGGCCCGCAGGGCGACGCCGAGCCGCCGCACGGCGACGGCGAGTCCTGAGCTCCCAGCGCCCTTGAGCGCCCCCGGCCGCACCGCGATCGGCACCTGGAGCGGCGGCCGGTTCCTCCACTTCGGCGAGGCGATCGCCGAGGACCGGCTGGCGGCGCTGCTGCGCCCAGGCGGCGGCATCGACACGGTCCTCACCGCCGACGCCTACGGGCAGGGCGAGGCCGACCGGGTCCTCGGCCGCGCCCTCGAGGGCGTCCCTCGCGACGACTTCTGCCTGATCGGCGCCCTCGGCCACGACTTCTACGAGGGCGAGCGCGACGGGCCGAGGGGGTTCCCGCGCTTCACCGACCCGGCGCTGCGCGGCCCCGACGCCTACGCGGACTACCTGCGGATGGCGACCGAGGAAAGCCTGACCCGGATCGGCGCCTCCTCCTTCGACCTGCTGCTCCTCCACAACCCCGATCGCACCGGCTACGCCAGCGAGGCGGTCTGGGACGGGATGGCGGCCCTGCGCGACGCTGGTCTGGCGGCGCGGATCGGCGTCGCACCCGGCCCGGCCAACGGCTTCACCCTCGACCTGATCTCCTGCCTGGAGCGGTTCGGCGACCGGATCGACTGGGCGATGATCATCCTCAACCCGCTCGAGCCCTGGCCCGGCGAGCTCTGCCTCGAGGCCGCCGCCCGCCACGAGGTCGAGGTGCTGACCCGCGTCGTCGATTACGGCGGCCTCTTCTGGGGCGACCTCGCCCCGGATGCCGAGCTGACCAGGAGCGACCACCGCTCCTTCCGTCCCGCCGGCTGGGTCGAGGCGGGGGTCGAGAAGCTCGAGCGGATCGCCCCGATCGGCGAGCGGGCCGGACTCACCCCGATCCAGCTCGCCTGCCAGTGGAACCTCGCCCACCCGGCGGTCGCCTGCGTCGCCCCGACCCTGATCCAGGAGATCGGCCCCGACGCCCGCCCGATCGAGGAGAAGCGCATCGAGCTCGCCGCCCTTCCCGCCGAGCAGCTTCTCAGCGACGACGACGTCGCCGCGATCCGCGCGATCGGCGACAACACCGGCAGCATGGTCCTGAAGGGGGCGAACCCGGAGCACGAGGGGGAGGAGCGGCCGGACCGCTGGGGCTTGAGCAAGGATCTCGCCGAGGTCGGCAAGCGCTGGGGGATCGATCCCTCGCGGGATCTGACCGCGGCTCACTGACGCCGACGCCGCCGACAGCGCGCATACGCTGCCGCGCGTGAACCGCAAGTGGTGGACCCTCGGCGGGGCCTGCGCCGGCCTCTTCATCCTGATGCTGGACTCGACCGTGGTCGCCTTGGCGCTGCCGGCGATCCGGCACGACGTCGACGCGAGTGCCGAGGGGCTGCAGTGGGTGATGAACGGGTACCTGCTGACGATCGCGGTGCTGGTGGTGACCGCGGGGCGGCTGGGGGACATGTTCGGGCGCAAGCGGGTGTTCCTGGCGGGGATGGTGCTCTTCGCGATCGGCTCGGTGGTCTCGGGGGCGGTCGGCAGCCAGGAGGCGCTGATCCTCGGCCGGGTCCTGCAGGGGGCGGGGGCGGCGCCGATGCTGTCGTTGTCGCTGGCCCTGGTCTGCAACGCGTTTCCGGCCGGGGAGCAGGCGCGGGCGCTGGGGATCTGGGCGGCGGTCTCGGCGGTGGCGCTGGCGATCGGGCCGTTGGCCGGCGGTCTCCTGATCGAAGTCGACTGGCGGGTGATCTTCTGGATGAACCTGCCGGTCTCGGTGCTGGGTATCGCGATCACCGCGATCGCCGCCCCGGAGTCGACCGATCCCGGCGCCGGCACTCGGATCGACTGGGCGGGCCTGGCCGCTCTGACCGTCGGCCTCGGCGCCGTCGTCCTGGCGCTGGTCCAGTCGCGCGCTTGGAGCGCCGCCGCGGTGGTCGCGCTGGCCCTGCTCGGCGTCGCCTCCCTGTTCGCCTTCCGCCTCGTCGAGGGGCGGGTTCGCGAGCCGATCGTCGACTTCGCGCTGTTCCGCAACCGGCCCTACTTCGGCGCCAGCGCCGCCGCCTTCGCGCTCGTCGGCGCCTACTGGGCGGTGATGTTCTTCCAGCCCCAGTACCTGCAGGACGCTCGCGGCCACTCGCCGATCGAGAGCGGCCTGATGATCCTGCCCGTGACCGCGCCGATGGTCTTCGTCTCGCCCTTCTCGGGACGGCTGATCGGCCGCTTCGGCGCCCGCGGCCTGATGACCACCGGCATGGCCTGCGCGGTCGCCGGCCTGCTGGTGCTGACGAGGATCGACGAGTCGAGCCCCTACGGGCTGCTGCTGGCCGGCTACCTGCTGTTCGGGGTCGCCCTCGGGCTCGTCTACGCGCCGATGTCGACCGCGGCGATGGCGGCGATGCCAGCCGACAAGGTCGGAATCGCCGCCGGAGTGCTGGCGATGGACCGGGTCGCCGCCGGTGCGGTCGCCCTGGCCGCCACCGGCGCCGTCTTCCACGCCATCCTCGGCGACGGCGACTCGCTCGCCGCCGCGGTCGCCGGCTCGACCTGGGTGGTCGCCGTCCTCTGCGCCCTCGGAGCCGCTCTAACCTGGGCTTTCGTGCGGGATCCGCAGCACCCGGGGCCCGATCCGGCCGTCGCCGGGGACCCTCCAGCCGAGGAATTGCGGCATCATCGACACCATCGGCGTTTCCATCTTTGACGCCTGTTTTCCGCTTTTCGGCTGCTCAGTGATCGGTGCCCTTGACAAAAGGAATTCCGAGCTTTCAACCTGGAATTAGCCAGACCGCATTCCAGAGCGCTTTTTGCCATCCTTGAGGGGATGCCTTCTTTGTCCGGGGATGAGCTCCACGAGCTTTCCGAACGTCAGGATCCCCGCCTTCTCAGAGCTTTGGACGTGGTTGCCCCTGGCGGTTCGCTGCGCGAGGGAATCGACAACATCGTTCATTCGCGTACGGGGGGGCTACTGGTCGTGGCCGACCTCGACGACATCTCTCACATGCTCTCCGGCGGCATTCGCCTCGACGTCGACTACTCGCCGGCGATGCTGTACCAGGTGGCGAAGATGGACGGGGCGATCGTCCTCAACCGCGAGGCGACCAAGATCGCCTGGGCCAACGTCCAGCTGATGCCGGACCCGACGATCCTTTCCACGGAGACCGGCACCCGCCACCGCACCGCCGAGCGCGTCTCCAAACAGACCGACGCCCTGGTGATCGCGATCTCGCAGCGGCGCGACGTCGTCTCGCTCTACGTGGAGGGGACCAAGTACATCCTCCAGGACATCCCCGCCGTGCTCGCCAAGGCCAACCAGGGCCTGGCGACGCTCGAGAAGTACCGGCAGCGGCTGGACCAGGTCTCGGGTCGCTTGACCACGCTCGAGTTCGAGGGCGGCGGCGTTCTCCACGACGCGCTCTCGGTCCTGCAGCGAGCCGAGCTGGTGACGCGGATGGCGGTCGAGGTCGAGCGCTACATCGTCGAGCTCGGCACCGAGGGCCGCCTGATCGAGATGCAGCTGGAGGAGACGATGGTCGGCGTTGCCGCCGACAAGACGGCCTTGATCCGCGACTACTCGGTCGAAGACACCGAGGGCAGCCTCGCCGCGGTGCTGCAGGCCCTGGGACGGATGCCGCACCAGGACGTGCTCGACTTCGGTCGTCTCGCCGAGCTGCTCGGCTACGACCGCAAGCTCAACACGATCGACTTCCCAGTGGCGCCGCGCGGGTATCGCGCGCTCGGCCACGTCCCCCGCATTCCCAAGCTTGTTGTCCAGAAGATCATCCACGAGCTGGGCGGTTTGGAGGAGGTCCTGGCGGCCTCCGATGCCGAACTCGCCGCCGTCGACGGAGTCGGGCCTGCCCGGGCCAAGGACATCCGCGAGGGCCTGCGCCGGCTTCAGGAGGTCGATTTGGCCGACCGGTACTTACACAGCTGATGGCGATAAACGCTGTCGAAGAACGAAAGGAGCCACCGATTTCTGAGCTAGACGAGGCCATGGAGGCGGTCTTCGACGAGGACGCGGTTTACATCTGCGACTTCGAAGTTGGCGACAAGGTCGTGTACCCCCATCACGGCGCCGGCTTGGTTTTGACCAAAGAGACGCGGGAGCTGATGGGCTCCGAGCGGGAGTACCTGACGATCAAGATCCTCCACAACGAACTCACCGTGATGGTCCCGACCGAAAACGCCGGCAAGGCCGGCCTGCGGCGGATCATCGACGAGGAGGAAATCAAGAAGGTCACAGATGTCCTGACCGACGACGTCTCGGAGATGCCGAAGAACTGGAACCGGCGCTTCAAGTACAACCGCGAGAAGATCAAGACCGGTGACGTCTTCGAGCTGGCTGAGGTCGTCCGTAACCTCGCCATTCGCGAGATGGAAAAGGGCCTCTCGACCGGCGAGAAGCAGATGTACACGCGGGCCAAGAAGATCCTCGCGTCCGAGTTCATGTACGCGCTCGACAAAGACGAGGAAGGCGCCGAGGAATACCTCGACTCCCTGCTGGAGGAGCGCTTCGCCGCCACGGCCTAGAGCCGCAGCGGTCACCGCAGTCATCGCGGCTGCCGGCTCCGGGGAGCGACTCGGGGCCGGCGGTCCGAAGGCCTTCGTGCCGCTGGCGGGAAGGCCGATGGTCGAGTGGTCGCTCGACGCCCTGCGGGCGTGCGAGTCGGTCCGCTCGATCGTCGTCGCCTGCCCGCCCGGTCGCGCCCACGACCTCGGCGAGGGCATCGAGGTTCTCGACGGCGGCGCCACCCGCGCCCAGTCGGTGGCGAACGCCCTGGCGGCGGTCGACACCGAGCTGGTCGCGATCCACGACGCCGCCCGGCCGCTGATCGCGCCGCCGCTCGTCGAGGCCGTCGTGGCGACTCTCGCCGCCGACCCCGACGCCGCGGGCGCCATCGCCGCCGCCCCCGTCGTCGACACCGTCAAGCAGGCCGCGGATCCGACGGGTGCTGCATTTCCCTCCCATAGCGCGGGAAATGCAGCACGCGCCATCGAGCGCACGCTGGATCGGGCGACGCTCTGGGCGGCGCAGACGCCTCAGGTCTTTCGGGCGGAGGCGTTGCGGGGGGCTCTCGCCGCCGCGGCCGATCCCGATGCCGCCACCGACGAGGCGATGCTGGTCGAGCAGGCGGGGGGGAGGGTCCTGATTCACCCGGTCGCCGAGGCCAACCTCAAGGTGACGACGCCGTCCGACCTGCGCCTCGCCGAGCTGCTGCTGGCCGAGCGCGGCGCCGTCAGCGGCGAGCTCAGTCCCTGAGCAGAACCCAGACCAGCGCCGCCATGAAGGCGAGCTGACCGACCCCGAGGGCGACGCCGAAGTTGGCGGCGCCGAGCAGGGCGGCGACGGCGGTGCCGAGCGCTAGGGCAAGCAGGAGGAGCAGCAGCTGGCGGGCCATCGGGGTCCCGGCAGTCTAGGCCGGCCGGCCGCCGAGTCGCCGGCGCCGCCGTTGTCTTAGTCTCGGGACCGTGCTGACCGACTATCATCTGCACCTGCGCCCCGACGAGGACGGGACCACAGCCGAGCGCTACTTCACGGCCGAGAACGTCGACCGCTATCTGGCCGCGGCGGCCGAGGCCGGCGTCGAGGAGCTGGGCGTCTCCGAGCACGTCTACCGCTTCCGCCAGGCGCTCGACCTCTGGCGCCACCCGCTCTGGGAGCAGAACGGCCAGGACGACCTCGACGCCTACTGCGAGTTCGTCCGCTCGACGCCGTTGAAGCTCGGGGTCGAGTGCGACTTCGTGCCCGGCGCCGAGGACCGCACCGCGACGATGTTGGAGGCGCGCGACTTCGACTACGTGGTCGGCTCGGTCCACTTCCTCGGCGAGCAGGCGGTCGACCACCCGGGCTGGGACGTCTGGGAGGGCAACGGCGACGCCGACGAGGTCTGGCGCCGCTACTTCGAGGCGCTCGCCGAGTGCGCCCGCTCGGGCCTCTTCGACATCCTCGCCCACCCCGACCTGGTCAAGGTCTGGGGCCGCTCGCGGCCGCTGCCCGAGCGCGACCTCCGCTTCTTCTACGAGCCGGCGATCGAGGCGATCGCCGAGACCGGCATCGCCGTCGAGATCTCCACGGCGGGATTGCGCAAGCCGGTCGGCGAGCTCTACCCCGAGCGCGGCTTCGCCGAGATGTGCGTCGAGGCCGGCGCCCCCTTCGCCCTTTCGTCCGACGCCCACCTCCCCGAGCAGGTGGGCTTCGCCTACGACCGCGCGCTCGAGTTCCTCGACGGGCTCGGGGTGGGGGAGATCTGCGTCTTCGAGCATCGCCGCCGCCAGCTGGCGCCGCTGCCCAGTCGGGTCGGCTGATGGTCGGCATCGGCTACGACAGCCACCGCTTCGCGGAGGGGCGGCGGCTCGTCCTCGGCGGCGTCGAGATCGAGCACGAGCGGGGCCTCGCCGGCCACTCCGACGCCGACGTCCTCACTCACGCCGTGATCGACGCCGTGCTCGGCGCCGGCGGCGGCGGCGACATCGGCACGATGTTCCCCGACGACGACGACCGCTGGCGCGACGCCGACTCGATCGACCTGCTGCGCACGGTGGTGGGGACGCTCTCGGGCCCGATCGTCAACATCGACGCCACCGTCGTCTGCGAGTCGCCGCGCCTCGGGCCCTACAAGGCGGAGATGGAGCGGACGCTGGCCGAGGCGACCTCCGCCCGGGTCAGCGTCAAGGCGACGACCAACGAGGGAATGGGCTGGATCGGTCGCGGCGAGGGGATCGCCTGCCTAGCTGTCGCCTTTATCCAGAGCGAATAGTCTTCGCGATCTCATGGGGGACACGAACATGAGCCTGGCCGGCCTGCGGGGGTCCGTCGCCGATTCGCTCTTCGAGGTGCGGGTGCTGCACGAGGCCGGCGTCCTCGGACTGCTGCGGCCCGACAAAGCCGTGAAGATGGGGTCCACCTTCCTGCGCTGGGGGGCATCGCCGGCGACCGGCGTCGCCACCGCGGCGATCCACTACCCGCACGAGATCGCGATCGCCGACGAACGCGGCTCCCTCACCTGGGAGCGGCTGCACCGCCGCAGCAACGCGCTCGCCCACTCCTTCGCGGCGATGGGCATCGGCCCCGGCGACGGCGTCGGGATCATGTGCCGCAACCACCGTGGCTTCGTCGAGACGACCCTGGCGGCGGCCAAGATCGGCGCCAGCGCCCTCTACCTCAACACGATGTTTGCCGGCCCGCAGCTGGTCGAGGTGACCCGCCGCGAGGCTCCGAAGGCGCTCGTCCACGACGAAGAGTTCACCGAGCTGCTCGACGGCGTCGACGACTCGGTGGCCCGCGTCGTCGCCTGGACCGACGGCGACCCGGGCGGGGTGACGCTCGAGGAGCTGATCGCCGCCGGCGCCGAGACCAACCACAAGCCGCCGCCCGACAAACCGCGCTTCGTGATCCTCACTTCCGGCACTACCGGCACGCCCAAGGGCGCCCAGCGATCCAGCCCCGACGGGCTGATGGCGATCGCGGCGCTGATCGACAAGATCCCGTATCGCGCGCGCGGCACGATGATGATCGCGGCGCCGCTCTTCCACTCCTGGGGCTTCTTCCACTTCGTGATGAGCCTGCCGACCGCCTCGACGATGGTGCTGCGGCGCCGCTTCGACCCGGAGGGAACGCTGCAGGCGGTGCAGGAAAGCAAGGCCACCGTCCTGGCGGCGGTGCCGGTGATGATCCAGCGCATCCTCGGGCTCCCCGAGGAAACCCTGGCGCGCTACGACCTCTCCTCGCTGCGGATCACCTCGCTGTCCGGCTCGGCGCTGCCGGGCGAGCTGGCGATCGCCTGGATGGATCGCTTCGGCGACACCGTCTACAACCTCTACGGCTCGACCGAGGTCGCCTACGCGACGGTGGCGACGCCGGAAGATCTGCGCGCCGCCCCCGGCACCGCCGGCAAAGCGCCGCGCGGGACCGAGGTGCGGATCGTCGACGAGGAGGGGCGCGAGCTTCCCCAGGGCGAGGTGGGGCGGATCTTCGTCGGCAACGAGATGTCCTTCGAGGGCTACACCGGCGGCGGTGGCAAAGAAGTCATCGACGGGCTGCTCTCCAGCGGCGACGTCGGCCACATCGACGAGGCCGGCCGCCTCTTCATCGACGGCCGCGACGACGAGATGATCGTCTCCGGCGGCGAGAACGTCTTCCCCCGCGAGGTGGAGGACCTGCTCGCCGACCATGAGCACGTCGTCGAGGTGGCGGTGATCGGCGTCGAGGACGCCGAGTTCGGCCAGCGCCTCAAGGCCTTCGTCGTCGTCGTCGACGACGTCGAGGTCTCCGCCGAAGACCTCAAGGCCCACGTCAAGGCCAACCTCGCCGGCTACAAGACTCCGCGCGAGGTCGAGTTCCTGCCGGAGCTGCCGCGCAACGCGACCGGCAAGATTCTCAAGCGGGATCTGCAGGCCCGCGAGACGCAGCAGTCGGCCTAGCGCCGCGCCGCCGCAAATTGCGCGCTTCCCGGCGCGCCGTGTCTGTTCTGGCCTCCGGTGCCCGTAGTAGTTTGCCCGGGCATGAGCGATCCCGCGAGGCAGCTGCGAGCGGTTGGCGAGGCCAACCAGGCAGTTCAGGGCGTGGCCAGTCAGGCCCTCGAGTGGGTGCGTCTGAGCGAGCAGCGCGTCGAGGCCGCCGAAGCGCGCGCCGACGGCGTCCGCGACCAGCTCAAGGAGCGGGCGATGGGCACGCTGCGCAAGGTCTCCGAGGAGGCCCAGCGCCGGATCGCGGCTGAGCGCGAGGCGCGCCTGCAGGCAGAGGCCAAGGTCGCCGGCGCTGAGGCAGCGCGCGACCAGGCCGAGGGGGCTTTCGAGGAGCTGAGGCTGCAGGCCGAGAAGGAGCGCGAGGAGACCCTGACCCGGGCCGCCGGCGCCCAGGACGAGGCCGACAAGGCGATCGCCGAGGCGGTCGAGCACTTGAAGGTCGAGGCCGAGCGGCGCGAGCGCGAGGCGCGCGAGGCGGCGCAGGCCGAGGCCGACCGCCTTGTCGCCGCTGCCGAGCAGCGCGCCGCCGATGCCGAGGCCGCCGCGGCCGAGGCGCATGAGACCGCGGTGCGGCTGGAGACCGAGATCGAGCGGCGGGTCATGGAGGGGACCGAGGACGTCCGACGCGAAGCCGAGGAGAGCATCCGCGCCCTGGTCGAGAAAGTCGAGCAGGAGGCCACGCAGTCGGCGCGCCTGCGGGCCGAGGAGCAGCTGCGGGCCGAGTCCGACCGGATCCGCATCCAGGCCGAGCGTCGCGAAGAGCGGGCTAGGCAGGCGACCGAGGACGAGATCAAGGCCAGCGCCAACAAGGCCAAGCGCGAGGTGCTGGCGGTCGCCGACGAGTCTTCCCCGACCTGGATGCGCAGCGATTCCGGCGCTTCCACCGCCGGCTACCGCACCTTTTGATCAACTAGTCTCGACCTCGCGATGCGCGAGGTGCGAGTCAGGGACACGCTCAGCGGTGAGTTGAGGCAGCTGGAGCCAGCCGACGAGGTTGGCATCTACGCCTGCGGGCCGACCGTCTACAGCCGCATCCACATCGGCAACGCCCGTCCCTTCGTCGTCTTCTCGCTGCTGGCGCGCTTCCTGCGCTCCGAGGGCTACCGGGCCAAGCTGGTCGTCAACGTCACCGACGTCAACGACAAGATCTACACGGCCGCGGCGGCCGCCGGCGAGCCCTCGGCTGCCTTCGCAGCGGCGATGACCGAGGCCTACGTCGAGGACACCGATCGGCTCGGGCTGGGCCGGCCCGACGCCGAGCCCCTGGCCACCGAGACGATCGGCGGCATCGTCGCCCTGATCGCCGAGCTGGTCGATTCCGGCCACGCCTACGAGTCGAGTGGCGACGTCTACTTCCGGGTCCGCAGCTTCGACGATTACGGCAAGCTCTCCAACCGCCGCCCCGAGGACATGGACCAGGGCGAGGAGGCCGGCTCGGCCTCGCTGAAGGAGGACCCGCTGGACTTCGCGCTCTGGAAGGCGACCAAGCCCGGCGAGGACAGCAGCTGGGACTCGCCCTGGGGCCCCGGCCGGCCGGCCTGGCACATCGAGTGCTCGGTGATGGCAGAGCAGGAGCTGGGCGCCTCCTTCGCGATCCACGGCGGCGGCTCCGATCTCGTCTTCCCTCACCACGAGAACGAGATCGCCCAGTCCGAGGCGGCCGGCCGACCCTTTGCACGGGTCTGGATGCACAACGGGATGATCGAGACCGGGGCGGCGAAGATGTCGAAATCGGAGGGCAACATCTTCCAGCTCTCGGCGGCGCTCGATCGGTACGGGCGGGAGGCGGTCGTCGCGTATCTGGTCTCTGGGCACTACCGACAGCCGTTGGCGTTCGGGGCGGAGCAGATGGAGCAGGCGGTCGCTCAGGTCGAGAGGTTGAGGAACTTTTTCAGGGGGCATCCGGTGGGGGGAGAGTCTGAGGAGGGGTCTCTCTCGCAACAGCGGGGAGGCTCGTTCGACCCCTCCTCAGACTCTCCCTCGTCAGCGGCTCGCCTGGACAAGTTCCGCGACGCGTTGGCCGATGACTTCAACACGCCCCGGGCGATGGCCGAGGCGTTCGAGTTGGTGGGCGAAGCCAACCGAGAGGAAACCCCCGGCGCTCCTGAGGCGCTGCGCGAGATGCTCTGGTTGGTGGGGCTCGACTCGCTGGCTGTGGTTGAAGACGGCGCGGACGCGGAGGCCGAGGCGCTGATGGCGGAGCGGGAAGAGGCGCGGGCGGCGAAGGACTTCGCGCGTGCCGACGAGATTCGCGACCGGCTCGCCGAGATGGGCTGGGAAGTACGGGATTCCGCGGATGGGCCGCGCCTCGTTGCCAGGGGCTCCCACGACGCGGCGTCGAGCTGATGGCGAGCCAGGTGATCTACGGGCGCCGGCCGGTCGAGGAGGCGGAGCGGGGGAGACGGCGGGTGCACCGGGTTTGGCGGACTCCGGAGACTTCGAGCGAGGAGCTCGAGCGGCTCTGCGGGTCGCCGGACCATCAGGGAGTCGTCGCCGAGGTGGATCCGTATCCGTATGTGGGGGCGAGCGAGCTGCTGCGGGGGGACGGGTTGCTGCTGGCGTTGGACCAGGTTCAGGACCCGCGCAACTTCGGTGCGGTCTGCCGGTCGGCTGAGTTCGCCGGGGCGGCTGGGGTGGTGATTCCCGACCGGCGTGCCGTCGAGGTGACGCCGGTGGTCTGCAAGACCTCGGCTGGCGCCGTCGAGCACCTCCGCATCGCCCACGTCCGCAACATCGCCGACTGGCTGGTCGAGGCGAAGGAGGCCGGCTTCTGGATCTGGGGCGCCGACGCGGACGCCGAGCAGGCGCCCTGGAGCACCGCCCTGTCCGGTCCCACCGTCCTCGTCATGGGAGGCGAGGGCAAAGGGCTGCGGCCCCGCGTGGCCAAGGGCTGCGACGGGCTGATCGCCCTGCCGCGCAGCGGCGAGATCGAGTCCCTCAACGTCTCCGCGGCCGCTGCCGCGCTGCTTTTCGAGGCCACCCGCCAGCGCTCCTAAGCGTCCAGCAAATGCAACGGCGGTTGCATTTCTCGCAATTTGGGGTTGACAGAACTCCGCGCGCACGTAAACTAGCGGCGCAAATAAGGGTGAACCTCAGCTTGAGGTTGGGATCACCCGTCGAATAGGGCGCCTCGGGGGAGGTAAGTGGCGCCACGACCCTTCAGCAAGGAGAAGGATCTGTGGCTCTATCGTCGCCTACGCATCAAGCTAACGCTCAAGTTGAGCTTGATGATCACTACCTGGTCGCGCTCGCCAAGGATGGTCGGCCCGACGCCTACGACACGATCATCCGCCGTTACCGCGGCTTCGTCCGCCTCAAGGCCTCCTCGTACTTCCTGCTCGGCGGTGAGCCGGACGACCTGATCCAGGAGGGCCTGCTCGGCCTCTACAAGGCGATCCGCGACTACCGGACCGATCGCGAGTCGAGCTTCCGCAACTTCGCCGAGCTCTGCATCACCCGGCAGATCATCACCGCGGTGAAGACGGCGACCCGCAACAAGCACACGCCGCTCAACCAGTACGTCTCCTTCAGCCAGACCCCGGCCGCGGCCGGCGAATCGGACACGACGCTGGACGAGATCCTGCCCGGGCCGACCGTGCACGACCCGGTCAACCAGGTGATCGCCTCCGAAGAGCTGGAAAGCCTCGTCTCCTGCCTCTCCGGCGTCTCCGGCGTTCTCTCCGACCTCGAGAGCCGGGTCCTCTCGCTCTACCTCGACGGCTACTCCTACGAGGTGATCGGCGAGCGCTTGGAGTGCGACACGAAGACCGTCGACAACGCCCTGCAGCGCGTCAAGCGCAAGGTCGGCGCCCACCTCGCCTCGCGGGAGGTCCCGCTTTAGCTAGCCGGCGACCTGGTGCTGCGGGAGATCCGCAAGGACGTAGTCGAGCAGCTCGCGACCGTGGTCCGAGGCGACGGCAATGTCGTCGGCCTTGACTCGGACCCGGTGCAGCGACTGCATCCGCAGCACGTCGCCGTCGGTGGAGCGGTTGGGGAAGACGCCGGCGTAGGAGAGGCCGAGTCGCTCCAGGTCGTCGGCGACCAGCGCCGTCGCCGGATCCTCGAGCGGCAGGTCGACGTAGACGGCGTCGAGGCAGGCGCTGTGGAAGAGGTGGTGGCGCTCGGCCGCCAGCACCTCGGCGAGGTCGGCGCCCGGCGCCTCGACCGCGATCAGCGCCAGGTTGTGGTCGGCGTCGACCGCGACCTGAAAGCGGCTGCGCGCCGGCAGCGACGTATTGGGGGACGGCTGGGCGAGGGTCCCGCGCAGCTGGCAGAGCGCCAGCGTCTGGCCGACGATCTCGTGGTGGCGCTCCGGCGCGTAGACGCGGCGCTCGTGACCGTCGTTCAGCTTCGTGTAGAAGAGCGCCGCCGACTGCCGCCGTTGCGGCGCGCCCGCGGCGGCGTCGTTGTCGACCGAGGCGGGGATCCAGCCGAGCAGGAAGCCGGTCTCATGCGCGCCCAGCTCGACGTTGGCCCGCTGGCTGTAGGGGTGAGCCGCGGTCGCCTCGCTGAACATGCCGGCCAGCCCCTGCTCCTGGGCCCAGTCCATCAGGTAGCGCTTGGTCCGCGTGAAGAGGTGCTGGCCCCGCGCCGCTGGCAGCGTCACCGCCTGGCCGGAGTGGGCGACCGCGTCCTCGGGGGACGTCCGGCCCATGCCGATATGGCACAGCAAGGCGCCATCCTCGCCCTCGGCCACGCAGGAGACATAGCGCCCATCGGCCAGCCGGGCCGCGACCTCGGCCTCGTCGTAGACCCAGCGGACGTCGTAGCTGCGCCCGTAGGCCGCTTCGATAGCCGCGGTCAGCACGGTACCCTCCTCTGGCCCGAGAAATCGGAAGTCCACCTGCATCTCACGCATTCTTGCCACCCCGCCCCCCTAGCTCAACCTGGGAGAGCGCCTGATTTGTAATCAGGAGGTTTCCGGTTCGAACCCGGAGGGGGGCTTCAGGCGGAACCCGCGTCGCCACCCAGCACGCGTGCCTTCTCGGCCGCGAACTCCTCGTCGGTGAGGATGCCCTTCTCGCGCAGCGAGGCGAGTCGTTCCAGCCGCGCCAGCCGCGCCTCCTCGCCGTCGGCCGGCATCGTCGCGGTCGGCGCCTCCGCCGTTGGCGGCTCGGCGGCCTGCCCCTCGGCGCCCGGCGCCGGCGGCCGCTTCACTTCCGGCAGCCGCAGTTTCGCCGCCCGCTCGGGGATGTTGGCCTCCTTGACCGCGCCGACGACGCGCTCGCGGGTGCGGCCGAAGAACTCGTCGTAGCTGGCGTCGGGGAACTCCTCGGCGGTCTGTTTGCGCAGCTCGTGGATGCCGAAGGCGGCCATGCCGGCGACGATCAGCGTGGTCAGGAACGAGCGCAGGCCCTGGGTCGGCGAGGAGAGGAAGTAGATGCAGACGAGGAGCGCCAGGCCGGTGTAGACCCAGGGCGCGTAGTCGCGCAGGGCGGGGGCGAAGAAGCGGCGCACCGAGCGGGCGGCGCCGGTCGGCGAGGCGAGCCAGCCGGCGATCGCGAAGAGCACGCCGATCACGATCAGCGTCGTGGCGATGCTCGTCATCAGCGAGGTGGCGATCCCCCAGGCGGCTTGCGCCGCGGGTTTGACGCTGTCTTCGACGACCAGCTGGTCGACGACTATGCCGCCGGCGATGTGGCGCGCGACGATCGCCGCGAAGCCCGCGGCGATCAGCCCGATGCCGCAGGACAGCACCGTCACCCAGCGGCCCTCGCGGGCCAGGTAGATGGCGCCGGCGAAGCAGAGGAAGGTGAGGATCGAGAGGATCAGCGCCAGGCCCTTGACCGCGGTGGTGATGTTCTGGGCGGTCTTCAGCTGATCGGAGCGAAGGATCCGGATCTGTCCCGCGTCGGCCGGCAGTTTGTCGGCCAGCGAGGTGCCGATCCCGACCTGGTCGGCGAGGTTGGTGATCAGGGAGCCGAGGTTGAGTTTGACTTCGCCACCTTCGGTGGAGACGGTGTCGCCCTTTTCTTCGAGGACTTCGACCAGCTGTTCGTGCGCGGAGCGGTTCGCTTTTTCCCAGAGGTCCTGGGCGGTCGACGTTTCCAGGACCCTTTCCGCGCCGTCGCCGGCGACCTGGCGCAGCCCCCCGGACAGCGGCCCCGAGAACTCCTTGGTTTCGCCGGGGAGGATTTCCTTCAGTTCTTTCTCGACGTCGACGTTTTCGTAGAGCTGGTCGACGAGGTAGTCCCCGAGGGCCTTGCGAATCGTCGAGTCTTCGAGCAGCCGACCGCTGGTCGCGACCCAGTCGTCGGTGTCGAGCGCCTGGCGCTCCACCCAGATCGCGAAGACGCTGAGGAAGGCAAGGACGGAGCCGAGCGCCACCAGGGCTTTTACAGTGCGTCGGCGTCCGCGGCCCATGGGGGGATGCTATACGTGAGCCATGAAGCTAGAGGGCATTCACCACATCACCGCGATCACCGAGGACGCCCAGCGCAACATCGATTTCTACGCGGGGGTGCTGGGCCTGCGGCTGGTCAAGAAAACCGTCAACCAGGACAACCCGACCGTCTACCACCTGTTCTTCGCCGACGAGGGCGGCGATCCCGGCTCCGATCTGACCTTCTTCGAGTACCCCGGGGTGCCGCGCGGCCGCGCCGGCGCCGGCATGGTCCACCGGGTCGTCTGGCGGGTCGCCTCCGCGGACGCCCTCTCCTTCTGGGCCGAGCGGCTGGCCGCCAACGGGATCGAGTCCGAGCGCGACGGCGACAGCCTCCGCTTCGCCGACCCGGAGGGGCTCGACCACGAGCTGCTCGTCGTCACCGTGCCCGACCCGCCGCTGGTCGCCGACCATCCCGAGGTCCCCGCCGAGCTGGCCCTGCAGGGCTTCCACGCGGTGCGCGCCTACAGCGCCGCGCCCGAGGCCAGC
>Ga0190271_10000921_pt1 | contig 15876 bp, 17 predicted proteins | sample Popmic356T_FD_133747 | JGI IMG/M metagenome (GOLD analysis project Ga0190271, IMG submission 133747) | Populus adjacent soil microbial communities from riparian zone of Weber River, Utah, USA - 356 T | ecosystem: Environmental > Terrestrial > Soil > Riparian zone | place: USA: Utah | collected...
CGGCGCATGGTCGATGAGCACGGCGTAGACGTCGCCGAAGCGCTGCCGTCGCGGCCGGTGCAGGTCATCGGCTTCACGTCGGTGCCAGGCGCGGGTGACAACCTGCTGGTGGTCGACGAGGACCGGATCGCCCGCCAGATCGCCGACCGGCGCAGCGCGCGCAAGCGCAACGCCCTGGCGGCACGCACCAGGAAGCGCGTCAGCCTGGACGATCTGGATGCGGCGCTCAAGGAGACCAGTCAGCTCAACCTGATCCTCAAGGGCGACAACTCCGGCACCGTCGAGGCACTGGAAGAAGCGCTACTGGGCATCGAGATCGACGACGAGGTCGAACTGCGGGTCATCGACCGCGGTGTCGGCGGTGTCACCGAGACCAACGTCAACCTGGCGTCGGCCTCCAACGCGATCATCATCGGGTTCAACGTCCGAGCCGAGGGCAAGGCCACCGAGCTGGCCAACCGCGAAGGCGTCGACATCCGGTACTACTCGATCATCTACCAGGCCATCGACGAGATCCAGAGCGCGCTCAAGGGCATGCTCAAGCCGGTCTTCGAGGAGAAGGAACTCGGCCGCGCCGAGATCCGCGCGATCTTCCGCTCCTCGAAGGTGGGCAACATCGCCGGCTGCCTGGTCACCTCCGGGATCATCCGGCGCAACGCCAAGGCCCGGCTGCTGCGCGACAACGTGGTGGTCGCCGAGACCGTCACGATCTCGTCGCTGCGACGGGAGAAGGACGACGTCACGGAGGTGCGCGACGGGTACGAGTGTGGTCTCACGCTGACGTACTCCGACGTCAAGGAGGGCGACGTCATCGAGGCCTACGAGCTGGTTGAAAAAGCACGTGTGTAGAAGCGTCGATATCAATGGTTGACGTCGGCCGCGCCCGCCGGCTCTCCAAGCGCATCGGCACGGTCGTCGCCACGGCCATCGAGTTCGAGATCAAGGATCCCCCGCTGGCCTTCGTGACCATCACGGACACGAAGGTCACCGGAGACCTGCACGACGCCACGCTGTACTACACGGTTCGCGGCGAGACGTTGCAGGACGAACCCGACTATGCAGGCGCCGCGGCGGCACTGGAGCGAGCCAAGGGCACGTTGCGGAGCAGGGTCGGCGCCGCCACCGGTGTGCGCTTCACCCCCACGCTGGCGTTCGTGCTGGACAAGGTGCCGGAGACATCGGCGCACATGGAGGAACTGCTGGCTCGTGCGCGGGCGGCGGATGAGGATTTGGCAAGAGTTCGGCAAGGTGCCAAGCACGCCGGCGACGTCGACCCGTATCGTCTTGATGGGGTGCTGGGGGCACCACCCGCCGGCGGAGCCGGTGGGGGAGACGAGGACAGCGGGGGGCCGCAGGGGAGCACGGACAGGCCGGACGCTGAGGACACGGGTGACCGCGACAGATTCGACGACTGACGCCCTGGTAACGGGCGCGCGCGTCGATGCCCGTGCTTCCGCCGAGCTCCTGTCGGCGGTGGACTCGGTCAGCGTGGTCTGTCATGTGTTCCCCGACGCCGACACCATCGGTGCCGGCCTTGCCCTGGCGCTGGTGCTCGACCATGTCGGCAAGGATGTCGAGGTCAGCTTCGCGGCGCCCGCGCAGCTGCCCGAGTCGCTGCAGTCGTTGCCCGGGGGTCATCTGCTGGTGGCACCCGAGGATCTCCGTCGCGATGCCGACCTGGTCGTCACGGTGGACATCCCCAGCGTGAACCGCCTGGGTGCGTTGCGTGATCTCGCTGGGCCCGACCGCCACGTGCTGGTCATCGATCACCACGCCTCCAACCAGCTGTTCGGCACCGCCAACTACGTCGATCCGTCCGCGGACTCGACGACGATGCTGGTCGCCGATCTCCTGGACGCGTGGGGCAAGCCGATCGGCAAGAGGGTCGCGCACTGTCTGTACGCGGGGCTGACCACCGACACCGGTTCCTTTCGGTGGGCCAGTGCCCGCGCGCACCGGCTGGCGGCGCGTCTGGTCGAGTTGGGCGTCGACAACGCGGCCATCAGCCGCACCCTGCTCGACACCCACCCGTTCGCGTGGTTGCCGATGTTGTCGCGGGTGCTGGGATCAGCGCGGTTGTTGTCCGACGCCGCCGGCGGGCGCGGTCTGGTGTACACCGTGGTCACCCACGAGGAATGGGTCAACGCGCGGCCGGAGGAGGTGGAAAGCATCGTCGACATCGTCCGCACCACGCAGCAGGCCGAGGTGGCAGCGGTGTTCAAGGAGATCGAGCCACGGAGCTGGTCGGTGTCCATGCGTTCGAAGTCTTTCGACCTCGCGTCGGTCGCCTGCACGTTCGGCGGGGGCGGTCATCGCCTCGCCGCCGGCTATTCGGCGTCCGGAACCGCCGACGACGTCGTCGCGGCACTGCGCGCCGAGCTTGGCTGAGCGGCTCGAGCCGGCGACCGGCCGCCGGATCGCCGCACTGGCCTTCCCGGCGCTGGGAGTGCTCGCCGCCGAACCCATCTACCTGCTGTTCGACCTGGCCGTCGTCGGTCGCCTCGGGGCGCTCAGTCTGGCCGGCCTGGCGATCGGCGCGCTGATCGTGGGGGTGCTGAGCTCGCAGCTGACCTTCCTGTCGTACGGCACCACTGCCCGGGCGGCGCGGTTCTACGGAGCAGACGACAGGCCCGCTGCCGTCGTCGAGGGCGTACAGGCCACCTGGCTCGCACTGGCGATCGGCACCACCATCGTCGTCGCCGTCCAACTGACCGCGGGCCCGCTGGTGTCCGCGCTCGCGGCCGGCGGTGAGATCGCCGACGCAGCGTTGCCGTGGGTGCGCATCGCCAGCTCGGCGGTGCCCGCGATTCTGGTCGCCGCGGCGGGCAACGGGTGGATGCGGGGCGTGCAGGACACCGTCCGTCCGCTGCGCTACGTCGTGTTCGGCTTCGCGGTGTCGGCGGTGTTGTGCCCGCTGCTGGTGTACGGCTGGCTGGGCGCGCCCGAGCTCGGACTGTCCGGCTCGGCGGTGGCGAACGTGGTCGGTCAGTGGCTGGCCGCGGCGCTGTTCTTCCGGGCACTGTTCGTCGAGAAGGTCCCGCTGCGGGTGCGGCCCTCGGTGCTGCGGGCGCAGCTGGTGATGGGCCGTGACCTGGTGCTGCGGACGATGGCGTTCCAAGCGTGCTTCGTGTCCGCAGGCGCTGTCGCCGCGCGGTTCGGCGCGGCCGCCGTCGCGGCCCACCAGGTGGTGCTGCAACTGTGGATGTTCCTTGCGCTGGTGCTCGATTCGCTCGCCATCGCGGCGCAGTCACTGGTCGGTGCGGCGCTCGGAGCCGGCCAGCTGGCCCACGCGAAGTCGGTGGCGTGGCGGGTGACGATCTTCTCGACCGTGGCCGGTGTCCTGCTTGCCGCGATGTTCGCACTGGGCGCCTCGGTGCTGCCCGGGGTCTTCACCGACGACCGCACGGTGCTCGACGAGATCGGCGTGCCGTGGTGGTTCCTGGTCGCCCAATTGCCGGTTGCCGGAGTCGTTTTCGCGATCGACGGGGTGCTGCTCGGGGCGGGTGACGCTAAGTTCATGCGCAACGCGACGCTGATCAGCGCGCTGGTCGGCTTCCTGCCGTTGATCTGGTTGTCGCTGGCGTTCGGGTGGGGACTGGTGGGTATCTGGTCGGGCCTGAGCACGTTCATGGTGCTGCGGCTGCTGTTCGTCGGCTGGCGGGCGTTCTCGGGGCGATGGCTGGTGCCCGGTACGCGTTGAGTTCGGCACTGACCCGCGACGGGTTCGACCCGGGGTACCTGGGACGCAGGCCGAATCCTGTCCGTTCGCTCAGTCGCAGCGCCCTGACGAAGTGTTGTCCACCGCGCTCGGTGGCGACTGGGAGCCGCGGAAAGCGCGAACCCTCACGAGCATAACGCTGCGTGCCACTGCGCCACTGCGCCGCTCGCCGCTACCGCAGCGTAGCACTGACCGCCCACACCGCTTTACGTCCTGCGTGGCGATTCTCGACGTCTACATCGACCATGCCCTTCGAACGGCACAGGGCGGCAAAGGCTTCCGCTTGGTCCCGGGTCCAGCCATGGCTCGCGATAACGGTGGCGCCCGGTGGCGACTGACGTTCCACAGCCAGCAGGCGCCCACCAGGGGCGAGCACCCGCTGTGCTTCGGCGATTCCCGCATCGACGTCCTGCCAGTGATGCACCGTGGCCAGCGCCCACACGACGGTCGCGGAACCGTCGGCCACCGGGAGCGACTCGGCGCTGCCTTCGGCCCAGGAGATCGCCGCGCGCCGGCGGGTGACGGCCCGCGCGACGCGCAGCATGGACGCCGACGGATCCACACCGGTGACGCGGGCGCCGTTGCTGGCCGCCACCCGCGCCGCAGTCCCGGGCCCGCAGCCGACGTCGACGACGTGGTCACCCGCGGCGGCGCCGGTGAGGACTGCGGCGAGCTTCGCGCTGGCGCGGCCGGTGAGCAGGAACACCAGCGCGAACAGCGAGCCCGGCACGCCCGAGAAGCCGTGGTGGTCGGCATGGTGGTTGACGGCGAGATCACTCATGGCACCGAGCTTGCCGGTTCGAGTCGGGTTGAAGTCAAATGGCGACATGGACCTGATCCCGATCGGCCAGGCCGCGGCCCGCTTGCAGATGACGACGTCGGCGCTGCGGTACTACGACGACCGCGGGCTGGTCCGGCCGCGGTCGAGGACCTCCGGGCGGCGGATGTACGGCCCCGAAGAGCTGCGCCGCCTGGCCTTCCTGAAGATCGTGCACCGGCTGGGGGTGCCACTCGATACCGCGGCGGCGGTCCTCGATGCGCCGAGCGACCAGTGGCGGGACATCGTCCGTGATCAGATCGCCGAGTTGGAGAAAGTGATCGCTCAGGCGCGAGCGGCCCAGCAGTTCCTGACCCACGCGCTGAACTGCCCGACCGATCGCCCCACCGTCGAGTGCGCCACGATGACGGGCGCACTCGACCGGGTGGTCGACGGGATGTCTGTGGAGGAGCTCGGCGCCGAGCAGGCGGAGGAAGGCCGGCCCTCGGTGTGAAGGCCTGAGACGTTCGCCGGGAGTGCGTTCTCGAACTGCCTGGGCCACAGACGGTGTGGCGTGCTGCCCGCGCTCTAACGCACCTGGGCGCGGCCCCGTTCGATGACCTCGCTGCGGCTGGCCGCGATGTCGTCGCCGGTCGCGCTCTTCATCCACTCCCGGGCCGCGTCCGCCTCCAGCCACAACGGACCGCTGGTCTGGGTGTCGTCGATGCGGTGGTAGGACGCCAGCAGGGCCCGCACCGATTTCTGGTTGTTGCCGACGATCGACGTGCCGATCCGGCGTGCGGTGTCGAGAAGCTCACCGTGCGGCACGACCTGGGTGACGAGCCCGGTCCGCAGCGCGTCCTCGGCGGACAGGTAGTCGCCGGTCATGCTCATCCGGCGCGCCATCCCGACACCGACCTTCTGCGGCAACCGCACCGACAGACCCCAGGTGGGCAGCAACCCGACCCGGGGTGGGTGTCGGCGAACCGGGCCGACTCGGAGGCGATCAGGATGTCGCAGTACAACGCGATCTCCAGACCGCCGGTCACCGCCGCACCGTTGATCGCGCCGATCACGGGCTTGGTCATCGGCGGCCACTTGGGGGAGATATCGGGTAAAGCCGAGTGCTCGCCCAATTCTTTGAGGTCCAGCCCGGCGCAGAACACCGGGTCGGATCCGGTGACGATGACGACGTCGACGCCGTCGTCGGCCTGCGCGTCGCGCAGCGCCTGGTAAAACCGCGTGCGCAACGCCGATGAGAGCGCGTTGCGCGCTGCGGGCCGATTCAGGGTGAGCGTCCGGATCCGGTCTCGGGTATCGACCAGCAGGACGTCGGTGGCTTCGGAGTCTTCAGAGTCGGCGGGGGTGGTCACGTGCTCACCGTATCGGCCGCGGTCGTCGCGCCTATCGTGGAGGCCATGTGCCGAAACATCACCGAGCTGCGAGGTTTGGAACCTGCCGCCACCTCCGAGGAGATCGCGGCTGCCGCGCGTCAGTACATCCGCAAGGTCAGCGGTATCACCCGGCCGTCCGGCGCCAACGTCGACGCGTTCGAGGCCGCCGTCGCCGAAGTCACCGCGTCGACGGAGCGGCTGCTCGCCGGGCTGCAGCCGCGCCGGCAGCCGCCGAAAACCGTTCCGCCGCTGCGTCGCCCCGAAGTGCGCGCGCGGCTCCGACTCGGATGACCGGAACGCTCACCCAGCCGGCGCTCAAGGAGTGGAGCGCGGCCGTGCATGCGCTGCTCGACGGTAGACAGACCGTGCTGCTGCGCAAGGGCGGTATCCACGAGAAGCGGTTCGACGTGGCTCCCGAGGTGGCTGAGTCGTGGTTCCTGCTCTTCCCGACGGTCGTCCACAGTCACGCCGAGCGGGTCCGTCCCGAGCACCGCGAACTCCTCGGGCCCGCCGCAGCGGACAGCACCGACGACGACGTCGTGTTGCGTGCGGTCGCCCGGGTGGTGGCCGCAGTCGAGGTCAACCGGCCGGAGAAGCTGGAAGAGATTGCGCCGCTGCATATCTGGACCGCCGACTCGGTGCGGGCCGACCGTCTCGACTTCCGGCCACGGCATCGGCTGACGGTGCTGGTCGTCTCGGCGGCGCCACTGACCGAACCCGTGCGGCTGGTGCGCACGCCTGACTACCGCGGTTGCTCGAGCTGGGTGCAGCTGCCGGTGCGCCCCGAGTGGGCAGCACCGGTGCACGACGACGCGACGCTGCTCGAGATCGCCACCCGGGTGCGCCGCTCAGTCGGTTGAGGGTGGGCGGTCGCCGGCGGGGAGGATCAGCCGGGTCGCGTCGCCGAGGTGCACGGTGTGCCGGGCGGTGGCGAAGCCGGTCGCGTTGACCGCGGGTTCACCGGTGCCGAGGTTGCGCAGGAAGCGTGGATGCGACCCGCCTGCGACCAGAACCCGGATGCGGGAGCCCGCCGGGAAGGTGTGCGCGATGGCGTCGAGTTCGATGCGCACGGTGCCGGAGTCGGGTGCCGAGGCACGGTATCCGTCGCTGACGTTGCGGGAGCCGCCGTGCTCGTCGACCTGGCTCACCCGCGCGAACAGATCGTTGTGCGGGTTCGCGCAGGAGTGGGACAGTTCGAGCACCGGCGTCCCGACCACGCAGAGGTCCGCGGGCAGCGGGTCGCCGGTGAACGTCAGGACGTCGGCGCGCCGCGCCAGAGCGGTGTCGTCGCGGTAGCCGCCCGCCGGGGACAGCAGCCGGCCACCGACGGTGGGCGTCGGGTCGGCCGGGTTGTAGACGAACGTTGCCGTGGTCGTTTCTGCGTCGGACGCCGCATCCGGTGCGGTGTCCGCGAGCCGCCCGGCGGGCTGCGGGTAGAGCACGTGTTCGGGCATCGGGGGCGGCCAATCCGCCAGGTCGAGCCACCCAACCCCATCCGGGGAGCCCGCGAGGTGGATACGCACCGATGCGGGCCGTTGCGCAGCCGCACCCCCGAGGTGGGTGCCGAGCCACTCCAGGGATTCGCGGATCACTGTCGTACCTGCCTTGGTCATCATCTGGCTGTGCGTCCACGGACCGATCGTCAGCCCGGTGGTCACCCCGCGGCTGCGCAGCCGGCGGTACTGCTCGAGTGTCTGTTCGAGGAACAGGTCCTGCCAGCCGGTCACGAACAGCACTGGGATGTCCGCGCGCTCCACCGCGTTGCGAAGATGCAATCGCGTCCAGAACGCATCGTCGGCCCGTGGGTGTTCGAGCCACGACTCGAACCAGGGCGCACCCTCGTCGAGAAGATCGCGACTGGACTCGCCGAGCGGCAAGCCGAGCGACGCCTGGGTCACCAGTCGCTGGGCACGTGCCTGTCGCAGCATGACTCGCAACCGCCGCGGGTCTTCCTGGCGGGAGACGAGGTCACTCCACCCCAGAAAGTCATTGATGCCGAAAGATCCTGTGCCCCAGCGTGGTCCGCTGACATCGTGCGGTCCGACGGTGATCACCGCCGCCTTCATCTCCGGCGGCGGATCCGCCAGCAGTGCCCACTGCGTGAAACCCAGGTAGGACAGTCCCATCGTTGCGAACGTGCCGGTGAACCACGGCTGGTCGCGCAGCCAGGCGACCGTGTCGGCGCCGTCGTCGATCTCGTGGACGAACGGGTCGAAGTCGCCGCCCGAGCCGAACGTTCCCCGCACACTCTGGATGAGGACGTGGTACCCGCGCGCCGCGTACAACGAACCGAACACCGCGGCGAACGGCCCGCCGCGCCCATAGGGGCCGCGGACCAGCAGCGTGCCCGACGGGGTCGTGGTCTGGGGCACGTAGTGGTCGCCGATCAGCGCGACACCGTCACGCATTGGCACCTGCAGTCGGCGGTCGATGACGAAGCCGGTGGTCGGCGGCGGCAGGTGCAGCACCCCGCTGAGCTTTCGCAGCACGGCCTGCTGCAACGTCGATTTCAGACGGGTCGCGGTATCGGTGGGTGCTGCGATCACGCCTCGAAGGCTACGCACGCGGGCGGGGTGGTCGATCACCTGTTCTAGTTGCCGAAAGGTCGACACTGCGAGGCACCAGTAGGCTGACGGGTTGTGACCAGTGACGACCGACGTCCGACGTTGTGGGCCGTCAGTGACCTCCACACCGGACACACCGGCAACAAGCCGGTGACCGAGTCACTGCACGGGTCCTCGCCCGATGACTGGTTGATCGTGGCCGGCGATGTTGCTGAGCGCACCGACGAGATCCGCTGGGCACTGGATCTGCTGCGCAAGCGGTTCGCGAAGGTGATCTGGATACCGGGCAATCACGAGCTGTGGACGACCAGCCGCGACCCGATGCAGATCTTCGGCAAGGCCCGCTACGACTACCTGGTCAACATGTGCGACGAAATGGGCATCATCACCCCCGAGCACCCGTACCCGGTGTGGACCGAGGCGGGCGGGCCCGCGACCATCGTCCCGATGTTCCTGCTGTACGACTACTCGTTCCTGCCGCAGGGCGCGGGCACCAAGGCCGAGGGCCTGGCGATCGCGCGGGAGCGCAACGTCGTCGGCACCGACGAGTACCTGCTGTCCGCGGAGCCCTACTCGACGCGCGACGCCTGGTGCCGCGACCGGGTCGCCCACACCCGCAAACGGCTCGAGGACCTTGACTGGATGATGCCGACCGTCCAGGTGAACCACTTCCCGATGGTGCGCGAACCCTGCGACGCGATGTTCTATCCCGAGTTCTCGCTGTGGTGCGGGACCACCGCGACCGCCGACTGGCACACCCGCTACAACGCGATCTGCTCGGTGTACGGCCATCTGCACATTCCGCGCACCACGTGGTACGACGGGGTGCGGTTCGAGGAGGTTTCGGTCGGCTACCCGCGGGAGTGGCGGCGCCGCAGGCCCTATCGCTGGCTTAGGCAGATCCTGCCCGACCCGAAGTACACGCCGGGGTACCTCAACGAGTTCGGCGGACATTTCCAGATCACCCAGGAGATGCGCGAACACGCCGACACGATGCAGAAGCGGATCAGGAGCGGCCGGGAATGATTGCCGCCGCTCTGCTCGCCGGGGTGCTGCCCGGCTCGCTGGATGCGCTGGCCGCCGCGGAGTTGTACTCCGACCCCACGGAATTGGCGCCGCTGCCTGAAGAGGAGCCACTGATCGCCCGTTCGGTGGCCAAGCGGCGCAACGAGTTCATCACCGTGCGCTACTGCGCGCGGCAGGCACTGGTCGACCTCGGGATGCAGCCGGTGCCGATCCTCAAGGGGGACAAGGGCGAACCGTGCTGGCCCGACGGCATCGTCGGCAGCCTGACGCACTGTGAGGGGTTTCGCGGCGCCGCTGTCGGCCGTCGCGACGAGGTCCGTTCGGTCGGCATCGACGCCGAACCACACGACGTGCTGCCCAACGGTGTGCTCGACGCGATCAGCCTTCCGGTCGAACGGCACGCGCTGCAGGCGATGCCCGACGGCGTGCACTGGGACCGGGTGCTGTTCTGCGCCAAGGAGGCGACGTACAAGGCGTGGTTTCCGTTGACGCATCGATGGCTGGGCTTCGAAGACGCCCACATCGTGTTCGATGTCGACGCGTCCGGGCAGGCGGGGACGTTCACCTCGGAGATCCTGATCGACCCGGCCGCGGAGTCGGGGCCGCCGCTGACGGCGTTGTCGGGTCGGTGGTCGGTGCGTGACGGGCTGGCGCTGACGGCAATCGTACTGTGACCGCTTGCGGGGGACAGCGAAGCGACCGGGGAATCTGCCCCGGACTTGTCGTCGTCGACAAGCCGGGCGGGCTGACGAGTCACGACGTGGTGGGCCGGTGCCGGCGACTCTTCGGCACCCGCAAGGTCGGGCACGCCGGCACGCTCGACCCGATGGCCACCGGTGTCCTGGTGGTGGGCATCGAACGCGCGACCAAGATCCTCGGGCTGCTGACGGCGACCGACAAGTCCTATTCGGCGACGATCCGCCTGGGGCAGACCACATCCACTGAAGACGCCGAAGGCGATGTCCTGCAATCGGTTCCTGCAACACACGTCTCCGACGCGCAGATCGAAGACGCGATCGTCCGGTGGCGCGGGGAGGTCGACCAGATCCCGTCGGCCGTCAGCGCGATCAAGGTCGACGGCAAGCGGGCCTACCGACTGGTGCGGGAGGGTCACACCGTCGAACTGAAGCCACGCCATGTCCGAATCGATCGCTTCGAGGTCGGTGATGTGCGGCGCGGTACCGATGTACCCGGCGCCGTGGATGTCGATGTCGAGGTGGACTGTTCGAGCGGCACATACATCCGCGCGCTCGCCCGCGATGTCGGTGCCGCGCTCGGCGTCGGCGGGCACCTCACGGCGCTGCGCCGCACCCGCGTCGGGGCCTTCGGCCTCGATCAGGCCCGCACGCTCGACGAGCTCGCCGAGGCGCCACGTTTGTCGTTCAGCCTCGATGAGGCGTGCCTGCACGCATTTCCGCGTCGCGACCTCACCGACGCCGAGGCCGACGACGCCCGCCACGGCCGGCCGTTGCCGCCTGCCGGTCGCAGCGGTGTGTACGCGGCGACGGCGCCGGACGGACGGGTCATCGCGCTGCTGGAAGACGCCGCCCCCCGCACGAAAAGTGTTGTGGTGGTGCGGCCGGCGACGCTCTAGGACCTCACACGTACAGCTCTTCGAACTTCCTGACCGAGCGCTCGATGTCGCCCTTGACGGCGCGTGCGGCGGCCATCCCGATCGGTCCGAACAGCGGAGCGCCTCCGAGATCGATCCGGACGCTGAAGGCGCAGCCCTGCTGGGTCGGTGACACCCGCATCGTCAGTGCGTACTTCGTGCCGCCGACACCGTCCCCGGTGATCTCCAGCAGCCCCGGCGGATCCACCTGTTTGACGGTCCACGTGACGCGGTTGCGCATGCCCTTGGCGCCGGCCACCCCGATTATCGTGGTGCCGACCTCGAGTTCCTCGGGCAGGTCAGAACGCCAGCCCTGGTGCATGCACAGCCAGTCGCCGAGCGTGGACAGCTCCGATGCGTGCGCCCACGCAGCCTCGGGCGGTAGCGCCAATGTCCGGGACAGCTCGACTTTCGCCATGGCCTCAGAGCTTAAGCCGTGCCGCGGTCAGGACTTGTGCCCTCTGGTTTTCTCGACGGAGCGACCCGCTGAGGAGTTCGGCGGCCACTGTGAACAACCGTCAGGCGTCGCCTAGCCGACTACCCAGATAGCTTCCGCCGCAGGGCTTCCCAGATCAATGATGGCCTCGGACCCGGTGCTGCCCTCGGGTTCCTCAACGGCCACCGAGATCATCCCGGCGAAGTCGCGGCGGGCAACGACGCGCAACCGGGAGTCCAGGCTGATCCCGACGGTGTCGAAGTACCGCAGCATCTCGGGATCGGCATCGGAGATGCGCGCGACGGTGCCAGCGTCGCCGTTCGCGCACACCGACAGCTGACGGGCCGGTGGAGTCGGAACCTGGCCGTCGGCGGCCGGGATCGGATCCCCGTGCGGATCGCGGGTCGGGTAGCCCAGCTTGGCGTCGATGCGGTCCAGCATCACGTCGGACACCGCATGCTCCAGCACCTCGGCTTCGTCATGCACCTCGTCCCAGCCGTAGCCGAGCTCCTGCACCAGGAACGTCTCCATCAGCCGGTGCCGTCGCACCATCGCCAGCGCGGCACGCCGTCCCGCGTCGGTCAGCGTCACCGCGCCGTACTTCTCGTGATCGACGAGGCCCTGGTCGGCGAGCTTGCGGATCGACTCCGACGCCGTGCTCGCCGACACCCCGATGCGGTCGGCCAGCAACTTGGTGCTGACCTTCTCGTGTGACCATTCCTGGGCGGTCCAGATGACTTTCAGATAGTCCTGCGCCACCGTCGTCAGATCGCGAGGATTTCCGTCAGGACTCACAAGGCCAGAGTTTAGGCAATCATCACCTGATCCGGTGGTGCTGATGGCCTGGCGTTGCGGATGGGCCGTAGGCTAGCGGCGTGCAGCGCTGGCGGGGGCAGGACGAAATCCCCTCAGACTGGGGCCGATGCGTCGTCACCATCGGCGTGTTCGACGGTGTCCACCGCGGCCACCAGGAGTTGATCGGCCGTGCGGTGAAGGCGGGACGATCGCGCGGAATCCCGACCGTCTTGATGACCTTCGACCCGCACCCGATGGAGGTTGTGTTCCCCGGCAGCCATCCGGCGCAGCTCACCACCCTGACCCGCCGGGCGGAACTGGTCGAGGAAATGGGCATCGACGTCTTCCTCGTCGTGCCGTTCACCTCTGATTTCATGAAGCTGACACCCGACCGCTACGTCCATGAACTGCTGGTCGAACGACTGCACGTGGTGGAGGTCGTGGTCGGCGAGAACTTCACGTTCGGCAGGAAGGCGGCGGGCACCGTCGACCTTCTCCGCAAGGCCGGGGAGCGGTTCGGGTTCGCCGTGGATTCCTTGTCCCTGGTCGCCGAGCACCACCAGGACGAGACGGTGACGTTCTCCTCGACATACATCCGGTCCTGCGTCGACGCCGGTGACATGGTTGCGGCCGCCGAGGCGCTGGGCCGAGCGCACCGGGTCGAGGGAGTGGTGGTCCGCGGGGACGGCCGCGGCAAGGTGCTCGGTTACCCCACAGCCAACGTCGCCCCGCCGATGTACTCGGCGATCCCGGCGGACGGCGTGTACGCAGCCTGGTTCACCGTCCTCGGGCACGGACCCGTCGTCGGCACCGTCACCCCCGGTGAGCGCTATCAGGCTGCGGTGTCTGTCGGCACCAACCCGACCTTCTCCGGTCGGACCCGCACCGTCGAGGCATTCGTTCTGGACACCGCCGCCGACCTGTACGGCCAGCATGTGGCCGTCGACTTCGTCGCACGCCTGCGGGGTCAGGAGAAGTTCGACTCGGTGGCCGACCTGGTGACCGCGATGGGCGCCGACACCGAACGCGCGCGCACCATCTTGTCCGCGCGGTAACCGTTCGCGGCCCGCCTCGGTGACGATTCGCGGCCTGCCCGTTGCCGCTGCTAGACTCCCTGCCGACCCGGCGCGCGCTGCAGTTCGCGGTGGCCGTGCCCCCTGGAGAGTTCAAGTGAATTCTCCGGACTTTGATCGCGGACCGATTTGATGGAGTTGTATTCGTGGCGCTCACCACCGAGCAGAAGAAAGAAATCCTGGGTCAGTACGGCCTGCACGAGACCGATACCGGGTCACCGGAGGCGCAGGTCGCGATGCTGACGAAGCGGATCTCCGACCTCACCGAGCACCTGAAGTTCCACAAACACGATCACCACTCGCGCCGTGGGCTTCTGCTGCTGGTCGGCCGCCGCCGCCGGCTGCTGAAGTACATCGCGCAGGTCGACGTCGCGCGCTACCGCTCGCTGATCGAGCGCCTCGGCCTGCGCCGCTGACGCCGAGTTCATTTCAGCGGGTGCGTGGACGACGTGGCCTGCCCGTTCCGCGGCACCCCGGATTAGGGGATACGCACATACCGGGATGTACGATGGGTGCGTTCGCCAGCCGTGTGGCGCGAACAACCGGGTGCGGTCCTGGCAGATCCGCTGGCACCGTTCCCGCGTGACACGACAGGTACCGCCCGATCGCGCGGTCTTCGGTAGTGGCTGCCGGATGAACTCCGGCCGCTTCGATCGACGGCCGTCGACGTATCTGGGCAAGTCTCGGGGTTTCGAGTTTGCCCCGGAACCGTCTGCATCATTGCGCGTGCTCACGCGAAACAGCTGAAAAGTGACCAGAGAGGCCGTACGGACGTCTATGTCTGTAGTTGAAATTGAGGACGGCGTGTTCGAGTCCACCGCCGTGATCGACAACGGGAGCTTCGGCACCCGCACCATCCGCTTCGAGACCGGCCGGTTGGCCAAGCAGGCCGCCGGCTCCGTCGTGGCCTACCTCGACGACGAGACCATGCTGCTGTCGGCGACCACCGCCAGCAAGACCCCGAAGGACCACTTCGACTTCTTCCCGCTCACGATCGACGTCGAGGAGCGCATGTACGCCGCGGGACGAATCCCCGGCTCGTTCTTCCGTCGTGAGGGTCGCCCGTCGACCGACGCGATCCTGACCTGCCGGTTGATCGACCGGCCCCTGCGCCCGACGTTCGTGTCCGGCCTGCGCAACGAGATCCAGGTCGTCGTCACGATCATGAGCCTGGATCCCAAGGATCTCTACGACGTGCTGGCCATCAACGCCGCGTCGGCATCCACCCAGATCTCCGGTCTGCCGTTCGCCGGACCCGTCGGTGGCGTGCGCGTCGCGCTGATCTCCACTGCCGAAAACAAGGCAGGCCAGTGGGTTGCGTTCCCAACCGTCGAGCAGCTCGAGGGAGCCGTGTTCGACATGGTCGTCGCGGGCCGCAAGGTGGGGGACGACCCCAGAGATACCGCGATCATGATGGTCGAGGCCGAGGCGACCGACAAGGTCATCGAGCTGATCGCCGGTGGCGCAGGCGCCCCGACCGAGGCCGTGGTGGCCGAGGGCCTCGAAGCTGCCAAGCCGTTCATCGCCGCGCTGTGCACCGCTCAGGAAGAGCTGGCGGGCGCCACGGAAAATTCGAGGAAGCCGGCGCTTGATTACCCGGTCTTCCCCGACTACCAGGACGACGTGTTCTCCGCGGTGTCCTCGGTGGCCACCGACGAGCTCTCCAAGGCGCTGACCATCGCGGGCAAGGAAGAGCGCGACGAGCGCACCAACGAGATCAAGGGCTTGGTACTGGAGCGGCTCGAGTCCGAATACGCCGGTCGCGAGAAGGAGATCGGGGCGGCCTACCGGTCGCTGACCAAGAAACTGGTCCGCCAGCGCATCCTGACCGACCACTTCCGCATCGACGGCCGCGGCGTCACGGACATCCGGGCGCTTTCCGCCGAGGTGGCCGTCGTGCCGCGGGCGCACGGCAGCGCGCTTTTCGAGCGCGGCGAGACCCAGATTCTGGGTGTCACCACGCTGGACATGGTCAAGATGGCGCAGCAGATCGACTCGCTGGGACCCGAGACCAGCAAGCGGTACATGCACCACTACAACTTCCCGCCGTACTCGACCGGTGAGACCGGTCGCGTCGGTTCGCCCAAGCGCCGCGAGATCGGCCACGGCGCGCTGGCGGAGCGGGCCCTGATGCCCGTGCTGCCGACCGTCGAGGAGTTCCCGTACGCGATCCGCCAGGTGTCGGAGGCGCTGAGCTCCAACGGCTCGACGTCGATGGGCTCGGTGTGCGCATCGACCCTGTCGCTGCTGAACGCCGGGGTTCCGCTGAAGGCTCCGGTCGCGGGTATCGCGATGGGCCTCGTCTCGGACGATGTCGAGGTCGAGGGCGGTGGCACTGAGCGGCGTTTCGTCACGCTGACCGACATCCTCGGCGCCGAGGACGCCTTCGGTGACATGGACTTCAAGTGCGCAGGCACCAAGGATTTCGTCACCGCGCTGCAGCTCGACACCAAGCTCGACGGAATCCCCTCGCAGGTGCTGGCCGGGGCGCTGTCCCAGGC